>Ga0247740_1000282_pt1 | contig 26717 bp, 22 predicted proteins | sample UWRJL148409B2_FD_180942 | JGI IMG/M metagenome (GOLD analysis project Ga0247740, IMG submission 180942) | Plant litter microbial communities from Arlington Agricultural Research Station in Wisconsin, United States - UWRJ-L148-409B-2 | ecosystem: Environmental > Terrestrial > Plant litter >...
CACGGGGAAGTCATCCTCTGTGATGCCATCGTCCAGGCCATTGAACTCGTCCTCGTCGTCCTCCTCTTTGATGTCCTTGCCGCTCGGTTCGTCATCATCTTGCCCCTTTCCTCTTTTCCCGTTTACTTGGTCACCGAATTCGCGCGCAATATATGCCGCCCTTCGTTCTTTGCTGTAGTAGTCGCAAAGCTCTACCAACGGCTCAGCATTCGGACTGAACACTACAATCCTTCCGCCACCCTTAACCAGCGGTACCGCCTCTTTCAAGACACTCTTCGGCTCCATGCTACTCGCCATGACCAGCCCGTCAAATCCCCCTTGTCTCGCCTCATCCACTACCCGCTTGGTCTTCTCCCATCGTCTCCGTTTCTTGTAGTAGTTGCCCCGCTTTGAGCTCTTCATAGCAGCTAGCTTTTCTTCGGGCACAACTTCGGGTTCTAGGTAGGAGGGGTCTTCTTCGGGATGCATGAGTTGTAGCCAAGATACCATTTTCAAGTGCTTGTAGAGCGGGTGTGTGGGTGGCGGGTTGCCCGTGTCGAAGCCAAAGTATTTGAGGTAGGAGAGGTTAGGTTGGTTGTTCGGGTGGAGGATTGTGAGAGTGTTGATTTGGGCCGACATCTGGGGAATGTGCTCGTGGGGGCGTTTTGGGCGTGGTGCGGGTACTTCAAGAGGTGCGGTCGAAGGCTGTTCGCTTGTGACTCCATTTTGTGTGGCGTGCTCCGGGCCGTCGCCTTCGGCCATTACAACGTCTTGCGTGCCATTCTGCGCCGGCGCTTCCACAGTTGCAGACTCTCCGGGAGCGTCATGGCCGTTCGCTTCCGACGACTCGTCATCTTCCTCATTCGGGTAAAGTATGCCCATCTTGTCGGCCAAGGCTGCTGTGAGAAGTCCACCCGTGTCATCGACGACCAGCCACCTGCCTCCTCCGATCTGGCTTATGCCGTCCTCTGCCATTAGCACCCGATTATCGGCTGTATAGTGCACGTTTGCCCAGCTGCATATGAGACCGAGTGTCTCCTCTCTCAGCTCCATGATCTTGTAGGCCTCCTTGTCCGTCACGTACTCGATGAGCGTTCCCATATCCAATGGTAGCACCGTGAATCTCTTGAGGTACTTCTTAGACTTCCGCAGGGTGTATTTCGCGAGCGAGAACGACGTCTTCTCTTCAATTGCCATATGCGACGCCATTATTTTTGCGATGATGTCTTTTCCAGACCCTGAACCCGCTTTTTTGAGCTCCTCGATCTCTTCGTAGGACAACTTCTGCCGCGAGGGATCGTCTACGGTCAAACGGTTGTTGCGCATTATGATCTCGCCATCATCGCCCACTATGTCAAACCCCAGTGCTCCTTCTGCGGGGATGTCCTCTTCCCTCGTTTCGACAGGGGCCGTATAGTCATCCCCTATAGCTTCCGCGTGGAGTTCTGCGGCAGGAACGACCCGCAATTCGATCCCGGTCTTGCCATCGTCCTTGTCGAGCAGCTCGTAGGTTAGGTAATACGGCCGTCCGAGTATCTGATTCGAGGAGAATGTGCCGTATTTGCCCAGGTTGATGTTTCTACCTACCGTTAGCAACTTTGGGTGCTTTATTCTTAGCAAGGCAAGGATGCTCACTGCAGCTGCTATACGTACGTATTCGGAGTAAGCTCTGCAAGCTTAAGCACGCCAGATGGCAGTCGCAGCGCGACGTGCGTGTTCGGCCGTATGTGTGATTGCATGGCGCGGGAGTGTGGCGATGCTATAAATCCATGTGCGCATGAGCTCTTCGACATGCACAGCAAAAGCACGGGGAAAATGTTTGGGCAGACAGCGGAGGAGGTTCGGCGAACGGCGAGCGCAACAATTTTCCCCGCGCGCGGATGTCGGAGGTGGCGCAGGCAAGGCCGCTTGTGTGGCGGTGCTGTTCGTCATCGGCTTCACAACCCTGCTCTCCGCGCGTCCCACGCCCACGATTAAACAAGGTATCAGCGTCCAATATCTAGACTCGACCACTGCCCACTTTCACCACTCCTTGGTCCCACACTTCCTTAGACCCGCAAAGTTGCCTCTCCATTGCATCAAACAAGGCCGACTTCCTCGTGGTGATAGGTGACCGGAACTCGTTCTCTACCTCTTCTCCCCCACCAACTCGGATCCCACCAGCACCATGGTGCTCCGAAAGAATACTCCTTCCGGCGACCTCGTCCCAGCGCCGCTTTCGCAAGCTACGAACAATCCGCCGTACCCTACGACGCCCTTGTCTGAGCACCCACCGCAGCTACCCACCTCCGGCCCGCAAGAGGTCTATTCGCCGGACCTCGCAACGTCACCCGCGTTCGACCTCAGGCCTTTGGAGGAAGCGCAAAAGAAAAGAGAAGAGGATTCCGAATCGGATTACAGCGACAATGAGTGGGAACACTCCGATGACGACACTCCCCCGAACGACTTGCCCGGCGCACTGAAGATTGGGGGAGGGAAGCCGATACCCGTCCCCGCGAACAAAAATGCGCTCCCAGACGCACTGAGGGCAGGCCCGCCACCCGGTATGGCCATCAAGAGATCACAAGAAGCTATCTCGCCAGAACCCACCGGCACAACATCCTCGTCGTTTGGTGCTGCGAGCAACATCTCCTCTGGCTCGGCACCTTTGCATACCAATAACCCATATCTCAAGATGCAGACTACGGGTCAGAGCGGCTTTGGCGCGGAGAGCAGCCAGCAGGTGTGGGGAGAATCTCCCTCTCAAGCACCTACGTACGGCGAGCTTGTTGAGTTACCGGGTGTACAGACTCCCCATTCGCCGACCAATCACATGGCAGACCTACAACTAGACACCGACCCGTCATCGCATAGAGCACCACCTCCCGAGCAACCTCCACTTATTGCCGTAGAGTCCGCTACACCTCACTCGTCGCACCCGAGACACGAGTCGAACGCCTCAGAAGACTATGCCCCGGGCATGGACATATCTTCGCTGGACGCCTTTGCTAGGAACTACGGGCTGCCTCAAGAGCCAAGGGAAGAGGACGTTCCTCAACGGACCTGGCAGGAACAGCAAGCGTGGGAGCGGAGTGAGCGAGAGAGGAAACAGCGGGAATTAGAGGCCGCCCATGAGGCTGCTGTGAAAGCAGAACAAGAGCGTCATCACGAAGACGAATTCTACCGCATGGAACAGTCTTCGCAATTCCCGCCACAACCATCGCATTTACCCCCTCAAGTACCCCAATTTCCTCCTCCGCTAGCCCCACAATTCTCGGCACCACCACCGCCACCATCCTTTCAAGCGCCGCCTCTCCAGGAAGAAGAAGCTCCCGCGCTGCCACCGCGTAGATCTCACGAGGAACATGCGCCTCCAATGCCCCCTCGGCCTCTCGACACAGGCATTGTTGGGTCTGCAAACGCAGGGCCCGAGTCTCCTAATACTGCCATGAATAGGCAGCGTAAGGAGCACTATCAAATCAAGCACATTAGATGGCATGATGTCAACAAGCGCGGCATTCGAACTTCACCCATTCTGACACAAAATCTAAACGGGCCGTGCCCGTTACTAGCCCTCGTTAATGCACTCGTCCTCTCCACTCCGTCTGGAATAGAAACAGCGCTTGTAGAAACGCTACGGACGCGGGAGCAAGTCAGTCTTGGCCTGCTCCTCGACGCAGTCTTCGATGAGCTGATGTCTGGTCGGAGAGGCGGTGCTGCCCAAGAGCTGCCCGACGTAAGCGAGCTATACAAGTTTCTCCTTGCTCTACACACGGGCTTGAACGTCAACCCTATGTTTGTACAGGATCCGGACTCGACCGATGGCACTTCAACATCCGTTCCTTTACTAGCGGATCGACCTGGGGGGTTCGAAAATACTCGCGACATGAGACTCTACCGAACTTTCAACATCCCTTTGGTGCACGGCTGGCTTCCCGAGCCAGGCTCCGACGCTTACCGCTCCTTCGAACGAATCGCAAAGTCTTACGAGCTTTCACAATACGTGCAGTTCCAAGAGGAAGAGCTAGATGCAAAACTGCAAACCGACGAAGCACTGACCGCCGACGAGCAGCAAATGTTCACAGATATTCATGCGATCAAGGAATATCTTACTCAATGGCCTACACAATTGTCACATTACGGTCTGAAGACGATCCGAGAAAGCCTACAGCCTGGTCAAGTAGCAATACTTTTCAGGAACGATCACTTCTCGACGCTGTGCAAAGACCCCAGGACCAATAAGCTCGTGACATTGGTCACAGACCAAGGTTACTCGAGCCATGATGAGATTGTCTGGGAATCGTTAGTTGACGTCAACGGTCAGGGAAGCGAGCTCTTCTCTGGAGATTTCCGTCCCGTCGGAAATGAAAGTGCCCCTGTCTCGCAACAAGAAGAGCCTCCTATCCGGAGCCTGCTTGACGTGGACAACAATCAAGAATGGACTGCCGTACAGTCCAGACGAGTAAACCAGCCTTCCTCATCGTCTGGAAACGCCCCATCCGGGGTAAATGCCTCTACCGCGGCGTCGCAGCCACCCGGCTCGGACTTTGGTAAGGTAGAGCAAGAAGACCACGATCTTGCCCTAGCGCTTCAACTTCAAGAAGAGGAGGATGACCGGCACCGACGCTCAGTCGAAGAACGTCGACGACGAGAGAACGAAATGTCCGAGTCTACCATCGCAGCTCAATCCACAGCTCGACCTGCTAACAGCCGCACGTCTCGTCCTGGCGAACAACTACCACCTCTGATCCCACCACGCCGCAACAACCAACAAACGCACCGGCCCCCGAGTGAGCCCGCCCCACCCCCAACTTACGAAGAAGCTTCTACAGCGCGACCGTACAACCCTCCGCAGGGTCACCCATCGAGCATGCAGGCTCCACTTCGTGCACAGGGGAGCGCCTACCGTATGAACGCTCAAGGCGGGCCTTCGCCAAATCAGGCTCATATGCCACAAGGACGCAGAAACTCTCGTCCTTTGCCGGGGGCTCCGTTGCCCGCGAGACCTGGGAGGAGGCAGAGCACCGGTATGGTAGGACCGAATCAGCATGAGGAGCGAGAGAAGTGCGTTGTTATGTAGACGCGTGCGAGCTATCCGGGCATTTGTTTATTGATCTCTACTTGGTATTTTTGGGCTTATGATCCTTGCATTAGTTTTTGAGCTGCGTTGATATCGTCTTGACTATACCCTTTCATATTCGCTACTGCGCGTTAGGACCGGTCGGAGAGGGTTGGGCCACATTTGGGTTGGAGCGATGGGGAAGGTTTAGTCCTGTCGGGAATTACGCCATGTATATTAACATTACCATCACGGCAGAATATTACCTTGAAGCTGACATGGTCTTCGTTGCCAAGTGATCTCTTGTCGGGTAAGTGAAGTGAGTGCCAGTTACTAACATACTCCTCTACGACAGATTTACTATGAAACAGTAGTGTCAGCGCCTCCAAAATCAGACTACCAAGTTATTTGCATATATTTCAATCGCTCGCAACTCGACATACCGCTTGCACTACTCTACCTTCACTGATACTACTACCCCTACTCGCTCCTATCATTTGCTTGAGCTTCCCCAGATACTTACTAACTCACCTTTATCTTTCGTAGTAGCGACAGACATGTCTTTCACCGATTAATCTTTGTCTTTCCCGCCGGAGCTGCCTTTCGCCGAATCGCCTTTGTCCTTCTCGCTGGAGATGTCTTTCACCAACCAAGCTACGATTTTCTAGTTGTTCGACCTCCGCAAATACTAGAACCATGCTTCAGGTTACTCGGCAAGTCGCCCATGTCCACAATTACAACAACTTTTTTTATTGTTCGTGCGCTTCTGCACACTGCTCAACTCTCTATACATATACAAGTATTGATTTTTTGTGTCGCCTCTCTCGAGTGCGGGCAAAATGAGACTCGTCGCCCTACTCCTAGTGTAAGACCCTCCGATTACTCAGTTGTCTGTCAAGAACGCCCTGATGTGCGATATTCACTTCGTTTTCGAATATAGAATGAGCGACCAGTTTACTAACCCACACTTTGATGACTACAGATGGCACTACTCCGTCCCTTCTGTCCTCGCGTTCTGCGCCGTCTCTGGCTACATGGCCTATCCCACCACTCTCAGATTAAACCGTTCCTCTCGCGATCACCAAAAACGATGGATGAACCTCCTCCACTCCGACAATGTCCACGAACCCTGGCCTCGCTCACCACCCAAAAACTATCATTACATTCGCTACTGCTTCGCCACTGAAGCTATGCGCGGCGCCGCAAAATGTTTGGTTGACGATGCCATCAGTCTTTGGGCCACGGCATTGGGCGGTCACGCCAGTGAACGTAACCAACATGGACTTGTCATCAAGGAAGTGGTGGACGATCACAAGCAGCCTGTGTTTTGCTATAGCTCTGGCTCAGTTGATAAAGACGGTCAGAACGGTCAATGGACGGATGGTCTGGGTCATGAGACGCTCGTGATTTGGGTTATGGAGCAGGAACATGAGATGGATGAAGCGACTATTGGATACGCTCCCGACTCAGTGAACGATAAACCTGGAAGACATTATCTCAAAATTTCTAGAGATACTGTAGACGCAGGAGAGAAAGACCGAGTTGCGCATGAGGTGAATGGGTCCTCCACTTTACGAAACTTTTGCTAACCAACCATAGTTTGGACATGGTGAGGTTTAGCTCGTCTTAGTAAAAGTGCCCCTAGCTAACACCTAAATAGTTATAGGTATGGGTCATGAGCAACAACGCAAAGATCGTAAGCTGTTCTTTCTATCCAAAATATACAAAATTCCCTGTGTTAACTTATCAAAGGCGACAACTATCTAGACTACGATTGCACGCGCGTCCGGGGCTACGCCGATGCTTTCAAAAAGTACCACGTCGAAAACCCTGGAAGACCTGACTCCGACCTATGCACCGACATGCAACTCGCAAAGAAGTACAACATCCTCCTCACAGCCTTCGTACCCGACAAATTCGCCGATGTCTTCACATCCTTCGACTTCGAGTCTATTATGCTGTACGATTCTAAAACAGGCGCCGAACACAGTGCATGCGAAAGCGACATCGATCATTGTCCAATGCTCAAGATCAATAAGAACGATAAGGGTGAGGTAACGGGATTGGCCAGATTCGGGGAAAATACGGTTCCGTCGAAAGGGGATGCAAGGTTTGTGAGGAGTAATTATCGATTTAAGGCGCCGGAGGATGGTACGTTGCCGGATGTGCCGCCGAAGAAGAGTTCGCTGAGACCGACGCCAACGCCTGCTCCTCCACCTCCTCTTCCGCCGCGGCCAGGAATGAGTCCGTCACCATCTCCGGCAGGTGCGCCTCCACTCCCTCCACGTCCAAGTGTGACAACGGCGATGTAGGACGACCAGATAGAAGGAGAGTGTCGATTATGGATTCTTGGTGGGTCTTACCACGAAATTGGAAAGAATGGAGCACAAGAATTGACTCAGAAGATCGCTGGCGAGATGCTAGACAAATTTTAGAATGAATACAGCCCGGCAAGCGGTACGCAGGAACTCCAATCCAGCATTATTCAAAAGATCATCTATATTGCGTTGTTGTTTCTTTTCGTTATTTAGAAGAAGAATCTACCTACAGACTGGTACCGGAGTTGAAGGCGCCACGAGATGCCGCGCCAATATACAAGAAACCCACGAAGGCATATGCACGATGACAAGGCTGCGCTGAGCCATTCCGGTTCTCCGGAGCTGTTTGTCACGTACAATAACAATAATTCCATCGAAAAACGCTTCTCCATCATCCGATCCAGCGTTCAACACTCCACTAGCTTTCCACTCCGACCCGGCTGGCGACATGAAAGTCAGCCACAGCAAACCCGCTAGTAAAGATGGTCAGCATCAACGTGTACTGGTAACCCCGCTCGCTCACTTGATACACACCAAGCACAAAAAGCATAGTGCTGCCAACAAAGAAAATCATGATGCTGAAGAGCAGAGTAGGCTAGTGGAAGACTTCCTGTTGTAAGTAGCGGACCAGTGGAATGGTTTGGTTCAGAGATTTACGGGGCGCGCTTTGGTCCCCGGTCATTAGATTGAAGTTCTCGGAGAACTCTTCTGCAAGTTCGTTGAGATTGGGGCCATACATGTTGCCAAGACAGTGGGTTTGGTACTCTTTGGTTGAGTTGGTGCTATTCGCGGACCCATTGTTGTTCTGGTTTGACTTCGCCTCTGCAATTGACACACAACTACTTTTAAGTGCGTGCGTGTTAGCGAAACGAGCATGGACTTCGCATTGGGGACGTACCAAAGTATCCAACATGAAAGCGAGCATCATGTGTCTCATTCGTGCGAAACTCCACGAAGTCGAACCGGGCCAGGTTTTTTGATTGGCAGGCAGTCGGCATTGGTACTGTTACAAGCAGCCTTTCAGCTCTCGATCACTAGGAACACTCTGTACTTACTGTTGACCATAATCGCAGCAAACCCGACGCAACTGACAACCATGCGGAAATGTACTCCCATCTGGACTGCTTGTCGAATTGGGGAAGACGAGCCCAAAGTTGCGAGCGATCCTGAAAACAGTGAGAGCGATGAGGTCGAAAATGTTAGCGAAGAAGACAAAGAAGAAGATCAAGATAAATCTTTCGACTTTAACAGCATTGACAGTCTCCAGCACAACTTCAAATCCACCATGACCTTGACATTTTCTCTTTTTCCTAACAACCAAAAGACATCGGATCTCTATGTACATATACAATTAGTTGATAAGAGATCTTGGCACCAACTGTCCATTTACCAGATTCACGACACTGCACTAAATTCCGACACAGAGTGGCTTTGATATGACTCGCCCTGAAGAGATTTAAACTAACATAGAGATGAATATTTACAACGAGAACCCTTCGCATGTTGTCGAGTAACTGCTTGTACGCCATTCACTTACACTTTATACAATTTCGCTCGCATTGCCAGATTCTCCACGCTGACGACCTTTCCATTGCCATCAAAGTCAAAAATGAACTCATCAAGCGGTAGCGACCCATAAGTCACCCCCGTAATACCAACCCAAGAACCGCAATCAGTAGACCAAAGCTGCTGCCCAGCAGCGGGACCACCCGTGTCTTCGAATACAGCCTTCCATGCCTGCCGTTTCCCATCAGCTGTGCTACTCTCGAGTTTTGTGTAATATAGTCGCGCTTCTGCGCGTGCGGGCTTTGTGTCTGAGCCTGCGGCGAGCTTGAGGGCCATCTCAATCATATTGGTACCGTTGCTGATCCATGGTCCGATACCCAGACCGGGCTTACCAGAGTCCGTACTTATTGTCAAGGAGGAATTTGTTGCAGTGCCATTGAATCCACCGGTAGACTTTTCGATGTAGGTGCCACTGTAGAGCTTGTCCGCTTCATCGCGTGCAACGGCGTCATAAGCAGGTATGAGCGACGCACCAAGAAGATCGGCACCATAAAAGTTGTTCAGTGCTGGCTGTCCGGCCATCATGATAGTAAATCCAAGATTGAAGTCGCGAAGCAAAGTAATAAAGGCAGTGTATCGCCGGAAAGTCCCCGCCTTAGTGAAAACGCTCAGCGTACGGTGAGGCTGTGTGTCTTTCGCTAGTTGAATGCGTCGAACGCCCCAAGGTGCGCCGACTGAAGCGAGAAAATCTGACGCGAAAGTGACAGGGTTGAGCCATCGGCGCGTAAGAGATGGTTTGATGAGCTTGGAGGATAGAATCGCACGACCGAGAGTTGAGAGATCACTTGCTGATGCGTACATGTTGCCTCCACTGGTTGTAATAAGTTGGTGAAACCAAGACGATGGAGTGGGTATGCTTACGGGCTGGCCTCTCCCAGACTGACGCTCCAGTAAGTGTCCTTTTCCGCACCAGGAAGTACACCCACTGAGTCCGAAGGCTTTTCGTAATATGTTCGTTTCAACCCCAATGGTTTGATGACGCGATCACTGAGAACATCGGAGAAATTTTTCCCACTGATATTCTCCAGTGCATAAGCTAGTAGCTGATACGCTACGTTAGAATACGTCGCGGTTTGCCAGGGCGCGTAAGACGGATACATGGTATCCAACCCTTTGAAGAACTCTACACCAAAAATGAGCATCAATTTGGCAGGTATACAACATTTGACCTTACGTTCTCGTGTGCATAGAGGGTTAGCTCCACACGGTGGCTTTGTCGAATTGGAAAGAGCTGGAAACACCCCAGAAAACGACGCCGGCATGTCATCTGTTTGCGTAATCTCACCGAGCACGCCATCTGGTAGCATATCAATACTGACTTCTGCGATGTGCGAAATGTCACTTACAATCTCGTCCGACGCCAGATACCTGCGAAGCTAAAGCACCGATCGTGATATCTTCCCAAGCTGTTTGCCTCACGCTATCAAATCCAGCCGAGCTCGCATTGCCAGAATATTTCGCCAACTCCGGGACAAATTTCGTAATCGGCGAGTTCCAGTTCACATCTCCAGCCTCAGCTAGGAAAGCCAGCACAGTGTATACTTTAGACACACTGCCCAACCTATACACTGTGTCACCATCCACACTCGTCACCCCAGTAGTGTTTTGCGGTAAGTTCTTTGCAGTCCGATACCTTTCCCATAATATCGGTGCTCCAGGGTTCGTTGAGAAAATTTGGATTGAGTAAGAGAATTTGTCGACGCCGGTGATGTTCGATGTGTCGATATAGTTGAAAACAGACGTGATATTGGCGATCGCAGCGCGCCAGATTGAATGATCTGCTAGATGCTGAGGGGGAGGAAATTCAGGACCAATAAGCGGACAATTGGGTGCGGCTGTGATTACCGGTAGTTGGGTCAAGGCCAACAAACCGGGGACCCATGTAAGAGTCTTCATCGTTATACCGGGGAAGGGGATGAGGAATCTCAAGTGAAATGGGAGATAGGGATGTAATGATATAGAAAGTGGATTGCCGCGAAATGGGTTAATCTTAGAACCTCCATAGTTCATCTATTGCAGGACGGTCGAGATTTGATCTCTGAATTGCTTCGGATGTTTAGCATTACCGTATCATCAACCGAACTATCAGTGATCGCTCCGAGGACCATGTGAGCTCCCGGTTTGCGGCTTGAAATGAAGTCGTCTGTGGTCCTTCTAGAAACTTAGCCCACAATGTGGCGTTTCAACCTCTAAACAATCAGTGATGCGAATTGCACAACCAATGATGGGAAGTAATGTATTGGTCGGCTAAAGTTTGCGCGTTTCGATTTCGATAAGGAATTTATAGTGGTGTCGGTGCCATGTCCGGATAATGAAGTAGGTGATGCATCTTGCAGCATCCAAAGGAGTGTCGACCGTTTTTGTACGACATATGCAGGAAACCTGCCATGGAAACCAGGGGTTGTGAGGTACTATATTTTACCCCTGCACACAATCAGTTGACGTCGGCATATCGGAGCCCCAATGCTTAAGCTGATGTGCCATGCAGGTCCAACTCCGATCAGTCTAGACGTGGCGGGTAGATGGATTAATTTAACCACCCTGGTCAAATGGGATGTCATGCTGAGATATTCAGCCGCCGCACACTTGATACCTTCAAAATTATGGAGTAACTCACTAAAGCTACTGGGCGTATCAAATCTCGGCTCGTCAGGGCGCTGTACATCCTGATATTCACATGTGATTGCAAAATGCTATGCAAGAGATGTACCTATGCGCCCAGAGCCTGAGCTTGACACATCTCCCAGTACCAGCCCCGTCGCCCTAGTAGCTCCCTGTGACTTCCTTGATCGACTATTCGCCCACTCCTCATAACAAAAATTATATCAGCGTTCTGGACAGTGGCCAGTCTATGCGCAACGACGATCATCGTTCTACCTTTTCCGGTTTTCTCGAATACAGCCTGAACCTCTTTCTCCGTTTCAGAATCTAGGCTGCTAGTCGCCTCGTCCAGAAGCAAAATGGATGGATCGCGGACTAAAGCACGTGCAATAGAGATTCGTTGTTTTTGCCCGCCTGAGAGAGTGACGCCTGAGGTGCCAATATCGGTGTCGTAGCTAGAGGGAAGAGAGGTTATAAAAGAGTGAATGCCAGCGTCACGGCATGCTGTATGTAGGGTGTTTTCCGAAACGGTGGTTGGATCCATGCCCAGGAGCACATTTTCACGGATGGTGCCGCGGATGAGGTAAGGGTCCTGTGCCACTAAGCTCATGCATTTCCGCAAATGTCTCAACGGAAATGACGTGATCGCGTCACTGTTGTACAGTATAGTCCCGCGCTGTGGCTCGTAGAAGCGCTCGAGGAGAGAGATAACGGTTGTTTTTCCGGACCCGCTGCTTCCGACGATAGCTGCAAATTGACCGTGTTGGATGCTTAGGTTCAAGCCTTGGAGTACGGGCACGTTGCGCGTAGGGTAAGTGAACCAGACGTTTCGGAAATTGATATCTGCACCTTTCCAGAGCAGAGTCGTTGGCAACTTATATCGATTGGACTCGCGGTATTCTGCTGCTATTTTGTCGTCATCTTGTTCTGAGTCGCGGATACGCATTTCTTGAATGCGATCAGCGGCTAGAGAGACTTGAGCAATATCTGCGTGGAGTTAGAGCTAGATGGCGATGGATAAGTTTGAGGCACTCACTAGGGCCAAAGCTCAGCCACTGCCCTGCAGCAAGGCTGCCTTGAATGACGGCCAAGTAGACCACTAGAAAGTTGAAGGGTAAAATCTTTTGCGTCGACAGCAAAAGGCCACCATACCTGTATATAGTTAGCTACAAGTGAGATGAAGGCCCCAATCGACTTGGTGCATATTCCCTGCACACGAAGGTAAAATAACTTACCATAGGGAGAATGCCATGCAAAGCAACACAAGACTATCGCTTGCCGCAAACACCAAACCAGAAACCCTCGCCTCTTTCCAAGACCTCGTGATATGCGCCTGCAAGAGCCCCTCGTACCTCTGACAAATGGAACGTTCGAGCGTCAAGCATGCCACCGTCCGTATGGCACCAATAGCCTCGGTAGCGAAGCGTGCGCTTTCGGCGAATACTGCATTATTGCGCGACTCGAAGCGCACCTCGTGTCGAACTCTATACCATCCGCCGGCAAGGATGATGGGCATTGAAGTCCCTATCACAACGAGCGCGAACCTCCAGTGGAACATTACAGCAATGGTGGTGCAACCAATTAAGCCAAAAATTGATATCATGACCATCGCCATGTTTGTGCCAAGGAGTTGTTGGAGTTGTGCAGGGTCTGTCGCGATGCGGGCAGTGAGAAGACCGATGGAGTTGTCCGCTTCGTCGAAAAAGGATATGCGCTTGCAGATGATGTTGCGGAAGTACTCTTTGCGATAAGTAGAGACGGTGCGCTGTAGATTTTAGTACCAATGTAGTCAAGCTTGAGAATGAAGAAGCTTACAACGGAGACGATGTTTGACACCCAGCCTAGGGAGAAGTAACTGAGGCCTACACCGGATGCAACAGCCACGAGCATGAGACACAGGAAGTTGTTTGATATCCTTAGTTGTTCTCCCCAATATGCGAAAGATGATATGAGTCGAGCGAAGAGGAATGCTTGGATTGGGTTGCTTGCTGTCGGAGATTGTTAGCATCCATTGAGTCATTCGGAGGATCGGACTACTTACATGCGGCACCCATGGAAGCCACCAAAAGGACAAGATATCCAAGCCAATTCTGCTTCTGGTCGGCCAGCAACATTCCGAAGCTCCGGAAGATGTTGTGCGACTTTGGTTTGCTGGGTTTCAGTTCTGTTTCATCAAAGAGAGTGGCTTCCGATTCGACCAGAGTCTCGTAGCTCTCTTTCTCGTCCACGACATGATCTTTGATGGGATCCTCCGAGTGTACAGCTATTTCTTGAGCGTGCACTAATTTCCAATACACACCTCCTTCATCCTCCAGCAAAGTTTGGTGTGTCCCATGTTGCACGACTTGTCCTTTAGCTAAGACCACGATCTTGTCCGCACGTTTGATTGTAGACAGCCGATGCGCGATCACTATAGTTGTACGGTTGCGAGCAACTTTCTCCAAAGCGGCCTGAACGATGCGCTCACTAGCCACGTCCAGGGCACTCGTTGCTTCGTCAAAGATCAACAGCTTGGGGCGACGAATTATGGCGCGAGCTATAGCGATGCGTTGTCGTTGACCGCCACTGAGCTGAATGCCTACATCGCCGACTTGCGTGGAGTAACCCTTGTTAGTTGTCAGCATGAGCACTTCATCCCACAGAACTATGCACATACCTCGGGGAGCGATCGAATGAACTCATCCGCATATGCTTCTTCGCAAGCTTGCTCCACGAGCTCTTTCTTTTCGGAATCAGGCGCATCTTCCCAAACCGTGCCCACGAGGCCATATTCAACATTTTGGAAGATGGTGCCGTTGAAAAGGAATGAATCTTGTTGTACTAGGCCAATTTGGGCACGCCACCAATGTAAGTCAATCGCGTTGAGATTTGTAGTACCTATCTTGATGGAACCGTTCCGCAGATAGTTAGTTATAGGATCAGGACCACCTAATTCGTACCAACGTTGGATGAGCGCGACGATGGTACTCTTTCCTGATCCACTTGGCCCCACGATAGCTGTGGTCGCACCTTTCGGAATAGCAAGGTCGAGGTTCATGAGTATCTTGACTTCATGTCGCGCAGGATACGCGAAATTGATGCCCTCCATTACGATGTCGTCATCCAGGGAGACTTCGGCGCCTCGGATACCACCAATGGATGGTTTCGGTGCGTCTATGATCGTAAAGAATATAGAAGCTGCATTGATGGCATTGGAGGCTGCTGTCAATGGTACGGAAACCGCGTTGATGTGCGCAAGCATGGTCATGACCGACATTAGTACCCTGATTGGTCAGATACTGCGACACGGTCATTTGAAGTGATACATACACCACTAAGGTCTCGACATTGGCGAACTTGAAGTCCAGATATAGTCTGACGGCGTACCAGAAGCAAAGCGCAAACGTGCTGCAGGACTTAGCTCAGTAGAGGAATTGGGTACGGACGAGTACATACGCGAATATGGTAAAGAAGACTGAGCCAGATTAACGCGTGATCCAAAGCAAGGACGATGGGACGACCAACCTGGAGAGTGCTGCGCAGCCAATATAGGCGACATTTGCTTGCCCAGCATACTCGCCCGCTCAACTAACCTGTTATATCTATCTGCCATCTGATCATCCGCTCCGCAAGCAGCAACCATCCTGATACTAGACAAAGATTCGTGCGCAACGCCAGCTGCCTCCCTTTCCACCTCCTGTATAGCTGCATACTTAGTCACCACTAATGGCGTTATGATCGAATACCAGACCATAATAGCGACTAATCCACTCGCGGTCACTAGAGTTAACTCCCAGCTGAATATGCATCCAATCGTGAGTGCTGTTGAGATTACAGTGATGGCTTGTATCAGAGAAGAAAGACGCTCTGATATGCCGAGTTGGAGAATGTTTGCTGTAACGGTAATGATTGCGGTTGTTTGTCCAGGCGGGAGTGCGTCTAAGATTGAGATGGGCTGCTGAAACAGTGCTTCGAGATAGCTTAGACGTATGGATGCGGATATGTGTAAACTGGTGATTCGAAAGCCGATCTATGGTTCGTTAGCTGAACCATGCAGATGTGAATATCATGTTCAATGTAAGTTTGGCATCTTTTGGCACTTTGTTTGTGTCTGGAGCCAAAGCTCGTGCCAGGATGTTGTGTACATGGATGATTCGACTTACAATAGCGACGTAGGCCAAAAAGAACCGGCCAATGAAGAGATATATAATGTACAATCTAGCAGTATTCAGAGATGTGTTCGACTGAAATATCTTCGTCTACGTACACGTAGCGATTGATCGTGGACATGAAAGCTTTGGCTGCGCCTTCGGGCGATGCTGGCGCATTCGCTGAGGAGTTGAAAGTCCTGATGAGACGCGCTATAGAGATTACCAGTTAGTCAAGTCTATCAACTGCTCACTCAGATCCACTTGCCGAAGATAATGTTCATGATTGGAAGTGTCGCTCCAGCACATATTGATGCAACGAGCGAAATCGCGAGGAAAATACCATCCCGTCGTGATGCGAAGGAGAAGATTCTCTATTTGAATCAGTATTAACGAACGACAGTCCTATACTTCAGACCTCTCACACGAAGGATTCTTGCGCTTTGTGTTGCTGAGCGCATCCACGACAACAGTCCCCGACGCCATCCTATCCATGGTGAGTGGCAACGTGAAGGCTCGGACATGTTTTTGCTCGCGTCATCAAACCAGAGAAGGTGTGAGAATCCAGTGCGGCTCTGATCGAGAGACGTGATCACGTGTCCTTCTGGCGAGCTCCAGGGTGTTCTCGAAAGTCATTGTGGGCCAGACAGGCCTATTGTTTGTTGTGCCAGGGGGCAACTTGAAATCCCCGGTTCTCCTGGGACTTCGGTGCGGTAACACCGATTGCATATTCTTAATGAATGCTGTTTGCGGACTTATGGCGTGCAGGATCTAGATGAACACACGAACTCTTGTTTGTGACCCATACCTTCGGGCTCATGCCTCCAGGTACGCAAGTCTTAGGACGCAATATCGGTACCATACCAATGACATGCGTCCTCCACATCCCGAACACATGTCAAATTTTTGGACAATTTAGGTGAGGGGTAAACAATAAGTATCTGTCGCCCTATTTAGTAGGTAATCGTTGGGATGCATTGCGATTGAGTTGCATCAACGGCCATTTGTTCGACGTTTCCGCAACGCACGTCATGTCCGAGGAAATAGTCGCAGGGTTGTTGCTGCAGATAACAGATTGTCTCTTGGCCGGTTAATGTGACATCCTGTTCCGACGTAGTCGATGCTTGCAAAACGCGGGTTTGCTGTGCGGTAATGCATCGCCGATAGCATTAGGGTAACGTAACGGACTAACGGTGTAGAAGTTCTGTCGGGTAGTTTACTTCCAGAGGTTCTATTGGTTGGCCGTAGAATTAATTTCGAGCCAATCAGGGAAATGAGGCAATCTCATGTACATGAGCACAGGGAACAACCCTGGCGATCCGGTGTGCTATATATTAATTGTGCACGCAGGTTGCGGGAGTGACGCGTGGCAGTTTCAAGCATGGAAATCGTCTACAATGGCATGAACAACTCATCTACGCTCATTCCGGTAATTGGTAGGAATTTGCGAACTTGATAGGATGCGATGTTCGAATGTGTAAGCTAAGGAAATGCGAAAGCCTGGTGGCCACATGCCCGTCTTTCGCCTAAGGAGAGGAAACAGCGTTGACCTCGGCGATCATCAGTCGCACCGTGTCACCAAGCTCTTTCACCATGTGCTTGTCGCGTGGCAAAGTGTGCCCTTTCGCATGGTCGAAAATAAACGCCGTATCTGGATCACAGACATTGTAGAGCGCAATGTTACCGTGCAAATATGGATCCAATGACCCGACTGGTGTTTTGTAAGTAGAGATCCGAACCATGAATGCGATGCGACCTACTGATGTGGCATGTGGGGATGTCAATCATCAAATCGCTCTCATCGGCTAACACAATTCCGTCAAGCGTCGGTTTTATTGGGGGCCAGCCCCCGAAGAAAAGAGCACACTTGATCATGGGCAGCCTTCCTTCTTCTCTGGATCGTATCTGCTCGTGCAGCAACAGCGTCCCTGCAATAGTAGCGCCCTCCGAATAGCCAACAATGCCGTCAAATGGCCCTTCCTTCTCCATTACCTCGTACAAGTACTCGAGCGTCTTTCGAGCGCTGTCGTCCGTCTTGGCGACTCCATAGGTCATCAGCTCTCGCATCGTCATCTCGGGTGTTTCGAGCTGAGGAAAGTCTCGAATACGCTCGATAACGTCGGTGGTGTCGGCGTTGGCATCTGAGGGCACAATGAAGCGGTAGTAGGGCGCACCTCCAAAGAACTCTTCGTATCCCTTTGGCGGAGCGACCTCGTAAGGGCCTTGGATGAAATGGAAATAGGCGCTTCCGTCCGACTCAAGCTCCTTGACAAGCGGAGCTAACTGGACTTTGAATTTCTACGTTCACTGTCAGCGGTGCCGATTGGAAAACATGGTCGAAGCTCACCTCAATGCTTCCGTAGGCACCAGGAAGACAGAGAAATTTCATCTTGCGTTTGAAAATAGAAAACACGAGCCTTTGCGTTGGTAGCTTTAGCAAGAAACACAGTGCCCGCTCGATAGTGTAATGGGAACAAGAGGACAAGGCCAGCTGCAGTTCGTCACGCTTGAGCAACGTCTCGGTAGTCTCCTCGGTGTTCGGCGGGAATTGCCATAGTGCGACGTTCTTGCTCCTAGTTATCGTGCTGGCACAACCAACTCAACCTGACACATGTCTAAAGATGCAGTGACGAGGCAGTTAATCTGCGCTGGAGCCCAATCGGAGCTGTGTAATCAGCGGAGGAGAGGATGCAGGGCATCGAATGTGCCGGGGCGCCAGCCGGGAGATCTGCACGTGCGGGGTGTGAATCGTGCTCATACATGTAATCCTTGTGGATAAATGGGGTCCCAACGGCGTGAGGTGTTTGATGCCGGGTAAAACTCGCGATGTCCGATCTTGGAGAAAACAGGAGTTGAGGCGCTACCGAACAAGATGCCGATGGAGCATAGACCAACCGGTGACCAAAGTGCAGCTAGCGGAGCTTATCTGAGATGCTATCTCGACCTCACTTGAACAATTTCCCTCCATGCATCGACGATACCTCTCCCACTGTGCTAATTTATCTTTGAATTACTTCCCTGTTGTGTTGAGGGAACAACGGGCCCAATGGACCGACGGCAGCCAACAGCCTGGGTCCGTCTGGGCTGTTCGCCAGACATGACGCCGGGCACCTACACCTTGTCGGAAAGGACCTCCTGATTGCTTTTATGCGAACAACCAGGGCCAGCGGACGTGGAAGGTCGGCATAGATTAGTCTAGCCTATGGTAATGCGAAGAGATGACGACTTCACCAATGCTTTATGACGAGGCGGCTACACCTCTGCGTTAGAGTGACCTCCGGGTGGTGTCAAGTTGATTCGGCGATCATCTAGCGCAACGTCGGATGTTACTGCTATTTCCCGGTGGATGAAGGGCATCTAGATGGAGAGCTCGCTGATCAGGAAACTAATATTGGCCGACCACGCTTGGAGCCTAGAACAGTTGCGATGCTGCGTATGGTCGGGACGATAGTGTAATAGATCTCTTGATAAACTTGGGCCCGCAGCAGTAAGACTCCAGCCCTTTAAACTGCTGGCTCACTTGCATTATATCTTACCGGGAGTAATCTCACGCATTCATCGTTGTTTTGCCCTGAGGCATCTCTTGGCCGTGCGGCCAAATCTGCCACAATGGCACCCTACGCTCTTACCCCAACCTCAGAGCGAGGCGAGTACACCAATGGTTTTGGCCTGAATGTCCACACTGAGGGCATCAGCGGCGTAAACGGCATCAACGGCGCCAACGGGCACACTAATGGCACCAACGGCACCAACGGCACCAACGGCATTCACGATAATACTGGGCAAGCCAATGGCAGTTTCCTGAGTAGCGACACACCTACTTCGACTACATCCTACGAAGACGCTTACGTACACGGCTATAAGGATGGATATACAAAGTCGCATGTCGAGCTCAAGCATCAACCTATCGCCATCATCGGCATGTCCTGTCGCATGCCAGGCAGCGTCAGCACACCCGACGAATTCTGGGAACTTCTCGCCCGTTCCAGAACCGGCTTCTCTCCTATTCCGCAAGAGCGGTTCTCAGCCAACCGTTTCTTCCATCCGAACCCGGGCAAAAGTGGCACTACGAACGCGCGCGGTGGCAACTTCCTCACACATGACCTTACTGTCTTTGATGCCCCATTCTTCGGCTTTACCCAACAGGAAGCAACCAGCCTGGACCCCCAACAGCGTTTATTACTCGAATGCACCTTTGAAGCCCTCGAGAGCGCAGGCATACCAAAACAGCATGTGGTGGGGAAGGATGTAGGTGTGTTCGTTGGTGGCAGCTTTGCCGAATACGACGCGGACTTGTTCCGGGACTCGGATACAATTCCTATGCATCAGGCAACGGGAAATCACATGGCTATGCAGGCCAATCGTATATCACATTTCTTCGATCTACGCGGCCCAAGCTACACCATCGACACAGCTTGTTCATCTAGTCTAGTCGCCTTGCACAATGCTTGCCAAAGTCTTAGGCATGGAGAGTCGACTATGGCCATCGCAGCTGGTGTACATCTTAATATGCTTCCGGAATTCTGGATCTCTATGTCCATGTCAAGACTTTTCGGAGAAGCAGGGCGTTCTTACGCCTTTGACCAGCGAGGTTCTGGTTACGGTCGAGGAGAAGGTTGCAGTCTACTCATGTTGAAACCCCTTGACCAAGCCATCAAAGACAACGACCCAATTCGAGCAGTCATCGCAGGGACCGGAATCAACCAAGATGGAAAGACACCAGGTATCACGATGCCAAATGGTTCTGCACAGGGTAAGCTTGTCGTTATGCATTATAACAGATGACTTCAGCTAACATTTCTTGAAGAGTCACTCATTCGTTCTATCTATGAAGCCGGAAATATGGACCCGAAAGACACCGGTTATGTGGAGGCGCACGGCACTGGTACCCGTGTGGGTGATCCGATCGAAGTAACTGCGCTGCACAACGTATTCGGCGAAGGACGGAACAAGAGGAAGCCGCTATACATCGGATCGGTGAAGTCAAACATTGGTCATTTGGAGGCTGCTGCTGGCATTGCGGGCGTAATCAAAACTGCTCTAATGTTAGAACGCGGCTTCATCCTCCCTAACTACGATTTCAAGAAGCCAAACGAGAAACTTCCTCTTGATCAGTGGGGTTTCAAAGTCGCGACTCGGCAGCAACCCTGGCCGTTCGGCAAGAAATGGGCCAGTATCAACGGTTTCGGATTCGGTGGAACGAACGCACATGCTGTCCTAACTAGAGGACCTCTCGAGCGGAAAACAATGAACGAGGAGATCGACACGCAGACCGCCGAGCGACTCTTTCTGGTCTCGGCAAATGATAAGGCCAGTACGGAGCGCGCAATGCAGAATCTGGGCGTGTATCTTGAGCAGCGTCCCGAAGTCTTCCAGAATGACCTCCTGACCAACCTCGCGTACACTTTGGGAGAGAGGAAGTCATTGCATCCCTGGCGCATCGCCGTCACGGCATCGTCTTCGGCAGAACTTGTCGAAGCCTTGTCGAGTGGCAGAGTGCTGCCCGCAAAGCAGGAGCTTGAAGCTCCTCGCCTTGGGTGGATCTTCACCGGCCAGGGTGCTCAATGGTGGGCCATGGGTCGCGAATTGTACCAGCGATATCCAATCTACGCTTCTTCACTAGACAAGGCCGATGCTCATCTGCAATCCATAGGAGCAAGTTTCTCACTACGCGACGAGCTGCAGAAGGATGAAAAGACGACCGAAGTCAATGCTGCACATATCAGCCAGCCGTCTTGCACAGCCGTTCAGCTGGCGCTGACCGACTTGCTTCACTCGTGGGGTGTTCGCCCGTCAGCCGTTGCTGGGCATTCTTCAGGCGAGATTGGAGCTGCATATGCCGCGGGAATCATCAATTTCGAAGACGCCATGACCATCGCATATCACCGTGGACGACTCATCCCTATCCTAAAGAAAAAATATCCGAATCTCGATGGCTGCATGATGGCTGTGGGAGCTGGTACGACAGAAATCAACCCTCTGCTCGATCGCGTTTCGACCGCGCAGGGAGAAGTGCGAATTGCGTGCATCAACAGCCCCTCCAGTGTTACTGTTTCCGGAGACGCAGCTGCTATTGCCGAACTGCAGGCCATCATTGAAGAAGTGCATCCTGGTATGTTCGCACGGAAGCTACAAGTCGACACAGCATACCACTCGCACCACATGAACCTTGTCGCAAAAGAGTACACCGAGTCTCTTCTCCAGCTCCAATCTCCACAACGGACGGAAATCAAATTTCATTCCTCATTGCTTGGTCGCCTGGCCACGAGTTCTGAGTTGGATGCGACCTATTGGGTGCAAAACCTAACGTGCGCCGTGCGATTTGACGAAGCAGTTCAGAGCATGTGCAAACCTGTAGGCGAATTCAAGACAGGCGTCGACTTCCTGGTCGAGCTTGGGCCCCATGCCGCACTGCAAGGACCAATCAAGCAGATTCTCAAACATGTCGGAGGCCCAGCCACCAAAATCGCCTATTCCTCTGTGCTTGCAAGAAAGAAAGAGGCAGTTCAAACAGCTCTCGCGCTAGCAGGAACACTCTTCGTCAAAGGTGCTTCGCTCAGTATGGGAGCTATCAACTTCCCCACACCCCTGGAGAGGCCACCACAGGTACTTACAGATATGCCTCGCTACCCTTGGAATCATTCATCTTCTTTCTACCACGAGTCCCGTCTTACTCAGATCCACAAGTTCCACGATGCCCCTAGAAACGACATAATCGGCGTACTTGCACCATACTCAAATGATCTGGAGCCCACGTGGAGAAACATCGTCCGACTGGATGACTTGCCGTGGCTTCGCCACCACCAAATGCAAGGCGTCACCATCTTCCCAATTTCAGGTTTCGCCGTCATGGCGCTTGAGTCAATGGCTCAAGCGGCAAAGACAAAGGACGTGCAATACGACAGCTTGGAAATCCGCGATCTCAGCGTGACAACACCCGTAATGTTGACGGAAGAAGACTTGGAGATGACGATAACGCTGCGGCCAGAATCTACCGATATTCTATCCAATCTCGCACATAGCTTCAATATACGATCGTGGTCGAAGAGCAAAGGCTGGTCGGAGCACTGCACAGGCTTAGTGTCATGTACAAGTGCAGATTTAAACGCCGTTGATGGACTTCGCTCAACGCAGGCAAGACAGCGGAGCCTACACAGCAAGATCTCTACCATCGTCGACGCAGCTACCGAACCAGTTGTTGTTCAACCGTTATACGAGCGACTATCTGAAATCGGCGTCTCTTATGGAACCACATTCCAGCGCATAGACGATTGTCACGCCTCTCCGCGTGCCTCTGTTGCTCGGATAACACTAGCTGATACTGCAGCGGATATGCCTCACCATCACGAAACGAACTACATCATACATCCCACTTTCTTAGAGACGATTATATCGATGTACTGGCCAGTTTTGAGCACAAATGGGCCTCTCGATACGGTACATCTACCTTCATCCATCGGCAAGGTGACCATCTCTTCCAAATTGTGCGAGCATCTACAGCAGCCTGGCGGCCCCTTGCAAACCTACTGTGCGCCTTCCGGGTCTCTGTCAAACGTCAGCTCAAGTAAACTTACCATGTTCGCTACTTCGGTTCATGATCCCAAGGAAGCTTTGGTCGTGGTCGAAGATGTCTCGATCTCACCTATCTTGGAGAAGGCCATGGACACGGAGGCTGAGGGTCCCCGTGAGCTTTGTTACAAGACCGAATGGGAGCCTGCTTTGCAGCCTTTGGAGACCGCGACAAATGGTATCACCCCAGCTCAGTTCGATGCTGAAGTTGTGATTGTTCATGGCGACAACGAGTCCCAAGTTTTGATGGCTTCTGCCCTTTCAGACGCTCTTGCCGACCTTACCGGGACTCGACCCACCACGGGCTCGCTCACGCTCATCGCAGCTGCAGCCAAAGACAAGCTATGCATTGTCCTTTCGGAACTTAGCCAGCCAGTCCTCGCGAATCTCGATGCGGCGGACTTCGAAGCCCTACAGTGCCTGCTCACGACCGTTCAGGGCCTTCTCTGGGTGGTCCAAGGGGCATATGCAAGCTCGACCAATCCAGACGCGAACATGATTGCGGGTCTGAGCAGATCTCTACGTTCGGAGGGCACACTTATGAAGTTCATCACTCTTGATCTTGATTCGCATACCGATCTCGGCGGATGTACGGCCATCCAAACACTCCTCGACGTCTTCGCTGCAACACTTTCATCAAAGCCAATGGTTGAAGAAGCGGAATTCATGGAGCGTGATGGCAAGCTGCTCACTCCACGCGTCGTCAACGATGAGGCCATGAACGAGTTCGTTGACAGGAAGATACATCCGCCGGCTTTGGAATCGGCATCTTTCACAGATCTCAACAGGCCGCTCAAGGCAATAGTTTCTACTCCAGGTGTGCTCGAAGACGTTCATTTCGAAGACGACAAGAGCATAGGGATTTCGCTTCCCGTTGACCATGTTGCTTTCCAAGTCAAAGCTGTCGGACTTAGTCCGCGAGGTAGCTCAGCCGACTCTGGAATAGACATGGAGCCGAGCGGTATCGTCACCGCTGTCGGCTCCGAAGTCCCCAACATCAAGGTAGGCGACCGTGTTGCGGCATTCGCGCCCAACGGTTCGCTGTCCACGGTGGAGCGTGCTCACTTTCGGTCGGTGTTCAAACTTCCGGATCATATCTCATTCGAGTCGGCCTCAACGATCCCGAAGGCATATTGTGCGGCGTCCTATGCATTGATAGATCAAGCTAGACTCATAGAGGGCGAAACAGTCCTGATTCACGACGCCGCGAGCGCAACCGGCCAAGCGGGTCTTGCTCTCGCGCAAATGATCGGCGCCGAGGCATGGACGACTGTGAAGAGTGCCGATGAGAAAGATCTGCTAATGCGGGAATTCGACTTGTTGGAAGATAAAATATGGTATGCTGGCAGCGAGACCTTTGCTGAGCGCGTGAAGACTGCAACGAGCGGCCGAGGCGTCGATGTGGTCTTCAATACGTTCTCCGAAAGCCGCCTACTCCGAGCGACATGGAACTGCCTCTCAAATTTTGGCCGCTTTGTCAATGTTGGCGCCGGAAATGTTACGCTTGGAGACATGCCGCTCGACAAGAATGCCACTGTGCTTTCGGTGGACATTGCAGCGCTTGCGACACATCGTCCGCAGATTGTAGAGCGTACGCTTGCTGACACGGCGAAATTGCTCCGTTATGGGAAGATACAGTCCATCTTCGATGCCAAAACGTATCAAGTCTCTGGGCTTGCAGCGGCATTCCAGAGTCTTCGCACAGACGATAACCGCAAGGTTGTTGTTGTACCACAAGACGACGACATGGTCATGGTAAGTATCTCATCTATCGGACGACGAAACGCTTCTAACGCGCTACCAGGCACCAAGAGTTGTAGACAATAACGCTCTACTTCGGACTGACGCAACGTACGTTCTTATTGGCGGCACAGGTGGGCTTGGACGCAGTATGGCCACATGGATGGTCAGCAAAGGCGCAAAGAACATCGTTCTTCTTTCAAGAAGCGGCGAACTCAAAGGAAAAGCAAAGGACCAGATCGATGCTCTTAACACTGCCGGTGCAGCTATCATCGTCCGTCGTTGCGATGTAGCAGACCGGTCCGATGTCGAACAGCTAATATCATCCGGATTGAACGACCTCCCTCCTGTGCGAGGTATTGTCCACGGCGCTATGGTCCTCCATGACGTTCTATTCGAGAAAATGACGCATCACCAGTACAAGGCAGTCATCGAGTCGAAAGTTAAGGGCGCCCGGAACTTTTATGATGCGCTCTCTGCAGTCAACGCCCCTCTTGACTTTTTCATCTGCATCTCCTCGGCCGCAGGTGCTGTGGGAAACCGTGGTCAAGCCGCGTACGCAGCAGCTAACACCTTCCTCAACGGTTTCGCCCAATACCTCCAACGTCAAGGCATCAATGCGACGTCCATCGATCTCACCGCCGTCTCGGATGCCGGATACCTAGCCGAAGACGCGGAGAAAGCCGCTGAAGTCGCGAGGAATCTGGGAAGCGATACCATATGCGAGGCTGAAGTGTTGAGCCTCATACACGCTTCGATTGAAGGCAGTATGGCTAGCTGTAATGGGCATCCCATCACTGGCATGCGAATTACACCCACGATGCGCCCCTTCTGGTCAAACGATGCCAAATTCATCCACCTCCTACAAGCCGCTGAAGCTGCTACAACGACCACCGCCGCCGCTAAAGTTTCATGGAGCGCAGCTTTCAAAGCTACGCCCACGCGCGCTGAGGCGGAGCAAGTTGTCTGCAATGCGCTCGTTGAGAAGATCGCGGAGGTGATATCTATGGAGCCTGAGGAGTTGGACGTCACCAGGGCATTGAGCCATTATCCGCTTGATAGCTTAACGGCGATCGAGGTCCGGAATTTCATTACCAGGATGTTTGAGGCAAGCTTGCAGGTGTTGGAGCTGCTGGCTAGTGGAAGTATTGAGGCGTTGGCGAAGGTCGTTGTGGGGAAGAGCAAGGCTAAGATATGGGAGAGCTGAAGGGGGTAGAACAGAGATGGTGGGTGAGGACCGATAGAGTTAGTTGGGTCTGCGTCAGTCTTCTTTCACATTTTAGCTTCTCGGTTTATATTAGCTTCTCGGTTTATATTATATCTTAAGGTAGCTTCAGTATATGCATTTGTTCTTATAGTTCACATCATGTTCAGTGGCCTTCCATATCGTCTTGCTATCGCGACGCACTGTGTATTTCCAAAGTTCAGATTGCAATGTTCTGGATAGCCAGCAAGAGTCGATGAACATCTACATGTAACAAGCACCTACTTCCTCACAACAAACGATTCGTCGCATTCCCAGCCACCTCAGTAACGTTCCCCAAAACCGTCCCATTCACATCCCCCATCTCCTCCCAAACTGCCTTCAAACCCCAGACTCCCACACTAGCCGTCGCCGACTCATTAATCCCACCAATCCTCAAAACCATCGTGTCTAACGGGCTATTCGGGAAGAAGACGCTCGACGCACCCAACTCGCCCTCATTGAGAAAGATCTCAATGATACTCCTATCAATGATGCCTGAAATGCGCCACTCGCCTAGTTCCTCGCGGTACAAA
>Ga0247740_1000283_pt1 | contig 26686 bp, 29 predicted proteins | sample UWRJL148409B2_FD_180942 | JGI IMG/M metagenome (GOLD analysis project Ga0247740, IMG submission 180942) | Plant litter microbial communities from Arlington Agricultural Research Station in Wisconsin, United States - UWRJ-L148-409B-2 | ecosystem: Environmental > Terrestrial > Plant litter >...
AAATTACTTTACCTGATAGCGGCGAAATAATTTTAGATGGAGAAAAATTACAGCCAAAACATGTGCAGACTATTGGTTATCTTCCTGAAGAAAGAGGATTGTATACCTCGATGAAAGTTGGCGAGCAATGTTTGTATCTGGCACAAATGAAAGGACTTAGTAAAGCCGAAGCAAAAGCACAGTTAGAATACTGGTTTGAGCGTTTGGGAATTCAGGGTTGGTGGAACAAAAAAATCCAGGAACTTTCTAAAGGAATGGCACAAAAAATTCAGTTCGTAGTTTGTGTGCTGCACAAACCAAAATTGTTGATTTTTGATGAGCCTTTTTCCGGATTTGATCCTGTAAATGCAAATGTGATCAAAGATGAAATTTTGGCATTAAAAGAACAAGGTGCAACAATTATTTTTTCGACTCACCGTATGGAAAGCGTTGAGGAGCTTTGCGATCATATTGCTTTGATTCATAAATCGAATAAATTAATCGAAGGAAAACTAAGCGATGTCAAACGTCAGTTTAGAACCAATAGTTTTGAGGTAGGAATTTTGACCAGTAATGTCGAAGGTTTGATGTACGATATCACACAAAAGTTTACCGTTTCGCCGGCAAGTTTTAAATCCCTGAATGATGATTTAAAATTAGATATCCAGATAGGAAATTCGACTCCAAATGAGTTATTGAATATCCTGACACAAAGAGGACAAGTAACCCATTTTGTAGAAAAAATACCAAGTGTAAACGATATTTTTATTCAGACAGTTACTGGATAGATTTTTAGATCGTTAGACTTCTTAGATTCGTAGACTGAATCTGGAGATCTAATAAAAATCTAATAATCTAAGAAGTCTAAAAATCTAATTAATCTAAAAAATGAGTATAATTTCATTAATTATTAAAAGAGAATTCATTGCAAAAGTCCGCAATAAGTCTTTTGTTGTCATGACTTTTTTAAGTCCGTTGTTGTTTGTTGCAATCGCTGGATTTATTGGTTATTTGAGTTCGATGAAAGCTGAAACAAAAAAAATCGCCATTCACGATGAGACAGGTTTGTTTGCGAATGATTTTGTAAAACAGAACAAAAAAGAAGCAGCCTTTAAATATCTAAATCTGTCTGAAATAGATATAAAAGCACTTAAAGATAGTATTACAAATGAAAATTTTGATGGTTTAATTATCATTCCAAAAACAAATAATTTAAAAGATTTAGAAAGTAAAATTGAATTTATTTCGAATAACAGTCCCAGTATTTCTTTTATCGAAAAAACACAGAATGTTATTGCAGAGAAAATTACAAAGATAAATCTCGAAACAGCAAAACTTGATACTCTAGCCATTCAAAAAGCACAATCTTCAATAAATCTTCATTTGATAAAAGCTTCGGGAGAAGAAAGTCTAAAAGGATTAAATGAAATCAAAATAGGGATTGGCGGAGCTTTTGGTTATTTGATTATGATGTTCATTATCATTTACGGAAACATGGTGATGCGTAGTGTGATCGAAGAAAAAACAAACCGAATTATAGAAATCATTATTTCATCGGTAAAACCCTTTCAGTTGATGATTGGTAAAATCATCGGAACTTCGCTTGCGGGATTATTACAATTTATGATTTGGGCCGTAATTGGGTTGAGTTTAATGTTTGCAGCTTCGGCATTTTTTGGTGTAAATGTTGGCCCAACAGCAAGAATTTCGCCTGAATTGATGCAATCAGCGCAAAGTGAAATGTCGGGAAGTGCTCAAATGTACATTAGCGAATTATGGAATTTGCCTATTGCCAGTATTATAATTGGTTTTGTTATTTATTTTATTGGAGGATACTTTTTATATAGTTCATTTTATGCAGCAATTGGAGCAGCAGTTGACAATCAAACCGATTCTCAGCAATTTCTTTTGCCTATTTTAATGCCACTAATTTTAAGTGTTTATATCGGATTTTTTACGGTTGTCAATGATCCTCACGGAACAATTGCCGTGCTATTTTCAATGATTCCGTTAACTTCGCCAATTGTAATGTTAATGCGACTTCCGTTTGGAGTGCCGTGGTGGCAAATCGCAATTTCGGTATCATTATTGTTTGCTACGTTTTTCCTTGTAGTGTGGTTCGCTGCCAAAATTTATCGTATTGGTATTTTAATGTACGGCAAGAAACCAACCTGGAAGGAATTGTATAGATGGCTTAAATATTAATTTTTTAAAGTTGCTAAGGTTCTATGGGACTAAGAAACTAAGTTTTTTAGTTTCTTTATAAATAAAAACCTCAGAACCTTAGCAACTCAGAACCTTAGCACCTCAAAAAAAATGAGTAAAATACTAATTATAGAAGACGAAGCATCGATCAGAAGAGTTTTGGTGAAAATTTTATCAGAAGAAAATGATACGTATCAGGTAGAGGAAGCAGAAGATGGAGTTGCGGGTCTTGAAAAAATAAAAAACAACGATTACGATTTGGTTTTGTGTGATATCAAAATGCCAAAAATGGATGGTGTAGAAGTTTTAGAAGAAGCTAAAAAAATTAAACCTGAAATCCCGATGGTCATGATTTCTGGTCACGGCGATATGGAAACCGCGATTCATACTATGCGTTTGGGAGCTTTTGATTATATCTCGAAACCACCGGATTTAAATCGTTTATTGAACACCGTTCGTAACGCTTTAGATAAAAAACAACTTGTAGTTGAAAATAAAATCTTAAAGAAAAAGGTGAGTAAAAACTACGAAATGGTAGGGGAGAGCGAAGCCATCAGTCATATTAAACTAATGATTGATAAAGTTGCCCAAACAGAAGCCAGAGTTTTGATTACAGGACCAAACGGAACCGGAAAAGAACTAGTAGCACATCAATTACATGAAAAAAGCGAACGTGCTAATTTCCCTTTAATAGAAGTAAACTGTGCTGCGATTCCTAGTGAATTGATCGAAAGTGAATTGTTTGGTCACGTAAAAGGTGCATTTACATCGGCAGTAAAAGACCGTGCGGGAAAATTTGAAGCGGCAGACAAAGGAACTATTTTTCTGGATGAAATTGGAGATATGAGTCTTTCGGCGCAAGCCAAAGTGTTACGTGCTTTGCAGGAAAGTATGATTACCAGAGTAGGAGCCGAAAAAGATATAAAAGTCGATGTTCGTGTTGTGGCTGCAACCAATAAAGATTTAAAAATCGAAATTGCCGAAGGTCGATTCCGGGAAGATTTATACCATCGCTTGGCCGTAATCTTAATTAAGGTTCCGCCATTGAACGAAAGACGTGACGATATTCCGGCTTTGATCAGGCATTTTGCTGCTAAAATAGCATCGGAACAAGGAAACGTGGTTAAAGTATTTTCGGCGCAAGCCATACAATTATTGCAGGAATACGATTGGACAGGAAATATCCGTGAACTTCGAAATGTAGTCGAAAGATTGATCATTTTAGGAGGAAATGAAATTTCTGAAACCGATGTAAAAATGTTTGCAAGCAAATAGATGCTTCGCGCAATAGGCTTTAAGCTTTATGCTTTAGTCTATCAAATAGAATAAATAATTTTTGCTTAGAGCGTAGAGCTTAAAGCTTAAAGCACAAAAAGATGAAACTAAAAAAAATAAACGAAAAATTACAAGACGCATTAATCGAAAATGGTTTAACGGAAGCAAATGTTTTGCAGCAGGAAACTTTTTCGACGATAAAAAGTGGTGCAGATTGCATTATTCTTTCTCCTGCCGGAAGCGGAAAATCGACAACTATTGTTTTGAATGTTATTCAGCAATTGTCAGGTCATACTGAAGAATCACCACGCGCTTTGATTTTTGTTGAAGACAAAGCGAAAGTATTAGAAATGGAAGCACTTTTCGAAAAATACGGAAAATATTCTAATCTTGAAGTTTACGGCGTACACGACAAAGGTGATACAGATTATGATAAAAATTATATCTCGACAGGAATCGATGTTTTAATTGGTACACCCAATAAATTAAGCGATATGTTTACAACCGCAGGTTATAATGTAAACCGCTTGAAAATGTTTATTATAGATGATGCTGATCCTATGTTGAAATTACGTCATGAAACTAAAATCATGCGTATTTCAAACAGTATCACCAAAACACAACGTCTTATTTTTGCTGAAACATTGACAGAACGCATCGAAATTCTGGCAGATAAAATGATGTTAGAGCCTTATTTATTTGATATGGATGAAGAAGGTGAAGAGGAACTTGATGAGGAAGAAGATGACATTCAGGAAGAAGAGTAAGGAAGTCGCAGTTTTCAGTTTCAGTCTCAGTCTCAGTCTGAAACTGTGACTGCGACTGAAAACTAAAAAATAATCTATGGAGATGCTGAAAACACTTAAATTTTTGACAATTGTGCTTCTGGCATTTTTTGTTGTTACTTATGTCTTCATTGTTTCCTATGTTTATTTCAATCAGGTTGGAATGGTTTTTCAGACTTCTCAACTTTCAAAAGATTATCAATTTGATTTTCAGCAGAAATTTGAAGAAATAAACATTACGTCTTTTGATGATGTAAAATTAAACGGATTATTATTTGAAGCTGAAAAATCTAAAGGTTTGATTTTTTATCTTCATGGAAATGCCGGAACATTGGAAACTTGGGGAAAGATCGCGAAAATTTACACCCGCTTAGGATATGATATTTTTATTTTAGATTATAGAAGTTTTGGTAAAAGTGAAGGTGAAATTGAAAACGAAGAACAATTGAATAAAGATGTTTCTGTTGTTTATAATACATTAACGAAACGATATCCGGAAAATAAAATTATTATTACGGGTTACTCAATTGGTTCGGGACTTGCAACTATTTTAGCTTCAGAGAATCATCCTAAAGCGTTGATACTGCAGTCTCCTTATTATAGTTTTACAGAATTGTCTAGTAAAAGAGTGCCGTTTTTTCCGGATTTCTTAAAAAAGTTTAGTTTAGAAACATTTGAATATTTGCCTAAAGTAAAAGCACCAATTTATATTTTTCATGGAATGAATGATCCATTGATTCCTTATGAAAATTCGGTTAGATTAAGTCGACTTTTAAAAAGTAACAAGCATTTTTATCCGCTAAAAGATCAGGAACATATTGGTATGAATGAAAACAATGATTTTCAGAATCAGCTAAAAGTAATATTACAATAGAAATAAAAAATAATAAAAATAGAATGTTATGGGATTAATGAAAGTATATTCAGGAAGTGAAGTTTTAGCGCTTGCTTTACAAGAAAGATTAGAACAAGCAGGTGTAGAAACTACAAAAAAAGATAATATTCAGTCAGCTCGTTTAGGCGGTTTTGGACAATCTGATTTAGCCGTTGAGGTATTTATTCAGGAAACAGATTTTGCAAAAGCAAATCCAGTTATCGAAGAATTCAGAATGAGTATCTAAAGGAAGTTTTCAGTTTTCAGTCGCGGTTTCCAGTGGTTACTGAGACTGAAAACTGAGACTGAAAACTAAAAAATAATGCAATATAAAATGCTAGTGCTCGACATGGATGATACCTTGTTGACAGACGATCATAAAATTTCGGACCTAAATAAAAAAGTACTTCTTGAAGCGCAGGCAAAAGGCGTTCATTTAGTTTTGGCTTCAGGCAGACCAACATCTGCCATGACGGCTTATGCTAAAGAATTGCAGCTTGATTTGTACGACTCTTATATTATTTCATTTAATGGTGCTGTAATTAGCACCGTAAAAGATGATTTGGTTTTGTTCGAACAATGTTTAACACCGGAACAAATTCATGATTTATACGATTATAGTGTAAAAATGAAAACGCACATCATTACCTATATTAATGGTGAAATTGTTAGCGAAACAGATTCTGAATACATCGACATCGAAAAAGAAATCACCGGATTGCCACACAATAAAGTACCTGATTTTAAAGCAGCAGTTACCAAACCTGCAGTAAAATGTATTTTATTGGCAGAACCTTCTTATCTCAAAGAAGTTGAAGGAGATTTAAAATTGGCAATGCCACATTTAAGTGTTGCAATGTCGAAACCTTTTTTCCTGGAAGCGGCTCAAAACGGAATTGATAAAGCAGCGAGTTTAAAACTTCTGGCTGAAAAGCTAAACATTCATCAAAGTGAAATTATTGCCGTAGGAAACGCAGGAAATGATTTAACGATGATCGAATATGCCGGACTTGGAGTTTGGGTTGACAATGTAACGCCTGAATTGCGTGACAGAGCAGATGTTATTGTAGCATCAAATAATAATGATGGAGTTGCTGAAGTAGTACAACGCTACATTTTAAACTAAATAATTCCTGAGATGAAAGATCCAATAGAAACAGAACGTTTGATACTTAGAGAATTTATTTCTACAGATGATATTGGAATGTTCGAATTGGAATCTAATCCAAATGTGCATACCTATGTAGGGAATAAACCTATTACACATATTGACGAAAGTCGGGCTTATATTGAATTGGTTCAGCAACAATACAAGAATTTTGGAACTGGTCGTTGGGCTGTGATCTTAAAAGAAACGAATGAGTTTATAGGCTGGTCCGGAATAAAATTTATTACCAATGAAATCAATAATCATAAAGATTTTTATGAAATAGGATATCGTTTTATTGAAAAACATTGGGGAAAAGGATACGCTACCGAATCCGGTAAAGCTTTTATAAATCACGCTTTTAACGTAATGGAGGTAGATGCGATCTACGCCTATGCAGATGCAGGAAATGAAAACTCCAGAAGAATTTTAGAAAAGCTTGGTTTGCAATACGTGAATTCTTTTGAATATGAAGAAGAATTGGAAGTTTGGTACGAACTAAAAAATCCAAACTTATAAACCTAAGAAATGCGTTCCAAATCTTTGTAAACTTAATCTCATTTAAGATTCACAAAGATTTGGAAAACAGCTCGTAGTTTTTCTAATACCTAAATATTAGATTATTTTTTAGCTACAGAAACAAAATATTTATTTCCGTCACCCATTGTAAGTTTTACACGCTCGTCGCAAAGATCGATTGCAAAATTCGCGCTTTCGTAACAAGTACAAGTAGTGTTTTTGTCTTTAGACATTTCAGTTTTACAATTGTTGTTCTTAAAAGTCGACAATTGTGGTGTGTACAAACTAACTAAATCAGTAGAAGCTGTTACTAACGAAATAATACTTGCTGAATTATTACTTGTAATTCTGTAAACAATTCTATCAGTATAGTTTACTTCATTTACAGTTACTTTACGAATATAAGTGTAAGCTGTTGAGCCTTCACCCGGTTCTTTTACTTCAAATTTAAATCCAACCGCACGAATTGCAATATCAAATTGAGATTGAGAATTTAAGCTCGCCCAAGTTGTCAATGTACTAATAGATGGAAATGGATTAGCAGCTGGAGCAGCAGTTTGCGCTTGCGAGCTAAAAATGGTTAAGAACATCAAGCAGATTGTGGGTAAAAATGCTTTCATATGGAGTTTTAATTTATAATTTTTGCCTACTCTTTCTGGTTTTCGGCCTTCCCATTTTTTATAACAACAAAACAACAACATAACGAGGGAAAAACAAAATTGTTATGCGCAAATTATCGTTTAAATAATATAATTTTTGTTTACTGCTTTTGCAGGAAGTAAAATTATTTTTAATGAACGAATTAAACAAAGCTAAATGTAAGAAAATTTCAATTTAATACACAAAAAAATGTATTTAATCGATGATATTTGCATTTAATCGATGTTTTTGTCATTTAATTCTTATCGAAAAGAAAACATCATTTTTACTAAAACAAAATTTTCATGGCTTGTGATCGCTAATTGATAGTTTTTTACGACAGTTTAAAATATTGGTTTGCTGCAAAATATTGATATATAGTATATTATTGATTTTATTTTAAAGAATATTGTACGTAAATTTGCAAACTCTTTAAAAGAGATGTAAATATAATATCTTACTACTTAAAACGTAGTTTATTCCCATGGAAAACAGAAAAAAAGTTGCCTTTTACACGCTTGGTTGCAAACTGAATTTTTCAGAAACATCTACAATCGCCAGAAATTTTAATGACGAAGGTTTTGATCGTGTTGATTTTGAAGAAATTGCAGACATTTATGTTATCAATACATGCTCCGTTACAGAGAATGCTGATAAGCAATTTAAGCAGGTCGTAAAAAAAGCAATGAAACTTAACGATAAAGCTTTTGTAGCGGCAGTAGGCTGCTACGCACAATTAAAACCAGAAGAATTAGCTGCAGTTGATGGCGTTGATTTGGTTCTTGGTGCTACCGAAAAATTTAAAATTACCGATTATATTAATGATTTGAGTAAAAACGACATGGGTGAGGTTCACTCCTGCGAAATTGCCGAAGCCGATTTTTATGTAGGTAGTTATTCTATTGGAGACAGAACCCGCGCTTTCCTGAAGGTTCAGGACGGTTGCGATTATAAATGTACCTATTGTACGATTCCGTTAGCAAGAGGAATTTCAAGAAGTGATGCTCTTGAAAATGTATTGCAAAATGCTAAAGAGATTTCGGCTCAAAATATCAAAGAAATTGTTTTAACCGGAGTAAATATTGGTGATTACGGAAAAGGAGAATTTGGGAACAAAAAACACGAACATACTTTTCTGGATTTAGTTCAGGCTTTGGATAAGGTGGATGGAATCGAACGTTTGAGAATTTCATCAATAGAACCTAATTTATTGAAAAATGAAACAATAGAATTTGTGTCTAAAAGCAGAACCTTTGTACCTCATTTTCATATTCCGTTGCAATCAGGAAGCAATGATATTTTAAAATTAATGAAACGTCGTTATTTACGTGAAGTATATACAGAACGAGTAAACAAAATTCGCGAAGTAATGCCACACGCTTGTATTGGTGTTGATGTGATTGTTGGATTTCCCGGTGAAACCGATGAGCATTTCTTAGAAACGTATCATTTTCTTAATGAAATGGATATTTCGTACTTACACGTATTCACGTATTCTGAAAGGGACAATACCGAAGCTGCAGATATGCCAGGAAGAGTTCCGGCCAACGTAAGAGCAAAACGAAGCAAAATGCTACGCGGATTATCCGTTAAAAAACGCCGTGCTTTTTACGAAAGTCAATTGGGATCTAACAGAACGGTTTTGTTCGAAAGCGAAAATAAAGAAGGATACATTCATGGTTTTACCGAAAATTATGTAAAAGTAAAAACACCCTGGAATCCGGAGTTAGTAAATACGCTGCAAGAAATTAATTTGACTAAAATTGATGAAGATGGAAGTGTTCGTTTAGATTTTATAAAAAAATTGGCGGAAGCTTAGAATGTATTTTTAAGATATAGTATTTCGACCGAAGAAAGAAATCACACTAGAAATTCCGCAAAGAATATCCCTGATCTTTGTCGAGTCACGATTGTGATTTGTCTCTTAGCTAAAAGACAATAAAAACAAAACGCCCTTTATTAAAGAGCGTTTTTGTTTTTTACTAGTAATGCTATTTTCGTTCTACTATTTCGATTCCATTATAATTCGGTACTTTACCAATTGATGCAGAAAAATGAAAAGGATTTGTAGACTTTACTTCATCTGTCTTATTTATTGAATCAATCTTCTTTTGATTGAAGAATTCGAATATTTCCTTTTTTTCTGTAATTCCTTTCATACTTATTTTATGAGGTATAGTTTCGAAAGCATTATCTTCCCGGGATAGAGAATTCCAATCATTTTCGCTGACACCTATTCCTTCGCTTTTATGCTTATTGCTAACCATTAAAAGCGTATCATTTTTTATATTTATAACTTTAAATAAAGTTTGAAAACTCTTATTTTGGGTAGCTCTTCCGTCGGGCGTTAATAACGTTGAATCCATATTAACTTTATAAACATCTCCAACTTTAGGATTTTTAAGCAACTCATTAATATGTGTATTAGTGTTTTTAAAAGACCAAAGTGAAAATAAACCATAAATAAGTGCTAATCCCAATATAATAAAAACAGTCACAGGATTAATAAATTGAAAAAGAGAGTGTTTGCGACTGGCCTTAATGTCTTTTATACCATTCAGTATTCCAGGCGTATATTCTTTTTTATCAAAATAAGTAGCATTGACTGATTTTATTTCATGACCACATTCGGTACAATGTACACTAGTCGGACTGCCCATTGATAGAAAAGGAATGATTGCCTTAGCATATCTCGAATATAACGTTACTTCGAGGCAACCTTTTTTTAAACAAACCGGACAAGTCTCATCGCTTAATCGTTTTGAGGTTAGAGCCTTGGTAACAATGCTAATAATGTAAAACATAGTGTTGTTATTTTCGTTCTACAATTTCAATTCCATTATAATTAGGAATTTGGCCAATTGATTTGGAAAAGTGAAAAGGATTTATTGATTTTACTACATCTGTTTTGTTTATTGAATCAATTTTCTTTTGATTAAAGAATTCGTATACTTCTTTATTTTCAGTAATTCCTTTTAAACTTATTTTGTAAGGAATAGTCTCAAACGCATTGTCTTCTCGGGATAGAGAACTCCAGTCGCTTTCTTTAACGCCAATTCCTTCTGTTTTATATTTGCTGCGAACCATCAAAAGAGTGTCACTTTTTATATCTATGATTTTAAATAGGGTTTGTGATCTTTTACTTCCCATGGTATTTGCATTTAACAAAAACATAGAATCAATATTTACCTTATAAACGTCTCCAATTTTTGGATTTGCAAGCATTTCGCTGGTTTGTGCATTGGTATGTGAAACAGAGTATTGTTTTAACAAACCAAGAATAAATAATAAACCCAGCAAAATTAACAGTGACCAAGGATAAAGTAATTGCCAGAGTGTGCGCTTATGATTGGCTTTAATGTTTTTTATTGCATTAATTATTCCGGGAGAATATTTTTTTTGACCAAATGCTTCAGCAAGTAAAGGCGTATTTACTGATTTAATCTCATGACCGCATTCGGTACAATGTACAGCGGTTGGTCTGCCTAGCCCAAACATAGGGATTATTGCAGCTGCATATTTCATGTATAATATAACTTCGATAGTTCCTTTTTTAGAGCAAACCGGGCAAGTCTCTTTTTCTATTAGTACCGAAGTTAAAGGCTTTGAAACAATACTGTGATAATAAAACATGACTTTTATGGATTAATTAAATATTAGTTTTTTCGATCATTTGATAAATCGTTTTTTTGAACTTTATAGTATCTACATCTAAAACTGTTGCTTCAATTTTAAATATTGATTGGATTTTGTTTTTGGTATTAAATTTCATCAACTTTTTTTGGGTACTATTTCCTATTTTATCAAAATAAGCAGGTGTTTTAACAGTAATGCAAAGTTCTTTTACCTTTGCAGAACCAAAGTAAGAACTCCCAGTTTCTAGTTCTGTTGCGCCAGTAATTTCAGTCCAGGGAATAATACCTACTCCGGTATAATCCTTATTGAAAAACTCAATGCCTTTTTCTGTAAGAGCCATTATTGCCTCATTATTTGATGCAATTTTATACTTTTTGATCGTTTCAATTAATAATATCACAAAACATATTGGCATAAAAATAACCAATTTGGGATAATAGAAATTTTCAGTAAAAAATTTTCCGGTTCCGTACCAAAATCCAAACAGGCACGATAATGTAAGCAAGCCAAAAATTATAGATTCATTTTTTAATTTTTGCTTATTTATATAGATTTTACTTGGGAACTGTATTGATTTTGTTTCCATATATTAGGCTTTTTAATTTATTTTAAAAATTTATTTCGTTTAAAAAAATGTAAATAGATATAGTTAGAAATGTGCGGCACTTTTAGATATAACTAATGATTAATTTTTATGGAGCCATCCTTCTATTACTAAATTAGTTGCAGCGTAATTTGAGCCAGAGACTGTTATTTCTGCTGGTGGCTCTGAAAAGAAATAATCCGGATATTGCGTCACAGTATTTATACTGTATGGAAGAATATCTTTATGACCATATTCTATTGAGGTATTTCCTGTTTTACTGTAGCCAATTAAATCAAAAAACAAAGGAGTTGCCGTGTCGTTTATTATGAGGGAGGCAGAGTCTTCGTTTTGGAAGTTTACAGCTAAGATAACTCCGTTTTCAAGTTTGTAAGTGGTGTTATATACCAATACATATCTGCTAACGTTTTTATTATTTTTGACTACACAAATGTTAAGGCATCCAAAAGTCATATAAATAAATAGGCCAATGGCAGGAATTAGAAATGTTAAAACAATAGTTCGCTTATACTGTGAGAAAGAAGTTATACGAAAAACTAATATTAGAATTACAACTAGTAAGCTTGAAAAAATTATGATGAAGAAAAAAAGGAGCCAGTAAGATATCATTGTTTTGAATTTTTTGGTGAAATGTCTTAATGATTTGCAACTAAAAAAATAGACTAAGTTTTACGATTTCTTTTAATCTGTTCTCTATAAGAAAACATTTAAGTCTTCAAGTGCAGTATGTAACCAATGAAAGCCATTATTGTTTTAACGAGTGCAAATTTCAGATTTAAGTTTGGGAAATAAAGCCTTTAAAAGACTTACAAATGTCATTTTAGGCTATATTTTGCTTTAGAAGATGGTTATAAAAAAAGTTCTCGAAATCAGAAAACCCTTTAAAATGTGCTTTCTGATTTCGAGAACTTTGTTAAAGTTTAAATTCAATTTTTGTGGTTATTTTGCGTAAAATGAACGTTCTTTGCAGCTTTGGTTTAAAACTTTGTCAAAGTTGAAACGTTAGTTGTATTTAGAATAAATTCTATTTCTGATCTTCTAGAATTACCCATTTCAGAGAATGAATAGCAAAAACTCGCGACATTTATTTCAATTCAATTTTCTTTCGGACCAATTTTAAACTTTCGTCATTAGGATCCCTTTCCATTTTATAAACTGTTTTATTTTCAAGGAAAATACTTTTTTGTAAATCTTCAGCTGTAAATCCTTCGCAGCCAGTTGGAATTAAAAAGGATTCTATAATTTGTTTCCAGTTTGAATTTTGCAAAGAATAGGTTGTCATCGAATAAGTACATCCGTTCATAGGCGCCTGAAAGATTGAAAAATCATCTTTTCCGTCTTGGTTTAAATCTCCTTCGTTAATAAGCTGAGCTTCGCAACAGCCAATAACAATGGGTTTTAGTGCTGAATTACTAAAAGAAATCGTGTATTGGTCAGGAGTTCCGTCTTCAATAGGATTTCCTTCACCTTCTTTTGTTTTGGTAACAAAGGCAAATTCATTTTTTCCGTCACCATCAAAGTCGCCTTCAATCTTTTCACCTATCAAGAGTTTAATTGTTTTTTCTGCTTGAGATGTTTTGTCTTGAATTTTAACCGAAACAGAATCTTTTTTTGATTTTTCAATTATTGAATTCTCGGATTTATTTTTCTGCGAACAGGAAATCAAAAGAAAGGCGGCGAATAATAGAATAGTTTTATGCATACTCTATTTCTGATCTTCCGGAATCACTAATTTCAACGAATTAATATAATCCGTATCAAACTCGATAACTCTGATTTTTTGCGGATTAAAACTCAATTCACCACCAAACTGACCTTTTATATCTAAAAAATCAATAGTTAATTCCTCGTCGTTTAATTCGATCAGTTTTCCTAAATAAGCTGATTTTGCTGATTTTTTCGAAATCTGAAAAATGCCGTATTTGTTATTTACATAATTCAGGATCGAATTCAAATCTCTAATCGGGATAATATCCTCAGCATTTGTTTTTAAACCTTTTAAACGAATTACTTTTTCGGTAAATGCAAGATCCTGATCTCTGTGAATGGCTTCGATATTTTTGTTCTTCAAAATCACAAATCCATCCAGTATAAAATCTTCAGGATTGTTTCGTAGTAAAATCCAGTCGTCAGAATAATCAATTAGAAATCCGGTAAAAAGTTCTTTTTTATCCTGAAATTCTATTGAAATTAATTGTCTTAAATATTGTTCCATCATATTTTTGTTGAAATTCCAATTTTTTAAAATTCCAAATTCCAATTCATAAAGTTTTTTACGTTCAAGAATAGGAATTTTGAATTTAAATTTTAGAATTTATTTTATTTTTAAGGGTTAGTAGACCAAATACTGCTGTTTTTAATGAAAACGCGACGGCTTAATTTCAGCTGAGCAATAATTAATTCAGCTACATCTTCAGATTGCATTACTTTATCCGGATTTCCGTCAGTTAATTTTAAATCTAAAGCCAAATCGGTGGCAACCGTACTAGGAGTTAAAGCCGTAACGCGAATGTTGTGTTTACGAACCTCCTGCATCAATGAATCAGTCAATCCCAAAACGGCAAATTTTGATGCGCTGTAGGCACTTGTCAATGCATTTCCGTTTAATCCCGCTGTCGACGAAATATTGATGATATCACCAGTTTGTCTTTCGATCATATTAGGTAAAACTGCACGGGTTGTGTAGTAAGTGCCCATTAAGTTTACCTGAATAATTTTTTCCCATTCAGTTGGTTCCAATGTCATGAAATTGCCAAAAGCAGCGATTCCGGCGTTGTTGATTAAAATGTCTATGCTTTTAAACTCTGCATAAGCTTTTTCTACCGCACTATTGATAGAATTAATGTCAGAAACGTCAGCAGATAAAGCAAGAGATTTTACACCTAAAGCAGTAGTTTCAGCAGCCAATTGATCAACATCTGCCTGAGTTCTTGAAACTAAAATTACGTTTACTCCTTCTTTGGCAAGTGCAATTGCAATTGCTTTTCCAATTCCTTTTCCTGCACCTGTAATTAAGGCATTTTTATTTTTTAAGTCTGTCATGATTTATTTTTTGAAATGCAAAAAGCATCATTTTAGTAACACAAAAATACAGTTTTTGCTTCCTAAAATCATGCTTTCGGTTATTTTCTTAATCTAAGTTTAACAACTTCAATTTATTCTTTCAGTACCATGTCGATGCACATAACAGCGGCAAGGATTAATTGTCTTAAAGGACTATCTGGCGCAACAGTTTCTTCAATTTGCAGCACATAATTATCAGCGCTCGTAAAAAACTCTTTGCCCATTCCTGCCCATTTTTTGCTTACCTGGGCCAATTGTTTGTTTTCATGACTGAATTTAAAATCCCAACCTGTCCATTTTCCCTGAAGCGTGGCGGCAGTTCTTTCGTTTTTATCGAGAATTTCAAATTTTCCTCCAATCGAAAATAATTTTTGTTTAAATGTTCCTACTAAACGGTCTTTTTCGTCAAAAACTTCAACAGTCGAACGAAGCCATGCGATACCACGTTTTACAGAAATTATTTTTTCGCCCGAAGCCGTAGTAATTTCAATATCAAAAGGAGTCATTCTTTTATAATCTGTGAAGCGTAACATTTTGGTAAAAAAGCCCAAGTTATTCTCGCGGCAGTTCATTATAATTTCATTGCTTTCCGGATTGTAAATGTCGTAGTTGTTAGCGGCTTTAAACATACCGATATGTTCTTTTACAAGAAATAGATTCTGATTTAAAATTGGGTTCATGAAATTTTGTTTGATATTGATTTATATAAATATTTTTATCTGAATAAATTTTGAAGGATTTTCAAAAGGAAATCAAATGTAAAAATAATTTTGTTAATAAATCAATATTAAATTGGTTTGAATTGTAATGATTTAAAGCTTAATCTTTGTTTTTTGATCTAATCACAATAGCTCCATGTATAGCTTTCTCTCCATAAAAAGCTGTTGCATCATTAGCTTTTAAAACCTGAATGCTTTCGATATCATTGGGGTTTAGTTTAGAAAATTGTTTGGCATCTATTACAATTCCGTCCAGAATTGTTAATGGCTCATTGAGAAGAGGCCGGGATGGTGCACAGATTATTATTTTATTGGTTAAAATGGATTGCAATGTATCTTTTGTCGTTGTTTTTTCCTGTGCTTTAGCAATGAAAGATATAAGCATAGAAAGGGCTAATGAAATAAGTTTTACGTTTTTCATGATGATAATTTGAAATAAATGATGAGTTTTATCTTTGTCAAAGCGTTACACTTTGACAAAGATTTTTTAGATTTTTTCTTTTAGTTTTTAGGAGTTGGCTTACCTGTTTTGGTAGTGATAATTACCACTCCTTTTTTGCCTTTTTCGCCATATTTTGATGTGGCTTCAAGATCCTGAAGAACAGTTATGGTTTTTATTTCCTGTTTATTCAAAGGGGCATAAGGACTTGTTGGATTTTTGCCGAATAAATCATTTTCAGAATAATAAATTCCGTCAATAATATATAATGGAGCGTCCAGAACAACTAGTGAATCTACATTTTCAGGTTGCAAATTAGGAAGTTCTGCCTGCATCATTTTATCCCTTTTTTGGTCGTCGCTATGTGCTATTGCATTTCCGTTGAGAATAATTAGCGGAGCACTTTTTTTAGCGACCTGAGTTTGGTTATCAGCAAATGCAACTTTAGCCGATTCTCTCTCTATAGTTCTGGAATAATCTAAGTTTTGAGCCGCTTTATCTTTCAAATTATTATTATCTTCTTCTAGCGCATACTCAGCTTGTATAGGTGCATTGGCAGGTTCTTCACTAATGATAGCATCTGCGCTTCCTGCTCCCGTAGCCTCAGAAACGTAAGCGGTATTTTCTGCTACATTATTTTGAGTGGTAACTTGCTTATCTAAAATTTTAAGCGCTTCCGGTTTTGGAATTAGTATTGAATCTGAAGCAACAACAGCTTTATTCTTCTTTAAAATGTTTTGTTCTATCTTTTCTTTGTTAACAACTGTAGAATTCTGAATTGTTGTTTTGTCTGATTTTATAAACTGAGAACCTATTGAAATTAATAATAAAAGAGAAGCAGCGATGGCAATTTTTTTCCATAACGATATTGCATTTTTATCTTCTTTTTTATCGAGTTTTTCTTCAACGCGTGCCCAGACTTTGTCCATTCCGGGAAAATCTTTTTGTTCCGAGTTTTCTGCGGCTTCTTTAAATTTATTGAATATTTTATCTTGATTGTCCATGACTATTTTGCTTTTTGGTAATACAATTTATTTACTAAATCCTTTAGCTTCGTTTTGGCGGCATTCAATTGTGATTTTGATGTGCCTTCAGAAATGTTTAGCATTGCGGCTATTTCTTTGTGTCCAAAACCTTCAATTACAAAAAGGTTAAAAACAGTTTTGCAGCCGTCTGGAATATGGTTTAGTAAATTGAGTAAATCTTCTTCTTCTAATGTATTAATCTCATCCGTAAAAGGTTGCGAAAGCAATTTGACATCATCAAGATACATATTGAAATTAGTATTTTTCTTGATCGTTGCCAAACAATGATTTACGGTTATTTTGCGCGCCCAGGCCTCAAAAGCCAGCACCTCTTTTAGTTGCTCCAGTTTTGTAAATATGGTATAGAAAGCGTCAGCCATGGCTTCTTCTATTTCTTCTTCCTTTTTGAGGTATCGTTTGCAAAGGCGATACAATTTTGGAGCCATATGCTCATAAACCTGACGCTGGGCATCACGGTTCATTTTTTTGCAGTTAGAAATTAGCGTTTCGTTTATCACAATTGTTGTCTTTATACTAAAGAGGGTTGAAAAGATAAAAAGGTTGGGACGGTTATTAAAAAAGTTTTTTTTAAAGGTTCAAAGGTACAGAGGTTCAAAGTTACAAAGGTTTTATCTTTGAATATATTTGTAAAGGCGCATTTGTAGAGACGCACAGCAGTGCGTCTCCCCCAAGGATATTCGCCAATCTTTGTCGATTTACTTTGCATTTCCGGGGATTAAAATCCCTGGCTACAAAATAAATCATTCCCACGGAATTTTATAAAAAGTTCCGGAGGAACGGATCATATTGTAGGGATGGATTTTAATCCATCATTCGCAAGTAAATCGACAATGTATATATCATTCTCAATAATATACAAGTGGACATTCGTTGCGGGAGACGCACTGCTGTAAGCCTCTACGTTATAATAAAAATAGAAATGAAAAAATGAATTTAATTTTTATTTACTGTATTTTCATACCAATTTTCTATTTTCCTAATAGATTCTTCATTTGTTTTCGGATTGCAATTCAATCCCATATTAATTTCTGTTTTTGAAATATAGGAGTTTAGAAAAATTATTGCAAAACCTCCAACTTCACCACTTCACTTGACATAAAAGAGGAAAATGTACTCATATATCCACAACATTTTTCTTTAGAATGCATAATTGATATCAAATACTCAATATCATTCGGTTTTACCCAATTATCAGGAAAATCTCCTATCATTGTTACAAAATTTAATTTCGAATCTTTATTGTATTTCTCTTTTAGAAGTGTAATAAATGACTTTGGATCTAAATCTTTTGCCCGTATGAAATACCCTTTTTTTGTATTTAAATCTAAATCTTTAAGATTAAATGTTGTAGAGCTTTTTATTTCAGTTTTATTTATTTTAAAATTATAAAATACATAACCAACACTCAAAAGAATGATAAGTACTAACAAAGAAAGAATTATTTTTCTCATGAAATTTACTTAACCGGCAAAACCAACTTAAAAATCTTAGTTTCTAACAATTCAGTATCATTATCTTCACAAAGCAAAAACTCGATTTTATTGTTTTCTTTTTTATAAAAAGTCAAACCTTCGAATTTATTGGTTGACGTTATTTTTTGAGTAAAATCTATTTTCATGGTTTTAAGGTCGATTCGGCCAATGAAACTTCCAAGGATTTCTCCATCATCGTAAGTTGATTTGGTGTCTTCGGCGGTAGAAAGGAAATAAATTTTGTCTTCGACCAAGATGGCATCGGTAAAACTAGAGCGAACACCTTTTATTTTTGGCAGTTTATAATTGGTAGCAACCAAGGCAAATTCTTCGCCCAGACTTTTAGCATGAATGGTAAAAATGGTGTTTTTGTTTGAAACTCCGTTTCCGCGATTGAATAAATACCAGTTTTCACCATCGAAGATTGCGCCTTCGAGATTAAAATCTTCCGGTTTTATTTCGCCAAAACTTTGCATTAAACCGTATAAATCAACGAGATTGTTTTTTTGTAAAATGGTTTTGTTTTTAAGATCAAACTCGATCATTTTGTTTCGGTTTTCGGTAGAACCGGAACCAAATACATATAAAGTATCATTATGATGCGTGATCGATTCAAAATCGGGTTTAAGGTTTTTCGGAATGTTTTGCGACGGATTATCAATTAAGGCATGTTGATTTAATTGCTGATTCTGCATATTGTATTCGTATAAAAATCCGCTGTTATCGCCAATAATATAAAGTGCATCATTGTTATAAAATAATCCTGATGCCGAACCGATTCCTATTATTTGAAATAATATTTCTAATGTGAATTTTTCCATGAAATGTTTGTTTTTGAATACTTTTATTTATCTCGACTTTATCTTTTTAAATGTATTGTTTTTTTCTGCTTCCGAAGTTATTCTTTCGAGAATGTCAATGATTAATTTACTTTTTAAGTTAATGTTATGTTCGTAGTTTATATTGTACAATGTTTTGTCTGAGAAAGTATCGTTTGTTTTTTTTAGGTTAAAATGGTCGAAGACTTTTATTGTTGTTTTATTCTTATTTATCATTTTAAAAACCTGATATCTTGAATGAGAGGTTCTCAAAGTTGATGTTTTTTTATTTTTATCAGATGAAGTTTTATATTCAAATGATTTGACAACTTCTCTTTCTATTAAATGTTTATTCGAGAAATAAATATCCCAAAAATTATCTTTAGAAACTATGCTTCCCGGGTATTTGAAACAGGTATTTATTTTAGTTAAGAATGTCTTTCCTTTTTCTTTCCAGAAAACATATGCTGGTTCATGTTTTAGTTCATCTTCGCAAGTTTCTTCGTCATATATTTTAGATGAATCATATGTTCGTTCGCATCCCACACAATAATTTTCATACACACAAATTGTATCGATTTTTCTTGACCGAAGATCTTTAATGAAATCAGAAGTTAATTTATCAATGTCAATTTCTTTATTAGTTTGTGCATTTCCTATAGTGGATAAATAAAAAACAAATAAAAATAGAATTGTTTTGGTCATTATTGATTTTGAAATATTGGAAAAGTTCTTTTGAATACTAAACCTAGCCCTGATAGCAATGAAAATACTTTGAGAAGAAATTGTATTTTTTACTGACAGAACAAAGCGACTCCCGACGTATCGGGATAAGCTCTTATTGTGTCTTGAAAAAAACAATTTATCGAGAAAGAATTACAATGAGCAGTCCCGATAGCTATCGGGATTCGTAAAATTAGTATATTTATAATTATAAAAATGTAGAATATATGAAATCGCCACTTATAAATCTCTATAGAAAGAAAAAGATATGAAAAGGCGATAACATATATGACCTCTAATAAATAAAATCAACATATATGAAATCGATAGACCCGAAGGATTTTAAAGTTACAGATAAAATAAAATTGTCAAAAATTCCGACCTTATTAAAGGTAAAAGCGGATGATGACGAAAAAGAAGAAAAACTGGATAAAGTACAGGCAAAACTGAGCGATTTGCAGGATGTCATGTATGCGCATAACAAATATGCGGTTTTAATTTGCCTTCAGGGAATGGATACTTCGGGGAAAGACAGTTTGATTAGGGAGGTTTTTAAAGAATTTAATCCGCGTGGAGTGGTGGTGCACAGTTTTAAAACGCCTAATTCGGCCGAACTGGAACATGATTATTTGTGGCGTCATTATATTGCTCTGCCGGAAAAAGGGAAGTTTGCAATTTTTAACCGTACACATTACGAGAATGTTTTGGTAACACGCGTACATCCTGAGTTTCTTTTGGCAGAGAATTTACCGGGAATTAATTCGGTCGATGATATTAAACCCAAATTTTGGAAAAGAAGGATTGAACAAATCAATAATTTTGAAAGTCACATTGCAGAGAACGGAACGATTGTGATGAAGTTTTATCTTCATTTAAGCAAGGAAGAACAGCGCCAACGCTTATTACGCCGACTTGAAGAAGGAAAACACAACTGGAAATTTTCGCCGGGTGATTTGAAAGAACGTGAACATTGGGATGAATATCAGGAATATTATGAAGAGGCGATCAATAAAACTTCGACAGAACACGCGCCGTGGTATATAGTTCCTGCTGATGATAAGGAAATGGCCCGTTATATTGTGGCCAAAATTATCTGGGAAGAAATGAAACAATACACGGATATTAAAGAACCGGAACTGGATGATACCATAAAAGCCAATTTTGAAATGTACAAGGAAGAACTAAAAAAAGAGTCTTAAAGTAAGACCCTTTTTTTTGCCTCAATGTTACTAGAAGTTTACGTGTGTTTTGAATTACTAATTTAATGTTAATTTTTTTGTAGTATTTCTGAGATTTTGATCTCAGTCTTATTTTTTTGATAATATGAAAGTCATTTTAAGTTAAAGAGTACGGATTTACTTTGTAAAAAAAATAAAACCAATTTTAGCTAAATGAAAAGAATTATTCTACCCCTGGTTATTTTAGGTTCGTTGATTACATCTTGTAACAATAACGATTCTAAAGACGAAACAGAAACACCAACGAGTGTTGTATTAAAGGATCAATCTGTAACGCCAAGTTTATTAAAGGCACAGGCAGGTTTTGAGAGTTTAAAAATTTACTCTCTTTTTAGTTCAGATGATGTATTTCCGGACAGTCCGAAATTTGTTTTTGGAGGTTCTGCAGATGGTTCAGGTTTATTGAAAAACACTGACGGAACTTTTACTTTTTTAGTAAACAACGAAGATAATTTTGCTGTTTCGAGAATTACCCTTGACAAAACATTTAAACCTACAAAAGGGGAATATTTGCTAAACTCTAGCGGAGGAACCTGGAGATTGTGTGGTGCAACTATGGCGACAAAAGAAGAACATGGTTTTGGACCTCTTTATTTAACTTGTGGAGAATCTGGTGAAGAATCCCGCACGCATGCATTAGACCCTTACGGAAGTGTAGGTTCTGCATCTGTATCTAAAGAATTGGCTGGATTTGGCCGTTTAAGCGCTGAAAATGCTTTGCCATTGCGTACATCTGCTTATAAAGGGAAAACAGTAGTTGTAATTGGCGATGACGATTCTGGAACTTATGGAGGTCAGGTTTTTATGTATGTATCAAATGCTGTAGGTGATTTAACCAATGGTTCTTTGTATATGCTAAAAAGAAATGATGACAACCAAAGAGAAAAGGATATTGAAGTTAGTAAAACGTATCCGGTTTCTTTTGTAAAAATCGACAACCATACTACGCTTACCGGTGCGCAAATCAATGCATCAGTAAATACTTTAAAAGCGATTAAATTTGGTCGTGTAGAAGATTTAGATTACCGTAAAGGTGGTGATGCTGCAGATCGTGAATTGTATTTTAACGTAACAGGACAAAATACTACAGGAACAAATGCAGATGGTTCAAGAACAAAATACGGTAGAGTTTACAAATTAAATCTTGATGCTGCTGACCCGTTAAAAGGAACTCTTGAGGTTATTCTTGACGGAGATAACCGTTCAGGTATCGCAGGGAAATTCCAAAATCCGGATAACATTTGTGTAACTAAAAACTATGTATACGTTCAGGAAGATGCTAACGGATACGGAGACGAAACTCACGATGCTTATATCTACCAATACAACATTGCAACTAAAGCTTTGAAAGTTGTAGTTGAATTAGATCACCGTCGTACTGCTACAGATGCTGCGAAATATAACGTAGGCGGAACTTCTAAATTTGGAGATTGGGAATATGGTGCTTTGATCGACATATCAGATCAGGTAGGTATTGATGATACTTTTATGCTAAGCGTTCAGCCGCATACCTGGACAGGAGAAAAATATTTAAGTCCTGACGGAGGAACAAATCGCCCGAAAGAAAATCAGGCAAGTCAAATTGTAGTGATCAAAGGTTTGGCGAGATAAATTTCTAAATTATTATAAAACAGTTGTCCACTATCTCTATTTGAGGTAGTGGTTTCTGTTTTTCTGAATATTCCTCTTTTAATTTTTATTACATCATGAAAAAAATATATTGTTTGTTCTTTCTGGTTGTGTTTGTTGCTTGTGAGAAAAAAAGCAAACATCAGGAAGTAAATGAACTGTTTCAGGCTGATATTACTTTATTGGTTGAAAAAGTAGCCAAATTGAAGTACTCCGTACAAGCGGATTCTACTGCAGCGCAAATTCAGCGACAATTTCTGGAAGCACATGAAAGCTATAAAAAGGTCGAAATGATCAGCGAGTATTATTCGCCGGCAGTTTCTAAATCGATCAACGGACCTGCAATACCGGAGTTTGAAGAAAATGATAAAGTAACGGTTCCGCCCGAAGGTTTTCAGGTTATCGAGGAATTGGTTTTTCCGAAGTACAATAAAGAAAGTAAAAAGGACCTACTTCAGGAATTGGGAGTTTTATCTTCAAATTTAATTCGGTTAGAAAAAGTATCAAAGTCTAATGAACTAACAGATGCGCATGTTTTTGATGCTATGCGACTTGAAGTGTACCGAATAATTACTTTGGGAATTACAGGTTTTGATTCTCCAGTAATATTGAATTCACTTCCTGAAGCTTCTGTAGCTTTAGCAACTATCGAAAAATATTATAAAATTTATCTGGAGAACGAATCAGTTTCGAATGGAAATCAGGTAATTGAGATTGTAGAAAAAGGAAAGAAATATTTAAAAGCAAATACCAATTTTAATGCTTTTGATCGTGCATATTTTATCAAAGAAATTTTAAATCCGTTAAGCAAAGGAATTTATAAAACACAAGCCGAATTAGGAATTCCGTTAATGAAAGAACAAAGAGGCCTGAAAGTTACCGCACAAACTTTATTCGATAAAGATGCTTTTGATGCCGAAGCATTTTCGGGTTTTCCGGATTATCAAACAACACCGGAAAAAATCGCCCTGGGTAAAAAGTTGTTTAATGATCCTGTTTTATCCGGAAACAATACACGTTCGTGCGCTTCGTGTCATCATGCCGATAAAGCTTTTACGGATGGTTTACAAACAGCGGTTGCATTAGACGGAAAATCAATGATTCAGCGCAATACACCAACATTAACCAATATTGCTTTTCAGCGCGTATTTTTTGCAGATTCGAGAGTAAGTTATCTCGAAGATCAGGCCATTGCGGTTATTAAAAATGAAAATGAAATGCACGGCTCTTTAGAACAATCGGCTTTGGCAATTCAGAAGAATGGTGATTATGTGAAGGATTTTAAAAAGGCTTTTCCAAAAGGAGAAATTAATGAATTTGCAATCAAAAATGCTTTAGCATCTTATATTCGTTCGTTAAGTCATTACAATGCTAAGTTTGATGCATACATGCAAAATAAAACAGCGTTTACTGAAGATGAAAAAGCAGGATTTAATTTGTTTGCCGGAAAAGCCAAATGCGCCACTTGCCATTTTGTTCCGCTAACAAACGGAACTGTTCCGCCAAATTTCGATAGATCCGAAAGTGAAATTCTCGGAACTCCCAATAAAAATAAAAAGCTCGACGGAGATTTAGGAAAGTTTGTCATCACGCAGGCAGCCATTCATAAAAATTCGTTTAAAACACCAACAATAAGAAACATCGAACTTACCGGGCCTTATATGCACAATGGCGTTTATAAAACACTTGAAGAAGTAATCGATTTTTATAATGATGGAGGAGGAATAGGTTTAGGATTCGACGTTCCGAACCAAACTTTACCTGAAGACAAATTAAACTTATCCGATAAGGAAAAAAAACAGCTTATTGCATTTATGAGAACTTTGACGGATAAGAAGTATTTGGAGAAAAGAGAATAGAAAAAAGAGAATAGAAAAAAGAGAATAGAACAAAGAGAATAGAAAAAAGAGAATAGAATAAAGAGAATAGAATAAAGAGAATAGAATAAAGAAGTGGATTTACCGCAAAGAACGCAAAGATTTTATTTGTAAGGTTTTGAAAAACAAAAAGTTCGCAAAGCTTTGTCACTTCAGCTTTGCGAACTTTGCATTCTTTTAAAAGTTAAAAACTTCGCGAACTTTGCGTAAACCTTTGTGGCCTTTGCGGTAAAATGCGAATCGTAAGGTTAATGCTTAAGCTATAAAAATACAAAACCCGGGAGACTATGCGATCTCCCGGGTTTATACCAAAAACAAAAAAATAAAATAAACCTAAATTTTATAATTTAAAACCATAGGCTAAACGTAAAGCCACCTGATTGGTATTAAATTTATCATAGTCCTCATAACGGACACTAATGTCAATGTATTTGTTGGCATATCCAATTCCTGGCGCCCATAAAAAAGTAGTGTCATTATAACCGTTTGTAACGGCAAATCCTGCACCAACTTCACCCATAACATAAAATTGATCTTCCCATACAAAGGCTTTAAAACCTGCTTTTGCCGGGATAAATCCAAGATCTTTTACTTCAACTCCATTTTGATCTTTCATAAACAAGTTTGTAAAACCTGTAGTTAAAGTCAAAGATGCTTTCTTTGTCAAATCATATTGTAAACGAACATCTCCACCAAGTGACCATCTGTAATCATTATCAGTTGGTATTCCTCCATTTACACCAAAGCCTAATCTAAAACCCTGATCATAATTCTGGATTTCACTGTCCTGAGCGAAAGTTTTGTTGGCGTATAAAAAAGCGAAGGCACATAAGCATAACATTTGTAATTTTTTCATGGCTAATATTTTTGAATTATTAATGATGTAAAAATACTTTCAACGTCTTCGGGCTTTGTTATATAATTTTTCAAAATTGTTACATAATTTTAAAATTGCCCTTTTTCAGACCTGTGGGGAATTTAATTTATTTTGAAGTTTCATATTGGAATTTAAAATTTGAAGAATTGGAATTTAAATATATTTCGATTTTAAGAATCCCTTTCTGAGTATCTTTGCCGACTTAAAAAGTATATGCAGAATTAAGGGAACAAGGGAGTTTGAATAGGATTTTGGGAGGACCAACTTCTGCTGCAATGTCCTTTATATGCGCCTTCATAACCTAACAAAAAAATTAATCCAAAATTCACTTTCAAATAGTTAAATTTGAACCGAAAAACAGAGCTATTGATTTTAAAGATTTTTTTAAAGAATCTTTCTAATCATTGGCTAAAAAGAACAAAATAATAAATATATAAAAATGGAATTACCTAAATTTTTACTCGGAGACAATACTGATTTTGCAGATGATATTTTCATCATTCACCTTGACTACCCAAGATTCATCATCAACCTAAAAGACGATGAGGTTGAATTTATGGAAGAAGCAGAAGATCTTGACGAGGCAGAATTGAATGCTGAAATGGAAGGGTTAATTGTTTTGGCGAATGAGTTTTACGACAGGGAAATAAAACGTTACGAAGAGTAGAGATGTATCACGCGATCTTTCTTAAATTATTTTAATAAAAATTTGCGACTCTGTGACTTTGCGAGATTAAAAAAATAAAGTGATTAAAAATACTTTTATTTAAATCTCTGTTTCCACCAAAAATTAACTTCAATGATAAAATGAAAAAATTAAGTTTTTTAAAACCCATTTTTAATTTCATAGCAATCGGATTGCTAATTACTACTTTAAGCCGAATCTTTTTATTTTTTATATTTAAAGAGAGAGTAGTGCAAACACCGGATTTCTGGTACATCTTCCCAATCGGACTTCGAATGGATTTGATATTATTGTGTTATTTATCATTTTTACCGGCCGTTTTAATTACTTTTCTACCGAATAAATGGCTGAAGTTTACCAATAATTTTTTGGTAATATATAGTTTTTTATTTCTGTTCCTGATTCTTTTTGTAGAATTGGCTTCACCGGATTTCGTA
>Ga0247740_1000284_pt1 | contig 26684 bp, 27 predicted proteins | sample UWRJL148409B2_FD_180942 | JGI IMG/M metagenome (GOLD analysis project Ga0247740, IMG submission 180942) | Plant litter microbial communities from Arlington Agricultural Research Station in Wisconsin, United States - UWRJ-L148-409B-2 | ecosystem: Environmental > Terrestrial > Plant litter >...
CACCGTGAGCGAGATGACCGACACCCTGCTCGATCCCACTCTCGAAGGAGCAGACCGTTGAACGACTTCCGCATTCCCCTTGGCACCTGGGTCGAAGACATCATCGACTTCATCACCGACACGTTCGGCCTCATCTTCGATCTGATCGCGACGGTCATCTCCGGCGCGTACGACATCGTCGACGCCGTCTTCTCCACTCCGCCGTTCTGGGCCGTCATCATCGTGCTGGCCGTACTGGCCTTCGCCGCCCGTGGATGGAAGTTCGCGATCGGAACCGTGATCGGGCTCGCCCTGATCGTCGGCGTCGACCAGTGGGACAACGCCATGGACACTCTCGCCCTGGTGCTCGTCGCGAGCATCATCGCCATCCTGATCGCCGTTCCTCTCGGCATCGCCGCGGCGAAGAGTCGCGCGACGTCGAACTTCCTTCGCCCGATCCTCGACTTCACCCAGACGATGCCCGCCTTCGTCTACCTCATCCCGGCGCTCATCCTGTTCGGCATCGGCGTTGTGCCCGGTGTCGTGGCGACGATCATCTTCGCCGTTGCCCCCGGAGTGCGCCTCACCGAGCTCGGCATCCGCGGTGTTGACACCGAGGTCGTCGAGGCCGGCCAGGCCTTCGGCGCGTCCCCCTGGCGCATCCTGCGCCAGATCCAGCTGCCCCTCGCTCTGCCGAGCATCATGGCCGGAATCAACCAGGTCATCATGCTCTCGCTCTCGATGGTCGTCATCTCCGGCATGGTGGGGGCCAAGGGCCTCGGCCAGGACGTCGTCGCGAGCCTGAACCGCATCGACGTGGCGCTCGGCTTCGAGGCCGGCCTCGCGGTCGTCATCCTCGCCATCTTCCTCGACCGGCTCACCGCCGCGTTCGGCGGAGGAGAGACCCCGCTCGGCCGTCTCCTCGGCCGCCGCAGCTCGAAGCGCCTCGAGCGCGAGAACACCGCGGACACCACCTCCGGTCAGGCACCCGTCGAGCGAGAGCTCGTCGACGCCTGATCCCACCCGCTTGCGGGCGCGACTGCGCCCGTAACACCGGAGCCCTCACCCGCTCCTGCAATCTCCAATCACGGTCGTCCACAGCAGTCGGCCAGCGAAAGGCAGAACACCTTGAAGAACCGCTATATCTCCACCATCGCCCTCGGCGCCGTCAGCATGCTCGCTCTCGCGGGCTGCGCGGCGGCAGGCCCCGCCGAGACCGTCGGCAACGGCAACGACGACACCAAGGCGATCAACCTCGCCGTGTTCAACGGCTGGGACGAGGGCATCGCCGCGTCCGAGCTGTGGAAGGCCATCCTCGACGAGAAGGGCTACGACGTCGAGCTGTCGTACGCCGACGCCGCCCCCGTCTTCCTCGGACTCTCCGAAGACGACTACGACCTGACCCTCGACGTGTGGCTGCCCGACACTCACGCCGCCTACCTCGACGAGTACGGCGACGACATCTCCGACCTCGGCGCCTGGAACGAGGAGTCGAAGCTCACCATCGCCGTGAACGAAGACGCCCCGATCGACTCGCTCGCCGAGCTGGCCGAGAACGCCGATCTCTTCAACAACGAGATCATCGGCATCGAGCCGGGCGCCGGCCTCACCGCCGCCGTCGAAGACCGCGTCATCCCCGGCTACGGCCTCGAGGGCATGGACTTCACCACCTCGTCGACGGCCGCGATGCTGACGGCGCTCACCAAGGCCACCGACGCCGGCGAGAACATTGTTGTGACCCTGTGGGAGCCGCACTGGGCCAACGCAGAGTTCCCGATCAAGACGCTCGAGGACCCGGAAGGCACCCTCGCCGAGCTGGAGAGCCTGCACGCCTTCGGCCGCGCCGACTTCGCGACCGACTACCCGCAGGTCACCGAGTGGCTCGCCGACTTCGAGATGGACCTCGACACGCTCTACTCGCTCGAGCAGGCCATGTTCGTCGACTACGACGGCACCGACTACGCACCGATCGTCGAGAAGTGGATCGAAGACAACCAGGAGTACGTCGACTCGCTCACGAGCTAGTCACCCCCTGTAAGTCCTGAAAACGGCCCCTGTCGCATCGCGGTGGGGGCCTTTTCTTTTCAGCTACACCCCTAAGGAACATCTGTGAAACTGCGCAACCTGTCCTTCATCGCCGCCGGCGCCCTCGTTCTATCCGGCTGCACCGCCGCCGAGAGCCAGCCCGTGAGCGACAGCAACTCCGACAACCGCGACATGACCATCGCCGTGTTCAACGGCTGGGACGAGGGCATCGCCGCGTCCGAGCTGTGGAAGGCCATCCTCGACGAGAAGGGCTATAACGTCGAGCTCGAGTACGCCGACCCCGCTCCCGTCTTCGTGGGTCTCGCCGAGGGCGACTACGACGTGAACTTCGACGTCTGGCTGCCGAACACGCACAAGTCGTACCTCGAGACCTACGGCGACGACATCGTCGACCTCGGCGCCTGGAACGTCGAGTCGAAGAACACGATTGCCGTGAACGCGGATGCCCCGATCGATTCGCTCTCGGAGCTGGCCGACAACGCCGATCTGTTCGGCGACCGCATCGTCGGCATCGAGGCGGGTGCCGGTCTCACCGAGATCGTCGGCGACGACGTCATCCCGGCCTACGGACTCGAGGACATGGAGTTCCTCACCTCGTCGATGACCGCGATGCTCTCCGAGCTCAGCGCGGCCACCGCCGCCGGCGAGAACATCGTCGTCACCCTCGCCGAGCCGCACTGGGCCTACCGCGAGTTCCCGCTGAAGAACCTCGAAGACCCGGAGGGCGCGCTCGGCGGAACCGAGGGCATCCACTCGTACTCGAAGACCGACTTCGCGACCGAGTTTCCGCAGGCCGCCGAGTGGATCGGCGACTTCGAGATGGATCTCGAGATGCTCTACTCGCTCGAGGGCGCCATGTTCATCGACTACGACGGCTCGGACTACGGCCCCATCGTCGCCGACTGGATCGCCGAGAACCGCGAGTACGTCGACGGTCTGACGAGCTAGCCAGCCGACGCCACCGCCGTCGCGGTCTGCTCAGACCGCGACGGCCAGCGCGTTGATGCTCATGCTGAGGGCGGCGACGGCGACGAGCGCCAGCACGAAGATCAGCGCCTTGGCGACGAGACCGTGGCGACGGCCGGCGACGAACGCGATGCCGTAGGCCAGCGGCGGCACGAGGATTCCCACGACGATGAGCACCCACGGCACGTCGCCTGCGGGCAGGCCGACGGCCTCGAGCTGGGCATAGAGCTTCGGAACCTCGATCGCTGACTCGATGGCCTCCCACAGGTCGTAGGCGAAGAACAGGCCGAACAGCGCGGCGACGGTGAGCGTGGCCCAGCCGATGCGGCGCGGCGCGATGTCGGTTGTCGTTTCGGTCATCTCACACCCCCAGAACGAACGGTACGGGAACCAGCAGCACGAGGCCGAGCAGCAGCCAGAGCAGTCGGGTGATCGGCTTCGAGGTGCGGGTCAACCAGAACACGACGGCGAACCAGACCGGCGCGGCGGCCACGGCGAGTGCCTGGCCGAGGGTCCACATGATCGCCCCGAGCGCGTTCGGATCGACGTAGGTGTCGCGGCGCACGGTGGTGAACCAGCCGATCGCGTAGAGCAGGAACACCCCGGCGACGATGCCGTAGGTGACGAGCAGAATCGAGCTGACGGGAGCGTTCTCGACGGGCGCCGTCTCGACCGCTTCGGTCGCTGAGCCCGTCGAAGCGCGCCCGCCACGCTCGCGCTTCGCCCGCTTCTCGCGCACCGGTTTCTCGACGGCCGGCTTCGGCCCCTCGACATAACTCGCGTCGCGGCTGCTGGTGTCCCAGTTCAGCGCTTCTTCGCGGTCGTCGGCTGCCTCGGCGTCATGGATCGGCGGGTCGGCTGTCATGCCGAAAACCCTACCCGCTCGAACCTGTCGGCTCGCCGGCCTGTCGGCTCGCCCGGCCTGTCAGCTCGCCCGTCAGAGGTCGCGCGCCCAGAGCCAGCCCGAACCGGCCATCGAGCCCCGACGTGCGCCCGAACTCGAACTCGCGAGCGGTGTCTCGGTCGCGGGCTTTACCGTGATCGCCGACGTGTCGACGCGCTTCGCGTACTGGAAACCGACGGATGCCCCGAACTCGTCGTCTGCGGCGGTGTAGCGGTTCTGCACCCCCGCCTCGACGATGCGCCACGGGCGGCCGTTGGTGAGCGTGCCGCCGTGCCCGTTCTCGGGCCGGAACTGCTGGTAGTCGTAGTCGAAGCTGGCGGCCGCGTCGAGCCGCACAGAGAACGTGTCGACGGCGACGCTCTGGCTGGCCAGGTCGATCTGCAGCAGTCGCTGGAACCCGGTCGCCCGCTCCCCCGTGTGCGTGCGGAACTCCTGGTAGTCGGCGAGCAACTCGACCACGTCGTGCCCCTCGATGCCGCCCGCGTTCTCGGTGACGATCTGCCCGATGCCGTGGAAGTGTCCCGACAGCACCACGATCACGTTGCGGTTGGGTGCGATCACCTCGTCCCACAGCCTCTGTCCGTTCGAGACCCAGCGCGAGTTCGCCGAGCGGTGCGCGTCTTCGAGGTCGGTCTTCGGGGTCACGTGCTCGTGGGTCGAGATCACGACGTTGTACTCGGGGTGGTCGGTCACGACGGTCGACGCCCAGGCGATCTGCTCGTCGCCGTAGGCGTAGGGCAGCGAGAGCATCAGAAACCGTGCCCCGCCCTGCTCGAAGGTCGAGAAGTTCGCGCTGTTGTCGTCGGGTGCGATCGATCCGCCGTAGGTCGAAGCGCCGTCGTAGCGCGACGGCGGGAAGTATTGATTAAACAGGTCGTTGCTGACGCCGCGCTTGTTGTCGTGGTTGCCGGGCAGCACGCTGTTCGGCACACCCGCGTCGTCGAGGATGCCCTGCACCGCACTCGCCCGCTCGAACTCACGGCGGGCCCTCGTGTCATCCTGATTCGGATCCACCCAGTTCTGCACGAGGTCTCCGGTGTGCGTCGCGAACGCGATCTTGCGGTCGTCGGCACTGTCGGCGATCCAGCTCGCGAGCTGCGCGTACACCGCCGGGTAGGTCTCGGTCAGGTATTGCGTGTCGGTGATGTGCGAGATCGCCAGGTCGTAGTCGTCGGGGTTCTCGAGCGCACCGTCGGCCTCGGCCGCGAGGGTCGGCTCGGTGCGCGGGCCGTTCTGGGCGAGCAGCGTGACCGTGCCGTCGTCGAGGTCGCCCTTTTTCAGGGACCCCTCGAGAGCGTCGGTCCCCGCGTCGAGAAGGCGCCAGGCGGATGACGCGGCATCCCACACACTGAACTGGATCTCACCCCGCCCGCTCGTCGACCCTGTCCACTGCACCACGGATCCGGCGGCCAACCCCGCCGCGTCGAGCACGAACCGCTGGTACGGATACCCCCACGCGTCGTCGTCCACGGCCGCCGGCGCCGCCGGATCGAGCACGGTCTCGGCCGCCCCGACGCGTTTGGCGAGCGGCGCCGCGCTCACGCCCGCGTACGCCTCGAGCACGACGGCGGCGTCGCCCGGAGTGACGACATGCTCGGCCACGACGGTTTTCGCGGGCAGCGGCGACGACGCCGACACCCTCAACGTCGGGTCGACCCACTCGTGCTCGTCGATCTCGCCCGGCGTCGCGGGCGCGGTCACGAAGTCGTCGTCGTCGACACCGGTGAATCGGGTGCGCTGGAACGTCTCGCCGAGCACCCGGTCGGGCGCGAACGTGGCGAGCGCGACACCCTTCACGCACGGGCTGGGCGTGACGAGGCTCTGGTCCATCTCGTTCATCGCGTAGACCCCCACGCTGTCGACACGGTGCCCCGCGGCATCCGCGATCCACACTCCGCCACCCAGGAAGTTGAACGACGTGTCGTAGCCGATGTCGCCGTCTACCGCGCTGTCGGCACGCGCCGCGACGAACGTGGCGCCGGGCTCGAGCACCGTGCCGGCCGGCACCGTCGCCTGCACCGCGCGGCTCCGGATGCCGCTCTCTTCGCAGCGACGTACCGTGTAGCCCCCGATCGCGACGGACTTCTCGCCGTAGTTGGCGAGCTCGACGTAGTTGTTCGGGTCGCGACCGCCCGGCAGCTGGTCGCGCGACGGGTCGTTCGCGAACTCGCTGATCGCGACCGTCACACGGGCGTCGTAGGCGAATCCCTCGGCGAAGACGCTCGACTCGCGCGTCGCGTTGGCACGTCCCGGTGTGCGCTGCGCGATGCGGAATCCGCCGTCGGTGAGCTGGTACGACTCGTCGGCGACGAAGTCGAGGGTGGCCGGCAGCTTGTCGTTCTGGCAGGCGCTGTCGGCGTAGTTCGAGGTGGCGATGCGGTCGACGAGACGCGCGTCGGCCGTCTGCAGCAAAACTCCGGATGTCACGTCGGCGAGTTCACGGTCGTACCCGGCGTCGGCGTCGCCCGTGAATCCCGGCCCGCCGATCACGAAGCGCTCGCCCGCGCCGATCGCGCTGCCCGACGCGAGGGTCAGCTGCAGGGTGTCGGGCCTCAGTCGCCCGCTCGCGGTGCAGCGGTAGAGCTGCCACCCGCCGACGTCGATTCGGGCGTCGGTCGTGTTGAGCAGCTCGACGAACTCGTCGTCGACGGCCGACGCGCCCGATGCCGCGTACTCCGAGATGACAACGCCGGTGTCGGCGCGAGGAGACGACCGGTTCGCGTTCGGCTGGCCGACGGTCGCGGCAGCCGCGATGAAGTCGTTCGTCGGGCTGCCCGTGTTCGCGATGCGCTGCCAGCTCTCGCCGAGCGCGAAGTTCAGGGTGTTCGGCAGGTTGGCACCCGACGAGCACTCGCTCGTCGTCGGCCACGGCTCGTTCGGGTAGACCCCCACCGAGTCGGCGCGCACCGCGCCGGGGGCCTCGAGGTAGAGCCCGAATCCGTTGATCGAGTACGGCTGGCTGACGTGCGCGTCGCCCGGCATACCGACCTTGCTCACGGTGAAGATCTCGCCGGGCTGCAGCACGACGCCGTGCAGGTCGCCCTCGGGTCGCCCGATGTTGGCGCGCAGTCCCTGCGGGCTGCAGCGGTAGACGTTCCAGCCGGTGAGGTCGACCGCCGTGTCGCCCCAGTTGCGCAGTTCGAAGAAGCCGTCGGCGTCGGAGCGCGGGCCGCCGTTGCCCAGCTCGTTGAAGAGCACGGTGCCGGTCGAAGGCGCGTCGTTCGCGCGGGCCTCAGCGGGAAGCGGAGTCGTGATCACCCCCGTCGCCGCGAAGACGGAGACGAGCACTACGGCGATCAATTGCTTGCGCACGCTCACAGCGTGAGCGGCCCCCGTGTACGCGCCGTGGCGGCCGGGTGTGCCGCCGGTGAACACTCGTCTGCGGCCGCGCCCTGCTCCTATCGTGGAGCCATGACCGAATCTGCCAAGCCCGTACGCCAGCTGCGCCTCGTTCTCGCCGTCGACGACTACGACGCCGCGGTCGCCTTCTACCGTGACGCCCTCGGCCTCACCGAGGAGGCCGCCTACCAGGGCGAGGGCGACGCCCGCGTGATGATCCTCGACGCCGGCCGGGCGACCCTCGAACTCGCCAACCCGGCGCAGGTGCGCATGATCGACGGCATCGAAGCGGGCGGACAACCGAGCCTGCGGATGCGCGTCGCCTTCGAGGTCGACGACTCCCACAAAGCGACCGACGACCTCGTCGACGCCGGCGCCACGCTCGTCGCCTCCCCCGTCGAGACCCCGTGGCGCTCACTCAACTCCCGCCTCGACGCCCCGGAGGGCGTGCAGGTCACCCTCTTCCAGGAGCTCGGTTAGAGCCGCGCACCGCTCCCACGCAGCGCGGCGTTACACGCGCGTCACATGAATGATGTTGACTCGTCTGAATCATGGATCTCATCAACGTGCGCGAAATCCGGGTGGCCCACACCCGCGACGACGTGAGCTTCGCGCCCGGCGAAGAACCCCTCGGCGGCGGCACCTGGCTGTTCTCCGAAGAACAGCCCGGCCTCACCGGCCTCGTCGACCTCACCACGCTCGGCTGGCAGCCCATCGTCGAGTCGGCTGACACCCTCAGCATCGCGGCGACCTGCACGATCGCCGAGCTGGCCCGCATCCCCGCGCGCGACGGCTGGCCGGGGCATCCGCTCTTCTCCCAGACGGCCAACTCGCTGCTCGCGAGCTTCAAGATCTGGAACATCGCGACCGTCGGCGGCAACATCTGCACCTCGCTCCCCGCCGGCCCGATGATCTCGCTCGCCGCGGCGACGGATGCCATGGCTCTCGTCTGGGCGACGGACGGCACCGACCGGCGGCTGCCCGTCGCCGACCTCGTCACCGGCGATCGCGAGAACCTGCTCGCCCCCGGCGAGGTTCTGCGCGCCATCGAGATCCCGAAGAGCAGCCTCGAGGCGCGCACCGGTTTCCGCCGCATCGCGCTCTCGCCGCTCGGCCGCACCGGCACGCTCGTCATCGCCCGCGTCGCCACAAACGGCGAGGCCGTCTTCACCGTCTCGGGCGGCACCACCCGGCCGCGCGTGCTGCGCTTCGACGGGCTGCCGTCGGCCGCCGCCCTGCAGAACGCTGTCGAGTCGATCACCGAGTGGTTCACCGACGCGCACGGCGCCGCCGACTGGCGTCGCGCGATGAGCGTGCTGTTCGCCGAAGAACTTCGCCGAGAACTGGCAGAGCCAGAACTGGCACAGCCGAAATTGGCACAGGAGCCGAGCGCATGAGATTCGAGATCAACGGCGAACAGGTCGACGCCCAGCCGCAGCCCGGGCAGGTGCTGCGCACCCTGCTGCGCGACCTCGACCACTTCGAAGTGAAGAAGGGCTGCGACGCGGGCGACTGCGGGGCCTGCTCGGTGCTGCTCGAGGGCGAACCGATCCACTCCTGCATCTACCCGGCCCACCGGCTCGAGGGTGCCCACGTCACAACCGTGAGCGGACTCGGCACACCCGACCACCCGCATCCGATGCAGCAGAGCTTCGTCGACGCCGCCGGCTTCCAGTGCGGATTCTGCACCGCCGGCATGATCGTCACCGCCTCGACCTTCACCGACGACGACAAGAACGACCTGCCGCGCCTGCTCAAGGGCAACCTCTGCCGCTGCACCGGCTACCGCGCGATCAAAGACGCCATCTGCGGTGTGAGCAACACCGAGACCGCTCCCGCGGGCGACGCTGCCGGACGCAGCGTGAAGGCGCCGGCCGGCATGCGCGTCGCGACCGGAACCGAGCCGTACACGCTCGACACGACCACGACGGCGGTGCTGCACCTCGCCGTGCTGAAGAGCCCGCACGCCCACGCGCGCATCCTGTCGATCGACACGTCGCGCGCCCTGGCCGCCGACGGTGTGCACGCCGTGCTCACCCACCACGACTCCCCCACCATCCTGTTCTCCACCGGACGCCACGAGATGCGCACCGACGACCCCGACGACACCCTCGTCTTCGACACGGTGCTGCGTTTCCGCGGGCAGCGCGTCGCGGCCGTCGTTGCCGACAGCGTCGCGATCGCCCAGCGCGCGCTCGAGCTGATCGACGTCGAGTACGAGCTGCTTCCGGCCGTCTTCGATCCGGATGCGGCCCGCCGCGCCGGCGCGCCCCTCATCCACCCGGAAAAGGGTGTCGAGAGCCGCATCTCCGAACCCGGCCGCAACGTCCTGGCCCAGATGCACAGCGAGATGGGCGACGTCGAAGCGGCCTTCGCCGCGGCCGACGCCGTCGTCGAGGGCAGCTGGCAGACCCAGCGCGTGAACCACGCGGCCCTCGAGACGCACGCGACCCGCGGCTGGATCTCGAGCGACGGCCGGGTCGTGCTGCGCACCAGCTCGCAGGTGCCGTTTCTCGTGCGCGACGAGCTGTGCCACATCTTCGGCCTCGACCCCGACGGGCTGCGCGTCTTCACCGCCCGCGTCGGCGGCGGCTTCGGCGGCAAGCAGGAACTCATCACCGAAGACCTCGTGCTGCTCGCCGTACTGGCCACGAAGCGGCCGGTGCAGTACGAGTTCACCCGTAGCGACGAGTTCACGGTCGCTTCTCCGCGTCATCCGATGCGCCTGAAAGTGAAACTCGGCGCGACGCGCGACGGAACACTCACGGCGATGGCCGTCGACGAGCTGATGGACACCGGTGCCTACGGCAACCACGGTGTGGGCGTGATGTTCCACAGCGTGCACGAGTCGGTAGCGATCTACCGCTGCGCCAACAAGCGCGTCGATGCCGAGTCGGTCTACACGAACAACCTGCCGTCTGGGGCGTTCCGCGGCTACGGCCTCGGCCAGGTGATCTACGCGATCGAGTCGGCGATGGACGAGTTGGCGCGCACGCTCGACATCGACCCGTTCGAGCTGCGGCGCCGCAACGTGATCGTGCCGGGCGACGCGATGACGGTCACCGACCCGCACGAGGAGACCGACCTCGTGGTCGGCAGCTACGGCCTCGACCAGTGCCTCGACCTCGCCGAGGCGGCGCTCGAACGTGGCAACGGCGTCGCGGCACCGACCGGACCGACCTGGAGCGTTGGCACCGGCATGGGCATCGCGATGATCGCGACGGTTCCGCCGCGCGGCCACTACGCCGACACCTCGATCGCGCTCGATGCCGACGGGAACTACGAGATCTCGGTGGGCACCGCCGAGTTCGGCAACGGCACAACGACCGTGCACACCCAGCTCGTCGCGACCGCGCTCGGCACGACCGTCGACCGGGTGCGCATCCGGCAGAGCGACACCGACGTGGCCCGCTACGACACCGGTGCCTTCGGCTCGGCCGGCGTCGTCGTTGCGGGCAAGGCACTGCTCGCGGCGTCGCTGAAGCTCTCGGCGATGATGCTCGAGCGGGCGGCAGCGCTCACCGATGCGGTGGGTGCGCGCACCGTGGTGTCGGGCGGCGTGCTCGTCGGCGAGACGTTGGTCGCGGCATCCGACCTGCTCTCCGCCGGCCCGCTCATCGCCGACGGCAGCCACGACGGGACCCCGCGCTCGGTGGCGTTCAATGTGCACGCCTTCCGCGTCGCCGTCGACCGCGCGACCGGAGAGGTGCGCATCCTGCAGTCGATCCAGGCCGCGGATGCCGGCACCGTCCTCAATCCGGAACAGCTTCGCGGTCAGATCGAGGGCGGCACGGCCCAGGCGATCGGAACGTCGCTCTATGAGGAGATGCTGCTCGACGGCGAGGGGCGCGTGACGACGACGGCGTTGCGCAACTACCACGTGCCGCAGTTCGCCGACGTCCCCGAGACCGAGGTGTATTTCGCAAACACGCACGACGGCATGGGCCCGCTGGGCGCCAAGTCGATGAGCGAGGCGCCCTACAACCCGGTCGCCCCCGCTCTCGCGAACGCGGTGCGCGACGCGATCGGCGTGCGCCCGATGGAGCTGCCGATGTCGCGCGACCGCTTGTGGCGGCTACTGCACCCCGCTACCTGATATCCCCGAACAGCGGCTTCTCGGGCGCCTTCTTGCCGGTCTCACGCTCCCACGCCTCGAGCTGCTGCGCGAGCGCCTTGGCGAGCTCGAACACCTGCTCGGGGGGAATGCGGATGCGACTGACGACCTGACCGGGAACGAGGATCGTCTCCGCACCGGTCTCGGGGTCGGTGGTCGGCTGCGGCGGCTGCGTGAGCGCCACGAAGTCCATCACGAAGACGTTGGGTGTGTGCCAGACGCTGGCGAAATCGGCGAACAGTCCGGCGACCGCGGTCGGCGGCAGATCGATCTTGAACGTGCGCGGGGTCTCGTGGTCAGTCATGCGGCAAGTCTAGGAGTGCGACGTTCTGTCGCGGCTCGTGGATGCTGCCACTCGCGTCCTTCAGCGGATCGCGCGATGCTCCCGTGCGCGCCGAGATCACCTCGGCGAGGATCGACACGGCCGTCTCCTCTGGTGTGCTCGCGCCGAGGTCGAGTCCGATCGGCGAGTGCAGCCGGGCGATCTGCCGTTCGCTGACGCCGCGGTCGCGCAGCGAGGCGAGGCGGCGCTCGTGCGTGCGGCGCGATCCCATGGCGCCGACGAAGGCGACCGGGAGGGCGAGCGACCGGGCAATGATCTCGGCGTCGAACCGGTCGTCGTGCGCGAGCACACAGATTACGGTTCGCTCGTCGAGGGTCTGGGAGTCGAGCCAGGTGGTCGGCCACTGCACCACGACCTCGGCCGTGGGAAAACGGGCGGGGGTCGCGAACAGGCCGCGCGGGTCGCAGACCGTCACCCGGTAGCCGAGCGCGGTCGCGGCCGCGGCGAGCGCGACCGAGAACTCCATCGCACCGAACAGGATCATGCGGGCCGGCGGCGTCGCTACCTCGAAGAACACCTCGACCGCCTCGCCGTCGCAGTCGATCGCGCTGAGCGCGGTCTCGCCGAGGGCAACGCGGGCGTCGAGCTCCGAAGCGACGCGAACGTCGAAGCGCGGGGCGACGTCGCCGAGCGGCGTCGCGAGCCCGGTCGGCTCCCCCGCGACGGCGGCGCGCAGGGCGGCCTCGATCTCTGCGGTGACCGCGGTGACCCGGATGCGCAGCTGGCCCCCGCAGGTGAGCCCGACCGAGAACGCCGTCTCGTCGCTGACGCCGTAGTCGACGGTGCGTGCGACCCCGTCGGCGAGCACGAGTTCGCAGACATCCACGACCGCGCCCTCGACGCAACCGCCCGCGATCGAGCCGATCACGGTACTGCCGTCGAACGCCATCGAGGTGCCGACCGTGCGCGGCGCACTGCCCTCGATCGACACCGCGGTGGCGACGGCGAGCGCGCGACCGGCGTCGAGGGCGGCGACGAGCCGGTCGGCGATTTCGAACATGCCATAAGCGTAGGCACATTCGCGTTTCGTCGGCGTTTCAGCGGGCGGCGTCACCCCTAGACTGACGCGCGTGACCTACCCTCCCGAGCCGTGGTATCTCGGCGGCAGCCTGCTCGTCTCCGTCTTCCGGGTTCCGACGGACGCGCTCCCCGCCGAGTTCGCGGCAGGCCCCGCACCCCGCAGCATCGGACGCCACACGATCGTCGGCGTCGCCTTCGCGCAGTACCTGCCCGGCGGCGCTCTCGCCTACGACGAGCTGCTCGTCGCCACCCCCACCCTTCACCGCGGGCGCCCGCGCGTCACCATCCCGCAAATCTGGGTCGACAGCCCACAGTCGCTCGAGGGCGGCCGCGCGCTGTGGGGAATCCCGAAGCAGCTCGCCGCGTTCGAGCGCTCGGTGATCAGAAGGGCAGGCGTGGCGGATGCGGCCTCGGTCTCGGCCACCACCGACGAGGGCCCGATCGCGACCCTACGCTCCCGCGTGGGCCGCGCACTCGTTCCCGGGATGTGCCAGGTCGCGCTGCCGATCCTGCAGTCCACCGCGACCGGCGGCATCCTGTCGCACAACCGGGTGATCGGGCGCATCCGCGGGCTGCGCGCGGCCTGGAGGTTCGCGCCCGACGGCCCGCTCGGCTACCTAGCCGGACGCACCCCCGTCGCGAGCTTCGCCCTCGGCGACGCCTCGATCGTCTTCGGCATGGACGTGCGACGCCCATGAGCACCCACCTCCCCGTCGCCGTCGTGACGGGTGCGGCCCGCGGCATCGGCCGCACCATCGCGCACGACCTCATGGCCCGCGGCTACCACGTGGTGATCGGCGACCTCGACCTCGCGGCCACCGAGCGCACCGCGTCGGAGCTCGGCAACAGCGCCACCGGCATGCGGCTCGACGTGACCGACCACGACCTCGTCGTCGCGCTCGTCGACGAGGTCGAGACCACCCTCGGCCCGATCGAGGTCTGGGTGAACAACGCGGGCATCATGCCCACCGGCCTGTTCAGCACGCAGTCGCACGAACTCGCCGACACCGTCATCGACGTCGACTACCGCGGGCTCGTCGACGCCACCGGCGTCGTGCTTCCCCGCATGCTCGCCCGCAAGCGCGGCGCGTTCATCAACATCGCGAGCGCGACCGGCGTCAAACCGCTCGCCGGCCTCGCGGTCTACTCCGGGTCGAAGGCGGCCGTCATCGGCTACAGCGACGCGCTGCGACGCGAACTGCGCGGAAGCGGGGTGAGAGTGTCGGTGATCATGCCCAACCTGGTCTCCACCCCGATGGGCGCGGGCATCTCGGCGCCGGCCGGCTTCGGCGCCGTGACGGCCGAGAGCGTGAGCCGGGCCGCGATGCGCGCGCTCGACCGCCACACGTTCGCGTCGTTCGTGCCGCCGTACCTCGGACCGCTTCTACGGCTCTCGCGACTGCTGCCGACGCGGGTGCAGGACTTCCTCGACGACCGCATCGGTACCGACCGCATCGGCCTGGGCGGCGACCCGAAGGCCCGCGCCGAATACCTCCGAGGGCTCGACCGCTAGTCCGCGGATACCCCGACGAGCGCCGCGCTCTCGTCCCAGAGACGCGCGGCGAGAGCCGTGTCATCCGCCTGCTTGTTGGCCTTCGTGATCCTTCGGCGCCCGTAGTAGCCGCCGCTCGTGAACGTGGTGCTGCGGCTGGCGAGCCAGACGAGGGTGTCCGCGCCCTTCTCTGCCGAGCCGAGGAACCGCGACAGCACCGCCCCGTAGACGAAACGCAGCAGGCTCGAGGTGTTCGCCGCGAAGCCCGTGGCGACGACGCCGGGGTGGAAGGCGGCGGCGGTGATGCCCCGTCCGCCGTAGCGGCGTTGCAGCTCGCTGATGAAGAGGATGTTAGCGAGCTTGCTGTCGCCGTAGGCCTTATTCGGCGAATAGCGCCTGGCGTTCTGCAGGTCGTCGATGTCGATGTTGCCGAACAGCCGGTTCGCGATACTTGCGGTGTTGATGACGGATGCCTCGCTGGCGACGAGCCGCTCAATGAGCAACGTCGTGAGCAGGAACGGTGCGAGGTGGTTCACCTGCAGCGTCAACTCGTGGCCGTCGATGGTGGTCTCGCGCTCGCCCATGATGCCGCCCGCGTTGTTGGCGAGCACGTCGATGCGCGGGTAACGCTCGAGCAGCGCCGCGGCGAGGTCGCGCACGTCGTCGAGCCGCGCGAAGTCGGCGATGAAATGGTCCGCGCCGATCTCCGCGGCGACGGCCGCGGTCTTCTGCGGCGAGCGACCGACGACCACCACGGTGTCACCCGCGGCGCTCAACGCGCGCGCCGCGGCGGCTCCGATGCCGTCGCTCGCGCCCGTGATAACGATGGTCCTTGGTGTCACGTGTCTGTTCACCCCACGGGTTCGGAACACGTGCGAGGCGGGTTTGGTCTCTCCGAGTCTGTTTCAATGGAGGGTGAGCACACCGACCGAACCGACGACGACCGCGGTTCGCCGAAGCCACTTCGTCGATCTCGCCCCGTTCCGCAGCAGCCCCGCGTTCTTCCGGCTCTGGCTCGGCACCGGCATCGCGGCCATCGGCAGCCAGATGACCGTCGTCGCGGTGGGTCTGCACATCTACGACCTCACCCAGTCGACCGGGGCCGTCGCGCTCGTCGGCGTCATCGGCCTGCTGCCGATGATCATCGCCGGGCTCTACGGCGGGGTGCTCGCCGACACCTTCGATCGGCGCATCGTTGCGATCGTCGCCGAGACCGTCGCGTGGGTGTCGGTGATGGGCCTTGCCGCGCTCGCCTGGCTGCACATCGACGTGCTGTGGTTCTACTACGTGCTCACGACACTGACGGCGGTGTCGACGACGATCGTGGGCGCCACCCGCGCGGCGATCGTGCCACGCCTCGTCGAGAAGAGACTGCTCCCCGCGGCATCCGCCCTCAACGGCATCAGCATGGGAATCTCGATCACGCTCGGTCCGGCCCTCGCCGGCGTACTCGTCGCGACGGTCGGCATCCAATGGACGTACACGATCGACGTGGTGCTGTTCCTGGCGGCGTTCACCGGCATCCTCACGCTGCCGGCGATCAAACCGGAGGGCGACGGCAGCACCCGCGGCATCGCGGCGCTCGTCGAGGGCATCGGGTTCCTGCGGCGCGCGCCCAACATCCGCCTAGGCTTCCTCGTTGACATCATCGCCATGACCTTCGGCATGGCGCGTGTGCTCTACCCCGCGGTCGGCGCGCTCGTGATCGGTGGCGGCGCGGTCACGGTCGGCATCCTGTTCGCGGCGGGCGCCGCCGGCACGCTGCTCAGCTCGCTGTTCTCGGGCCGGCTCGGCCACGTGCGCCGGCAGGGGCTCGCGATCCGCAACGCCGTGCTCGCCTACGGCGCCTCGATGCTGGCGTTCGGCCTGGTGCTGCTTCCGCTCGGCACCCAGCAGAGCGGGTCGATCACCGACTCGCTCGCGACCGCGAACCTGCCCGCGCTCGCCCTCGCCGCGGTCGCCCTGGCCGGCGCGGGTGCCGCCGACAACGTCAGCGCCGTCTTCCGCACCACGATGATGCAGTCGGCGGTGCCCGACGCCATGCGCGGACGGATGCAGGGCATCTACACGGTCGTCGTCACCGGCGGCCCGCGCCTCGGCGACGCGTTCGTCGGCCTCGTTGTGGCGACCACGCTGCTCTGGCTGCCGTCGGTGCTCGGCGGCGTGCTCATCCTCACCCTGGTGACCGTGCTCGTGCGCGTGAGCGTGTCGTTCCGCGAGTACGACGCGCTCGACCCGAAGCCGTAACATCCACGTCGTAACGTTGACCGCATGACTACCTTCGACCTCGTCGTCCGCGGCGCCTTCGTTCTCATCGGCGACAACTGGCGGGCGGCCGAGATCGGCATCGCCGACGGAAAGATCGCCGCGGTCAGCGCGAAGCACCTCGACGGCGCCGAGGTCATCACCCTCGCCGACGACGAGGTGCTGGTGCCCGGCGTCGTCGACACCCACGTGCACGTGAACGAGCCCGGACGCACCGAGTGGGAGGGCTTCGCGAGCGCCACCCGCGCCGCCGCCGCCGGGGGCGTGACGACGATCGTGGACATGCCGCTGAACAGCATTCCCGCGACGACCACGGTCGAGGCGCTCGAGGTGAAACGCGTCGTCGCCGCCGGCAAGGCGATGGTGAACGTCGGGTTCTGGGGCGGGGCCGTTCCCGAGAACCTCGGCACGCTGAAGCAGCTGCACGACGTGGGCGTCTTCGGCTTCAAGGCCTTCCTCGCGCCGAGCGGCGTCGACGAGTTCGGCCACCTCGACGCCGACCAGCTGGAGGCCGCGCTCGAGGAGATCGCCGCCTTCGACGGGCTGCTCATCGTGCACGCCGAAGACCCGGGGGTTCTCGACGCGCACGCCAACGAGGGCGGGGTCGACTATCACCGCTTCGTCGAGTCGAGGCCGGATGCGGCCGAGACGACCGCGATCGAGCGGGTGATCGCCGGCGCGCGTCGCACGGGTGCCCGCGCCCACATTTTGCACCTCTCGTCGGCCGCGGCGCTGCCCGCGCTGCGCGCCGCCCGGGCCGAGGGCCTGAAGATCACCGTCGAGACCTGCCCGCACTACCTCACGATCAGCGAGGAGCAGATCGGCGACGGTGCCACCCAGTTCAAGTGCTGCCCGCCGATCCGCGACGACGCCAACCGCGACGCGCTCTGGCAGGCGCTCGTCGACGGCGACATCGACCTCATCGTGACCGACCACTCACCGTCCACCGCCGAGCTCAAGTACGCCCACGGCGGCGACTTCGGGCTCGCCTGGGGTGGCATCGCCGGCCTGCAGACCGGCCTGGCCGCGGTCTGGACCGAGGCCGCCCGCCGCGACATCCCGCTCGAGCGCGTTCTCGGCTGGATGTCGTCGGCCACCGCCCGCTTCGCCGGGCTCGACGGCAAGGGTCGCATCGCCGTGGGCGCCGACGCCGACCTGGTCGTGTTCGCCCCCGACGCGACGTTCACGGTGAACGCCGCCGAGCTGCAGCACAAGAACCCGGTGAGCGCCTACGACGGCCGCGAACTGCGTGGGGTCGTGCGGCAGACCCTGCTCGCCGGCCGCCCCGTCGACCTCGCGCCGGGCGCGACCCCGACCGGAACCCTGCTCGCCGCACCGCGCCCGTAACACCCCGGTCACACGGCGATGGCAGAATCGCGTCATGGCAATAATCTTGGGCGACAACCAGTACGGCAAGGCCGAAAACCGCGTCGTACGCATCTACCGTGACAGCGCCCGGCACGATATCCGCGACCTCAACGTCAGCACGGCCCTGCGCGGACCGTTCGAACCGGCCTACCTCGAGGGCAACCAGACGAACGTTCTGCCCACCGACACGCAGAAGAACACCGCCTTCGCCTTCGCCAAGTCGAAGGGTGTCGCGGCGATCGAAGACTTCGGCCTCGACCTCGCCCGCCACTTCGTGCACGACGTCGAGCCGGTGCTTGGCGCCCGCATCGAGGTCGAGGAGTACGCCTGGGAGCGCGCGGTCGTCGACGGCGTCGAACACGACCACACCTGGCTGCGCAAGGGACAGGAGACCCGCACCGCCGCGGTCACCGTCGACCAGACCGGCGAGCATGTCGTCGGCGGCTTCAAGGACCTCGTGCTGCTCAAGTCGACGGGCAGCGAGTTCGCCGGCTTCCTCGAAGACGAGTACACGACCCTGCAGGAGACCCACGACCGCGTGATGGCCACCTCGCTCATCGCGCAGTGGCGCTTCACGAGTGTCGAGGTCGACTGGGACGCCACCTACGCCGGCATCAAGCAGCTCATGGTGAAGGAGTTCGCGACCCTGCAGTCGCTCGCCCTGCAGCAGACGCTCTGGCACATGGGCCGCTCGGTGCTCGAGGCCTACCCGTTCATCGCCGAGGTCAGGCTCAAGGCGCCGAACAAGCACCACTTCGTGGTCGACCTCTCCCCCTTCGAGCTCGACAACCCCGGCGAGGTCTTCATCGCCGCCGACCGCCCGTACGGACTCATCGAGGCGACGGTGCTGCGCGACGACGCACCCGACGCGGGCGACGCCTGGCGCATTTCGGCGGGACTCGCGTGAGCGCCGTGATCGAACCGGCGGATGCCGCGGCCACCGCCGCGGAAGACGCGAAGTGGCTCGCCCGAGCGGTGGAGCTCGCGACCCTGAACGTGGCCAACGCGGGCGGCCCCTTCGGCGCGGTCATCGTGCGCGACGGCGAGCTCATTGCCGAGGGCCAGAACCGGGTGACCGCGAACCTCGACCCGACGGCGCACGCCGAGGTCACCGCGATCCGCGCGGCCTGCCAGGCGATCGGCGAGTTCTCGCTCGCCGGCATGACGCTCTACACCTCGTGCGAGCCCTGCCCGCTCTGCCTCTCGGCCTCGCTGTGGGCACGCCTCGACCGTGTGGTGTTCGCGGCAGACCGCCACGACGCGGCCCGCGGCGGCTTCGACGACCTCGAGTTCTACGAGCTGTTCGCGCGCGACCGCTCGACCTGGCCGATGACGATCGACAGCGTGCGCACGCTCGACGCGCCCGCGCCGTTCGACGCCTGGCTCGAGTCGGAGGCGCGCATCGACTACTAGCCGGTCAGCGCCCTCACAGCGCCGCCGCGACCTCCGCGTGCAGCGCGAGCAGGGGCGCGGTGCGCTCGACCGGGCCGCGGCCGAAGCCGCACTCGGTGGCGACGCCGAAACCCGAGACGAACGGCGTCGCGGCGGCCGCGCGGCGCAACGCGCCCTCGAGCCCGTCCTCGTGGTGCACGAGCCCGAGGTACAGCTCGGTGTCCGCAGGCCAAGTCACCTCGCCGAGCGGCGCGAAGTAGGCCTCGTCGTCACGCTCGATGGGCACGGGCAGGTGGATCCACGTGATGGGTCTGGGCGAGCCGGCCAACAGTCCGGCCGCGACCTCGGCGAGGGTCGTGGCATCCGCGGGTTCGAAGAAATGGGATTCTTCGACGTCGCCGTAACAGAGGTGGTAGCCCAGCTCGACCTCGACGGGCACGGCGGCGGCCTGCCGGATACCGCGTTCGACCACGCCCGCGAGAATCTCGGCGTGGCTCTCGCCGAACCAGGCGAGCATCTTGTGGCCGAAGATCTCGGCCTTGTCGAGCAGCCCGAACTCGAGGGCGGTGTCCCACTGGATAGCGAGATCCTCGTGCGGCACGGCGTCGAGAATGGCGTCGAGTTCGCGGAAGATCGCGCGCTCGTACACCGGCTCGATCGCGGCACGCAGCGACAACTCGAAGAAGCTGCCGACGACGCCGGCCGGGGTGGGCAGCGAGACCTGGAAGCGCACACCCTCAGGGATGACGCCCTCGTCGCGCAGGCGCACGAAGGTCGCGTACGACTCGATCGCGGCCTCCGCGTAGCCGAGGGCGGGGAAGACGATGTCGTCGGCTTCGACACCCTCGGCGAGGGTGATCGGGCGGGTGTCGAACTCGCCGCGCAGGTAGTAGCCCGGTTCGCCGATGCGCTCGAGCCCGGGCACCTGCTCGAACAGCAGGTTCTGGAACTGGATCCAGTAGTAGCGCTTGCCGACCTCACCGTCGGGGATGCGTCTGACGTGCTGGAGCTGTTCGCTCGCGATGCGGAAGGTGGACTCGGCGTCGGGCTGCGAGACGCTGCCGACAAGGTGGGTGTAGGTGGTCACGCGACCATTGTGGCGCAGTCGCCGCGCTGCATCGTCACGATGCGACACGGCGCGTAACGTCGGCTACTCTTCGTCTTCTTCTTCGTCTTTGTTCTTCGGGCCGTTGCCGTTGCCGGGCTTGTCGTCGTCTCGCGCCGCCTTCTCGTCGGCGAGGCGCTGCGCTTCGGCCTGCTCGTCGATCACGCGCTGGGCCTCTATCGCGGCCTTCTCGTCCTCGATCCGCTTGGCTTCGACCGCGGCGGCGGCGGCTTCGGCGTCGGCGATCCGCTGCGCCAGGTCGGCGCGCACGAGGTCGATCTTGGCCTGCACGGTCTGCGCGCGCTCGTCGCTCACGCCCTCACTCGCGACCGCGGCGTCGAGCTGGGCCTGCAGGGCGTCGAGCGAGCCGACGGCGGCGGCGGTATCTCCGGCGGCCGCTTGGTCGGCCACGAGCCGTACCGAGGTCTGCAACTGCTCGGCCGCAGAGGCGCTCACCTCGGGTGCCGGGGCGCACCCGGCGAGCACCGCTCCGGTCAGGGTCGCTACGAGCAGTACGGAGGTCAGTCGTCGGTTCACGGTGTCACACTCTCCAAGAGCTCGTCGAGATGGGTGCCGAGCATACCGTCGTTCGCTGGAAGCGGGGTCGGCGTGGGAGTCGGCTCGGCCTCGCCGCCCCCGGAGACCGCGCCCCACGCGAAGGCAGCCGCGGTGATCACCACGAGCGCCGCGGCGACGGCGAGCACGATCCGGCGGGCGATAGGGCTCCTGCTCGGCGTGGACGCGGCCGGGGAGGCGGACGCGGCCGGCAACACCGTGGTCGCCTCGCCGTCGGTGGTCGCGGGCAGAACGCTCGTCGCGTCGTCGGATGCCGCGGGCAGAACCCGGGTCGGCTCCTCGACCGGGCGCGCGTCGGCGAGCGGTTGCGTGACACCCTCGACGGGCTGCGTCACGTCGCCGTCGAGCGGCAGCGTCGCCGCGGGCACCCCGGCCGCTGCGGCGTACACGTCGCGTTCGATCGACCGAGCGAGTTCGACAACCTCGAGGGCGGTCGGGCGGGCCTCGGGCCGACGGTCGGTCATCCTGCTGATCAGCGCGGTCCAGGCCGGTCCGACCGTCGCGGGAATAGGCGGGTCGTTCACCAGCCGGGCCGAGATCGACTCGACCATGGTGCCCTCGAACGCGCGCACGCCGGTGAGCGCCTCGAGCGCGACCAAGCCGAGCGAGTAGACGTCGGCGGGCGCGCCGGGAGCGGCGCCGCGCGCCTGCTCGGGGCTGAGGTACGCGGCGGTGCCGATGATGGTGCCGGGCATCGTCAGCCGGGTGCTGTCGATCAGGTGGGCGATGCCGAAGTCACTGAGTTTCGCGCGGAACTCGATCGCCTGCAGCGCCGACGGGTTGAGCAGGATGTTGGCGGGCTTCACGTCGCGGTGCACGACCCCGTTGCCGTGCACGACGTGCAGGGCCTCCCCCAGGTCGACCACCATCTGGGCGACGTCGATCTCGGCGATCGCGCCCTGGTCGATGCGTTCCTTGAGCGTGGGGCCCTCGACGAGCTCCATCACCAGGTAGGAGTGGTCGCCGCCGTCGATCGTGGCGTCGAACAGGGTGACGAGCGCGTGGTGGTTGAGCGAGGCCAGCAGCTGGATCTCCGACGACTCCCGCCCGAGACCTGCGGCTCCCTCGGTGTCGACGGTGAACACCTTGAGCGCGACGCTGCGACCAAGCGGCACGTCGGTCGCGCGGTAGACCGACGCCATACCGCCGCGTCCGAGCAGCGACTCGACCGTGTACCGGCCGCCGATGACGGTGCCCGGAGCGATGCCGGTGGTGTTCGAGCCGGTCATGTCAGTCCTCCAGCGCTTTCCCGCGCAGATCGGGCAGGGTGAGCGCCGCGACGGCGGCCACCGCGAACACCGCGGCGAAGACGCCGAACGGCAGCGCGACTCCCCCGGCGGCGAGCAGCAGCGGCACGCAGAGCGGCGCGATGATCGAGGCGAGGCGCCCGAATCCGGCCGCCCAGCCAGCGCCCGTCCCGCGCACGCGGGTCGGATAGAGCTCGGGGGTCACGGCGTACAGCGCGCCCCACGCCCCCAGGTTGAAGAACGACAGCAGCGCACCGAACACAAGGATGGTGCTCACGCTGTCGGCGGTGCCGAAGAAGCCGGCCGACACGGCGGACCCGGCCAGGAAGACGGCGAGCGTGATGCGCCTTCCCCATTTCTCGACGAGCCAGGCGGATGCCGCGTACCCCGGTAATTGCGCGAGGGTGATGATGAGCGTGTACTCGAACGACCGCACGAGCGAGAAGCCCTGCGCGACGAGCAGTGTCGGCAGCCAGATGAACGCGCCGTAGTAGGCGAAGTTGACGCAGAACCAGACCAGCCAGAGCGAGATCGTGCGGCGGCGGAGGCGGGCGCCGAAGATCGTCGCGAGAGGTCTTTCGGTCGCAACAGCCGGTTCGGAAGGCTCGGCTACGGCCGGCGGGGTGGCGACCCCCGCAGCATCCTCGAGTCCGGCGACGATTCTCTCGGCCTCGGCGTGCCGTCCCTTCGCCTCGAGAAAGCGCACCGATTCGGGCAGTCTCAAACGCACGAAGATGGCCCAGACGGCCGGAATCGCGCCGAGAGCGAGCGCCCAGCGCCAGCCGTCGTCGCTCGTCGGGATGACGAAGTAGCCGATCAGGGCGGCCGCGGTCCAGCCGACGGCCCAGAACGATTCGAGGATGACGATGATGCGCCCGCGGATGCGCGCCGGGGCGAACTCGCTCACCAGCGTCGACGCGACGGGCAGTTCGGCGCCGAGGCCGAGGCCGACGAGGAAGCGCAGTGCGATGAGCATCCCGACCGAGAGCGAGAACGCGGAGAGCCCGGTGAACACCCCGTAGACGAGCAGCGTGAGGGCGAACACCTGGCGGCGGCCGAGCTTGTCGGCGAGGAGTCCGCCGAGGCTCGCGCCGATAGCCATGCCGAGGAACCCGGCCGAGGCGACGAAGCCGAGCGACCCGGCGTCGGCTTTCCAGACGACGGCGAGCTGGGCGATGACGAACGAGATGAGCCCGACGTCCATGGCGTCGAGCGCCCAGCCGATTCCGCTGCCTCCGAGGATGCGCGAGTGTCTGCGCGTCCATGGCAGCGTGTCGAGGCGCTGCGAACGCGTGAGGGGTGTCGTCATCTCAGCTTCCGCGGTACGTCGAGAAGGCGAAGGGGCTGAGCAGCAGGGGCACGTGGTAGTGCGCCGCGGCATCCGTGATCTCGAAGTCGATCGAGACTCGCGGGTAGAACGTGGGCGTCTTCGTGCGGGCGAAGTAGACGCCGGTCTCGAAGACGATGCCGTACTCGCCGAGCGGCAGGGCCTCGGGGCCGAGCTGTGGCACACGGCCGTCTTCGTTCGTCACGCCCTCGGCGATGAGGCTGCCCTCGATGTCGTAGAGCGCGACCTCGATGCCGGCCGCGGGGGTTCCCAACGCGGAGTCGAGCACGTGGGTGGTGACGTGGCTCACAGCGTGCCCTCGATCAGTTCGGTTCCGAAGGTCTTCTCGAGGCGCAGCAGGGCGATCTCGCGCAGCTGGTCGCCGACGATCTCGAGCTCGGTCGCGTTCGGCAGTTCGAGCCGGCGGGTGAGCTCGTCGAGGATCTCGGCGCGTGTGCGTCCCGCGGCGCGGATGATGAACACCCGGCCGAAGCGCTCCTCGTAGGCCTCGTTGCCGGCGGCGATCTGGGCGGCGAGGTTCTCGTCGTCGTCGCCGAGCCCGGCCTGCTCGCTACGGCTGAAGTTCTGGGATGCGCCCTCACCCACCGGCTTCTCGCCGATGCGCGGGTGGTGCGCGATGGCCTCGTCGATCTCGGAGGCGCTGAGCGGCGTCGCGGCGTCGGCGGCCGTGGAGAGCAGTCGAGCCACCGACTCGTACGGATACCCGGCCGCGACCTCGTCGATCCAGCGGTTCACGGACAGGCTGGCGGCGAGACCTGCGCGCAGGTCGGCTTCGGTGACATCCATCATTGTCTGCCTAACATTACCCATGACCGTTACCGGGGTGGTTCTCGCCGCGGGCGCCGGAACCCGCATGGGCGGGCCGAAAGCGCTCGTCGTGCGCGACGGCGTGCCGTGGGTCGCGCGCGCCACGGGCCTCCTTCTCGAGGCGGGCTGCGACCGCGTCGTGGTCGTGCTCGGTGCGTCGTTCGACGAGGCCCAGGCATTGGTACCCACGGATGCCACGGTCTCCACCGTGCGCAACGAGGACTGGTCGAGCGGCATGGCGTCGTCGCTGCGCGCCGGCCTCGACGCCCTCTCGGCCACGGCCGTGCCGGGCGACTCCGCGCTGATCACGCTCGTGGACACCCCCGCTCTCCCGATCGAGGCCGTGCGCCGGGTGCTCGCGACCTCGGCCGGTCTCGCCCGCGCCGTGTACGACGGGCGGTCGGGGCATCCGGTTCTCATCCGCTACGAACACTGGGCACCGATTGCGGCGACGCTCACCGGCGACCAGGGCGCCCGCGCCTACCTCGACGCCCACGGCGTCACCGACGTCGAGTGCGGCGACCTCTGGGACGGCCGCGACATCGACTCTCTGACAGCCCACTGAATAGCGCCGGCTAAGAGGTCGGCGCGATCGCCTCGTACGGTGACCACGCTGGGTCGCGCAGGGCCGGGCAGTGCTCGGCCGTGGGGTGGTGCGCGATGTGGATCATGTCGTCGAGCGCGTCACGCGCGGCCGCCAACTCGGCCATGGCGGTGGTGATGCGGCTGCGTTCCGACTCCAGCAGCGCGAACGACTCGGGGGTCGCCTCTCCGGTGTCGACGCACGGCAGGATCTGCAGGATCGTGCGGCTCGGAAGACCGGCGGTAAAGAACTGCTGGATCAGGCGCACCCGCTCGACCGCGGATTCGGCGTAGGTTCGCTGTCCGGTCGACGTGCGCTGAGACTCGAGCAGCCCCTGCTCCTCGTAGTAGCGCAGCGACCTGGTGCTGACGCCCGCGCGACCCGCGATGTCTCCGATTCTCAACACGTATGATTTCCGATCTTTCGCCAGCCGACTTGCCCTTGACGTCAATGTCAACACCTAGCGTAACCCTCAACCGACTACCGAGCAGGAGACACCCCTCATCATGAACATCACCGACCAGATCGCCCTCGTCACCGGAGCCAACCGCGGCATCGGCAGGCAGTTCGTACTCGAGCTGCTCGAGCGCGGGGCCACCAAGGTCTACGCGACCGCGCGTCGTATCGAGAGCCTCGACTTCGACGACGCCCGAGTGGTGCCGCTGCACCTCGACCTCTTGGACGGCGAGTCCATCACGGCCGCGGCCGCAGAAGCCGGCGACGTGACGCTGCTCGTCAACAACGCGGGCATCTCGACCGGCGCTCTTCTCGTCACGGGCGACCTGGCCGAGATCCGCCGCGAGATGGACACGCACTTCTGGGGCACGCTCGGCATGATCCGCGCGTTCGCGCCGGTGCTCGAGCGCAACGGCGGCGGGGCGATCGTCAACGTGCTGTCCGCGCTCTCCTGGTTCGCCGCTCCCGGCTCCGGCGCGTACGCCGCGGCGAAGGCCGCCGAGTGGAACCTGACGAACGGCGTGCGCCTCGAGCTCGCAGCGCAGGGCACGTTCGTGCAGGGCGTGCTGCTCGGCGCCGCGGACACCGACATCATGGCGGGCTACGACGGGCCGAAGATCGATCCCCGCGACGTACCGCGCCTCGCCTTCGACGGACTGGCGTCGGGCTCGATCGAGGTCGTCGTCGACGACTGGACCGCGATGGTCAAGGCCTCGCTCGCCGGCGACCCGGTTCCGTTCTACGCGCAGATGACCGAGCTGCTCGGCGCCTAGCTGCACCGACTGCGGTTGAGTAGGTCGCCCGGCGACCGCATCGAAGCCAGCCGACATCGTCATTTTCCTTATGCCACCTTCCAGTGGCATAAGAAATTCGAACCTACCGGCTCCAGAAAACGATGGTTCAGTTCCCGCTGACATCAACGCGAACTGAACCATCGTTTTCGAGAATGCCGGTTGAGTAGGTCGCGAAGCGACCGTATCGAAACCAGGTTTCAATACGCGAAACCGGGTTTCGATACGCGCCGCAGACGGCGCTACTCAACCGGCAACACCCGCGCTATGCGATCGCGGCGCGCAGCTCGGCCGCCGCGGCACCGGGGTCGGTCGCGCTGTAGATCGCGCTTCCGGCGACGGCCACCGTCGCGCCCGCGGCCTGCACGGCCGCGATGCTCGAGACGTTCACTCCGCCGGCGACCGAGAAGTCGACTCCCGACTCGGTTCCGTCGGTGAGCAGCGTCTGGAAGGTGAAGCCCTCCTCGGCCTGCTCGTCGAGTCCGGCGTGCATCTCGACGAACGTGGCGCCGAGCGCGATGACCTCGCGGGCGCGGGCCGACT
>Ga0247740_1000285_pt1 | contig 26626 bp, 17 predicted proteins | sample UWRJL148409B2_FD_180942 | JGI IMG/M metagenome (GOLD analysis project Ga0247740, IMG submission 180942) | Plant litter microbial communities from Arlington Agricultural Research Station in Wisconsin, United States - UWRJ-L148-409B-2 | ecosystem: Environmental > Terrestrial > Plant litter >...
TCGTCGCCGAAGACGTCGACTACGCGTCATCCGTTCTCACCTGGCTCGGCGACCGCGGAACCGAGCTCTCGTCGCTCGGCACGGCCGCCGGCAACCCGTCGCGGTTCGCCGTGCCCGCCGAACCGGTCGAGGAAGAACTCGACCCGAACCGCTTCGACGAGGGCTATGTGAAGCCCGTCGTCGCGGGCCCGCCGCCGCTGCTCTTCCGCTACCTCGACGAACTGCGCGACAGCTCTGAGACCGCGCTCGTCGAGATGGCGCCCGCGGGCGGCAAGGGCCCGACCGTCGTCTCGTGGAAGCTGCTCGCCAAACGCGTGCGCCAGATCGCCGCCGGCCTCGCGATGGTCGGCGTCAAGCGCGGCGACCGCGTCTCGCTGCTGATCCAGCCGGGGGCCGACCTCACCGCGGTGCTCTACGCCTGCCTGCGCGTCGGCGCCGTCGTGGTCGTCGCTGACGCCGGTCTCGGCATCCAGGGCCTGACCCGCGCCGTGCGCGGCGCGTGGCCCGACCACGTGATCGGAGCCCCCGCCGGCCTCGCCGCGGCCACCGCGCTCGGCTGGCCCGGCCAGAAGATCTCCACCGCGAAGTACCTCAAGCCGGTGCGCCGCTCGCTCGACGTGGCCTACTCGCTCGGCGACCTCGTCTCGCTCGGTGTCGAGGAAGAACTGCCAGAGCTGCCGGCCGCCGACGACACCGCCGCCGTGCTGTTCACGAGCGGGTCGACCGGCCCCGCGAAGGGCGTCGTCTACACGCACGGCCAGCTGGCCGCCGTGGTCGACGCGCTCGCCACCAGCTACGGCGTCGGACCGGGCACCGGCCTCGTCGCCGGGTTCGCCCCGTTCGCGCTTCTCGGTCCGGCGCTCGGCGCCCGCTCGGTCACACCCGATATGGCCGTGACCTCGCCGAAGACGCTGACCGCCACGGCCGTCGCCGCCGCGGTCGCCGCCGTCGACGCCACCGTGGTGTTCCTGTCGCCGGCCGCCGTCAGCAACGTCGTCGCGACTTCCGGTGCGCTCGACGACGCCGACCACGAGGCACTCGCCGGTGTGAAGGACTTCCTCTCGGCCGGTGCCCCCGTGTCCGAGCGACTGCTCACCGCGGCATCCGCCCTTATGCCGAATGCGACCGGCCACACCCCCTACGGCATGACCGAGGGGCTGCTGATGACCGACATCACGCTCGACGGCATCCGTGAGGCGGCGCTCACGCTCGGCGGACCCGGCGGCGTCTGCGTCGGCCCGCCGGCCGCGAACGTGCGCGTGCGCATCAGCGCGCTCGACGAGTTCGGCGAGGCCCACGGAGTACTCGCAGATACGCCGTCTGTGACGGGCGAGATCGTCGTCTCGGCCCCGCACGTGAAAGACCACTACGACGGGCTCTGGCTCACCGAGCGCGCCTCCCGCCGTGGAGCGCCCGCGGGCGAACGCTGGCACCGCACCGGCGACGTCGGGCACCTCGACGATCAAGGGCGGCTCTGGGTAGAGGGGCGCCTGCCGCACGTCATCGTGACCGCCGACGGCGTCGTCACCCCCGTCGGGCCCGAGCAGCGCTTCGAGTCGGTCTTCGAGGTCGCGCGTGCGGCCCTCGTCGGCGTCGGCCCGCGCGGCGAGCAGCAGCTCGTCGCCGTGATCGAGACCGTGCCGCCCGCGTTCCGGGTGTCGCTCGCGACGCCGGATCTCGCTTCGGCGGTGCGCGGCTCGACCGAACTGCCGATCGCCGCGGTGATCGTCGTGCCGCACCTGCCCACCGATATCCGTCACAACTCGAAGATCGACCGCGTGCGCCTCGGCGCCTGGGCCGGCGAGATCCTGACCGGCGGGCGGATGGCGCGACCGTGATCGTGCTCGTGACGGGAGCCAGCGGGCTCCTGGGTCGCGCGGTCGCGACAGCGATCGTCGCCGCAGGCCACGAGGTGCGCACGCTGCAGCGCAGCCCGTCGCGGGTCGAGGGCGCGACCGACGTGCTCGGGTCGGTGACGGATGCGACGAGCGTCGCCCGCGCCACCGCCGGGGTCGACGGGGTGGTGCACCTGGCCGCAAAGGTATCCCTCGCCGGAGACCCGGCGGAGTTCGAGGCCGTCAACGTGGGCGGCACCCTGCACCTGCTGCGCGCCGCGATCGAGCACGGCGTCGGGCGTTTCGTCTACGTGTCGTCCCCGTCGGTCGCGCACTCCGGCAGCTCGATCGTCGGCGACGACGCCGAGCCCGCCGACCCGCTGCGCGCGCACGGCGACTACGCCCGCACCAAGGCCCAGGCCGAGCTGCTCGCACTGGCCGCCGACTCGCCCGAGCTCGCCGTCGTCGCGGTGCGCCCGCACCTCGTCTGGGGCCCGGGCGACACCCAGCTGGTCGCCCGCATCGTGGAGCGCGCTCGCCAGGGCAGGCTGCCGCTGCTCGGCAAGGGTGCGGCCCTCATCGACTCGACCTACATCGACAACGCGGCGTCGGCGATCGCGGCCGCGCTCGAGCGCGCGCCCGAGGTGCACGGCAACTCGTACGTGGTCACCAACGGCGAGCCGCGACCCGTCGCCGAACTGCTCGACGGCATGTGCCGCGCGGCCGGAGTGCCGACGCCGCGCTGGAGCGTTCCGGCCGGTGTCGCCCGCACAGCAGGTTCGCTCATCGAGGCCGTCTGGCGCGTGCGCCCCGGCGTCGACGAGCCGCCCATGACGCGCTTCCTCGCCGAGCAGCTCTCAACGGCGCACTGGTTCGACCAGCGCCGTACCCGCGCCGACCTGCAGTGGACGCCCGCCGTCTCGCTCGACGAGGGCTTCCGGCGGCTGGCCGCGTCGTACGGCAACTAGGCGCGGTACCGCCGACGTCGCAGCGCCAGTACGAGGGCGCCGGCGAGCACGGCCGCGGATCCCACGGCCAGCAGCACGAGGCTGATCCGACCGCCGGTGAGCGCGAGCTGGGCGGCGGCGGCGACCGCGGGGGGCAGCACGGTCACGGCCGCGCACGCGGCCGCCGGGTCGGCGTCGCAGGCGTGTTCGACGAGGGTCGAGCGCCACGGACCGTCGGGTCGCGTCACCGCCGCGGTGTTCACATGCTCGCCTGGTTCGGCGTAGCGCACGGTTACCGTGAAGGTCGCCGTCTCGCCCACGCCCAGCTCCGGCCACCGCCAGCCGAGGCGCTGCCCGTCGACCGTCGCCTCGGGCGAGGTAGACACCAGCACGGCACCGCTCGGCAGGGTGTCGACCACCGCGACATCCGTGGCATCCACCTGTCCTACGTTGCGCACGGTGACCCGGTAGTCGACGGTGCCGCCCGCAGCGATCATCGTCGTGCCCGCCGTCTTGTCGAGCGCGAGCCCGCCGATGTCGAAGACGTTCGTGATCTCGACGCGGGCCGCCGAGGTGGTCGACGCGGGGTCGACCACGACGACCGTGCCGTCGGCCGGCACCATGCTGCTGGCCGTGGCGAGACCGGCGTCGGTCTCGCCAACGGCGCACCGGGCGCCGACAATGATCCCGTCGACCGTGACCGAGTAGTCGTTAGCCGAATCGAGCGCGTAGACGCCGCCACGCGGCAGCGGGACCGTCAGTTCGACCCCGTCCTTCAGCCAGGTGCAGACGACCGTGGCCTCGAACGGGCCGTCGCCGAACTCGTCGACGCCGTCGCCCGTGCGCAGCTTGGCGATCTCTAGGCTGCCGAGCTCGAAGTGGTTGGTGATGTCGGCGACGACCGAACCGAGCGCATCCGTCCCCGACGGACCGGCGATGATGACGGCGGCCGTGGGGTCGACCGTGGTCGCGCCGCCGGTGAGTACCTCGGCGACGGCGCACGAGGTTCCGATGGGCATCACCGCGGGGACGACGGTCGGCACGCCGGCCACGATCGGCAGCGCGGCCTCGGAGTAGACCACGTCGCCGCCGTAGGTGCAGGTCACGGCTGCCGCGAACGGTCCGGTGCCGTACGAACCCGCGCCCGAGCCGGCCACCGTCTTCAGCACCGACAGCGTTCCCGCCGCGAAGGTGTTGGCGACGGTCGCGACGGTCGCGGTGGCACCGGTCGTGATGGTGGCGGATCCCGCGCCGCTGTCGACGACGCCGTCCCCCGAGATCGCGACAGCATCGGCGGCACCCGGCGTGCCCTCGTCGAGCTCGCAGCGCGCGCCGACGGGAACGGTGTCGGCCGTCACCGTGTGCGTCTGGCCGGCGGCGAGACGGAACGCGGCGTCGGAGGGTGCGAGCGGCACGGCCAGGCCGAGCGCGGTGGTGCAGGAGAGGGTGAACCCGAAGTCGCCGAAGTCGCCGACGGTGGCCAGAGTGTCGACCCGCTTGGCGACACTCAGCGTCGCGAAGTCGTAGACGTTCGTGATGACGGCGTTCTGCGCCGCGGCGACGGGCGTCGCGGTGTCGGTCGGCGTGAGCAGTTCGACGGTGACCGGCGAGCCGGATCGGCTCGACTCCCCGTACTCGCCGACCGCGCCCGACTCGGTGACGGTGCAGGTGGCTCCGAGCGGAAGGTGGTCGAGGCGCGAGCTGAGCGCATTGTTCGCGTCGAGCACGACGGTGCCGCGCCCGCCGAGCGCGAGCTGCACACCCCCGACGGCGCAGTCCACGTCGGCGCGGAACGTTGACGGGGCGAAACCTGCCGCCGCACCCGCCACACTCTTGGTCACCGCGAGCGCCGACTCGACCAGGCGCACGCCGACCTTGACGGGAGCGCGTTGCAGGGTCGCGCCGCTGACGAGCACGGCGTGTGCGCCGAACTGGTTCCAGGCGTACTGCGCGGCGACGGGGGCGTCGACCGGCGCGCCGCCGGGCACCGCGGTGGAGGCCGGCGCGTTGGTCGAGGTGTAAACGACCTTGATCGCGCCCGCGGGAGGCAGCACGCCGGCGGCGCTCGGCGCGAAGTCGACGGTGACGCGCAGGGCGGTCACGGCCGCCCAGTCGCCGGTGTACCCGGCGCCGTCGCTCCAGGCGTTCGCCCCGCAGGTCGGGTCGGCGTTCCAGGTCGACGTGCCGGTCCCGACGCACGCGCCCGCATCGGTGCTCACCTGCCAGGCCACGGAGGCTCCGGCGGGTGCGCCGGTCACCCGCACGCCCGCGGCACCGTCGAAGACGGGCTGGAACGCCGAGCCGCGGGTGCCGCCCGTAGCGAGCATGCGGTCGCCCAGGCGGGGCATCGGGTCGATGAGGGTCAGTGAGCGGTAGCCCTCCGTTCCGCTGTTGACGGCGAGCAGCTTCCACTCGTCGGTCGAGCCGATCGCCGTGTTGGCCGCGCACGGCGAGCGGTAGTAGCCCTCGGTGTCGACGACGCAGGTACCACCGGGGGTAGCGGTGTTCACCGCGCCGGAGACCAGGTCGCCGGCGACGTCGCCCTTCACTCCCTTGTAGGTGGCTAGGGAGGCCCCGGGCGTCGGCTGAACGAAGTTGGTCGTGCCGCACTCGGTCGCCGGGGTGCCGGCGACGACGCCTTGGCCGTTGCCCGAGTCGTTGGTGCAGGCCGCCAGGTTCTCGGCGGTCGTCACCGTCATGGTGTTGGTGGCCCGGTCGGCGACCGACAGACCGGGTTCGAGCGTGAGCCCGAGCGTCACGGTGAACCGTTCACCCGGCGACATGCGGTCGCCGCCGTCCGGCCAGTCGAAGCCGAGCGACCGGTTCGCTTCGTCGTACGAATAGGCGACGTCGGTCGAGAGGGTTCCGCCCGTCGAGGTCGCGAATGCGGGGTTCTCGAAATCGAAGGACAGGTGTGTGGGCAGCACGTCGCTGAGGGTGTCGACCGTGAGGTAGCCGGTTCCCGTGTTCGTGAAGGTGAGGGTCCAGGGCCCGACGGTGCCGGGGTAAACCGTGTGCACGTTGCCCTCGGGCGACTTCGAGACGTCGAGCTGGCGGGATCCGGTCTGCAACGTGAACACGTCGGTGGCGTCGTCGGTCGCCGAGGAGAAGGCTCCGTCGGTGCGCGACGAGACCGCGACGACGCGGTTGTCGATCGTGCCGGGGAAGGCGACAGGGGTCGCCGCCGAGCGAGTCGTGTCGCGCAGCGTCACCGCCAGGGTGGCGCTCGCCGACCAGTCGGCGGCGGGAGCCGTGTTCGACAGCAGTCCGCCGTCGGCGCGGTCGAATACGAACCGGATGCCCGTCACCTCGCTCGGCACGACGTCGGGCAGGGCGGCGGTCGCAGCGGCGGGGCCATCCACCCACGTCGACGTGCCGTCGAGCTGCACCGACACCCGCACGCGGTCCGCTCCGGCGGGCAGGGTCACGGCGCCGAGCCCGGTCAGGTCGAAGCCGTCCCAGAACTCCTCGTCGATGTCGGTGATAGTCACCGTGCTCGCCGGTGCCGTCGCGCTTCCGTCGTTCGCACCGAGCCTGACCGCGACGGGAGCGGCGCGGTCCTTCTGCAACAGCGATGCGGGGGAGAACGCTTTCGAGGCGACGACGTCGAGCCGCCCGGCGTCGAGTGCGATGTCATCGAAGGCCGAGTCGTGCGGCGCGCTGCCGGCGCCCGAGGGGAAGAGCACGGGGTCGTACGACTGCGCGTTGGCGTGGTTCTCGAGCGTGGTCGGTGCGACAAGCTCGGTCGGGTCGCTGCGTTCGTGAACGCGCAGGGTCGTGCCGACGGTCATAACGAGGTTGGTGCCCGAGACGATCGATCCGCCGCGCGTCTCGGCGTCAGGGTTCTGGTAGAGCACGCTCACGCCGACCACGTCGGCGAGCTGCGGCGCAGCGAGGGCCTCGGCGGCGGCGACGGTCAGCACCTGGCGGGAGAGTGCTCCCGTGGCATCCCGTTTCCACAGGGTCACGATCGACGCGGTCTTGTCGACCTGCCCGGCCGGCACCTGGAAGGCGAGCGACGTGAGATCCAGTCTCTCGAAGGGGTTGGTCACGGGATCGTAGGTCGCGCCGGCGTAGGGGTCGGCCGCCCAGTCGTCGGCAGAGGTGACACACGTCGACACGGTCGACTCTGTGCAGGGCATCGGGTCGCTCACCCGCAGGTAGGAGGCGCGCGAGGCCGAGTCGTTGCGGGCCGTCACGGTGTAGCCGACCTTCGGATACGCGCCGGTCGCGACGTCGCCCTGCTCCGGCACGGTCACGGCCGAGACGGTGGCCGTTTTGGTCACGGTGACCGCCGGCGCGAAATCGACGAGGGCGATCGAGTCGCTTTCGGTGGTCTCCGTGCCGTCGACGACGACCCCGACGGTGTTCGACACCGAGGGATAGTCGCTCTCGCCGATCCAGCCGCCGCCGACGCGCGCGACGTTGCGCAGCGTCCATTCGAGGGTCACCGGTCGCACCGCGCCCGCGGCGCTGCTGGCGATACCCGATCCGACCGGGGGTCGCAGCGGGTCGTTGCTCGACTGGCGGGCGGCATCGTCGGGTGCGATCACGAGGCGGACCCCCGTGGTGTCGGCCGACTGGGCGGGTGTGAGCGTGTAGCCGATGAATCCCGACGCTCCCATCCAGTTCGTGCCTGGCGACGCCGAGGCCCACGCGCCATTACGGAACAGCTCGACCGCGGTCACCCGGTCCCAGCGCAGCAGCGGGTCTTGCGCGTAGCCGACGGCGGGGATGCGGCGCAGATCGAAGGCCTGGAACACGGTGTCGGCAGGAGCCGTCTCTTTGCCTGCGGCGGGGTCGGAGACGGTGACGCCCGCGGAGCCGGCCGCGGTCACGGCCCAGCCGAGCCGCGTCGTCGCGGTCGCGCCGGACTGCGAGACCACGCTCGCGGTCGTCCAGTCTTTGTCGGCGAGGACGGGGCCGGTGCCGCTGGTGGAACGGATCCGCGCCTCGGCGAGATCGTCGACCTCGTCGCTCGTGATGGTGCCGGCGCCGAGCACGGCACCTGTCGCGGTCGCGAAGCCGCGGTTCTCGTAGATCGAGGCCGCCGCGTCGACGACCGAGGATGGTGCGCCGCCGTCGCGCAGCGTGCTGCGGGCCGCGAACACCGTGTTGGGGCTCACCGTCGTGCCCTGGGCGAGGCCGGCGGGGTTCTCGAAGGTGTAGCGGAGACCGACGATGGCGCCGGGGTCGACGGGAGCCGCGATCGACGTCGAGTAGACCACGGTGGCCGCCGTCGCCGGCACGGTGTCGAGCACCTGCCAGGCTGTGCCGTCGAGCGTGTACTCGACGAGCAGCGACGAGCCGGCGACGACCTGGGTCGGGGCAATGGCGACGGGCGAGAACGCGTTCCAGAAGTCGTCGAAGTCTGCCTCTCGCCAGACATCCTGTACGACGACGCGGGTGGGTCGGACGAACGCCGAGTCGGTGCCCGTGGTGGTCGGCAGTTGCACGACCACGGAGCCGCCGGCCGCGACGGGGGCCGTCGGCGATACGGTCTTCGCGATGTCGAGGTCGATCTCGGGGAAGTACACGGCGAGCGGCGCCGTCGCAGACGCCGAGTCGCTGCCGGCGGCGTTGCTGCCGGTGGTTGTCGCGGTGTTCTCGAGCCGCACCGGACTCGACGTCGAATCGGGCACGAGGTCGACGGTCGGCGCGATCGAGAACCGCAGAGCGGCCGATGCCCCCGCCGTGATCGCGCCCGTGTAGCTGACGGCGAACCCGGTGAGGTGTGCTCCGGCGGGTGCCGGGGGAGCTGTCGGCGTGGTTCCGTCGGCGACGGCCTGCGGTGCCGAGGAGCTGTCGTCGCTGAAGCTCCAGACGACGGATGCGCCCGTGGCGCCGGCGGGGAACGTGATCGGCGCGGAGAACCCGCCGAACACGACGTCGGTGGTGAAGAAGTCGAGGTCGCCCACCGTCAGGGTGTCGAGCGGCCCGTTCGAGTCGTTGCGCGCGGTGATGGTCGCAGCCGCGGTGGTTCCGGCCGGGATGCGGCTCGGCGCGATGGTCTTCGCGGCCGTGATGTCGACCGTCAGCCCGGCGATGCGATAGGGCGCCTGCGCGTCGCGGGTCACCGCGGGTTTCGCGGGCACCACTACGGCCGCAGCGACCTGGTTGGTCGCGCTCGTGCCGAGCACGAGGCTGTCGCCGGTCGACCGGTCCGTGGCGCGCTGGGCGACCGAGAACCGCACGCTTCCGTCTGCGCCGCCCGGAGCGATCACGGCGGCACCGGCGGCGTCGGTGAACGCGAAGCGCAGACCGGCCACGTCGCCGGGTGCGACACCGGCGGGCAGCGCGACCCCCGCGACCGTGGTGGGGGCGCCCTGCACCCAGTCCCAGACCGAGCCGTCGAAGACGTAGGCGTCGACCCGCACGCGGTCGGCCCCCTGCGGCGCGCTGACCGCACCGAACGAGACGAAGTCGACGATGGCGAAGGGGTTCGAGGCCGGGAGGGCCGTCGCCGCGTCGTCCGCGGTCTTCGGGTCTTGCAGGGTGACCGACTCCGCGGCCACGTTCGACGTGTTGCGGGCCGTCAGGGCGACGGTGCTCTGTACGCCTGGCGAGAACTGCTGGCTCGCGGGCGACCACGATTTCGACACGGCGACGTCGACCGTCACCGGTATCGCCACAGTCACGAGCGCGCTGTCGCTCGCGGTGGGTGCCGTCGTCGACGTCACGACCGCCGTGTTGGGCACCGCCGCGCCGTTCGACGCCCACGAGGGGCTGAGGGTGAGCGGCGCGCGCAGGCGCACCAGCAGGTTGTGTGTGTCGCCGGCCCGGATGCCCGTGGCCGCGTCGCCGAGTGCGGTCACGAAGTCGACGGTGACGGTGCACGATGCGGTCACCTCGGTCGAGCAGCCGGTCAGGGAGGTGGCGGTCGGCTGGCTCGGCGGGTTGACGGCGGTCGACACGATGGTGAACCCGGCGAACTCGGGCGGCAGCACATCGACGAGTCGCGCGTCGAGGCAGTCGGCGTCGTCGCAGCCGACGGCGACGTTGTAGGTGAACTCGTCGCCGGGGTCGACCGTGACGGAGTTCTGGCCGTCGACCGTCTTCTGCACCGTGAGCGCGGCGTCGGCGGCGTATGCGGGCGGGGCGGCGAGAAGACCGAGACCAAGGGCGAGGACGAGCGCGGCGGCGAGACGTGCGCGGATGTGCCGGATCGGCATGGAAGACCCCCAGGGCGAATGATGTGAGTGACGAGCGACCGCTGAGCGGCCCGCGACTGCATCCCCGTGCAGAAGCGGGCCGCGCCGACCGGGCAAGCGGAACCCGGTCAGATTCCCACGCGACTGACCGACGCCGGCCGCCAAGTCGGCGCGGGACCCCGGGATCGGGCCGGAGGCCGCGGCGGATTTCACCCCGGATTTCACCCGGTGTGGCGGCCGGGCCGGCCTGCGATAGGGTCGCTTCTCGTATCGAGCGGCGATCGGCCGCCGCGGGGAAGGACGGGACGTGCGCAGGATCGTCGTCTTCGCCCTGATCAATCTCGTGGTGCTCGGGTCGTTGACCGCACCCGTAGTCACCGGCCTGCCGGTCGTGATCGCCCGCCTGGTCGCGGAGTCGGATCGCACCTCGGTCTTGGCCGCCGTCACCGTCGCCGGGGCCGTGGCCTCGGTCGTCGCGAACCCGGTGTTCGGCTATCTCTCCGACCGCACACCCGGTCGCTTCGGTCGTCGCCGCCCGTGGTTGCTCGGCGGTGTGGTCGTGGGGCTCGGGGCTTCCGCGATCATCGCGGTCGCCGACTCGGTCGCGATGGTGGCCGTTGGCTGGGTTCTGGCTCAGACGGCCTACAACGCGTCGCTCGCCGCCGTCGCCGCCATGCTCGGCGACCAGGTGCACGAGCGTCGTCGCGCCTCGGCGTCGGGCATCTTCGGTGCAGCGGCGTTTCTCGGCACCCTGCCGCCATTGCTGCTCGCTGCGCTCGTTCCCGGGCGCATAGCCCTCGTCGTGCTTGCGATGCCGGTCGTCGCCGTACTTGTCGTGGCCGTGTGTTGCTTCGTTGTCGACGACCGGCGCCTTGAGGTCTCGGCACGCTTGCCCCGGACGGTCGCTGTACGGGCACGACGCGACCTCGCGCGCAACCGGGCGTTCGCCTGGATCTGGCTGCAGCGGTTCCTGATGCAGCTCTCGTTTTCACTCGTCACGGCGTTCACGCTCTACTTTGTGGCCGCGAGGTTGCGGGCGACCCCCGACGAAAGCGCCCCGGTGGTCGCCCTGACGACCCTGATCGGCGGCGCGGCCATCGTCGCGGCCGCCCTCGGTGTGGGATTCCTCGCGGCCCGCCGCGGTAGGTACGGGCGGTACATCGTGTTCGCCGCCGCAGCGCTGACGATCGCCGCCGTGCTGCGCGCGGGCGTCACCGACAGCATCTTGCTCTGGATCAGCGCGGCGGTCGGCGGCATCGGGCTCGGCGTCTTCTACTCCGTCGACCTGGCGCTCGCCCTGCGCACCGTGCCCCCCGGCGAGGCAGGCGGCTATCTCGGCGTCTTCAATATCGCCGAGACGCTCCCGCAGACGATCGGCCCCGGCGTCGCGCTCGCCGTGCTCGCGGTCGCCGGCAGCGATCCGGTTTCAGGGGCCGCCGACAACTACGCCGCGCTCTATCTCGTCGCCGCGGGTGTCGCCGTGCTCGCCCTCGTGCCGCTGGTGTTCCTCAGACCTGTTCTGAGTCGAACGGGTGGGCTTCTGTCCGACGCGGCTCTTCCGCCCGAGGCTCGCCGATCGCCATGACCGAGAGTGCCGCGATCGCTTCCGACCGGGTGCCGACTCCGAGCTTGCGGTAGAGCCCGCGCAACTGCGTCTTCACGGTGTTGGGCGAGACCGAGAGCATGGCGGCCAGGTCGACGGTGCGCTGGGCGTGCGGGATCGCGAGCGCGAGAGCGACTTCGCGCTGGGTGAGAACCGGCACGGGTTCGCTCGATGCCACGAGCGAGTGCTGACGTGCGAGCCGGAGCAGGGGGTGCGGCCCTGCTGCCGACCGGTCGGACAGGGCGATGAGGGCGTCGAGCGCGTCGGTCGGAACGGCGGCAATCGCGAGCAGTTGACCGCGGTCGAGCGCGTGTCCGAGCAGCTCGTCGAGTGCGACGCCGGCCACGCCGTCACCCGTCAGCGCGAGTGCCCCGGCACGCAGCGCGAGCGCCTCGACCTGCGACCGAGACGACGCCGGGTGACCCGCGGCGCCATCGGCTCCGAGCAGCAGACGCAGCGCCTCCTCCGGTTGCGCGCGGGCGAGGGCTATGCGGGCGAGCGCCGTGCTGCGTCGCGACGACGGCGATCTACCCAACACCTTCTCGGCGCGGTCGAGCCGGCCGGCCGCGACCTCGACGAGCGAGCGCGTGTGCGCGAGCCGTCCCGCGGTCTGAGGTGAAAGGGCGCGCCGTCGCCGCTGGGTCAGCATTTCGGCGTCGAGGCGCAGTGCGGCGCGCTCGGGAGTACCGCGCAACAACCCGACGAGGGCGTCGAGGTGGGCGAGGATCGGCCAGTGCTCGATGGTCTCGCGGTGCGGATCGAGCGAGCGGATGTGCCGGTCGGCGGTATCGGTATCGCCCCGCTCGAGCGCGGCGAAGGCCGCGGCGACCTGATAGAAACTGCCCGCATATCCGGTGAGCCAGCCGTCGGGCCAGTCGAGTGAGTCGGCCTCCGCCATCATGGCGCGGGCTTCGGGCAGCTCGCCCGCGACGGCGAGCGTCCCGGCCGACATCGCCATCCCCTGCAGCCCGCCCGTGAGTCCCTTCGCGGCCCCCACCGCGGCCGACCGCGCGAACTCGTCGAGCGCCTCCTCGGTACGGCCGGCGTAGAAGAGGGTCGTGCCGATCTGGTTGTGCAGGGTCGGCTCGACCCTCCCGAGTTCGTCGCGGTCGGCCGGCTGCATCGCCGCGAGGGTGGCGCGCCCGTCGAGCGCCGCCGCGAGCGCTCCGTCGAGGCGGCCGCTCACGCGCAGTGCCGCGGTCTCGATGGCGCGTAGCACGGCGCGGTCGGCCGGGGCCGCGTGCTCGCGCTGGCTGCGCGCGCCGTGGGTCGCGAGTGCGAAATACTCGAGCGCCCGCAGCCGGTGGTGACCGGTGCGGTTGTACTCGAGTGCGAGCAGCATCGCGACGAGAGGGTGCCTATGCAGAACGCCGAGCGGCACGCCGCGGAACAGTGCTCGCACCTGCTCGCCGTGGTTGCGCATGAGTTCGTTCCAGTAGGAGCGCACGACAAGTGAGGCGAGCTGCCAGTCCCGCAGCTGCACTGCCCGACGCAGCGCCAGGTAGGGGCGGGCCGCAGCCAGCTCCCACAGGGCCGTCGCTACGACGAGCTCTTCGATGCGCTGCGGTTGGTGGAGGCGGAGCCGCCGCTCGAGCGCTTCCCGCACGAGCGGTGTGTACGAGAAGGTGGCATCCCCTGGGCCGCTCCACAGGCCGAGGCCTTCGCTCTCGGCCCGATCGAGCAGGGTGGCGACGGCGACACCGGCGTGCGCGTCGTCGGCGACTATGTGCGCCGCGAGAGCCAGGTCGACGGCGAGTCGCGCATCCATGGACTCCGCGACCGACGTGGCCTCGACGAACCGCACGAACCGCGTGTCCCACGACCCGGAGGCGATCTCGGCGTCGATCAACGAGTCGACGACCGCGGTCATCGAGGCATCGGCCGAGAGGGTGGCGTCGCCGCCGTGTTGGGCCGTCAGCCTCATCACGAGCGGCAGCCCTCCGGAGGCGATGATCCGTTCGACGGTCGGCGAGGCGACGTCGAGCGACAGCGCTTCGGCGACTTCGGCCGCGGTGAGGGCCAGCTCGGAGACGCCGATTACCGCGACATCGAGCTTCAGCGCGAGGGCAGGCTCGTTCAACGCACTGCGGCGGCGAGCCGTGCCCCTGATGCTCAGCCGCGGAAGGTCGTGCGCGAGCTCGGCGAGGCCGTCGATGCACTCGGGGTCGAGACGGTCCATGCCGTCGATCGCGAGAGTGAGGTCGAGGTCGGTCGCTGCGAGCCCGCGACGCAGCAGCGGCCAGGGCTGAGCGCCGTTCGACAGCGCCTCGGTGGCGAAGCGCAGGGGATGAGCGACCCCGACGAGCCCGGCCGCGGCGAGCTCGGCGGCGAGATGCTGCACGAACGAGGCCGACCCGGCGTTGCCGTCGCGCACGCGCAGCCAGATGCCGTCGGCCGCGGTGGCCGAGGCCCACTGCGCCATGGCGATGCTCTTGCCGTAACCCGCCGGCGCCTGGGCGAGAACGATTGCCTCGTGTCCGTCGAAGCGACGGGCGATCCTGGGGCGCGCGAGAGCTGCCGTCGGAACCCGCGGAACGCCCCTGATCGCCATACTGCCTAGTACCTTCGATTCGCGCGCCGCGGCGCAGACTGAGCGGGGCCGGATGCGGCCCAGCGCCGCCCAGCTTACGACCGGGCCCGACGTCGCGCCGTGCGTGTGCGCCGCCCGACACGCCGCCCGGCCCGACACGCCCGCACCCAATCCAGGGGCCAGAACCGGCTCGGATTTCTCGCCGCGCACGCGACATCCGCATGATTCCGCGGCAGTCCAAATGTCGGTGGCCCGTTGGAGAATGTTAATCATCGCGACACGCCGAAACACTAGATGTAGTGGAATGACATGTGTGTGATTCCCGTTATATAGTGAGAACCCTCGCAGCAACAGCTACGAATCAAGACGACACAGAAGGAGGATCACATGGACAACGACAACGATTCAGTCGGCGGCTACGCAGTTCCCGTTGACCCGATGGATCTTCTGCAGTGCGACTCCTGCCAGTAGGCAGATAGCACCCCACAAGACCCCCGACGAAACCCCGGTTGCCGCAAGGCACCCGGGGTTTTGTGGTTACCGGGGGCGCACAGCGGCGACTGGCTAGAATCGAACGGTGCCAGTGAACCCCGAACTGCAGGGCCGCGTCTTCGCGCCCACTGCCCCGTACCTGGTGGGCCGGGAGAAGATCCGCGAGTTCTCGCGCGCCGTCTTCGCCACGAGCCCGCTGAACAATGATCCGGATGCCGCGAAGGCGGCGGGTTACGACGACATCGTCGCCCCGCCGACGTTCCCCATCGTGATCCAGGAGGCGACGCTCGCGCAGCTGCTCGCCGAGCCCGACGCCGGGATCGACTTCACCCGCGTGGTGCACGGCGACCAGCGGTTCAGCTACACCCGCGCCATCGTCGCGGGCGACGAGCTCACCGCGACCCTCGCAGTCACGAGCATCAAGTCGTTGGGTGGCCACTCGATGGTCACGAGCGAATCCACCATCGTCGATGCGGCGGGCGCACACGTCGTCACCGCGATCTCGACGCTCGTTGTACGGGGAGACGAATGATCGCCGAACTGGGCGAGATCGTCGCCGAGAAGACCTACGCGCTCACCCGCGACTCGCTCGTGCGCTACGCGGGGGCATCGGGCGACTTCAACCCAATCCACTACCGCGACGACGTCGCCGAGAGCGTCGGGCTGCCCGGCGTTCTCGCGCACGGCATGCTCACCATGGGTTTCGCAGTACAGCCGGTCGTCGACTGGATCGGCGACAGCGGCAAGATCCTCGACTACCAGGTGCGGTTCACGCGCCCCGTCGTCGTCGACCCGACGGATGGCGCGGTCGTCACCGTGGTCGCCAAGGTCGGCGCCCTCACCGACGCGGAGGTGCGCATCGACCTCACCGTGACCTTCGCCGACCAGACGGTGCTCGGCAAGGCGCAAGCCCGCGTCAGCCTGGCCTGACGTGCCCGACTTTCCCGATGCAACGGCAGTGACGCCGCTCGCAGAACTCACGACCATGCGCGTCGGCGGCGCCGCGCGCGTACTGATCGCGCCCGCGACCCGCGACGAGCTCATCGCGGCCACACTCGACGTCTGGGGTAGCGGCGAGGAGTGGTTCGCGCTCGGCGGCGGCTCCAACCTCGTGGTCGCCGACGACGGCTTCGACGGCTCGGTGATCCGGGTGGTGACGCGCGGAATCGAGCAGCTCAGCGACGACGGCTCCCGCGTCGTGCTGCGCGTGCAGGCCGGCGAACCGTGGGACGCCCTCGTCGAATACACCGTCGACAACGGCCTCGCCGGAATCGAGGCGCTCAGCGGCATCCCCGGCTCGACAGGAGCCGCCCCGGTGCAGAACATCGGCGCCTACGGCCAGGAGATTTCGTCGAGCCTCGTCGCCGTCGAGTTTCTCGACTACCTGAGCGGCGACCTGCTGCGCCTCACGGCTGCCGACCTGCGGTTCGGCTACCGCACCTCGGCGCTCAAGGAGGGCCAGCGCGGCCTCGTCGTCTCGGTCGACCTCGAGCTGGAACGCACGGCCGAGGGGTCGCCGGTCGGCTACGCGCAACTCGCCTCGACGCTCGGCGTCGAACTCGGCGACCGGGTCGCCACCCGCGCCGTGCGCGACACCGTGCTGGCGCTGCGCGCATCCAAGGGCATGGTGCTCGACCCGGCCGACCCCGACTCGGTGAGCTGCGGCTCGTTCTTTACCAACCCGATCGTCGGCGAGAACTTCGCCCGCACCCTGCCCGAGCAGGCGCCGCGTTGGGCGAACGCGCCCGAGCCCGCCCCCGTCGCGGTTCCGCTCGGCGAGGAGCCCGCGGCGCCGCCGGAGCAGACCGACTTCCGCGTGAAGCTCAGCGCGGCCTGGCTGATCGAGAAGGCCGGCATCCATCGCGGCTTCTCGCTGCCCGGGTCGCGTGCGGCGATCTCGAGCAAGCACACGCTCGCGATCGTGAACACCGGCGGGGCGACCGCGGCCGATGTAACCGAGTTGGCCCGTTACGTGCAGACCCGCGTGTTCTCGCAGTTCGGAGTGCGTATGGTGGCCGAACCGGTGCTGGTCGGGGTCTGGCTCTAGAGCAGCCCCAGCTCCATCGCCTTCGTCACGGCGCGCGTGCGGTCGTTCACCTCGAGCTTCTCGAACGCGTGCAGCAGGTGCGTCTTCACCGTCGCCTCACCGAGAAACAGCTTCTTCGCGATCGCCGGGTTGCTCATGCCCTGCGCCACGAGCCCGAGCACCTCGGTCTCGCGCGCGCTGAGAGTGACCGCGGGCGTCTTCACCCGCCGCACCAGCAACGCCGCGATCGACGGGGCGAGCGCCACCTCGCCGCGCGCCACCGAGCGGATGCCGGCGAGGATCTCGTCCTGCGGTGCCGCCTTGAGCAGGTAGCCGCTCGCCCCCGCCTCGATCGCGGTGAGGATCGACGCGTCGCTCTCGTAGGTGGTCAGCACGACCACGCGGATGCCCGGCCTGCGGGCGAGGATGAGCGCGGTAGCGGCGTCACCGTCGAGCCGCGGCATCCGCAGGTCGATGAGAACCAGGTCGGGCTCTAGCTCGAGGGCCTTCTCGACCGCGTCCTGTCCGTCGACGGCCTCGCCGACGACCTCGATGTCGTCTGCCGCGGCCAAGAGGGCGACGATTCCGCTGCGGACGATCGGATGATCGTCGGCGACGAGTACCCGGATCATGCGGTCGCCCCGCCCGCCAGCGGCAGCGAGGCGGCGAGCCGCGCACCGGCCCCCGCGGAACTCGTGACCTCGAGCGTGCCGCCGACGAGGGCGAGCCGGTCGCGCATCCCGGCGAGCCCGAAGCCCGACGTCGGCAGCGACTGGTCGAACCCCTCGCCGTCGTCGTCGACGACGAGGGTCACCGTTGTGTCGGTCGTGGCGAGATTGAGGCGCGCGGTGTGCGCCCCCGAGTGTTTGCGCACGTTGGCGAGTCCTTCCTGAGCGCAGCGCAGCAGCACCACTTCGGTGTCGCGGTCGAGGGCGCCGGTCTGACCCTCGACGGTGACGTCGACGCCGGTCTCGCGGGTGAAGCGTTCGGCGAGCCTGTCGAGCGCGGGGCGGATGCCCGCGGCGGTCAGCCCGACGGGCGCCGTGGTGGCGACGAGTGAGCGGGTCTCCTGCAGCGCCTTGCGCGCGCTGTCTTCGAGCAGGTCGACGGTCTCGCCCACGGTCGGGTCTGCCGAGCCGAGCTCGCGGCGGGTGCGTTGCGCGAGCAGCACGAGCCCGGCCAGGTCTTGCGCGATGGTGTCGTGGATCTCGCGGGCCAGCCTCTCCCGTTCGCCGAGGGCTCCGGCGTCGCGGCTGACCAGTTCGAGCTGCGCCTGCGTCTGCCGCAGTTCGTCGATCAGGCGGGCGCGCTCGTCGCTCTCCTCCGAGATGCGGGTGATCCAGAAGCCGATCGCGAAGCTGCCGGCCAGCGAGATCGTCTCGATCACGACGGCCTGGTAGAGCGCGCTCGATGTGCCGCCGAGCCGGAAGAAGTAGCCGACGCCCACCGAGACCGCGAGCAGCACGTTCGCCACCACGGCGTGGCGGGTGCTGCGCTGCAGGATCCACATCAGCGGGAACGCGATCGCCTGCACCGTGGCCATGCCGGGGCTGATCGCCGTGCCGACGCCCGACAGCACGATGATGAGCGCCGAGACGGTGGTCGCCCGCGGTGAGCCCTCGGCGGCCGAGCGGCCGAGCGTGAACCAGACGAGCACGATCGCGAGGATGACCGCGGCCGCGCCGACCAGCTCCCAGCCCTCCGCGCCGTTGGCCACGACGAGCGCGACGAGAATCGCGGCCGCCGAAGCGACCGCGATGTCCCAGCCGCGGATGGAGCGCATTCAGCTATCTTTGCGGATCCAGCGGAAGGTCAGGCGACAGACGACGAGCCCGACGACGAGCCAGGCGACGAGCGCAATCGCCACCCCCTCGAGGTTCCAGGCGCCGGATTGCTCGACCGCGGCGAAGCTGTCGGGCAGGAACACACTGCGCATGCCCTGCGCCATCCACTTCAGCGGAAACGCGTTCGCGACGTTCTGCAGCCAGTCGGGCAGCTGGCTGAAGGGCAGGTAGACGCCCGAGATGAACTGCAGCACGAGTGTGATCGGGATGACGACCGCGGTGGCGCTCTTGCCCGTGCGCGGCAGTCGGCTGAGCGCGATGCCGAGCACGGCCGACGTCGTGACGCCGAGCAGGAACACCCACGCGAAGGTCAGCCACGCCCCGACCGTACCGGGCAGCTCGACGCCGAACACCAGCCCGGCGACGAGCAGCAGCACGGCCGCCTGCGCCGTGCCGGTGACCAGCACCTGCCCGATCTTGCCGATGAAGTAGCTCGTGATCGGCAATGGGGTGCCGGCGAGGCGTTTGAGCGTGCCGTCGCTGCGCTCGGTCGCGATGTCGACGGCGAGGTTCTGCAGGCCGCTGAGCAGCAGGCCCGCGGCGAGCATGCCGGGCAGGTAGTACGCCGCGGCGGAGATCGCTCCGCCCGTGTCATCCGACCCGAACTCCTGGTTGCTGAAGGCGGTGGAGAAGATCGTGAGCATCACGAGGGGAAACAGGAAGGTGAAGAAGACCGAGTCGCCCTGGCGGAAATAGGAGCGGACCTCCATGCGGATGCGGCTCGCGCCGAGACGCAGCGCGCGACCGGCCGGGAGGCGGGGGATCTCGATGGTGGTCATCGCGCGACCTCCGTCTCTGCCGGTCGAGCAGGTCGCTCAGCGACCGTATCGAGACCAGGCTCCGCTTTCTCATACGCCGCCACCAGTTCGAGGTAGATGTCTTCGAGGCTGGGCCGCACGACCTCGAGGCCGTCGAGTTCGCGCCCGCCGTTCTCGCGCACGAGACCCGCGACGAGCGTCGCCGGCTCGCTGGTGCGCTGCTGGCGCGAGACGCCCCCGTTGACCCAGCGCACGAGCGGCACGCGCGCATCCGCCCCACCGATCTCGTCGATCGTGCCGATGTCGATCAGTGTGCCGCCCGCGATGATGCCGGCCCGGTCGCCCAGGTGCGCGGCCTCGTCGAGGTAGTGGGTGGTCAGCAGGATCGTGGTGCCCTCGTCCTTGAGCGAGGTGATGAGCTGCCAGAACTGGCGCCGCGACTCGGGGTCGAAGCCCGTCGTCGGCTCGTCGAGGAAGAGCAGCGTCGGCGACCCGATGATGCCGAGTGCGACGTCGACCCGGCGGCGCTGCCCGCCCGACAGCTTGCGGATGAGCGTCGACGCCTTCTGCTCGAGGCCGACCGCGGCGATCACCTGGTCGACGTCGCGCGGGTTCGGGTAGAAGCCGGCGAAGTGGCTGAGCTGCTCGCGCACCGTCACGGCGCCGCTCTCGCCGGTGGACTGCAGCACGATGCCGAGCTGGGCCTTCCAGTCGAGGCCGCCCTTGCCGGGGTCGACGCCGAGAACGCGCGCCTCGCCCGAGGTGCGGTCGCGGTAGCCCTCGAGGATCTCGATCGCCGTCGACTTGCCGGCGCCGTTCGGGCCGAGGAGGGCGAAGGTCTCGCCGCGGTGGATGTCGAAGGTCACGCCGTCGAGGGCGGCGACCTTTCCGTACGACTTGCGCAGGTCGCGGACGCTGACCGCGGGTTCAGGAGGTGTCATGGTTCCACTGTGGCCCGATCGCGGCGCCGACAACAGCGGTGTGCCGGTGGTCGCGGGGGTCAACCGGTCGGTTGATCCCTGTGGTTGAGTAGGGCCGCCCGCGGCCCGTATAGAAACCGGGCCGCTACTCGTCGCGCTCGCGCGTCGCCGCGCGGACGATCGCCGTCACGATCGCCGCGAGCACGAGCACCGCGCCGAAGCCGATGACCGTCCAGACGACGACCGCGGGGGTCGCGTCGGCGAAGTCGACCTGCGAGGCGAAGATGGCGAGGAAGCCGACGACGAGCAGGATGCCGCCCCAGACGATGGTGCCGATGCGCGGCTTCAGGGGGGCCTGGGTGGTGGTGTCGGTGTCGGTCATTCGCTTGCTCCTTCGATGATGTTGCCGGTCGCGGGCGAGCGTTTGATCGTGAACTCGCCGACGCCCATGGCGATGGTGATGGTGGCGACGCGCGCCGAACGGTCGACGGTGGCGAGCTGGGTGGTGTCTGTCGTGGGCGAGTTGTACGAGCCCGACCTGCTGGCCAGAACGTCGAGGTCGCCCGACTCGCGGCCGATATTCGCGTTGTAGTACAGCTCGGCGTCTTCGGGCACGATCAGGGTGACGTCGCCCGCGCCCGAGAACAGGGTGAAGTTGTCCCACGACTGGAAGGTCTCGGACTCCGCGTCGACCTCGGGCAACGGCTCTTCGTAGTACTCGGTCAGGTCGATCACGGTGTCGCCGGTTCCGACGAAGTAGACCTGGTTCGTCCAGTCGTAGTCGTCGGCCTGCGGCTCGAACCGCGCGTTGTCGGCGTAGCTGATGTTCGGCCCCTGCGGCACGATCGCGGCCACGAGGATCACGACGAGCACGAGCGCCGAGACCGCCTGCGACCCACCGGGGCGCTTGCCGCGCGCGCCGTTGACGATGATCGCCACGGCGAGAACGGCGAGCATCGCGCCGAGTCCGGCCAGGAGCGCGGCACCGGTGATCGCGCCGTCTCCGACCGCGAGGGTGGTGAGCCCGCCGACGATGAACGACGAACCGATGAACACGAACGAGTACAGCGGGTTCGACCGGGTGCGGGCGTGGTGCGCCTGCTCGACGGCGCGACGGGCCCTGCGCTCCTCACGGTACTGCGCCTGCGCGGCGAGGCTCGCGGCGCGCTGCTCGCTCTGCTGCCGGGCACGGAACGCCTCGTTCTCGGCCTTCCACTGCGCCTGTTGCTGACGCCAGGCGGCGAATTCCTCGGCCGACGCCGTCGCGGCGGGGGCGGGCGGGCGTACGCCGGGGGCGACGAACGCGTCGGGCTGCTCGGCGGGGCCGATCAGCGTGGGCGCCGGCTCGGGGATCGTCTCCGGGCGGGCGTCGGTCGTCGCCGGTGTCACGAGCGGCGCGTTCGAGGCGCGGCCCGATCGTCGGGCGACCCAGACCACGAACCATACGGTGAGGCCGAGCAGCACGATCGTCCAGAGCGCGCGGCCGGCCGAGGCGCCCCAGAACGGCTCGCCCCAGAAGGCGCTTCCGGCGAACCAGAAACCCTGCGTCACCGGAAGCATGCTCAACAGGATGAGCGCGCCGATGCCCGCGATGGGGGAGTCGAGCCGGCCCTTGAAGACCTCCTCGAGGTGGATCTTGTCGTTCTGGTCGGGCAGCAGCAGCCACGCCGCCGCGTAGAGCAGGAATGCGGGGCCGCCGAGCACAGCGACGACGACGATGACGCCGCGCACGATGAGCGGGTCGACACCGAGGCGCACCGCGATGCCGGAGGCGACGCCGCCGATCCAGCCCGGCTCGCGGGTGAGATTCAGGCCGCGCATCCAGGCGAAGAAGCGGTTGCCGGCGAGCGGGGCCGCCGGCGGAGCGGGTGGGGGCTGCGGCGCATCGGCGGCCGCCTGCGGGTCGGCGTCCTCCGGTCGTTCTTCCGGAGCCTCGGGCTGTGGGGTCGAATTCTTGGGCATGTCTCAATGGTGCCGTCGGTGACCACCACCCGGCCATGGGGTATGCCCCTGACCGCACCCTGAGAACCCGGCCCTGGGCATCCGGGTGTCTCCCAAACCTGCTTGTATTCAAGGGTGACGTCAGCCATCCAACGACCCCCGCTGGTGCGCCCGCGCCGAGTTGTGGTCGGCGGGGTGTGCCTCGCGCTCGCCAGCCACTTCGGCGTTCCCATCGCCCGCATGCGCTTCTTCGCGATCGTGCTCGCGCTCTGCGGGGGCGGCGGCGTGCTGCTCTACCTCTGGCTCTGGGCATTCGTGCCGCTCGAACCCGCCGACGAGGAGGCCGAGGTGCGACGCACGGCGCCCGCCACGGTCTTCCTGCTGGTCGTCGCCGCGATCGCCTGTCTCGTGTTCCTCACCACCGGTCTCGTCTCGAGCGGCGCGCTGCTCGTCGCGACCCTCGCCAGCGGACTCGCCGTGGCCTGGAGCCTCACCTTCGACCGCAACGACCCCGCCCGCAGCGCCGCGGCCGGCACCGTGTTGCGCTTCGTCGCGGTTGTGCTGCTCGTCATCGGCGGCGTCGCGGCACTGCTCAGCCGGCCGACCGCGCCGAACGCCGTGCTCGGCGTGGTGATGGTCGTGCTCGGCGTCGCCGTCATCGCGGCGCCGCGGGTGGTTGCCCTGTCGACCGACCTGCAGGCGTCGCGTACCGCCCGCGTGCGCGAGGAGCAGCGGGCCGAGATCGCCGCGCACCTGCACGACTCGGTGCTGCAGACGCTCGCGCTGATCCAGAACCGGGCGGGCGCCTCGAGCGAGGTCGCCCGCATCGCCCGCGCACAGGAGCGCGAGCTGCGCGACTGGCTGTTCGTCGGCGACGCGCCCATGGTCTCCGACCTGGCGACCGAGCTGCGCGACATCGCCGCCGCGATCGAGCTCGACTACGCCGTGCGCATCGACGTGGTCACCGCGGGCGCCTCCGTCGAGAACTCGAGCGGCGCCCTCGTCGCGGCAGCGCGCGAGGCCATGCTTAACGCGGCACGGCACGCGGGCGGCGAGGTCTCCGTCTACGTCGAGACGCCCCCGGGCGCGATCGACGTGTTCGTGCGCGACCGCGGCCCCGGAGTCGACCTGCAGTCGCTTCCCACAGACCGCCTCGGTATCCGGGAATCGATCATCGGGCGGATGTCGCGTGCCGGCGGCACCGCGACGGTGCGCCCCGGCACCGGAGGTTCGGGCACAGAGGTGCACCTGCACCTCGACGTTCCCCGCGACATCCGCACCCCTCAAGGAGCTAGCGCATGACCACCGTTGTTATCGTCGACGACCACTCGATCTTCCGCTCGGGCCTGCGCGCCGACCTCGACGACTCGGTGACCGTGCTCGGCGAGGCGGCCACGGTCGACGAGGCCGTGTCGCTCATCGACTCGTTGCGCCCCGAGGTCGTGTTGCTCGACGTGCACCTGCCCGGCGGCGCGGGCGGCGGCGGGGCGGAGGTGCTGCGCCGCTCGGCCGGCCTGCTCGACTCGGTGCGGTTTCTCGCGCTGTCGGTCTCCGACTCGGCGGAAGACGTCGTGGGCGTCATCCGGGCCGGTGCCCGCGGCTACATCACGAAGGGCTCGTCGGGCGCCGAGGTCTCGCGCGCGGTCGCCGCCGTCGCCGGGGGAGACGCCGTGTTCTCGCCGCGCCTCGCCGGCTTCGTGCTCGACGCGTTCGGGGCGGTGGCCGGCGAGCAGGCCGCATCCGACGACGAACTCGACCGCCTGAGCGCCCGCGAACGCGAGGTCATGCGGCTCATCGCCCGCGGATACGCCTACAAGGAGGTCGCGACCGAGCTCTTCATCTCGATCAAGACCGTGGAGACCCACGTCTCGGCCGTGCTGCGCAAGCTGCAGCTCTCGTCGCGCTACGAGCTCACCGCGTGGGCCCTGGAGCGCAAGCTGCTCTGAGAGCGCGGCCGCCGCCCCGCGGCGGTGTCGATTTGCGAGATCCGCACCTTCCCGTGCCCTCGGAAGGTGCGGAACTCGCAAATCGACCGGTTATCCAAAGAACGGGCGGGTCGCCAATACCCGGACAACGCGTCGCACGAGCTCCTCCGGGTCATCCAGATCATCGCTGTTGATCTGAACGACCACCCAGCCGTCGGCTTCGAGCCGGGAGATCCGTGTCATGTCGGCTCGAAAGTTGATCGCCGGGTCGTGGAAGCGGCTCTGGAACTCGAGGATGGTCTTGCGTTCCGGGAATGCCAGGTCTGCACGGTAGCGAAATCCATCGGTTGTGGTGATCGGCAGGTTGACCTCAAGCCCGGGAAGCCCGGCCCGAACGATGATGACGCGCAGCTCCGACTCTTTCGGCGATTCCGAGCGGTCGTTTAACAGCGGCAATGCCTCGGCAAGTCGGGATCTTCCTGGCCGGGAGCCGTGCTTGCGCGCGGCAGCAGCGAGCTTTTCCGCAGTGGTCATCGGCATCCGCCAGTGGATGAGGTAATCCCCGGCAGCGACGAGCTGCGGCAGAGTCAGCTTTGCGGCCAGGTCGCACCACGTGCGGTCGGGTGACGTGATGCGCAGATCTCCCCACAGCCCCACGTCCGATGCGTCCAGCCGCACCGCGTGCCCCCGTATCCCTTTGCCGGTCGGTGCCGTGCGTGGAGCTGGCACAGCCACGTGCACCGTTCGCGACTGCTCGAGCTTCCGCGGGAGGGGGATCTGCATTACCGCGGCCGCCGTCACGCCGCAGACGCATGCATCGGGCGGCAGTCGTGCCTGAAGGATTCTGCAGAGCTCGCTCAGTGGAGGTTCGCCGCTACCGACCGCGTATACGCCGCGAAAGGGATGGGCGAGGTCGCGGCCGCGCAGTCGATGTCGTCCGAGGCCCGCGCCGACGCCTTGGTGGGTCGTGAACGGAACGTTCGTGAGAGCGGGTGGGATCGGCTTGCGAGGTTTCACCCGTCGAGAGTGACGCTTCAGGCGGTCTCCGCGTGCGGATTGTCCACAGCGGATGCGGGTTTGCGAGTTCCGCACCTTCCCGAGGCGTGGGAAGGTGCGGAACTCGCAAATCGACTAGCGGGCGCGCCTACGCGAACAGGCGCTGCAGCCGCTGCACGCCCTCGAGCAGCGGGGCGTCGCCGAGCGCGTAGGAGAGGCGCAGGTAGCCGCTCGGGCCGAACGCCTCGCCGGGCACGACGGCGACCTCGGCCTGCTCGAGGATCAGGTCGGCCAGTTCGAGGGACGTCGTGGGCGTCACTCCGCCCCATTCGCGGTTCAGCAGCCCCGTGACATCCGGGTACACATAGAAAGCGCCCTCGGGCGTCGGGCAGACGATCCCGTCGATCTTGTTCAGCTCCTCGACAATCAGCCGGCGGCGACGGTCGAACGCCCGGCGCATCGTCTCGACCTCGTCCTGCGGGCCGGTGAGGGCGGCGAGGGCGGCACGCTGCGAGATGTTCGACACGTTCGACGACAGGTGCGACTGCAGGTTGCCGGCGGCCTTCATGGCGTCGAGCGGGCCGACCATCCATCCGACGCGCCAGCCGGTCATCGCGTAGGTCTTGGCGACACCGTTCACGAGGATCGTGGTGTCGGCGAGCTCGGGCACGGCCTCGACGATCGAGAGCGCGCGCGGGGCGACGGCCTCATCGTCGGAGTAGGTCAGGTTCTGGTAGATCTCGTCGCTGATGACCCAGATGCCGTGAGACAGCGCCCACTCTCCGATCGCCTTCGTCTCGGCGGGCGAGTAGACGGCGCCGGTCGGGTTCGACGGCGAGACGAACAGCAGCACCTTGGTGCGCTCGGTGCGCGCGGCCTCGAGCTGCTCCACGGTCACCAGGTAGCCCTGGTCGCTGCCGGCGAACACCTCGACGGGCACGCCGCCGGCGAGCTGGATCGCCTCGGGGTACGTCGTCCAGTACGGCGCGGGCAGCAGAACCTCGTCGCCCGGATCGACGATCGTCGCGAACGCCTGGTAGACGGCCTGCTTGCCGCCGTTGGTCACGACGACCTGGTTCGCGCCGACCTCGAGCCCGCTGTCGCGCAGCGTCTTCGCCGCGATCGCCTCGCGCAGGTCGGGAAGGCCGACGGCCGGGGTGTAGCGGTAGTTCTTCGGATCGAGGACCGCTTCGGATGCCGCGTCGACGATGAATGCGGGGGTCGCGAAGTCGGGCTCGCCTGCCGCGTAGCTGATTACCGGGCGGCCCTGCGCCTGCAGGGCCTTCGCCTTGGCATCGACCTTGAGCGTTGCGGATTCTGCGATTGCGCCGATGCGCCGGGAGATTCGAGGAAATGTGGCCACGCAGCTAGTGTAGGGCGGGACGGCATGTCGTTCCGGTAGCCCGGGATGACGTAACGCCGTCGATGCCTTACACTTGTCGAGGTAGTAATTCTGCCAAGCTTTTGCGCGCCATCTTCTGGCAATCCAGCCTGTGAATGTGAGCGTAGAAAGCACGTGCCCGGTGCAAGCCCGGGCGCAAAGGGCGGTGGCTCAATTGGTAGAGCAGCGGTCTCCAAAACCGCAGGTTGCAGGTTCAAGTCCTGTCCGCCCTGCAGGTGCCCTCACACATTTCGGTGTGAGGCGCCATGCACCACAA
>Ga0247740_1000286_pt1 | contig 26592 bp, 24 predicted proteins | sample UWRJL148409B2_FD_180942 | JGI IMG/M metagenome (GOLD analysis project Ga0247740, IMG submission 180942) | Plant litter microbial communities from Arlington Agricultural Research Station in Wisconsin, United States - UWRJ-L148-409B-2 | ecosystem: Environmental > Terrestrial > Plant litter >...
AGCGCAGCTGACCGCATTCGTGATGAACTAGTGGCCGCGGGCATCTCTATTGAGGACACCCCGTCAGGCCCCCATTGGAGTATTGAGTCGTGAAGAACCCAGGTAACAAGTCGCGCGCAGGCGCCGTTCGCAAGACCAGCACGGGCAAGCAGGTCGGCTCGGGCGGCCAGGGTCGCCAGGCCCTCGAGGGCAAGAAGCCGACCCCCAAGGCCGAAGACCGCCCGTACCACCCCGCGGGCAAGCGCAAGGCGGCGAACGAGCGCTTCGAGGCCTCGGGCGGCCGTCGTCCGTCGCGCAACAACGAGGCTCCCGGCGCCGAGCAGCGCCCGCAGCAACAGCGCCGCGCGAAGTCGAGCGACGAGATCGAGGTCGTCACCGGCCGCAACTCCGTTCTCGAGGCACTGCGCGCCAACATCCCGGCACAGACCCTCTACATGGCCACGCGCATCGAATACGACGACCGCGTGAAGGAGGTCGTCAAGATCGCGACGACCCGCGGCATCCCGATCCTCGAGGTCATGCGCCCCGAGCTCGACCGCCTCGCCGGCTTCGACTCGGTTCACCAGGGCCTCGCCCTCAAGGTGCCGCCGTACGAGTACGCGCACCCGATGGAGCTGCTCGAGAAGGTCACCAAGTCGGGCCGCGTGCCGCTGCTCGTCGCACTCGACGGCATCACCGACCCGCGCAACCTCGGTGCCATCATCCGCTCGGTCGCCGCGTTCGGCGGACACGGCGTGATCGTGCCGCAGCGTCGCTCGGTCGGCCTCACCGCCTCGGCGTGGAAGACCTCGGCCGGCGCCGCGGCCCGCACACCCGTCGCGATGGCGACCAACCTGACCGCGACGATCAAGGCCTACAAGGAGGCGGGCGTGTTCGTGCTCGGCCTCGCCGGCGACGGCGACGTCTCGCTGCCCGACCTGCAGCTGGCGAAGGAGCCCGTGCTGCTCGTCATCGGCAGCGAGGGCAAGGGGCTGTCACGCCTCGTCACCGACAACTGCGACGCCATCGTGTCGATCCCGATCAACGCCTCCACCGAGTCGCTCAACGCCGGCATCGCCGCGTCGGTCGCGCTCTACGAGGTGAGCCGCCTGCGCGCGGCCGCGAAGAAGAAGTAGCAGCCCCGGTCGCTGCACCTGTCGAAACCCCTGCGTCCACACCGGCCGCGGGGGTTTCGTCGTTCGTGGGTCTGGTTCGGGATTCAGGATGAACCGGGGTCGCGGCCGCGGTCGGTGGGGTGATTGCGCGGGCGGCGTCGACGCCGTGGGGGCATCCGTCCTGAATGACGAACGCGGCCGGGTGGCGATGGCATAACTCAGGCAGGATGCGCGCGGGTGGCCGCTCGGCCGCGCCGTTGTGCGGCGGGCGCCGCGGCATCCGCGATCCTGCCTGAGTTGTGCAAGCGCAACCGGCGGGCCGGCGGCCGGGCTAGACCGTCGAGCGCCAGTCGTCGGCGACCACGTCGACCGGCAGCGTGATGGCTCCGGTGGGCGGGTCGATCACCGTGGCCTCGTCGCGGCGGTGGCGCAGCACGTCTTCGACGTAGCTCGACACGGCCTCGGCCAGCGGGATGTCGCGGCCCTCGTTCTGCGACATGTACCAGCGGTGGTCGAGCAGCTGGTGGAAGATCTCGGCCGGCTCGAGGCGTCCCTTCAGCTCCTTCGGGATCGCCCGGATCACCGGCTCGAACACACGCTGCGCCCACTCGTGCGCCACGACCTCCTCGTCGAGGTTCTGCTTGCCGAAGCTGGCGGTGTACGAGTCGAGGTCGTTGAGCAGGCGACGCGCCTGGTTCTCCTGCGCGTCGAGACCGGTGAGCCGCAAGAGCCGGCGCGAGTGGTGGCCGGCGTCGACCACCTTCGGCTGGATGCGCACCTTCGTGCCGGTCTCGTCGGTCTTGATCGCGAGCTCTTCGATGTCGAACCCGAGGTCGTTGAGGCGCTGCACGCGGTCGTTGATGCGCCAGCGCTCTGACGAGTCGAACTGCTCGGAGCCGGTGAGCTCCTTCCAGAGCGTGCGGTACTGGGCGACGATGCCGTCGCTGATGGCGATCGGGTCGACCTCCTCGGCCATCTTGCCGCCGGCCTGCAGGTCGAACAGCTCGCCGGCGATGTTGACGCGGGCGATCTCGAGGTCGTTCTCGCGCTGTCCGTTCGAGAGGCCGTCGTAGAGCTGGCCGGTCTCGGCGTCGACGAGGTAGGCTGCGAAGGCGCCGGCGTCGCGCCGGAAGAGGGTGTTCGAGAGCGACACGTCGCCCCAGAAGAACCCGACGACGTGCAGGCGCACGAGCAGAACGGCGAGGGCGTCGACGAGACGGGTCGCGGTGTCGGGGCGCAGGGTCTGCGAGAACAGGGCGCGGTAGGGGAGCGAGAACTTGAGGTGCCGGGTGACGAGGGATGACTCGAGGGCCTCGCCCTTCGGCGTGGTGCGGTTTGTGATCACGGCGATCGGATCGACGCACGGGATGTCGAGACGCTGCAGCGTGCGCAGCATGTCGTACTCCTTGCGAGCAAGCTCGGCCGAGGTCTCCTTGATGGCGACGACGTAACCGCTCAGGTGCACGAACCGCACCAGATGCCGGGAGATTCCCTTCGGGAGCGCTGCGATCGTGTCATCCGGCCACACCTCGAGGGGGAGGCTCCAGGGGAGGTCGAGCAATGCGGGATCGACGGTCGCCGCGGTGATGTTCAGTGAGCCAGCCATGCTGCCATTCTCCTCTAAGCACTTAAAACGGATCGAGCCCGTCGAATTCTCCCGCGGGAGATCTCGACAGGCTCGATCGGTGGGATGTCGCTAACTAGCTTGCGACAACGGCCTTCTTGCTGAGGCGCAGTCCGGACTCGGTGTTGAACACGTGTACGTGGTTCGGCTCGGGGAGCACGAAGACCTTCTCGCCGGCGTTCGGGTGCGAACGGCCGTCGACGCGGGCCACGATGTCGACGCGGTTGCCGTCGATCTCGGTGTGGCCGTAGAGGTAGCCGTCGGCGCCGAGCTCTTCGACGAGGTCGACGTCGACCGGAAGGCCTTCGCCGGTCGAGGAGACGCGGATGTCTTCGGGGCGGATTCCGATGGTGACCTTCTTGGCGGTCGCTTCACCCAGGGTGTCGCGGTCGACAGCGGCGATCGCCGTTCCGAACTTGAGGCCGCCGTCGACGACGTCTGCATCGAACAGGTTCATCGCGGGCGAGCCGATGAAGCCGGCGACGAACACGTTCTGAGGCTGTTCGTACAGGTCGCGGGGCGTTCCGACCTGCTGGAGCACGCCGTCCTTGAGAACCGCGATGCGGTCACCCATGGTGAGCGCCTCGGTCTGGTCGTGGGTCACGTAGACCGTGGTGACACCGAGGCGGCGCTGCAGCGACGCGATCTGCGTACGGGTCTGAACGCGCAGCTTGGCGTCGAGGTTCGACAGCGGCTCGTCCATGAGGAACACCTGCGGCTGGCGCACGATCGCGCGGCCCATGGCGACGCGCTGACGCTGTCCACCGGAGAGCGCCTTCGGCTTGCGGCCGAGGTAGGGCTCGAGGTCGAGCAGCTTTGCCGCCTCGAGAACGCGGGTGGCGCGCTCGTCCTTGCCGATGCCGGCGATCTTGAGCGCGAAGCCCATGTTCTCGGCGACGGTCATGTGCGGGTAAAGCGCGTAGTTCTGGAAGACCATCGCGATGTCGCGGTCCTTCGGCGGGACGTCGGTGACGTTGCGGTCGCCGATGAGGATGTTGCCGTCGTTGACCTCTTCGAGGCCGGCGAGCATGCGGAGGGACGTGGACTTTCCGCAACCGGAGGGGCCGACGAGAACGAGGAATTCGCCGTCTGCGACCGAGAGGTCGAGCGCGTCGACTGCGGGGCGGGTGGAACCCGGGTAGAGGCGGGTTGCCTTGTCAAAAGTGACTGATGCCATGACTATTAATGCTCCTTCACCGGCAGGTACGTGCCGGACGATCCGAGTGAATGGACAGCGACTAGACGTCGCCAAAATCATTATGGCACGGCGTCGCACTCAGCGGTCGTTTGGGCGATTCCCAGAGTCCGCTTCTAAGATCGAACAGTCCGTGGCATTCTGCCCCTTGGACTACCGACTTTTTTCTTCCTTACTTCTGGCTTCAGCGAGGTTCTTTTGACACACGGCATATCTGGCAACGACCGCCAGAGCAAGAACGAGCGGCGCGAAGCCGCGCGCGAGAAAGCCAAGGAACTGCGCGAGAGCCAGCGCAAGAAGGACCGCCGCACCAAGGTCTTCCTGCAGGGTGGGGTCATCGTCGCGCTGCTGGCGATCGTCGCGATCGTCGCGTTCGTCATCGTCACCACCGTGCGTCCGGCCGGTCCCGGCCCGCGCAACATGCTCAGCGACGGCATCCTCATCGGCGAGGGCCTGACCGCTACCCCGACGAAAGCGTTGCAGCCGGGAGCGAAGCCCGTTCCGAACCAGCGCAACGACGACGACAACGTCATCCGCATCCAGATGTACGTCGACTACTTCTGCCCCATCTGCGGCCAGTTCGAGGACGCCAACGGCGACCAGCTGACCACGTGGCTCGAGAGCGGCGCGGCGAACGTCGAGATCTTCCCGATGGCCATCCTCGACCGCGCCTCGCAGGGCACCAAGTACGCCACCCGGGCCGCGAACGCTGCCGCCTGCGTGGCCGACTCGTCGCCTGACCAGTACTACGGCTTCCACAACATCCTCTTCGCAAACCAGCCGGAGGAGGGCACCGAGGGGCTGTCCGACGAGGAGCTCATCGCATTCACCGAGGAGGCCGGCGTCTCGAACCCGAGCGCTATCGCCGAGTGCATCGACGAGCAGACGTTCAAAGGCTGGGTCGCCGACGCCCGCACCCGCGCACAGAACGGCCCGATCTTCGACAGCAATGTCGAGAAGATCGCCGGAACCCCGACGGTGATCGTCAACGGCCTCAAGTACACGGGAGCCCTCGACGACCCGAAGGCGTTCTCGGCGTTCGTGCTGCAGGCCGAGAACACCAACTTCAACGAGAGCTCGACGGCGACGCCCACGCCGACGCCGGAGCCCACGGAGACCCCCGCTCCGTAACGTTGGGCCATAGCGACGCGGCATAGCGCCGTGCCGTAGCGTTAGGGCATGAGCGAAGAACAAGCCCGGATCATCCACGACCTCAACGTGCTGCCGCAGATCGATGCGCGCGCCGAGATCGAACGCCGCGTCGAATTCCTCTGCGACTACCTGCGTGGCACGGGCGCCAAGGGTCTCGTGCTCGGCATCAGCGGTGGTCAGGACTCGTCGCTCGCCGGCCGGCTCTGCCAGCTCGCGGTCGAGCGTCTCGCCGCCGACGGTATCGCGGCCGAGTTCGTCGCCGTGCGTCTGCCCTATGCCGTGCAGGCCGACGAGGAAGACGCGCAGCTCGCGGTCACGTTCATCCGCCCGACGCGTGTCGTCACGTTCGACATCAAGCGCGCCGTCGACGGCGTCGCCGCGGAGTTCTCCGACGCGGTCGGCGAGAAGATCAGCGACTTCACGAAGGGCAACACCAAGGCGCGCATGCGCATGGTCGCGCAGTACGCCATCGCCGGCGACCACGGCCTGCTCGTCGTGGGCACCGACCACGCCGCCGAGGCGATCACCGGGTTCTTCACCAAGTTCGGCGACGGCGGGGCCGACGTGCTGCCGCTCTCGGGTCTCACCAAGCGCCAGGGCCGCGCCCTGCTCGAAGAACTCGACGCCCCAGAGCGCCTCTACCTGAAGCACCCGACCGCCGACCTGCTCGACGACAACCCCGGACAGACCGACGAGAACAACCTCGGCATCAAGTACTCCGAGATCGACGACTACCTCGAGGGCAAGGTGGTGGATGACACGGTGGCGGCCACACTCGAAGCGCGGTACCGCGCCACCGAGCACAAGCGCCAGCTGCCGGTCACGCCCGCCGACTCGTGGTGGCGCGCATAACTAGTTGACATATCTCAACCAAGTCGTATAGTTGATTTAGATCAACTGATTGTGGCCCTCACTGCTGAGCACTCGCTCGCGTGGGGGCCATCGTCGTGAATGGGGAAAGACTTGTCAGAAACAACCACGCCACCGGCCATGACGCACCGCCAGGTGCTCGAGGCCCTGTCCGGCCTGCTCGCGGGCCTCTTCGTCGCGGTGCTCGCGTCCACCGTCGTATCGACCTCGCTGCCGAAGATCATCTCCGACCTGCAGGGCGACCAGACCGCCTACACCTGGGTGGTCGTCTCCACCCTGCTCGCCACCACGGTGAGCACTCCCATCTGGGGGAAGCTCGCCGACCTGTTCAACCGCAAGCTGCTAGTGCAGATCGCGATCGTCATCTTTGTGCTCGGGTCGGCGCTCGCCGGACTCTCGCAGGGCACCGACACGCTCATCGTCTGGCGTGTGCTGCAGGGGCTCGGAGCCGGCGGCGTCATCTCGCTCGTGCAGGTGCTCATCTCCGACATCGTGAGCCCGCGTGAGCGCGGCCGCTACGTCGGCCTGCTCGGCGCGGTACTCGCTGTCGGCACCGCCGGCGGCCCGCTGCTCGGCGGGGTGCTCACCGACACGATCGGCTGGCGCTGGAACTTCTACGTCGCCGTGCCGTTCGCCGTCGTCGCGCTCATCCTGATCCAGCGCACCCTGCACCTGCCCAAGCGCGCCAAGCGCAAGGTGTCGATCGACTACCTGGGCGCCGTGCTCATCGCCGCCGGTGTCTCGCTGCTGCTCATCTGGGTGTCGCTCGCCGGCAACCAGTTCGAGTGGAACTCCGGCACCTCGTGGCTGATGGCCGTCGGCGCCGCCGTGCTGCTCGCCGCCGCCGTGATCACCGAGATCGTCGTCAAAGAGCCGATCTTGCCGATGAACCTGTTCAAGAACCGCAGCTTCACGCTCGTGGTCGTCGCGAGCCTGACCGTCGGCGTCGCCCTGTTCGCCTCGTCGGTGTTCCTCAGCCAGTACTGGCAGCTGAGCCGCGGTGCCAATCCGACCCAGTCGGGGCTGCTCAGCCTCCCGCAGGTGATCGGTTCGCTCGTGGCATCCACTCTCATTGGCACCCTCATCAGCCGCTCCGGAAAATGGAAGCGCTGGATGGTTGTCGGCGCCTCCCTTCTCACCGTCGGCCTCGGCCTGATGGCGACCATCCGCTACGACACCGACATCACCCTCGTGTCGATCTACCTCGCGCTGATGGGTCTCGGTCTCGGCATGGTCATGCAGAACCTCGTGCTCGTCGTGCAGAACTCGGTCGACGTGCGCCAGATCGGAGCGGCCAGCTCGGCCGTCGCGTTCTTCCGCAGCCTCGGCGGCACGCTCGGTGTCTCGATCCTCGGCGCCGTGCTGGCGTCGCAGGTCTCGGGCCACATCACGAAGGGCATCAGCTCGATCAGCGCCCCCGCGAGCGAACTCAAGGCGCTCGCCTCGGGTACGATTCCCGACGTGAACTCCCTCTCCGACCCCGTGCGTGTGCTCGTCGAGAGCGCCTACGGCCAGGCGATCGGCGAGATCTTCCTCATCGCCGCCCCGCTCGCGCTCATCACGCTGCTCTGCATCATCTTCCTGCCGAACGCCGAGCTGGGCACCAAGACCGGTGTGCAGCAGTTGGCCGAATCCGAGGCCGAGATGCTGCTGAACGTGGCCGGCGGCGAGTCGGTCATTCCGACCACACTCACCCGTCCGACCCCGGTGATCAAGCCGGGAACGATCGCCGACGACCGTGCCTGATTCTGTCGAATCCGATGCGGCCCGCGACGCCTACGCGCTCGAGATCGAGCAGGGCGTCGCGGTGCTGTACCGCGCGAGCAAGGCACGGGTGAAGCGTCTCGTCGAGCACCTCGACCCCGAGATGCAGACCGCCGGCTACCTCGTACTGCGCTACGTGATGGCGCACGAGCCGATCCGCGCGGGCGACGTGGCCGCCGGGCTCTCGATGGACAAGAGCGCGGTCAGCCGCCAGCTCACCGTGCTGCGCGACAGCGGGCTCATCGAGGCGCAGCCCGACCCCGAAGACGGCCGCGCGAGCCTCGTCGTCGGCAGTGTCAAGGCGAACGAGCGGCTCGACGAGTTTCGCGTCGAGCTCAAGGCCGACTACCAGCGCATCCTCGCGAGCTGGGATGCCGCCGACATCGAGGCCTTCGCCCGCCTGCTGAACAAGTTCAACGAGTCGCGCTAGACGCCCTGCGCGCACTCGCGGGACGAGCGCGTGGTGGCGCGCACCCGAGGGAGTCCCGAGAGTGCGCGCCGGTCGTGGGTCAGGCGCCGAGCGCCTCCGCCACGCGGTTCCACCAGATCGTCGAGGCTGCACGGTTCGTCTCCGCGATCGCCGTGCCGCGGTCGCGGATCGCCTCCCGGTCGTTCCAGACCGCGGATGCCACGGCCGGCGCATCACCCGCGACCAACCGTTCGGCGCTCACCAGGGCGCTCTGGCCGAAGTTGCCGAGGGCTCCGGTGAGCTTCGTCGTCGTGTAGTCGTCGACGGGGATGCCGATGGTGGGCACTCCGCCTGACACGGCGAACACGGCGGGGTGGTAGCGGCTGCTCACCACGAGCGCCGCCCCGCGGGCGAGCCGCGCGGCCGCCACGGAGTCGCCCTCGTTCAGGGTCGCCACACGGGTCGACGTCATCTTCGCGATGACGGCGTCGTGCATCACCGTGTCGCCGCGCGACTCGGCCGGGTCGAGCGAGGCGAAGTGGGCATAGAAGCGGATGTCGAGGCCCGTGGTCTCGACCACGTGGTCGAGCAGGTCGGCGACCGCCTGCTGAAACGCATCGCGGTTCTGGACGCCGACGTGGGTGGAGAGCGAGACGAGGGCGTACGGGGTGGCGGTGTCGTGCGCGACATCCGTCTGCCTCTGCTGTTCGCTCAGGAAGCTCGCGTCGTCGACGGTCTGGTTCAGCAGTGCGGCGGGAACGCCGAGCTCGAGCGAGAACGCGTGCGAGGGCTTCTCGCGCAGTCCGACGAGGGCGGCCGACGAGAGCAGGGCGGCGACGAGGGCGCGGTCGGCGTCGTCGAGGGGCGGGCCGATCGTCTGACCCGATACGACGAGCGGCTTGCCGGCGAGGCGGGCGATCTCGCCGATCGTGCCGCGCTCGAAGATGTGCGACGGCCAGGTGCTGGCCATGTTGCCGCCGCCCGAGACGGCGACGCCGTCGCTCGAGCGGATCGCCTCGATGACGGCGTGCGCGCTGTCGTCGGTGTCGAGCAGGCCGGTCTCGCCGGCGGCGGTGCGCACGACGCGCTGCATGCGCTCCTGCTGTTCGGCGCGGGTCTTCTGGGTGCGGAAACCGATGCCGGCGACCGCATCGATGCCGTAGCGCTCGCGCGTCTCGGCCGGGTTCGACGAGATGCCGGTGATGGCGTCGACGCCGCGCTCGCGCAGCTGGTAGACCATCTCATCGAACATGGCCTCGTCGCCGACGTGCACCATGCTGTCGATAACTCCGACGTCACCGATTACTACTATTCGCAACTCTTCACTCCGGGCGCTTGAACGATCCCGCACGCCGCGGGCCGTGTTCACGTTAGCCGATGGCGGGCGCTCAGAGATCGCATAGCAAGGGCATAGGAGAGCGGTTCAGGATGACACCATGAAACAGTTCGGCAGAAGAGTACTCGTGGCGGTCGGCACGACGGCGAGCCTGGTGGCGATCGTTGCGGCCAGCGTCGTCGGCCTGCACGACTGGGCCGATGACGCGGCGACGCGCGGTGCCGACTCGGTCGTGTCGCGCGACGCCTAGGAAGCGCGCGACGCGGTCTTCAGCGCGGCCCGGTGCCGCGCCGCGAGCCGCGACACGAGCACGGCCGACACGACGATCGCGATGCTCGAGCCGAGCAGCACCGCGAGGGTCCCCTCGTCGGCGACCTCGGGCGAGCCCTCGAACGCCAGCTCGTTCATCAGCAGCGAGACGGTGAAGCCGATGCCGCCGAGCGCGCCCGCGGTGATGAGCGACGGCCAGTCGAGCCGACCGCCCTCGCCGCGCACGAAGCCCGAGAGCCAGCCGCCGATCGCGATGCCGATGATCTTGCCCACGGGCAGGGCGACGAGGATGCCCCAGAATGGCGCGGCGAGTTCGTTCGGCGCGACCTGCGGGATCGCCACGAGCGCCGCGAATAACGCGAAGATCGGCAGCACCACGCCGTTCGAGTACGGCTCGATCGCGTGGCGCGTGCGCATTGCCGGCCCGAGCGCCATCACGAGGCCGAGCGCGACACCGGCGATCGTGGCGTGCACGCCGGAGAGGTAGACGAGCGCCCAGGTGACCAGGCCGACCGCGACCATCGCCGCGATGACGAGCGGGCGGGCGCGCGAGCCGAGCAGCCGGCTGAGCACGCCGAAGGCCGCGACTCCCACCGCGGCGAGAACGAGCAGACCGAGGTTCGGGTCGGCGGTGAAGAACACCGCGATGATGAGGATCGCGATGATGTCGTCGAGGATGGCGAGGGCGAGGATGAAGACGCGCAGCTTCGTCGGCAGGCCCTTGCCGAACACGGCGAGCACGCCGAGCGCGAAGGCGATGTCGGTCGCGGTCGGGATCGGCCAGCCGCCCTCGTAACCCGATCCGGCGGTGAACGCGAGGTAGACGAGCGCGGGCACGACGACGCCGCCGGTGGCCGCGATGGCGGGCCGGATCGCCTTGCTCACGCTGTTCAGCTGGCCGGAGACCATCTCGTGTTTGAGCTCGATCGCGACCATGAAGAAGAAGATCGCGAGCAGCCCGTCACTGACCCAGTGGCTGACCGAGAGGTCGAGAGGCGTACCAGGGATGGCGAGGTGCAGCGACCGGAAGTCCATCACGGCGGGGCCGAGCGGCGAGTTGGCGACGAGCAGGCCGAGGCCGGCCGCGACCAGGAGGAGAACGGCGGCGGCGCGTTCGGAGCGGATCAGGGTCATGGTGTCCTTCAAAATCCCGCGGGCGGGGTCGTTGCGATACAAGGAACGGTCTGTTGACCGCCCGCCGACCAGACTTCCCGGCTCACCGCAACCAACCCTAGCCGCAGGTTCGTGACGTTGTGAGTCGCCGTCTGACATAGGCCGCAATCGAACTAACTACTGTCGTTTTATGACGAAAAGCCGCTTCGACGAGATCACGCGTGATCAGTTGAGCCGACCCGACAGCCGCAAATGGAGCCTGCACCCCGGCACGATCGGCGCCTGGGTCGCCGAGATGGACTTCGGTACGGCGCCCGAGGTGACTGCGGCGCTGCACCGCGCGGTCGACGACGGCGACCTCGGCTACCTCGCCCCCGCGACGACCCGACGCATGGCCGAGGCGACGTCGGCGTGGCTGAAGAGCGACTGTAACTGGGACATCGCGCCCGAGAACATCCACCCTGTCTCCGACGTGATGTCCGCCCTCGAAGTGGCGATCACCAAGTTCTCCCCCGACGGCACGGGTGTCATCATCCCCACGCCCGCGTACATGCCCTTCCTCAGCTTCGTCCCCACCCTCGGCCGCGAGGTGTTCCAGGTTCCCGGCGTCGTCGTCGAGGGGCGCTGGCACCACGACCTCGACGCGATCGACGCGGCGTTCCACGCCGGTGCGCGCACCCTCATCCTCTGCAATCCGCAGAACCCCACCGGAACCGCGATCGGCCGCGACGAGCTCGAGGCCATCGCCGTGATCGTCGATCGCCACAACGGCCGGGTGTTCGCCGACGAGATCCACTCGCCGCTGCGCTACGGCGACGTGCGGCACATCCCCTACGCCTCGGTCTCGCCCGCGGCCGCGAAGCACACCATCACGGCGACGTCTGCCTCGAAGGCGTGGAACCTTCCGGGGCTCAAGGCCGCGCAGCTCATCACCTCGAACGAGGCAGACGAGGAGCTGTACCAGATCTTCGGATTCGCGGTTCTGCACGGTGCATCCACCCCTGGCGTCATCGCCAACACCGCCGCCTATGCGCACGGCCGCGAGTGGCTCACCGAGGTCACCGACTACCTCGACGGCAGCCGCTACCTGCTGCGCGACCTGCTGGCCGAGCACCTGCCCGAGGTGAAATACACGGTTCCGGATGCCACGTACATCGCCTGGCTGGACTGCTCCGCTCTCGGTATCCCCGGCTCGCTCGGCGACTTCTTCCGTGAGGAGGCGGGGGTCGCGCTCATTGACGGCAGGCTGTGCGGCACCGGATACGAAAACCACGTGCGCATCATCTTCGCGATGCCGCGCCCGATTCTCGAAGATGCAGTGATCAACATGGCGAACGCGGTGCGTCGATTGAGGGAGAGCAAGTAGATGAGCGACCACGAGGTTTTCGACCCGGAGTACAACTGGGAGGGCTACGGGTTCGACACCCGCCAGGTGCACGCCGGCGAGTACGCCGACCGCAACAGCGGCGCCCGCGTCTCGCCGATCGCGATGACCGCCGGCTACACCTTCGGCTCGTTCGACGACGCTCGCGGCCGCTTCGCCGGTGAGAACGACGGACTCATCTACTCGAGGCAGCGCAACCCCTCGGGCAACGTGGCCGAGAAGCGCATCGCGTCGCTCGAGGGCGGCACCGAGGCGATCGTCGTCGCGTCGGGTCAGGCGGCCATCACGTCGGCCCTGCTCGCGCTCGCCGGAAACGGCGACCACATCGTCTCGACCGCGAGCATCTACAGCGGCACCCGCATCCTCTTCGGCCGCAGCTTCGCCCGCTTCGGCGTCACGGTCGACTACGTCTGGGACGAATTCGACGACGACGAATGGGACCGCCTGATCACGCCGAAGACCAAGGCAATCTTCAGCGAGACGATCCCGAACCCGAAGAACGACATCGTCGACATCGCCCGCGTCGCCGCGGTCGCCAAGCGCCACGGCATCCCCTTCGTCGTCGACAACACCATCGCGACGCCGTTTCTCATCCGCCCGTTCGAGCACGGCGCCGATATCGTCGTGCACTCGTCGACCAAGTTCTTCTCCGGTCACGGTGCCGCGATCTCGGGCACGATCGTCGACGGCGGCACCTTCGACTGGGTGAACGCCAACCGCGAGTTTCCCCTCATCACCCAGCCGGCGGCCCCCGGTCTGCCGTCGATCGCCGAGCGCTACGGCAACGTCGCCTACGCGAAGGCCACCCGCGAGGCCGTCGTCAACGACATCGGCCCTGCACTCTCGCCGTTCAACTCGTTTCTGCTGCACCAGGGCATCGAGACCCTGTCGCTGCGCATGGAACGCCACCTCTCGAACTCGGTCGCGATCGCCGAGTGGCTCACCACCCACCCGAACGTCGAGAGCGTCGACTACGCGGGCCTGCCGGGCAACTCGCGCACCGAGCTCGCCGAGCGCCTCTACGGCGGCCGCAGCGGCTCGGTCTTCTCGGTCACCGTGCGCGGGGGAGAGGCGGGCGCCCGCCGGTTCCTCGACCGGCTGCGGGTCATCAGCCGCATGACCAACATCGGAGACACCCGTTCCATGGCGCTTCATCCGGCCACCACGACGCATATCTCGTTCACCCAGGAACTGCGCGACCGTCTCGGAATCGCGCCGGGTCTCATCCGTCTCTCGATCGGTATCGAAGACGTGAACGACCTCATCGCCGACCTCGACCGCGCCCTCACCGTCTAAGGCCCCCGTGAAGAACAGCACCGACCGCATCCTGACCACCCACACCGGCAGCCTGCCGCGCACGAAAGAGCTGACCAAACTGCTGGTCGCGCGCGAGCGTGGCCGCGAGTACGACCGCGCCGACTTCGACCGCGAGGCGGCCGTGGCGCTCGACCTCGTGCTCGACGGGCAGCTCGAGGCCGGACTCGACGTGATCAACGACGGCGAGGTGCCGCGCGTCGGCTTCTCGACGTATGTGACCGAACGGATGACGGGCTTCGGTGGCGTGAGCCGTCGCAAGCAGTCCCTCGACCTGCAGAAGTTCCCGGCTTGGGCCGCCTTCGGCGATTCCCAGATCGGGGTGGCGGAAGACCTGGCCCGCGTCTGGGACACCGCGCAGGCACAGGAGGCAGTGCACTACGAAGACGACCTCGGCGGCATCACGAGCGACCTCGACGCGTTCGACCGCGGTCTCGCGCCGCGGGCGGGCCAGTACGCCGAGACCTTCGTCTCGGCGGCGTCTCCCGGAATCGTGACCACCACGATGCTGCGCGCAGAGAACAACCCGGCCTACGCGACCGACGCCGACTACGTGTTCGCTGTCGCTGAAGAGCTGCGCAAGGAGTACGAGTACGTCGTGTCGCGCGGGCACATCCTGCAGCTCGACGCCCCCGATCTCGCGATGGAGCGGGTGATCATGTTCGGCGACGACTCGCTCGACGTGTTCCTCGACCGGGTGCGCCTGCACATCGAGGCGATGAACCTCGCGCTCGTGAACATCCCCGCCGAGAAGGTGCGCCTGCACGTCTGCTGGGGCAACTGGCAGGGGCCACACCAGGACGACGTTCCCGTCGCCGACCTGCTGCCGCTGCTCTACGAGGCCAAGGTCGGCGCGCTCAGCATCCCGCTCGGCAACCCGCGGCACGAGCACGAGAGCGTCGCGTTCCGCGACAACCCGCTGCCCGAGAACATGCTGCTGATCCCCGGGGTGATCGACGTGACCACCAACTACCTCGAGCACCCGCAGGTGGTGGCGAACCGCATCCAAGCGGCCATCGACGCCGTCGGCGACCCGACCCGCGTGATCGCCGGTATCGACTGCGGCCTCGGAACCTTCGCGAGCTACGAGTTCATCGCCACCGACGTGGGCTGGGCCAAACTGCGTGCCCTGCGCGACGGCGCCGACATCGTGTCGAAGCGCGTCTGGGGCTGAGCGCACACCGGCGCCGTCGCGGGGTCGGCGCGTAGACTCGATGGGTGACTGACACCGCAGCGATGACCCGCACCGGCGCCATCAGCGACGCCGAACTGGCCGCTATCCGCGCCGATTTCCCCATCCTGTCGACCATCGTCAACGACTCGCCGCTGGTCTACCTCGACTCCGGCGCCACGAGTCAGAAACCGCTGCAGGTGCTCGACGCCGAACGCTCGTTCTACGAACACGACAACGCCGCCGTGCACCGCGGCGCACACCTGCTCGCCGCCCTCGCCACCGAGACCTTCGAAGATGCCCGCGCGACCGTGGCCCGGTTCGTCGGCGCACGCGAAGACGAGATCGTCTGGACCTCGAACGCCACCGAGGGCATCAACCTCATCGCCTACGCCATCTCGAACGCCAGCCTCGGCCGCGGCGGAGCGGCCGCCCGCGCGCTCGCCGTCGGCCCCGGCGACGAGATCGTCGTCACCGAGATGGAACACCACGCCAACCTGATCCCGTGGCAAGAACTCGCGGCCCGCACCGGCGCGACCCTGCGCTTCATCGCGGTGCTCGACGACGGGTCGCTCGACCCGCAGAGCATCGACGAGGTCATCGGCGAGCGCACCCGTATTCTCGCCTTCACCCACGTCTCGAACGTGCTCGGCATCGTCAACCCGGTCGCCGACCTCGTCGCGCGCGCGAAAGCCGTCGGCGCCCTCACCGTGCTCGATGCCTGCCAGTCGGCGCCGCACCTCGCCCTCGACCTCGTCGCCCTCGACGTCGACTTCGCCGTGTTCTCGGGCCACAAGATGCTCGGCCCCACCGGCATCGGCGTGCTCTACGGCCGCAATCGGCTGCTGAACGCGCTTCCCCCGTTCCTCACCGGCGGCTCGATGATCACGACCGTGACGATGCAGGCGGCCGAGTACCTGCCCGCCCCGCAGCGCTTCGAGGCCGGAACCCAGCGCATCTCGCAGACCGTCGGTCTCGCCGCCGCGATCCGCTACCTCGAGGGTGTGGGGCTGCAGCGCATCGCCGACCACGAGTCGCTGCTCGGCGAGAAGCTGGTCGCCGGGCTGTCGTCGATCGCCGGCGTCCGAGTGCTCGGCCAGCCCGCCGGTGCCCACCGCGTCGGTCTCGCGAGCTTCGACGTCGCCGGGGTGCACTCGCACGACGTCGGCCAGTTTCTCGACGACCGCGGCATCGCCGTGCGGGTGGGCCACCACTGCGCGCAGCCGCTGCATCGCCGGCTCGGCGTGACGTCGTCGACCCGAGCGAGCGCCTACCTGTACTCCACAGAGGCCGAGATCGACCAACTGCTCACCGGCGTCGCCGACGCCACCACTTTCTTTGGAGTCCGCTCGTGAGTTCGGAACTGCAGGCGCTCTACCAAGAGCTGATTCTCGACCACTCCCGCCATCCGCAGGGTTTCGGACTGAAGGCCGAGGCGAGCGCTTCGTCGCACCAGGTCAACCCGACCTGCGGCGATGAGGTGACGCTGCAACTGCATGTCGAACCCGGCAGTGACGTCGTGACCAGCGTCACCTGGGAGGGCCATGGCTGCGCGATCTCGCAGGCCTCCGCGTCGCTCTTCACCGAGATGGCGGTCTCGCTCACCCTCGACGACCTGTCGAGCCGCATCGACCTGTTCCGCACCGCGATGCGTTCGCGCGGTGCCATCGAGCCCGACGAAGAACTGCTGGGCGACGCCGCGGCACTCGGCGGCGTCTCGAAGTACATCGCCCGGGTGAAGTGCGCGATGCTCGCCTGGGTCGCGGCCGAGCACGCCATCGCCCAGGTGCGGGTCGAAGCGAGCTAGTCGCGGCACTACCACGATTGCCGTTGCTGCGTACGGCGGAGATTAAGCGTCGCGCTGGCTATTACTCTTCTGTGTATGAAGAGCATCAGGTTCGCGAGCGGCACGCTAATTACCAGTAGTGCCGTCGTGGCGGCGCTGATCGACTACGTGTCGCGCATGTCGACCACCGACAACAGCGTGCCCGTCGAGATCCCGGTGCTCGAGCCGAACGGCACGATCGTCACGCACACCGTTCTGGTGAGCTCGACGATGCACTTCGACGTCGTCGATGTCGACGGCGATTCGGGGTTCGCCGACGAATCCGCCTTCCCTCAGCCCCACATGCCGCCCCTCGCGGCGATGGTCGCCGTCACCCCGCCCGCAACGGCCGACGACGACGCAAAGAACTTCGACAGGGCGGTTGCCGACATCGACCACCTGCTCGACCAGATCTGACAATCTCGTCTTCCCCGTTCAACCGTTAGGACCCCGTGGGTAAATTCATCTATGGCACGCCATCCATCAGCGTCGAGTTCGACGACCGCATTCTCGCCCACCTCAAAGTGGTCATCCTCGCCAAGCTGCGCCGCAACGAGAGCTTCTCCTTTTCGTGGGAGTACACGTCTGCCCAGGGCAGCGGTCACAGCTCGATCTGGCTGCACCCCGCGATCCCGCTGCAGTTCGACTTCTACGGCAAGAAGGACCCTTCGCTGAACCGGCTCTGGCTCGAGGAGATGGTGCAGCTCGCCAACACGCCGAACGGTCTGCGCATCATCCCCGAGCCGTCGACGAGCGCGGTCTCGCCCGCCTCCTGACCGGCGTCCCCCAAGCTGGCGACACTCGCACTGGGGGACGCGGTAGATCGCAATTGCGCCTAGCGTGCATACAGACAATGACTGTCGTTTCAGAGCCTTATCCGAATGCGAGAAAACTCACCGTGGAGATCACGCACATCAATTCCGAGATCGTCAGATTTCGCGAAGTCGGATCGGATTTCCGCTGGATCGACGTCAAGTTCTTCGCCTACCCGGGATCGGGAGCGCCGAAGGACGCCCTCGCCGCCGTGATCGCGAACCCCTTTTACGACGACGACTACGCGAGCCCGTCGGGCGCCCTGCCCGAGCCGTCGCGGGGGCTGCACGGCCCGTACTCGCTCGACAGCATCAGCGTCGCGTCGTTCGAGAAGATCACCGCGCGCAAGTGCCGCGACGCGATTCGGGAGTGGGCCAACCGGCTCGGCCCGCTGCCGGTCGAGTTCGTGGCCAAGTACGAGCGGTTCGTCGGCGACGTTCTCGACGGAGCCGCGGCTGTATTCAGGCTGTCGGAGCTGGATGACTCGGCGAGACACCAGTGGGACGCGCATCTGGGCGTGCTCGGGTTCCACGAGTTCGTGGTCATCTCGCCGAAGGCGAAGTGCATCGCGCTGATGGTGGCGAGCGACGACTGAGGCCGTCTCGTCGCCTCAGGTGCGGGAGCGACCGGCCGAGTGGAGGACCATCGGCAGCTTGTCGCCGAACGCTGTGGCTAGCAGCTCGGCCGCCGCGGGATCGTCGCCGAAGGAGGTCGGCAGCTTCATGCCGAGAAGAGTGTTCATCAGCATCCCCTGGGCGAGGAACAGGTTGGCGTCGTCGGGGCTGAGCCCTGCCTCGTCGCGCAATAGCCGGTAGATGTCGAGAAAGCCGCAACGCGCGGCCTCGCCGATCACTCGGTCGTGGCCCTGTGCGAACGACTGCATCAGAGACAGCAGGATGCCGCGGTCGGCGATCATGTCGATGTACGAGATGCCCAGCTTCATCGGCAACTCGTCGTCGTCGTCTCCGCTGGCCCGGTGGGCGGCGATGACGGTGCGGAACTCGGCGATCAGGCGCGTCAGCGCGCGGTTCAGCACCTCGATGAACAACGTCTCTTTGCTGCCGAACATGCGCACGACGTAGGCCTGGCTGATGCCGGCGGCGCGTGCGATGCCGTCGGTGGTCGCGCCCGCGTAGCCCCGCTCGCCGAACACCTCGGTGGCGCTGGCCAGAATGAGCTCGCGACGTTCGCCCGAGGGCATTCTCTCGGTCGGTGTCGAAGTCATCTTGACAGGTTATCAGTCGATGACTTAGCGTATGTAATCATTCAATTACAAACAAAGCAGATCGAAGGATCCGACCCATGAGCAATCGCAGAGTGCCCGTCTGGCTGGCCGTCGTCGCCGCGTCGATTCCGGTCTTTATGGCCAGCCTCGACAACCTCGTCGTCACCAGTGCGCTTCCCGTCATCCACGAGCGGCTCGGCGCGAGCGTCGAAGACCTGCAGTGGATCACCAACGCCTACACGCTCAGCTTCGCGGCCCTGATGCTGCTGGCCGTCACCCTCGGCGACCGCTTCGGTCGGCGCCACCTGTTCGTCGCCGGTATCGCGGTCTTCACCGTCGCATCGGCCCTCGCGGCCATCAGCTCCGAGCCATGGCAGCTCATCGCCGCGAGAGCGTTGCAGGGAGTGGGTGGCGCCGCGGTGATGCCGCTGTCGCTCACCCTGCTGGCCGGCGCGGTCTCGCAGCGGCTGCGGCCGCTCGCGATCGGCATCTGGGGCGGCATCGCCGGCCTCGGTGTCGCACTCGGTCCGCTCGTCGGCGGTGCCGTGGTCGAGGGCTGGAGCTGGGAGGCGATCTTCTGGATCAACGTGCCGATCGGTGTGTTCGCCGGTGTGCTCGCGCTCGTCGCCCTGCCCAACGGATACGGTGCCAGGGTGCGCGCCGATCTGGTCGGGGTCGCGCTCGCGGGGGTCGGTATCCTCGCGGTCGTCTTCGGCATCGTGCGCGGAAACGACGCGGGTTGGAGCAGCCTCGAGGTCGCCGGATCGCTCGCGCTCGGCACCCTGCTGATCGCTGCCTTCGTCTGGTGGGAGTCACGGTTCGAGGCGCCCCTGCTGCCGTTGCGCCTCTTCCGCGACCGCAGCTTCACGATCGCCAACCTCGTCGGACTCACATTCAGTTTCGGCGCCTTCGGGTCGGTGTTCATCCTCATCCAGTTCCTGCAGGTCGTGCAGGGTCACAGCCCCCTCACCGCCGGGCTGATGACCATGCCGTGGACGCTCGCACCGATGGTGGTCGCGCCGCTCGCCGGTGCCTTCTCGGGGCGTCTCGGCACGCGCACCCTGACCGTCGCCGGCCTCACCTCGCTCTCGGCGGGCATCTTCTGGCTCGGCTTCACGATGAGCGCGGATGTCGCGTACCTGACGCTCCTGCCCGGATTCGTGCTCGCCGGAATCGGTATGGGTCTCGTCTTCGCGCCCATCTCGACCGCCGTGCTCGCCAACATGGCGCCGGACGACCACGCCAAGGCGTCGGGGGCGAACTCCACGCTGCGCGAGATCGGTGTCGCCCTCGGCATCGCGGTGCTAACCGCGGTCTTCACGGGGGCGGGCGGCAACCTCAGTCCGACCGGCTATGTCGACGCGGCCGTTCCCGCGATCCTGGTCGGCGCCGGTGTGCTCGCCTTCGCCGCGCTCATCGCGTTGCTGATGCCCGCCGGCAAGCGGGCACCCGTCGCCGCCGACATTATGTCGGATGAACCAGCACTCGTCTCTGCCCAATAGTGTGAAGCGGGCTCGCCTAGGGTTAGACGCATGTCTGACGCGAATCGAGCCCGCCCCGCCCTGCGAGACCTGCTGACCGATCGGCTGGGTGTGCTGAGCCTGCGCAGCGTACAGATCATCGTCGTGATCGTGCTCGCGGCCGCCGCCGTCTTCGCTCTCGTGCAGCTCAAGCTCGTCGTCATCCCGCTTCTCATCGCGCTCATCCTCGCGGCCGCGCTCAGCCCCGTGATCACCTTCCTGCGTAAGCGCGGCGTCTCGGCGATCCTCGCCACCTGGATCACACTGATCGCCGGCCTCCTGGTCTTCGGCGGTCTCATCACCCTCATCGTGTTCGCCGTGCGCGACCAATGGGGCGAGCTCGTGTCATCCGCGACCGACGGGATCGACCAGCTTCTCGACTTCGTCGAGAACGGTCCGTTCCCGGTCGACCAGACCCAGATCGATTCGCTGCGCGACACCGTCGTCGACTTCCTCACCAGCAGCCAGTTCGGCTCCGGCGCCCTCGCCGGCGTCTCGGTGGCGGGTGAGCTCATCACCGGCATCGTGCTCGCCGTCGTCATCCTGTTCTTCTTCCTGAAAGACGGCGACAAGATCTGGGCGTTCTTCCTGCGTCCCTTCCGCGGACACGTGCTCGCGCGCGGCCAGCGCATTGGCCAGACCGCGGTGAAGACCCTCGGCGGCTACGTGCGCGGAACCGCGACGGTCGCCGCCGTCGACGCCGTCGCGATCGGCGCCGGTGTCGCGATCATCGGTGTGCCGCTCGCGCTGCCGCTCGCCGTGATCGTCTTCCTCTCGGCGTTCATCCCACTGATCGGTGCGACCGTCGCCGGCATCCTCGCCGCGCTCGTGGCGCTCGTCGCCAATGGCCCGGTCGCCGCGCTCATCGTCGTGATCATCGTGATCGGTGTGAACCAGCTCGAGGGCAACTTCCTGCAGCCGGTAGTGATGGCCCAGTCGCTCAAGCTGCACCCGCTCGTCATCCTGCTCGCGCTGACGGCCGGAACCATTCTCGGCGGAATCGTCGGCGCGGTGCTGTCGGTGCCGATCGCGGCCGTCGGCTGGGCGATCGTGAAGACCTGGAACGTCCCCGAAGAGCCGGTCGTCCCCGAAGACCCCGCGATCGAGCAAACCGCGGTCTGATGCCGCCCGCGTTCGAACTGCTCGGCTCGTTCACGTCGCCGCTGCTCTCGGAGGGCGCGGAGGCCGGCGCCCGACGCGTGGGCCTGGCCGGTCTGCTCGCCCGACGCGGTCACCGTGCGCGCCGGGTGCGGGTGCCGGGGGCCGCGGTTGCCGAGGGATTCCGCTGGCGGCTTGTCGACGTGTTCAGCCAGCGCTGGTGGCCGCAGGGCATCGCGGTCGGGGAGTTCGAGGGACGCCCCGTCGCCATCACCAGCTGGTACGCCCAGCCCAAGCGCGGCGTCGAGCAGGGGTCGCGGTTGAGCGTCGTCGACCTGAGCGACCCCCGCCGGCCGCGCTACCACCACGTGTTGCTCGTCGCCCCGCGGCAGACGACGGCCGGCGTGACCCTCGAGCCGGTGGTCGTGCACGCCGGCGGCATCGTCTGGTCGGGTGACCGGCTGCTGGTGGCGGCGACCGCTGACGGGTTCCGTGAATTCCGGCTCTCCGGCATCCTGAACCTGCCCCGCCGCGGGTTGCTGCGTCGCGGGTCCGGGCCCTTCGGCTACCGGCACGTGCTGCCCGAGTTCGGCAGTTTCGCTTCGCGCACCGCCGACGAGAAGAAGCTGCGGTTCTCCTTCATCGCCCTCGAGAACGCCGACGACCCCGCCGAGCTGCGACTGGTGAGCGGCGAGTACAGCAAGAAGGGTTCGCCGCGGCTCGCGCGCCTGCGCGTCACGGACGAGCGGGCGACGGTCGACGAGACGCACGTGCCCGGCATTGCCGAGATGCAGGGCGTCGTCGTGGCAGACGGCACCTGGTTCGTGACCGCTAGCCGCGGTGACAAGCTCGGCGGCGACCTCTGGGTCGGAACGCCCGGCGCGATGGCGCGGCACGAGCACGCGCTGCCGCCCGGGCCCGAGGACCTCGCGCTCTGGCCCGAACGCCGGCAGCTCTGGTCGGTCACCGAGTTTCCGGGCAAGCGCTGGGTCTACGCGGTCGACCTCGACGCGGTCGCGCCACCCGCGCCGGTCGCGCCACCCGCGCCCGTCAACAGGGCCGCGCCGCCCGAGTAGCCCGTTTCGTCCTGTCGAGCGTGCGCCGGGCCCGATCGGTCCTGTCGACGGATCGCGTCACTGCAGCGCCGACGTCAGCCGTGCCAGCCCGTCGAGGAAGGTGGCGCTGCGCGGTTCGCGGTTCCACTCCTCGAGCGTGAGCTCGCGGCCGACCGCCCGGTACTTCGCCTCGATCTCGCGCATCTCGGCCACGAACGCGGGCCCGCGCACGAGCAGCGACACCTCGAGGTCGAGGGCGAACGAGCGGATGTCCATGTTGCTCGACCCGATCACCGCCACGTCGTCGTCGATCGACAGGTGCTTCGAGTGCAGGATGTACGGCGCCGGGTACATCCAGATGTGCACCCCGGCCGTGAGCAGCGCCCGGTAGTACGAGCGCTGCGCGTGGAACACCGGGCCCTGGTCGCCGATCTCCGACACGAACAGCTGCACGTCGAGTCCGCGTTGCACCCCCGAGGTGATGGCGTACATCATCGCCTCGTCGGGCACGAAGTACGGGCTGGTGATGATGATGCGTTCGCGCGCGGAGTGCAGCAGGGCGAGAAACAGCCGCAGGTTGTTCTCGCCGTCGAAGCCCGGACCGCTCGGCACGACCTGGCAGTCGAGGGCGTCGGATGACCCGTGCCGAGGCACCTCGGTGGCGCGCACGTTCTCGTGGTCGACGAACTCGTCGGTCTCGCAGTACCAGTCGCCGATGAAGATCACGTTGATGCCGGTGACCACCGGACCGGTGATGCGCGTCATCAGCTCGTGCCACATCAGCCCGCGCGCGAGGTTCTTTTTCGCGTTGTAGCTGCGGTCGATGAGGTTCTGCGACCCCATGTAGGCCACGCGCCCGTCGACGACGACGAGCTTGCGGTGGTTGCGCAGGTCGGGCCGCTGGTACCTGCCCTTGAGCGGTTGCACCGGCAGCATAAAACGCCAGGCGACGCCGATGCGATCGAGTTCGGCGAACGTCTGCTTGTGGTTCGCGGCACGCACGGATGCCACGTGGTCGAGCAGCAGGCGAACGCTGACGCCGCGCTGCACCGCGCGTTCGAGCGCCCCGAAGAACCCCGCGGTCGTCGGGTCGAACGCCACGATGTAGAACTCGACGTGCACGAAGTTCTCGGCGGTGTCGATGTCGGCCGCCATCGCCGCGAACGAGCCCTCGTAGTCGTCGATGAGGTGCGCCTCGTTGCCGCCGACGATCGGGATCGCCCCCACTACGCGATTCATCACGGTCACCGGACCGAACCAATCGGGCCATCGGGGATGATCCGTGTCGAAATCGGTGCCATCCGTCGCACTGTTGATCAGGGTGTCGATGCGTCTCTGCTTCTCGCGGCGGGAGCGCGGCAGGTGCGGGCTGCCGATGAGCAGGAAGAAGAAGATGCCGATGAACGGGATGAAGAAGATCGCGAGCAACCAGGCCATCGCGGCGGTCGGCTTGCGGTCGCGGGGGATCACGATGAGCGCCGCGATGCGGATGGCCAGGTCGACAACGAACGCGATGACGACGACCAGCAGGGTGGTGTCGCTGCCGTTCATGCCCGCAATCGTGGCGCGCGCGGGGGAGCGGGCCGTCATCCCAAACGGGTGGCCGCCCGTGCCGGTCGGGCGGCCGCCCCTGCTGGTTGAGTAGGCCGCCCGCGGCCTGCCCTGCTGGTTGAGTACGTCGCCCGCGGCCGGATCGAAACCGCCGCTCGGTCAACAGGCTGGCGACCCCGCCACTGGCCATTCCGCCCTGTCGAGCGCGCGTCGACGGCGATCGGCCCTGTTGACGGGTCGCGGCGCCGAGATCCGCGGCTTCAATGCCGGTTCGGCGAGATCAGCCAGACCCGGCATGCCAGCTCGAGCGCGAACCGCACGTCGGGGTCGGTCAGGTCGAGGTCGAGCGCCTGCTCGATGCGACGGATGCGGTAGTTCACCGCGTTCGCGTGCAGGTTGAGGTCTTCGCCGGCGCGCACGAGCGAGTTTCGGTGCCCAATGTACGACGCGAGGGTGCGGATCGACGTCGCGGCCCGCTCCGGCCCGAGCGCCTCGAGCGGGGCGAGGATGTCGCTCAGCAGCTTGCGGCTCAGTGGCGACGCGTAGAAGTCGAGCAGCACACGGCGCAGGCCGGTGACGTCGGTCACCTCGATGGCGCCGAGCCGCCCGCCGGCGATCGCCGCCTCGGCCGCGATCCGCGCCTCCGCGGCGGATTGCCTGAGACCGGATGCCGCGACCTGCGGTGTGCCGAGGCCGACGGTGAAGACCCACTCCGGTCCGGCCGCGGCCGAGGCGTGGGCCACGATGCGCTCGATGACGTCGCGCAGTCGCCGCTGGTGGTCGGCCGCGCCGATCTCCTCGCTCGCCACGATCACCACGTCGTCGTGGATCGTGGTGAGGTGCCAGAGCTCCTCGCGCTGGTCGATGAGTTGTAGGGCGAACAGCTCGATCGACGACTGCACGAGGCGCGACGGCCTGCGGTCGGGATCGGTGAGGTGCGTCGGCTTCAGCCACGCGACGACGTGCGAGAGCTGCAGGGGCAGGCCGGCCCTCGTCGCCTCGGCGGCGAACCCGTCGATGCGCGACGACTCGGCGAAGATCAGCTCGATGATCAGGTCGGCGCGCGAGCGGGTCTGCGCGAAACGGTCGTGCAGCTCTCGCTCGAGCGCGCGCGACAGCACCGACGCGATCACCGGAAGCGCGAGCGCGATCGACGCGTCGGTCGAGGCCGAGGTGAGCCGGCCGATCGGCACCTCGCCGACACAGACGGCGTCGCGCTCGGTCCAGGTCGCGGTGGGGTCGGCGACGAAGGTCACCTCGATGCCGAGCGCCGCGGTCGCCGCCGCGAGAATCGCCGCCTGCGTCGCGCTGGTCGCCGTCGCCGCGGTCTCGGTCACCCGTTCGATCGCGTACTCGGCACGGGAGAGCGCCTCGACCGCCCCGCCCTGCACGATCCGGTCGATGAGCATCGCGAGCTCGGACGCGGTGCTCGTCGCGGTCATGAGTACGGGGATGCCCGCACGGGCCGCGAGCGCCTTCGCCGTCTCGGCCAGGGCGAAGTCGCCAATGAAGATGAGGGCGCTGAACCGGCTCGCGATCGCACGCCTGATCGCGATGTCCATCTCGTAGGGCTGCGGCACCTCGGTCTCGAACCCGGTCGCGATGACCAGGCTGCCGGGCGAGCCCGCGCCGAGGTCGTCGACCCCCGCGACCTCCACCCGATGGATGGCCGCGCTCTGCAGCGGGCCCGCGATGTGGCGCACGGCCAATCGACCCTCCTGCGCCAAAATGTCGCCGATCGTCACCTGTTCCATGAGCACACTTTATGGGATACCTCATTGTTGGTGGCACATTGAGGTCGATTTCGGCGCCTCCTACACTCGGTACATGCCTTCGGAACCACTGCACGCCGCACCCCCGCCCGCCCGCGGTCGACTCATCACCCGCGACGACATCGCCGCGCTCGCCGCGGGCGCCGCGATCTTCGGAACGGGCGGCGGCGGCTCGGTCGACATGACGAAGGTGTCGGTGGAGATCGACCTCGACCTGCACGGCCCGGTGTCGCTCATCACCGTGCAAGACCTCACCGCCGACGACGCCGTCATCGTGCTCTCGGCGATCGGCGCCCCGTCGGTCGGCATCGAGGTCATCTCTGCGGCGAACCAGATGGAGACGATCCTCGCCGAGGTGGCGCGCGTCATCGGCCGCCCGGTCACCGCGATCATGGCGGCGGAGATCGGCGGCAGCAACGGCGTCGCGCCGGTCGGCTGGGCCGCCCAGCTCGGCGTCGCCGTTCTCGACGCCGACGGCATGGGCCGCGCCTTCCCCGAGGCGACGATGATCTCGATGAACGTGGCCGGCCTGCCGAGCGAGTTCGCCGTGATGTGCGACGTCATCGGCAACGTCTCGACGCTTCGCCCCGTGAACATCGCCTGGCTCGAACGCCACGCCCGCGCGCTGACCGCTGCGAGCGGCGGCTCGTCGCTCGGCGCCCACTACCTGCTCACCGCCGAGACCGCGCCCGGTGCCGTCATCGAGGGCACGGTCACCCGCGCCATCGAGGTCGGTGCCCGCCTGCTCGCCTCGACCGACCCGCTCGTCGACCTGGCCGACGTGCTCGGCGCCCGCGTGCTCATCAGCGGCAAGGTCACCGACGTCGAACGGCTCACCGAGGGCGGCTTCACCCGTGGCTCGGTGACCGTCGAGGGCACCGGTTCCGACCGCGGCCGGTTGAACCGGGTCGAGGTACAGAACGAGAACCTCATCGTGCTCGAAGACGGCGAGGTCGTCGTGAGTGTGCCCGACCTCGTCACCATCATCGACACCGAGACCGGCGAGGCCATCTCGACCGAGATGCTGCGCTTCGGCC
>Ga0247740_1000287_pt1 | contig 26536 bp, 13 predicted proteins | sample UWRJL148409B2_FD_180942 | JGI IMG/M metagenome (GOLD analysis project Ga0247740, IMG submission 180942) | Plant litter microbial communities from Arlington Agricultural Research Station in Wisconsin, United States - UWRJ-L148-409B-2 | ecosystem: Environmental > Terrestrial > Plant litter >...
CGCCCGGCCCGACGAGCTCGGCGTGCGGCCCGGCAAAACGACCATCCTGGGCGTCCTCGAGAACGACACGGATGCCGACGGCGACGTGCTCACGATCTCCGGCATCAGCGAGGTCTCGGAGTCGGCGGGTGTGGTGCAGTTCATCGACGGCGGGCGCGCCCTGCAGTTCGAGCCCGCGCCGGGAGCCTCGGGCACCGTGTCGTTCCGGTACACCGTGACCGACGGGCGTCCCGGCGGAGTCGCCGAGTCCCAGGTGGACGTTGCCATCCGACCAATCGACGAGAACCTCCCGCCAGCGGCCACCCGCTCGAGCGGGGCACAGGTGGAGATCGGGCAGACGGTCACTTACAACGTGCTCGCCGATTGGCTCGACCCCGACGGCGACGACCTGCTGGTCACCGCGGCGAGCCCGGCAACCGCTGACGTGGTGCGGTTCCGGCCCGATGGTCAGATCACGTTCACCAGCACGAGCTCCGAGCTCGGCGAGAAGACCGTGAGCTTCATGGTGTCCGACGGCACCGCCGAGATGGCGGGCGAACTCACGATCGACGTGAGAGCGGCGGGGGAGCTCACCCCGGTCGGCACTCCCGACTTCGCGGCGACCTTCGCTGGCCGCAAGGTGGAGGTCGAGCCGCTCGAGAACGACCGGTCGCCGTCGGGCGCGCCACTGACCCTAGTCTCCGTCGAACCGCTCACGGACGGGATCATCCCGGCCCTCGACCTCGACGGCGGGATCGTCTCCGCGACGCCGACCGAGATCGGGGTCTACTACCTCGAGTACACGCTGGCCGCGGGCGACAAGACGAGTATCGGTATCATCCGCGTGGACGTCACCGAGGACCCCGCCGAGCCGCTGCCGCCCATCGCGGTGAAGGACACCGCGTACGTGCGGCCGAATGAGCCGACCACCCTCGCTGCACTCGCGAACGACCAGTCGCCGGGCGGTCGTGTGATCGGCATCCAGAGTGTGGCTCTCCCCGCGGAGGCTGAACAGCTCTCCGTCGAGATCCTCAACAGCACGGTCCTGCGGATCACCGCTCCCTCCGGTATGACCGAAGCGATCAACTTCACCTACACGATCTCCGACGGGCTCTCGTCATCAACCGCGGGCGTGACGGTCGTGCCCGTGCCCGAGCTCACGAAGCACCAGGCGCCGATCGCCCGGGACGACCTCATCAAGGTCCGCGTGGGTGACATCGCGTCGGTGGACGTGCTGGACAACGACTACCACCCCGACGGTGCGCGCATGTTCATGGACAACGTTCTGGTGCAGAGTGATGTCGGCGACGACGGCCTCACCTTCGTGACCGGCGAGTCCGTGCGGATCCAGGCGCCGTCCGAGGCCGGCCAGTACTCGGTGACCTACCGCATCTTCGACGCGTTCAACGAGGCCGCCACCGCGACCGTGGTATTCACCGTGCTCGACCACGACGCGGACGACAACGTCGCGCCTCTACCCCGTCCGCTGACGGCGCGGGCGTTCCAGGGCGGGTCGGTCACGATCGACATCCCGCTGGACGGCATCGATCCCGACGGTGACTCGACGGTATTCGTCAGCGCGACCGGCGCGGCCCTCGGCGAGATTTCCGGCTCCTCGAGCACGGCCTTCACCTACCAGGCGTACGACGACTCCATCGGCACGGACACCTTCAGCTACCAGGTGCGTGACAGCCTCGGGACTGTCGGCACCGGCGAGATCCGGATCGGTGTTCTGCCCCGACCGGACACGGTGTTCCCTCCGAGCGCGGTCAACGACTCGATCAGCATGCGCCCCGGGCGTACCACCTCGGTACCGGTCACGGCCAACGACTCCGACCCGAGCGGGTACGCCATCTCCATCGAGCCCGAGCTGCTCGAGGTGCAGGACGGCATCACCGCCTCGGTCGACGGCGAGGCCGTGGTGGTGAAGGCGGGCGAGGATGAGGGCACCTTCACCCTCCGCTATGCGATCTCCAACGGCAAGGGCGGCACCGACGACGCGTTCGTGACCGTCACGGTCTCGCCGGACGCGCCGCTGCAGAGCCCGACCGCGATCGACCACGTCGTGGAAGTCGCCCAGATCATCGGAGAGCGGACCATCGACGTCGACGTGCTCGACGGCGCGCAGAACCCCGGCGGGCTCATCGACGACCTCGTGGTCTCTCTCGACGGCGCCAACGCCGGTGCAGCCGAGGTGCTGTCGGGCGGCACGGTCCGTGTCACCCTCGGTGACGCGCGCCAGGCGGTCGCCTACCGACTCACCAATGAGATCGACGAGCTGAGCGCGATGGCCTTCGTGGTCGTGCCCGCGTACACGAGCGCGCTGCCCCCGATGCTCAAACCCGAGTTCGTCGCCAACCCTCCCGTACTCAGCGTCGGCCAGACGCGCGATTGGAAGATCGCCGACCTGCTCGACGTGCCGTCGGGCCGCGACGTGAGGATCATCAACCCCGAGCTGGCCACGGCGGGCCGCAGCAACGGCGATCCCATCGCGGTCGATGCCACCACCATTCGCTACACGCCCGAGGCCGGTTTCCGCGGGCAGGTGCAGGTGAGCTTCCAGGTCACCGACGGTGATTCCGCGGACGACCCGAGCGGCAGCCAGGCCACCATCGAGCTGCCCGTCATCGTGGGCGATCCGAACTTCGAGGACGTGGCGCCCACCTTCTCCAACACGACGGTCTCGATCGAGGAGGGCGAAGCCGCCACGACGGTAGACCTACGCGCAGCGAGCAGTCACCCGAGTGCGAGCATCCTTTCGCAGCTCAGCTACACGGGACTGAGCGGGGCGACCAGCAACGTCACGGCTAGCATCTCCGGTTCGACGCTGTCGGTCTCGGCACCGCTGGGGGCGACGCTCGGAGCGACCGTGCTCACGTTCGACGTGAAGTACAAGGACTTCACCGTGCCCGCCCAGGTCGAGGTGCGGGTGGTCGACTCCACGCGGCCGCTGCCGCAGGCGGTCGACGACGTCGAGCCCGAAGGACGCGCGAGCTCGACGTACACGATCTCGCCACTCGCCAACGACTTCAACCCCTTCGCGGCGGACGGCAAGGACCTCAAGATCGTGAGCGCCACCTTCGAGGGAGCGAACCTCGGCGCGACGATGACGTCGAACTCGACCACCGTCACGGTGAAGACCGGCACGACCAAGGCCGGCACTATCAGCATCATCTACACGTTCAGGGATGCCACGGACAAGGCGTCACGCGAGGTGCAGGGCCGCATCACCGTCGTGGTGGCCAGCGCGCCCGAGCCGGTGACGGACATCGTGCTCAGCAACCCCAGGTCGAACGAGGTCCACATAGTCTTCCAGCCGCCGTCGAGCAGCAACGGTGCAGAGATCTCGGGGTACGTGCTCCACATCGAGGGCGGCGCGCGCCCCGACGACTACGCGTGCCAGCCTGGCCGCGACTGCTACTTCGTCCGCCCGAACGGCGTCGAGCAGACCGTGACGGTGTCCGCTACCAACAAGGTCGGCACCACGTCGTCGACGCCGAGGACGATCACTCCATACGGCACTCCCTCCGCTCCGTCCGGCGCCGTACTCAACACGAACAGCTCGACGGCGCCCGCCAGCATCACGCCGCAGTGGTCGAGCCCGAGCGATACGGGCGGCGGGCAGATCACCTACAACTGGAACTACACGCAGGGTGTGTCCGGCAGCGGCAGCACAGGGGGCACAAGCGGCAACTCGGCCAGCGTGGGACAGGGCGACTACGCGTTCCAGGTCCAGGCGTGCAACCCGGGTGGATGCTCGGCGTACACGGGTGCGTCACGACACATCGATAACCCGCCCGCCAGAACCTGGGTCACCCGAAGTGGCAACACCGTCGTCTACCACTGGGAGAACGTGCCGGCGGGGTCATGGCCCGAGGTGTCGATGTTCCGATGCTGGCGCACGCCACCCAACAAGCAATCCGGCTCTGTCGACAACGTGGGAAGTACCAACGGTTCGATCACTGCCGGCAGCGGCTCCGTCACAGTGAGTTGCGGCATCGGCGTAACAGATTCTTATTCGATCGAGCCTTGGAAGTACGGTCCGTGGCTCCAGATCGGTCAGACCCAAACGGGCTAGTGAAAGGTCAGGAAGGTACTTCAAGATGCCAGTAACCCCAGAGCAAGCGACCTGGTTCGCCGACGCCTTCGGCAAGCTCGTCGACAACGTCGACAAGGCGATCGTCGGCAAGAAGCCGGTGATTCGGCTCGTGGTCGCCGCGATGCTCTCCGACGGTCACGTGCTGCTCGAGGACTACCCCGGCACCGGCAAGACCGTGCTGGCGAAGGCCCTCGCGAACACGCTGGACGGCACCCATTCGCGCATCCAGTTCACGCCCGACCTGCTGCCCTCCGACGTCACAGGCGTGACGATCTACGACCAGGGCAAGGGCAAGTTCGAGTTCCACCGCGGGCCGATCTTCGCCTCCGTGGTGCTCGCCGACGAGATCAACCGCGCGTCTCCGAAGACGCAGAGCGCGCTGCTCGAGGTCATGGAGGAGGGCGTCGTGACGATCGACGGTGTCGGCCACTCCGTCGGTGCCCCGTTCATGGTGATCGCCACCCAGAACCCGGTCGAGCAGGCGGGAACCTACAAGCTCCCCGAGGCCCAGCTCGATCGCTTCCTCATCAAGACCTCTCTGGGCTACCCCGACCACAACACGTCGGTGATCCTCCTGATGGATGCGGCCAACCGCTCGCGGGCATCCCGCATCACGCCCATCATCACGTCGGAGTCCGTCGTCTCGATGGCGGCCCTGGCATCCGAGGTGTTCGTCGACGAGGCGATCATGGGCTACATCAGCGAGATCGTCACCGCCACACGCGTGCACAAGGATGTCGCGCTCGGCGTGAGCATGCGCGGCGCACTGGCGCTCGCCCGCGCGGTGAAGACCTGGGCGATCTCGTCGGGCCGCAACTACGTGACCCCCGACGACGTGCGCGAGCTGTCGGTTGCCGTGCTCGCCCACCGGATCATCGTCGACCCCGAGTCGGACTTCGCGGGCGTCAAGGCCGAGGACATCGTCCAGGGCATCCTCGTCGACGTCATACCGCCGGCCTACCGCGCGGCATGACCGCTACCACGGCGACCCCGGGGCGACCGGCGCCCGCGGTGCTCAACCGCGCGCGGCGGGGCGTCGAGCGCGCCCTCGCGTCGGGGGCGCGGACGCGTGCGGGCGCGCGCGGCGTCGTGGGACCGCTCGCGATGCTGTTCTGGCTGCGCGTCCGCCCGGCCGTCGCCGTCGTCTCGCCCGCTGGATGGATCGCCGCCGGGCTCACCGTCGCCGCGCTTGTTGCAGGCTTCCTGCTCGGCTGGCTGGAACTCACCTACGTCGGCCTCACGCTCGCGGTTGCACTCGCCGCGTGCGCGTTCTTCCTGTTCGGCCGGTCGACCTACGAGGTCCTGGTCGAGTTGAACCCGAGCCGCGTCGTGGTGGGGGAGCGGGCGATGGGCCGGATGCTCGTCACCAACAACGGCGCGCGTGGTCTGTTGCCCGCGCGACTGGAACTACCGGTGGGCACGGGTCTGGCGGAGTTCGCCATCCCGTCCCTCAAGCCGGCCGAACCCCACGAGGAGCTCTTCACCGTTCCCACGAACCGGCGTGCCGTCGTCGTCGCGGGGCCGGCGATCTCGGTGCGCGGCGACCAGCTCGGGCTGCTGCGCCGCACGGTCAGGTGGACGGAGCCGGTCGATCTGTTCGTGCATCCTGTCACCGTGCCCCTCGCGCCGTCGGCGGCGGGCCTCGTCCGCGACCTCGAGGGCCAGGTCACCAAGACGATCACCAACAACGACATCTCGTTCCACGCACTGCGGGCGTACGAGCCCGGGGACGACCGCCGCTACGTGCACTGGCGCACCTCCGCCCGCACGGGCCAGCTCATGGTGCGGCAGTTCGAGGAGACCCGCCGATCGCAGCTCACGATCATCCACAGCGAGTACTCGGGCTACTACGCCACCGAGTCCGAGTTCGAGCTGGCCGTATCGGTGATGGCCTCCATGGGTGCCCAAGTGGTGCGCGAGGGCACGCAGATGAGCGTCGTGACCGAGACCCGCCGCCTGCGCACGCACTCGCCGTCCGCTCTGCTCGACGACTCCTGCCGGTTGCAGCTGATCGGCAAGCGCCATGCGAGCGCCCGAGACTTCGCGCGCGAGGTGACGCTGCGCCTCCCGCCGCCGAGCGTGCTGCTCGTGATTGCCGGCTCGGGCATGACCACCGCCGACTACCGCGCGATCGAGGTGCTCTTCCCGAGCGACGCGACCATGCTGGCCTTCCGCGTCGAGGAGGGCGCCCAGCCGAGCCTCAAACCTGCGGCGGGGATGCTCGTCGCCACAATCGGCGAGCTGGCCGATCTGCCCAAGGTGCTCCGACGGGCAGTCGCCTGATGGCTGAGACGAAGCGGAGCCCGCGCACCGGTATCCTTGCGCGCACCTGGGCGGACATCGCCGTGCTCACGGTGCTCTCGGCCATCGGTCTGCTGGGATTCGCAGCGTCGTTCGGCGACCTCGCCTACCTCCTCGCCGGCTTCGGCGGGCTCCTGGTCGGCACGGGCGCGGCCCTCCTCGCCGCCTACCTCCGCCTGGACATCATCCTCACCGTGCTCGTCGTCGTTGCGGCGTACTTCCTCTTCGGCAGCGCGTTCGCCATGCCCGCCCAGGCGCTGTTCGGCGTGTTGCCCACCGTCGACACGCTGTCGGGGCTTGCGATCGGTGCCGTGTTCGGCTGGGCCGACATCGTTACCTTGACCACCCCGGTCGTAGCCCCCGACTACATCGGGGTGCTGCCGTACATCGTCACGTGGGCGGTCGGCATCGTCTCGGCGACACTCGCCGCGCGCTGGTTCGTCGCGAAGCCCCGCACCGCGCCGCGCTCGTTTCTCGCCCTGCTCGGGCCGATCGCCATCTACGTCACGGGCGTCCTGACCGGAACCGACGAGCCCTACCTCGCGGCCGTGCGCGGTGTGCCGTTCGCGATCATCGCCCTCGTCTGGATGTCGTGGCGCACGGCAACGCAGACCGGCACCGCCACGACCGGCGTGCTGCGGCGCAAGCTCCTCGGCGTCGGCGCCATCGTTCTCGCGGCGGTTGTCGTCGGCGGCACCCTCGGCTTCGTCTCGGCGCCGTCGCAAGACAGCCGGTTCGTGCTACGCGACGAGATCGAGCCCCCGTTTGACCCCCTGCTCTACGCCAGCCCGCTCTCCGGTTTCCGCAAGTACACCAAAGACCTCGAGGACACCCCGCTGTTCTCCGTCGGCGGCCTCGAGGCGGGCGACAGGATCCGCCTCGCGACCATGGACTCGTACGACGGCAAGCTCTGGAATGTCACGGGCCCCGATCTGTACGCCGACGGCTCTGGCTCCTTCAGCCTGGTCGGGAGCGAGACGACGCCCACCGGGCTCATCACCCCGTCCGGCACGCGCACGCTCGACGTCACGGTCGAGGGCTACAGCGACGTCTGGCTTCCCGGCATCGGCTACCCGACAATCATCGCGTTCGACGAGGATGCCGGACTCGACTCCACGGCCCTCCGGTACAACGGGGCTACCGGCATCGCGGTGGTGATCGGCGGTCTCAAGAACGGCATGCACTACGACGTGACCGCCGAGCTGCAGGATCCCGACTCCGATCTCGCCGATGTTCCCGTTGCGACCATCGACCTGCCGCCGGTCTCCAACGTGCCCGACATCGTCGCGGCGAAGGCGACCGAGCTCGCGGGCGACGCCGGGACACCGATCGAGCAACTGCGCGCGATCGAGAGCGCTCTCTTCACGCAGGGATACCTCAGCCACGGCAGCGCCTCCGACCAGCGGGAGTCGAGCGCCGGACACGGTGCGAACCGCATGAAGCTGCTGCTCGAGCGCAGCCAGTGGATCGGTGACGAGGAGCAGTACGCGTCGGTCTTCGCCCTCATGGCCCGCGGCCTGGGCTACCCGGCGCGCGTGGTGATGGGGTTCGCGCCCGAGGCCAGCGGCGGCGCGCCCGTCGTCGTGACCGGCAGCGATGTGACCGCGTGGGTGGAGGTCGCCTTCGAGGGCGTGGGTTGGATCCCCTTCTACCCGACCCCCGACGAGAAGCCGATCCCCGAGGAGGACACTCCTCAGCCGCAGAGCGAGCCGCAGCCGCAGGTGCGGCAGCCTCCGATCACGGAGAGCGATCAGGACGATCTGGTCTCCGCGGTCGAGCTCGAGGACCCTGAAGAGGACAAGGCGGAGCCCTTCACGATCCCCGGCTGGGTGTGGACGGTCACCGCGATCGTGGGCATCCCCGCCGCGCTCTACTTCATTCCGCTGATCATCGTGGCGCTCGTGAAGCGTCGCCGTCGCGCTCGCCGCCGCGCCGCGGCCGAGGCCGACCGCCGCGCCGCCGGGGCGTGGGACGAGCTCGTGGACACCTATGCCGAACTCGGCTACGCAGCCTCTCGCAGGGCCACGCGCCTGCAACTCGCGCTCGACTTCGAGCGGCAGTTCCGCGAGGAGGTCGCGGCCCGTGAGGGTGACGCGGGCGACGGCACGTCGTCCGTGCCGGTGCTGACCGGTCTCCGCGAGTTCGCCGTCGACACCGACCGCGCGGTGTTCTCGGGCGTGCCCGTTCCGGACCAGAACGTCGACCAGTTGTGGAGCGAGTCCGATCTCGCGCGCGAAGCCGCGCGCCGGTCGGTGAGCTGGCTGCGACGACAGCTGAGCAAGTTCCGGATCCGCCAGAACAACGATCTCGCAGAGACCCTCGCGAAGAGGATCGCCGCGCAGAAGACCCGAGGAGCCACCTCCCGATGAAGATCAAGCTGACGCTGGTCAGACCCGACAACGATGTCGTCGACCTGTCGATCACCGCGGAGCCGACGAGTTCGATCGCCGACATCGCGCGCGAACTGCACAACGCCGACCCGAAGCGCACCCAGGCGCCACTCACCGACTCGGGGTCGCTCACACTGAGGCTCCACGGGGCCGCGGCGCCGGGCAGCCTCGGCACGCGCCAACTGGATGCCTTCTCCACCCTCACGGACTCGCCGCTGGCCAACGGCGCCATCGTGTCGCTCGCGCCCGTGAGTGCGGCGAACCGCGGAACGGGTGTCGCCGCGATCCTCCGCGTGGTCGAGGGTGTCGACGCGGGAAAGCAGTTCAGCCTTCCGCTCGGGTCGTCGTCGATCGGGCGCGAGCCGGGCAACCGAGTCGCGCTCTCCGATCCGCTCGTCTCCAAGCTCCACGCGCGCCTCAACGTGGCCGAGGTCATCGAGATGGTCGACGCCGGGTCGGCGAACGGAACCCTGATCAACGATCAGCAAGCAGGGCGGGCATCCCTCGTCACCGGCGACCGGATCACCGTCGGCGACACCGTCCTGGTGATCGAGACGGTTGCCCAGGAGGGCATTGCCGAGACGTCGGGATCGGTGAACTTCAACCGCTCGCCCCGACTCGACCCGCGTTTCGCGGGTGTCACGTTCAAGGCGCCCGAACCGCCGGACCGCGCGCGCTCGCAGCGTCTGCCGTACCTCGCCCTGCTGGCGCCGCTCGGCATCGGCGTGGTGCTGCTGGTACTCAACCCCGGCGACCCGCTGTCGCTGATCTTCATCGCCCTCTCGCCGCTGCTACTGGTGGCGGGGTTCTTCGACAACCTGCTCCAGGGGCGCAAGCAGTGGAGGGGTGCGAAGGAGGACTTCCTGGCTTCCACGCAGGCCCTCGACGCCGAGATCGACGGACTCCGCGCAACGGAGCGGGCGGCGCGGGTGGCCGAGGCGCCGTCCGCCGCCGATGTCCTCGCCCAGGGCGGCTCCCACCAGCCCCTGCTCTGGACGCGGCGTCCCGCCGATCCCAGCTACTTGCAGGTGCGTCTCGGTCTCGGTGCGATGCCGAGTCGGAGCCGCCTCGAGCTGCCCGGCCAGCGGAAGGGATCGGCCGAGCTCTGGGAGACCATCGAGGGCCTTCGCGACTCCACCGCGGCGATCGACTCGGTTCCGGTCATCGAGAACTTCGCCTCCGCAGGCTCCATCGGATGCGCGGGGCCGATCGACGACGCGAGGGCCGCCGCTCGCGGGGTTGCAGTGCAGATCGTGGGCCTGCACTCCCCGGCGGAACTCATCGTCACCGCCATCTCCTCCTCCTTGAGCGCGAAGAGCTGGGACTGGCTCAAGTGGCTGCCGCACGTCGGCTCCACGTTCAGCCCGCTCAAGGCCCCGCCCCTCGCCACCGGGGGACCGGCGGCCGCGGCGCTGATCTCGGAGCTCGAGGAGCTCGTGCTGCTGCGCCTCGAACAGCAACGCAAGGCGAACACCGACCTGTCGCTGCCGACCGTCGTGCTCATCGTGGAGGACGACGCCCCAGCCGACCGTGCGCGACTCGTCGGGCTGGCCGAGCGCGGCCCGGCCGCGGGCGTGCACCTGCTCTGGGTCGCCGCGACACTCGCGCGGATCCCCGCCGCGTGCCGTACGTATCTGGACCTGACCCCCGGCCCGGAGAACGCCGTGGTGGCGTTCGTCTACACCTCGAGCGTCGTGACCCCCGTCTCGAGCGAGCTCGTCACGGAGAAGGACGCGCTGGCGTTCGCGCGCTCCCTCTCGCCCGTGGTGGACGCCGGCGCGCGGGTCGATGACTCGAGCGATCTCCCGCGGTCCGTCTCCCTCCTCCAGATCATCGGCACCGATGCGGGATCGGAGACCGAGGCCGTGATCGGCCGCTGGCAGGAGACCAACTCCATCCTCACCGGCCCCCGCGCCTCGGCGGCCATCGGCAAGGCGCGGCCCAACCTGCGCGCGGTGTTCGGTCAGTCCGCCGCCGAGCCGTTCGCGCTCGACCTGCGCACGGACGGCCCGCACGCGCTCGTCGGCGGCACCACGGGCTCCGGCAAGAGCGAGTTCCTGCAGGCGTGGGTGCTCGGCCTCGCGACCGCGCACTCGCCGCAGCGCGTCTCCTTCCTGTTCGTCGACTACAAGGGCGGTGCCGCTTTCGACGACTGCCTCGACCTTCCGCACACGGTCGGCCTCGTCACAGACCTGAGCCCGCACCTCGTGCGCCGGGCGCTCGTCTCCCTGCGCGCCGAGCTCCGCTACCGGGAGAACCTGTTCAACCGCAAGAAGGTCAAGGACATCGTCGAGCTGGAGCGCACCGGCGACCCCGACGTTCCCCCGAGCCTCGTCATCGTGGTCGACGAGTTCGCCGCCCTGGCCACCGAGATGCCCGAGTTCGTGGACGGCGTCGTCGACGTCGCACAGCGGGGCCGGTCACTCGGCCTCCACCTCATCCTCGCGACCCAGCGACCCAGCGGCGTCATCCGCGACAACCTCCGCTCGAACACGAACCTGCGCGTGGCACTGCGCATGGCCGACGAATCCGACAGCGACGACGTACTCGGCGACACGATGGCGGCCGGGTTCGACTCCGCCCTGCCCGGTCGTGCGGCCGCGAAGACGGGTCCCGGCAAGATCCGCGTCTTCCAGTCCGGCTACGCCGGCGGTTGGACCAGCGACACCCCCGAGCCCAGCAGGGTGCTGGTCGAGGAGCTCGTCTTCGGCATCCCCGTCGCGTGGCTGCCCCCCGCCGACCCGGTGGCCGAGCAGCGGCAGCTCATGGCCACCCAGGGTCCCACCGACATCAAGCGGATGGTGTCCACGATCCGCGGCGCCGCGAGTGCGGCATCCCTTCCCGAACCTCGCAAGCCGTGGCTCCCCGAGCTGGCGCGCGTGTACGACTTCTCCAAGCTCCCCAACAAGCGAACGGACGACGAACTCCTGATCGGAGTCGTCGATGCCGCCTCCACGCAATCGCAGCCGACGGTGAGCTACGTCCCCGACCGCGATGGGAACATGGCGATCATCGGCACGGGCGGCTCGGGCAAGAGCACCGCGCTGCGCACGATCGCCGTGTCCTCGGCGATCACCATGCGCGGCGGTCCGGTGCAGGTGTACGGGCTCGACTTCGCCACGGGCGGCCTCCACATGCTGCGGTCACTGCCGCACGTCGGCTCCATCATCGCGGGTGAGGACGAGGAGCGGGTCGCGCGCCTCCTGCGCTGGCTCCGCGACCTGGTCGATGACCGCGCGGTGCGATTCGCCGAGGCGCGCGCCGGCAACATCGTCGAGTACCGCAAGCTCGCCGGGCGCCCCGACGAGGCCCGAATCCTCCTGCTCCTCGACGGGATGGGCGCCTTCCGGGAGGCCTACGAGTCGAACGCGACCTCGCCCTGGTTCTCCGTCTTCTCCCAGATCGCGACCGACGGAAGGCAGGTCGGCGTGCACGTGATCGTCACCGGCGACCGCGCTGCCGCGATCCCGATGTCGCTCTCCTCGTCGATCCAGCGGCGCCTCGTGCTGCGCATGGCCAACAACGACGACTACGGGATGCTCGGGGTCGACGCCGACGTCCTGACGCTGACCTCGCCTCCCGGGCGCGGCATTCTCGACGGGCACGAGACCCAGGTAGCGGTGCTCGGCGGTGACGGAAACGTCGCCGTTCAGGCCCGCGAGATCGACGCCCTGGGGCAGGCGATGGCGAACGCCGGGATCGCGAAGGCGGTCGGGGTGGAGCGTCTCGCGGACCTCGTGCCACTCGCCGAGCTGTACACGACGCCGGGCGGGCTGGTTCCGATCGGCGTCGCCGATGACGACCTGCGCGCGGTGGCCATCGACCCGATCGGCCCGTTCATCATCGGCGGACCTCCCGGGAGTGGGCGGACGACGGCCGTGGCGAGCATCGCTCAGTCGTTGAGCGTGCACCGCCCCGGAACCGCTCTGTACCTGTTGAGCCCGCGGCGGTCATCGCTGACCCAGAGCTCGTTCTGGCGGGAGGCGGCGGACACCACCGCGGCGCTCGAGAAGACCGTGGCATCGCTGGCCAAGCAGGTGGAGTCCGGCACCCTCAAACCGGGCGAGATCGCCCTGTTCCTCGAGAACCTCGCCGACTTCGCCGGTACCGGAATCGAGTTCGAGCTCGAGCGCGTGGTCAAGGCGCTGCTCAAGCAGGACCAGTTCGTCGTGGGTGAGGCCGAGACATCCACGTGGTCACAGGCTTACACGCTCGGCCAGCCGCTGCGCGCCGGACGGAAGGGTCTGCTCGTCCAGCCCGACGACACCGACGGCGACCTGCTGCTCAACACCTCGACCGGGCGGGTGCGCCGGGGGCCGCAGCCCCCCGGACGTGGGTTCCTGATCGGTCAGGGACGGGCGCGCAAACTGCAGGTCGCCATATCCACGGATGCCACAGCCTGATGATGGGGGAGCGAAACCATGTCTAACCTCTGGGGACTCGACGTGCAGCAGGTCCGCGCGCTCGCGACCGCCATGGATCGAGAGGCGGACCTGATCGACGTGATTCAGTCGCGCCTCACCGACCTGATCGCCGACACCCGGTGGGTGGGGCCCGATGCGAACCAGTTCCGGTCTGACTGGGCCGCTGCCCACTCGACGGGCCTGCACAAGGTCAGCCGCGGGCTGCGCGACGCGGCCCAACTGGCGCGCGTGAGCGCGACCGCGCAAGAGCAGAGCTCGCAGTTCTAACCACTCGACCACCCGGAGGACACCCATGGCCAGCTTTCTCGGCGCAGATATCGAGCAAGTGCGCATGCTCGGCACAGAGCTGGACAAGGAGGCCGACCAGCTCGAGCTGATCACGGCGCGCCTCACCGCGCGCATCTCCTCCGTGGCGTGGACCGGCCCGACGGCCCAGCGATTCACGTCGGAGTGGAACGACCACCTCGCGAACACCATGCGGGCCGTTGCGGCCGGGATGCGGTCGGCGTCGGCGCAGGCGAGCCAGGCGGCGCGGCAGCAGGAGGAGGCCAGCGGCGGTGGGGGAGGCGACAGCACCACGGCGCTCGCGGGTACGGGAGTGCTCGCGGCGACGGCGCCCTCGGTCGTGACGGCGGACGCGGGCGCGGCGTCGTTGGACGCGCTCTCCGACCTGCAGACGGTCGGCGACGACGGGTCTGACTCGCACGCCGACGCCGAGACCCGCACGAGACCCCGCCGCGTCGAGCCGCCCCGGTCCTGAGGAACACATGGCTACCAAGCACAAGTCCGCTGCCAACGGCGTCGTCCTGGAGACGACGATCTCGCCGCTCGACCTGCGCGCGATCTGCGCGAAAGCGGCCGCCGAGAGCGGCCCCTACCGACTGGTCGAGAAGCAGAACAGCGATCGTCGGATCCTGTACTCCCTGCAGGGCGCCTTCCGTGGACTTGTCGACCTCATGACGTTCTCCGTGACATTCGGGCAGAACGGGTCGCGAAACACCCTTGCCACCGAGATCGAGACCTTCACCACCTCGCAGACCACGGTCATGCTCATCCCCGTCACGTCGAAGAAGATGGTCGGACACGAAACCTACATGCAGTTCGCGAAGAAGATCGCCGCCAGCGTGCAGCAGATGGATCCGAGCGCTCAGGTGGCGGTGAGCGACGGGGAGGGAGCTCGGCCTCACCTTGCCGCCCCCGAAGTCCCTCCGCCTCCGCCGCGGGCACCAGTCCTCGCCGCAACACCCGCTTTCGCGGCCGCGCCCCTCCTCCCACCCCCGCCGCCGCCGAGCGCGGCTCCACCGGCGCCGTCACCGCCTCCGTCAACTGCTGCACCGTCGAACCCGTTCCTCATCCTGAGCCAGTCCGCCGCTGCGGGGCCCGCGGCCGCGGCAGAGCCGGCTCCCGCGCCGCCGCCACCCGCGCCCCCGGCCCCGGCTCCGGCGGCCTACCCGGCCGCCGAGGACGACGACGTCGACAGGACGCAGATGTCCCCCCGGCGCAGGTCGGAGGGCGCGCTCACCGTGGTGCTCGAGGATGGCCAGCGCATCCCGCTCCGCGGTGCCATCCTCATCGGCCGGGAACCGTCGGAGCGCTCGGAGTGGCCGGATGCCCGGCTCGTGACTGTGCCCGACGTCACCAAGTCCGTGTCCAAGACGCACGCGCTGCTCGAGGTCGACCCGTCCGGACTGTGGATCACAGACTTGGCGTCGACGAACGGCGTCTACGTCGAGCAGCCCGACGGTCCCGAACTCGACCTCGAGCCGGGCATCCGCACCGCTGTCGCCCCCGGCTCAGACGTGTCGTTGGGGCAGTACCTGTTCACCGTAGAGAAGGGCTGATCCATGTACTGGTCACAGTGGGACACCGCGATCCTGGTCACGGGCATCCTGACGATGCTCCTCGCGGCGCTGCCGGTACGGAGCCTCACGCCGCGCGGGCGGCTCGGCCTGGTCGGAGGAGGAGCCCTGCTCGTGGTGATCGCCCTCGTCCTCGGCAACTCCCCGTCATTCACGTACCCCTCGATCGTCGAGATCGGTCCGGCGTTCCCGATAGGCGGCGCCGTGCTCCTCATCGCGCAGCACGTGCGCGGCACCAAGCGTGCCGCCGAGGCTGCGGCCGCACCACCGGTGGCAACGATGGTGGATGCCCAGCCCGCCGTCGCCCAGCCATCGCCGGTCCCGGCCGCGGTCACGGCAGAGCCGCGACCGGTTCCCGTCGCCGCGGCACCGAATCCCCAGATCCTCGCGGCAGCGGACCCCGCCACCCCGCTGGAGACCCTCGCCGACCTCGCGTACCGCGTACCGGAGACCCGCGCTGCCGTGGCGTCGAACCCCTCGACCTATCCGGGACTTCTCGAATGGCTCGCGCAACTGGACGACCCGCAGGTGAACGCCGCCCTCGCCGGGAGGGTTTCGGCCCCGTGACTCGGCGGACGGCGGACCCGGCACACCGCCCATGGGTACCTCTGCCCATACCCGCGGTTTCCGGAGACCACCGGCCGCTTGATACCGTGTGACTACTACCGGCGCACCGCGGAGCACGGGGAAGCGGGGGATGCTCGGATGTCAGTCGATGTCAGGCAGGAGTTCGAGCTTCCGGGCGTCACCGTGAAGTTCCGCGTCTCCGGGCATTCCGACCGCGGCGCGGTCCGCAGGATCAACGAGGACAGCTTCCTCGTCGAGGCGCCCCTGTTCGTCGTGGCGGACGGCATGGGCGGGCACGCGTTCGGCGACCGGGCGAGCCAGACCGCGGTGGCGGCGTTCGCCGGGTCGGTCGAGCCCGGGCATCCCGCGAACGCGCAGAAGGTGGTCGACACCATCAAGTCCGCGAACGAAGCGGTACTCGCACTCGCGGCCGAGGGGGACGGCGCGCTCTCCGGCACGACGCTGACGGGCGTGGCCTTCGTCGACGTGGGCTCCACGGACAACTACCACTGGATGGCGTTCAACGTCGGGGACTCCCGCACCTACAGCTGGGACGGGCGTTCGCTCATCCAGTTGAGCGTGGACCACTCGGCGGTGCAGGAGCTGGTCGACCAAGGGCTCATCACGAAGCTCGAGGCTGAGAAGCACCCGAACCGCAACGTCGTCACGCGCGCCCTGGGCGCAGACGACCTCGTCGACGCCGATGTCTGGCTGCTGCCTGCCCGCGCTCGGCAGACGTTCCTGCTGTGCTCCGACGGTCTGACCAAAGAGCTCGACGACGACGAGATCGCCCGCATCATCGTCTTCCACGACTCGGAACAGCTGCGCGAGAGCGACGGGCTGCCGATGTCGCTCGCCGAGCGCCTCGTGAGCGCCGCGATCGCCGCTGGTGGCTCGGACAACGTCACCGTGGTGGTCGTCGAGTCGGAGCTGGTGGGTGCTGCGGCACCACCGTCCGACGACGATACGCTGGAGCGCGGCGGCCTCTCACGGCTGCTCGAAGAAACCACGCCGAGGGGTTAGCCCGCATGACGTTCACGGTTCACCCCGCCTCCGCCGGCGGCTGGCACGCTTTTGTCTCCGCACCCCGGCTCCTCTTGGTGGCCGCCCCGGACGACGCGTTCGTCGCGACCGCCTGGAGCACCATCGGCTCGCCCGACGGTTTCCAGTCGGCCCTCGACCTCCTCACCAGTCGCGGCCTCGCGGCCACCCCGCCGTTCGTGCTCGTCGAGTGGCAGGCGGGTGAGGATGCCCGCGTCATCGTCCGCGGCGAGTCCGCGCTCATGGTCACGGATGCCGCTGGCGAGCAGTCGCTCTCGGCGTCGGGTGTCTCCACCTGGGTCGAGCGCAGCCTGTCCGGCGTCACCGGGATCTCGTTCACCGTGCCCGGTGCTGCGGCCCTCGGGACCGCCGCCCTACCCCTCGAGCGCGGCGTCGCGCTGGTCGCGGCGATCGGTTCTGCGGGGGCACCCGTCCCGGTCGCTGAGGAACTCAAAGCGCCCGCGCCAGTCGCCGAGGTTGTCGTAGCGCCCGCCCCGGTCGCCGAGGTTCCCGAAGCGCCCAGCGTCCCCGCCGCTCCCAGTGCACCGGCGAGCGCCCCCGAGCCGGAGCCCGAACCAGAACCCGACGTCGACATCGAGGCCACCCGCCGCGAGGCGCCCGAGGCTGAGCCCGTCTCCGCGCCGCCGGCTGCCCCGGCCGCTCCCGAGGAGAGCTACGACTACCTCTTCGGCGACACGATGTTCCGCAGCGTCGCCGACGCCGCCGTGCACGAGCCCGACCCCGAGGCTGAGGCCGCGGCATCCCTCGACGAGCCCGCCGAGGCGGACGACGTCGACGACGCGCTGCACGACGGCGAGACCGTCCTCACCTCCGACATCGCGAAACTGCGTGGCAAGCGGCGACCCCGCGGCGAGCCCGCGCCGCCGCCGGTGCCGCCCGCCGCTCAGAAGCTCGTGCTCGTGATCGCGCCCACGGGTGCGCGCGAGGCCCTCACCCAACCGATCCTCATGGGGCGCAGCCCCTCGGTGGGAAAGGTGACGGGTGGGCAGATCCCGCGACTCGTCACGATCGGCACCGTGGACCAGGACATTTCCCGTAACCATGCCCAGTTCGCGCTCGAGGGCGGTACCGTCGTGATCACGGACCTGCACTCGCGCAACGGAACGATGGTCGCGCTGCCGGGGAAGTCGGCGCAGAAGCTGCGCGCGGGGGAGCCCACATCGGTGATCGTGGGCACGGTGGTCGACTTCGGTGGCGGGGTCACCGTCACAGTGGAGGAGGAGTCATGAGGCGCGCTCCGTCCCAGCCTCCCGAGCTTCCCGGGTACACCTTCGTCAAACTGCTCGGTTCGGGCGGTTTCTCCGACGTATTCCTCTACGACCAGAAGCTGCCCAAGCGCCGCGTCGCGGTCAAGGTGCTCCTCACCGAGGAGATCACCGACTCGAGCCGCGCCGCGTTCGTCGCCGAGGCCAACCTCATGGCCCAGCTCTCCGCGCACCCCTACATCGTCACGATCTACCAGGCCGATGTCGCGTCCGACGACCGGCCCTACTTCGTCATGGAGTACTGTTCCGGCCCGTCGCTCGCCGAGCGGTACAAGTCGGAGACGTTCAGCGTCGCCGATGCGCTGCGCACCGGAGTGCGGCTCTCGAGCGCCGTTGCCACCGCGCATTCTGCGGGCATCCTTCACCGTGACATCAAGCCCGGGAACGTGCTCAGCAACGACTACGGCTGGCCGGCCCTCACCGACTTCGGAATCTCGTCGGCGCTCGACGAGGAGCTGCCGCTGCACACGACGACCGTGGCGGAGGCGCTCGCCGAGAACACGGGCACCTCGGGCACCGGTCAGTCGGTCGGCATGAGCGTGCCGTGGTCGCCGCCCGAGATGTTCGAGGACGACCCGCAGCCCGACGTGCGCAGCGACGTCTTCTCGCTCGCGGCCACGATCTACACGATCCTCGCCGGCCAGACTCCGTTCGAGGTGCGCGGCCGGTCGAACGGCACGCTCGACCTGATCGGGCGCATCGAGCGCGGCGCCATCACGCCGATGGGCAGGGATGACCTCCCGCGATCGCTCCTCGCGGTGCTGCAGAAGGGCATGGCGTCCGATCGCAACGACCGTTTCGCGACGGCGGTGGACTTCGCGCGCGCCCTGCAGCGCGTCGAGCTCGAGCTCGGCTACGCGCCGACCACCATCGAGGTGCCGAACCTGCTGGTCGCAGCGCCAACCCGCGACAGCGAGGCGGACGACGAGAACGAGACCAAGGTCCGCACGGTCGCGACCATCGACGCCCAGCCGGCCGCGCCGCCCCGCGCCCCGACGCCGCCCCGCGAACCGGAGCCGGTCGCCGACCCCACCATGCTGCGCGGGGCGAAGAGCGTGGTCGCCCAGCCGCAGGCAGCCTCCACTGAGCTGCCCACCGAGACGGTTGTACGTCGTCGCGAGCCGGCCGCAGCGCCCGCCGCGGCCGCGCCCGTCGCGCCGAAGCGCAGGAGCTTCGCGGGCTGGATCATCGGCGGGATCGCCGTGCTGGTGGCCGCCGGGGTCACTCTCGCGATCGTGTTCGGCGGGCCCGTGACGCTCGGCGGCGACGACCCCAAACCCACGGGGTCGTCCGCGCCCGTGATCATCGACAGCATTCCGACGCCGCAGGTGGCGGGCGCTCCCGCGGTCGACGGTTCGACGATCACTTGGACCTTCACCAACCCCGACCCCGAGGAGGGCGACACCTTCTTCTGGCGGATCAGCAACCGCACGAGCGAGGAGCCGAACCACCAGGCCGACGGCAACTCCGTGGTGGTCACCGACTACGCACCCGGGTCGACGGTGTGCATCGATGTGCGCATCTCTCGCAGCGGCAAGCTCTCCGCCCAGCCCTACGAGACCTGCTATCCAGCATGACCCCGCTGAAGATCGAGTTCTGCGGTGAGTGGTACGAGGTCACGAGCCCGAACGACTTCCACATCGGCCGCGAGTCCGACCTCGTCATCGACGACAATCCCTACCTGCACCGCCGGTTCCTGCGGATCTACGAGGACTTCGGCATGTGGTGGCTCGCCAACGTGGGCAACCTGCTGTCGGCCACGGTGACCGACGCCACCGGCCAGGTGCAGGCCTGGCTGGCGCCGGGCGCGCGACTGCCGATCGTGTTCCCGCAGATGCAGGTGCTGTTCAGCGCCGGGTCGACGACGTACGAGCTGACGATGCACTCCTCCGACGACTACTTCAACACCGCTGCGGCCACGGCGGGCTCGGGCGGCGAGACCACGATGGCGCCAGTGGCTCTCACGTCGACGCAGCGACTGCTGATCGTCTCGCTCGCGGAGGCGGTGCTGAAACAGGATTCGCCGGGGCGCGGCGAGATCCCGACGTCCGCCGAGGCGGCCGCCCGACTGCACTGGTCGATGACGACCTTCAACCGCAAACTCGACAACGTCTGCGACAAGCTCGACAAGATCGGGGTACAGGGGCTTCGGGGCGGCAAGGGCAACCTGGCGACCAACCGCCGTCTCCGTCTCGTCGAGTACGCGGTCGCCACGAGACTCGTGAGCAAGGACGATCTCTACCTCCTCGACCGCAACGACCGGGAGCAGGCTGCCTTGGAGGCCACTGCCGATGGGTAGTGGTGCCCATGTCAACAGCAACCGGGGTTTCCATGACCGTGTTAGGTTGTTGACGAAATCCCAGTTCGTACCAACTGACTGGGCCGGGGACGATCGACGCGGGGATTGCTTTTGAGCGCGCTGACCAAGTGGGTGAAGAGTCGCAAGGCGACTGCGTCGGCCCTCGTGATCGCGGTGATCGCCGGTGTTCCACTGACCATCGCGGCACTGCACCCCGGATTCCCCATCTCCGACGTCGACCTCACCAGCCGCGATGTCTGGGTCACCAACGGCGAGCAACTGCTCGGCGGCCGGCTGAACCGGCAGATCGACGAGCTCAACGGCTCGGTCGTCGCGTCGAGCGCGAACTTCGAGATCATGCAGGACGGCGACACCCTGTTCATGCACGACCCCGACGCCGGTCGTGTGGAGTCGGTGAACCCCGCCTCCACCGAGGTCACCTCCGCCATCGACGTGCCCGTCGGCTCCGAGGTCTCGTACGGCGGCTCCGTCATCGCCATCAAGTCACCCGACGGTCAGCTGTGGGCGATCCCGTCGGTCGGCGACCTGCAGTTCAACTACGTCTCGACACCCCCGCTCATCGAACTGGGCAAGGATGCCCACGCCGTCGTCACCCTCGACGGCACGATCATCGCCATCTCGTCCGAGGACAAGAAGATCTACCGGGTAGCGTCGCTCGCCGACAAGCCGGAGGAGAAGGACTTCCCGTCGATCGGCGAGTTCCAGCTCACCGCGGTGGGGGAGCAGGCCGTCGCCTTCGACGAGACGTCCAACGAGATCGTGACGGAGAGCGGCTCGAAGTACGGCATCGGCGACGAGAAGGGCCTCAAGCTCCAGCTCGCCGGGCCCGACTCGACGTACGCGATCGTCGCGACAGCGGACTCGCTAGTGCGTATGAACATCGCCTCCGGCTCGGCCGAGACCATCTCGGCGGGCTTCGACAGCGAGAGCAACGACCTGGATGGCGTGGCGGCACCCGTCAACCAGGAAGGTTGCGCGCACGGCGCGTGGGCCGACGCCCAGAAGTACCTCCTGACCTGCGAGGGGCAGGACGAGGCCCCCCAGGACATCGAGCAGCCGACCGCCGGCGGCGTCTTCGCGTTCCGCGTGAACCGCACCGTCATCGCCCTCAACGATCTCGTGAACGGCAACGTCTGGCTCCCGAGCGAGAACATGCGCCTCGTCGACAACTGGGACGACGTCACGCCCCCCGTCGAGGAGGAGTCGGAGGAGACCGGCGAGGAGAAATCCTCCATCCAGAGCTTCGAGGACACACTCGCTGAGCGCACTGACACGAACCGCCCGCCGACCGCGCAGGACGACGACTTCGGCGTCCGCCCGGGTCGCACCACCATCTTCTCGGTGCTCGACAACGACTCGGACCCCGACGGCGACGTGCTCGTCATCTCGAACTACGACAACATCGCCGAGACCACGGGCAAGCTCGACCCGATCGACGGCGCCCGCGCGCTGCAGTTCACCCCGGCCGAAGGCTTCGTCGGCTCGATCACCTTCAACTACACGGTCGATGACGGCCGCGGCGGCACGGCCTCCGCCAACGTGATTGCCCGTGTCGTTCCTACCGAGATCAACAACCCGCCGTACTCGGTGCGCCTGCCCGGCGTGAGCGTCGAGGCGAACCAGACGATCTCGTACAACGTGCTGAGCGACTGGCGCGACCCCGACGGTGACGACCTCTACCTCGTGGGCGCCTCCCCGAAGTCCGGCGACCTCGTGCGCTTCACCCCCGACGGCTTCATCACCTTCACGCACCAGACCTCGGAGCTCGGCGAGAAGGAGGTGCAGTTCCAGGTCAGTGACGGAACCAGCACCCCGGTCGTCGGCACCCTCACCGTCAAGGTCGAACCGGCGGGATCCCTCAACCCGGTCGGCACCCCCGACTTCGCCACCGCCTTCGCGAACGAGACCGTGGTGGTCGAGCCGCTCAAGAACGACCTCTCGCCCTCGGGCGCCCAACTCGCCCTCGTGGCGATGGACGAGCCCGCGAGCGGAGCGACCGCGTCGTTCAACGCCGACCGCGGCCAGATCACCTTCACCGGCTCCGAGCCCGGCATCTACTACATGAAGTACACGCTCCAGGCGGGCGCCAACACGAGCGTCGGCATCGTGCGCATCGACGTGCTCGTGAAGCCCGAGGACGAGAACCTCCCGCCGGTCGCAGTCAAGGACACCGCGTACCTGCGCGGCGAGGAGCCCGTCACGGTCTCCGTGCTCAGTAACGACGTGAGCCGTACCGGCAAGATCCTTGCCGTGCAGTCGATCGATGTGCCCGCCGAGGTCACGGCGAAGGGGCTCGTCGTCGAGCTGCTCGAGTCCACCCTCATCCGCATCACCTCGCCTGCGGCGCTCACCGAGCAGGTCAACTTCACCTACACGATCTCCGACGGCGCATCCTCGGCGACCGCCGGTGTGACTGTGGTCCCCGTGCCCGCCCTGACCAAGCACCAGCCGCCGGTGGCTGCCAACGACGCGGCAACGGTGCGCGTCGGCGACATCCTCACGCTCGACGTGCTTGCCAACGACTTCCATCCCGACGACACGACGATGTTCCTCGACGAGAACCTCATCACCGCTCCCGCGGACGGCATCGCGTTCGTGGCGAAGGACAAGCTCCGGTTCCAGGCGCCCATGACCGAGGGCGAGTACCGGGTCGACTACCGCGTGCTGGACCCGTTCGGCGAGACCGCAGCCGCGACGGCCGTCTTCACCGTCACCAAGCTGGACGAGGACGCGAACCGCGACCCCGTGCCCGACCCGCTGATCGGGCGCGTGCTCGCGGGCGGCTCGATTCGCATCGACATCCCGCTGCAGGGCATCGACCCCGATGGCGACTCCACGCAGCTGCTCAACTTCCCCCGCCCCGCGGTGCTGGGGCAGGTCATCGAGAGCGGCAACGACTACTTCATCTACCAATCCTCCGAGGGGGCGATCGGCACCGACGAGTTCAGCTACCAGGTGTACGACGCGTTCGGCGCGACCGGCGAGGCGACGATCAAGATCGCCGTCATCCCGCAGCCGAACGAGCTACAGCCGCCGAGCGCGGTTCCTGACAGCGTCTCCATCCGCCCCGGCCGCATCGCCCAGGTCGACCTGCTCGCCAACGACTCGGACCCGCAGGGCGCGCCCATCAAGGTCTCCGAGGATCTCGTCGACGTGCCCGAGGGTATCGACGCGAAAGTCGTGAAGGGCCAGTACCTGGTCGTCACCGCGCCCGACGAGGTCCAGTCGTTCTCCCTGCGCTACGAACTCACGAACGACCGCGGCGGCAAGGTGATGAGCTACGTGCTCGTCCAGGTCACCCCGGATGCCCCGCTCCTGCCGCCGTCCGCCGACGACCTGCCCATCCTCGTGAAGGACATCGCGGGCAAGGAGAACATCACGGTCGACATCTTCGACGGCTACGCGTTCAATCCCGCCGGAGAGACCGAAGACCTCGTGGTGACCCTCGAGGGCCCCAACGCCGGGTCCGCCGAGCTTGCCGATCGCAACGGCGAGATCATCGTGACGCCGGGGGACACCCGACAGGCGATCGCCTACCGGGTGACCAACGAGGAGGACCAGCTGAGCGCGATGGCGTTCCTCGTGGTTCCGGCCGCAGTCACCGATGCCTTCGACGACCCGCCACGCATCGACCCCGACCTGCCGCCCCAGTACGTGAGCATGAACGAGTCCCGTGAGTGGAACCTCGCGGACATCCTCGACATCCCGTCCGGCCGTGACGGCCACATCTACGACAAGAGCTCGGTCAGCAACGTCCAGAGCAATGGCGTGTCGAGCTACGTCGACGAGGACACCGTCGTCTTCCAGGGCGCTCAGGACTACCGCGGCCCGGCATCCGTCACCTTCACCGTGTCGGACGGCGACTCCAAGAACGACCCCAAGGGCAACGTCGCGACCCTGACCCTGCCGATCATCGTCGGCGACCCCGACTTCAAGGACACCCCGCCGGAGTTCACCACCCCGAACGTGCAGGTCGAGGTCGGCGAGACCACCACGATCGACCTCCGCGGTTCGACCGGGCATCCCAACCCGCAGATCCTGCAGGAGGTGACGTACTCCGACATCGCGCCGTCGAACGCCGCGCTCTCCGCGCAGCTGAACGGCTCGCAGCTCGCACTGAGCGTGCCCCGTGACACGCCCAAGGGCACCACCTACACCGTCGGCGTGACGCTGCGGTGGGACAAGTTCACCGTGCCGGGGACGATCAACGTCACGGTGGTCGGGTCGACACGCCCCCTCCCGGTGGCCGTGACGGACGTCGTCGAGACGAAGCGCCCGGTCGGTACCTTCACCATCGACCCGCTGGTCAACGACTCGAACCCGTACCAGACGACGGGCGAGCCCCTGAAGATCGTCGACGCCCAGATCACGAACTCGGGGAGCGTCGGGAATGTGAGCTTCACCGGCACGCAGATCAAGGTGACGCCCAACTCGACACCGCAGTACATGGTGATCGAGATCGCGTACACGATCGAGGACGCGACCAAGGATGCCGACCGCCGTGTCAACGGCACCATCCAGTTCACCGTCACCGATGTTCCCGCGCAGGTGCAGAAGCCCGGTGTCCCGAGCCAGGGCGACGAGGGCGCGGTGGCGATCACGTTCACCGCTCCCGGATCCAACGGCAAGGACATCTCGGGCTACGACGTACAGGTGAAGTCCGGCGCGAGTGTGGTGAAGACGGTCACGAGCTGCCAGCCTCCCGGATGCACGATCGACGGCTTGACCAACGGCACGAACTACACCTTCGCGGTGCGTGCGAACAACGAGAACGGCGCGGGGCCGTTCTCCGTGGACAGCAACGGAGTCATCCCCTACGGCACCCCGGAGACTCCCGCCGTCGCGATGGTGGTCGATGACCCTTGGGGTCCGGGCGGCGTACTTCACGCCACGTGGAACAACGTGAACCCCAACGGTGGGACCGTGACCTACCAGTGGCGCATCAACGGTGGCGGATGGAATGCCACGGGAGCGACTCAGACAGGTCAGCAGACCGGTCTCGCTGCCGGCAGCTACACGGTGCAGGTCCAGGCGATCAACTCCGGAGGCAAGACCAGTGCCGTCGGTTCCTCGACCGCCGGGGTCATCACCAACCAGGGCAAGCCCGCGACTCCGACTATCACCGGCAAGTCGCCCGCGGACGGGACCTACTCACCGTCGACCGTCTCGTGGTCGTGGGGCGCCGTGACGGCCAACCCGGGCGGTTCGGCGAACCTCACCTACGAGGTGCGCTACAACGGTGGAGGTTGGTCAGGGGTCGGTACCGACACCAGTTACAGCATCGGCAGCCGCGGCACCGGAACCCACACTCTCGAGGTGCGCGCGGTCAACAAGTCCGGAGCCGGTGATCCGAGCGGAGGCTCCACTGTCGTGCTGGCCACCCGTCCGGACCCGCCCGTCGCACAGCTGTGCCGCTATCCCGGGCAGTCCACCGACGTCTCCGGGTGGGACCGGTACGGCGTTCGCTGGAGCGGCCAGAGCGGGGGCAGCCACGTGGCCGTACTCCCGTTCTCGAACTACCCGACGACGGTCAACGGATCTTCCGGATTCTCGGACATCAACGGCTACGCCAACGCCCAGGGGTCCGCGAACGCGGGCACTGAGATCCACCTCAACTGGGACGGAGTTGCACAGCCCTCGATGACCCGCAGCACCGTTCCTGTCTGCTGATCGCCCTACCCCTACTCCCACCAAGAAAGAAGACCAGTGCCAGTAACCCAGGAGCAGGCGACGTGGTTCGCTGACGCGTTCCAGAAGCTCATCGCCAACATCGACAAGGCGATCGTCGGCAAGGACCACGTGATCCGCCTCGTGCTGACCGCGCTCATCTCGGACGGGCACGTGCTGCTCGAGGACTTCCCGGGCACGGGCAAGACCGTCCTCGCGAAGGCCCTCGCCAACACGCTCGACGGCACGACGAGCCGCATCCAGTTCACGCCCGACCTGCTCCCGTCGGACGTCACTGGGGTCCAGATCTACGACCAGGGCAAGGGCAAGTTCGAGTTCCACCCGGGACCGATCTTCGCGTCGATCGTGCTCGCGGACGAGATCAACCGCGCCAGCCCCAAAACCCAGAGCGCACTGCTCGAGGTCATGGAGGAGGGTGTCGTGACGATCGACGGCGAGGGCCACTCGGTAGGCGCCCCGTTCCTCGTGATCGCGACGCAGAACCCGGTCGAGCAGGCCGGTACCTACAAGCTCCCCGAGGCGCAGCTCGACCGCTTCCTCATCAAGACCTCGCTGGGCTACCCCGACGGCAAGACCGCGGTC
>Ga0247740_1000288_pt1 | contig 26527 bp, 30 predicted proteins | sample UWRJL148409B2_FD_180942 | JGI IMG/M metagenome (GOLD analysis project Ga0247740, IMG submission 180942) | Plant litter microbial communities from Arlington Agricultural Research Station in Wisconsin, United States - UWRJ-L148-409B-2 | ecosystem: Environmental > Terrestrial > Plant litter >...
CCGGCAGGCCGAGGCCGACGGCGATCGCGGGCTGGAACGGTGCGCCGTTGACATACGTGAGGAACTGCTTGACCGCGACGATCGCCTTGATGATCTCCGGGGGAGCCACGATCCAGCCGATCTTCCAGCCGGTGGTGCTGAACGTCTTGCCGCCGCTCGAGATGGTGATCGTGCGATCCACAGCGCCCGGCAGGCTCGCGACCGGGATGTGCTCGACGCCGAACGTGAGGTGCTCGTAGACCTCGTCCGTGACGATCAGCGCGTCGTGCTCGTGCGCGAGCTCGACCAGCAACTCGAGTGTCTCGCGGGAGAGGACGGTGCCGGTCGGGTTGTGCGGGGAATTGACGATGATGAGTCGCGTGCGGTCGGTGATCGCGGAGCGCAGGTCGTCGTGGTCGGGCTGGAAGTCGGGCGCGCGCAGCGGCACGGTGACATGGGTCGCACGCGAGAGCCCGATGATCGCGGCGTAGGCGTCGTAGAACGGCTCGAGGGTCACGACCTCGTCACCCTCATCCGTGAGGGCGAGGATCGTGGACGCGAGCGCCTCGGTCGCGCCGGCGGTGACGAGCACGTTCGTGCCCGGATCGACTCGGATGCCGTAGAACCGCTCCTGGTGCTCCGCTATCGCCTCGCGCAGCACGGGCATGCCGAGCCCCGGCGGGTACTGGTTGACCCCGTCGGTGATCGCCTTCCGCGCCGCGTCGAGCACCTCGATCGGGCCGTCCTCGTCGGGGAAACCCTGCCCGAGGTTGATCGCACCCGTCGCCGTGGCGAGTGCCGACATCTCCGCGAAGATGGTCGGCCGCTGCTCGCCGTCGTCGCCCAGCAGCATCGCGCCGCGCGCCGCCCGTTCCCAAGACCCAGTCACACTCACCCGCCGAGCCTATTCCGTGCGGGTGGTCAGGGTGCGGCCGCTTGCTGCTGCTCTGTCGGTCAGTGCTCGGCCGCGGCGCTTCGTTGCGGCTGCGTCACGCGCGGGCCGCGACTCGGCGAGATGCCACTTCGACACGGTTGTCGCGCTGCTGACACATACAAAGTGGCAACTCATGTGGTCGCTCGTGCCTTGCTCGACGAAAAAGCACTTCGAGGGGATTGTTTCGGGTCCAACGTCGTCGAACTGCACTCTCGAGCCCGTTCTCGACTTCACCCTGTTCTTTTCTGCGGAGTTTTTCGCCGCCGCGCCGAGTTCTCGCGCAACTGGTGTGACTTGAGGCCGTTTCTCCGCAGAAGCGAACTGTCCTCCCGCCAGTCGCGTGGATGCTTCGTGTCTCGCCGAGCTGGGGTGTGGAAACGTCGCTCCTGGTCGCCGGCGGCTGGCTACCGTCGACGACATGGGGAAAGTGGTCACGGCCGCGAGTGCGGTCACCGTTCTGCTGCTGACATTGTCCGGATGCACGGAGCCGCCGCCGCCCGTCGGCTCGGTGCCCGCGCCCAGCGAGACTCCGGTGTTCGCGTCGGACGAGGAGGCGCTCGCGGCGGCAGAGGCGGCGTATGCGAGGTACTTGGAGGTGTCGGACGCGATAACTGCGGATGGAGGCGGTGGGGGAGAACGGTTGAGCGGATTGGTGACCGTCGAGCAACTAACAGATGCTCTCGATCGTTTCGAGAAGTTTCAGGCCACCGGCAACCGCACGCAGGGTTCGACAGGTTTCGACTCAGCGAGCCTTCAACGATGGGACGAATTCGACGTCGGCATCTATGTGTGCCTAGATGTTTCGGGGGTCCGAGTCCTGGACTTGGGCGGTGTCGACGTCACGCCAGCAGATCGCCCCAATCGAATTCCGCTTGAAATCGCTTTCCACCTCGACAATGACGGCGCTCTGCTGTTGGCATCGAGCGACGTTTGGGGGGATGGCGACTATTGCGCGCGCTGATAGTGATCGCAACAATCTTTCTGGCTGGTCTGCCAAATGCCTGGTTTGGGGCAGCTGGGTGCTCCGCTGATGAAGCCACAACGGGTCAGTGCAACGTCTCCGGCCACCTCGACGACGACGAGGCCATCCTCGACGGCCACCACAACATCCCCGGCCACGATCCCCGCCCGGGTAATACCGACGACGACGAGGACAGCCTTCCGGCCGGCTCCCCGTCCGCGCCAGCCAATCCCGCGGTCCCGTGCACGGGACCCGCTGCCGACCTCTGCTGGATCACCAGTCCCGGTGACCCGAACATCGGCGGAGGTCCGATCACTCTGGACGACATCGCCGCATTCCGCCCCGACCCCGCCGTCGACCACATGGAGCCCAACGGCTGGACCATCGCGCTGCTGGACACCAATTTCTACGCCACAGGCGGCGCCCACACCAAGGCCGGCACGCTCCTCGGGCAGGCCGCGTCGGTGCGCTTCACTCCGGTCAGGTGGCACTGGGCGTACGGCGACGGAACGGAGGCGAGCCACCCGTTCCCCGGCGGGACATGGGCGGCGCAGGGCATCCCCGAGTTCGATCCGACCGGAACCAGCCACATCTACCGGCAGTACGGCACCTACTACATCGACCTCGATGTCGAGTACGAGGCCGAGTACCGGTTCGGGGGTGGGCCGTGGGTGGATATCGACGGCACTCTGACGGTTCCGGCCAACCAGCTGGTGATCACGGCGGGCGATGCGAAGACCGTTCTCGTGCAGCGCGAGTGCACGAAGAATCCGAGGGGGCCGGGATGCTGAATCACCACTGAGTGAACACCCTGCTCAGCGTCGGCAGGCTCACAGCGCGTCCAAATACAATGCTCAGGTTGGCGATGAATGCTTACATCGCTTGGAAGGAGCATTCATCATGACCGACGCCCCCCAGAACCCGATCGAGGGTTCACCCGACAGCACAGAGTCCCTGGAGCAGACCCAGGCGAGGCTTACTGCGGAAGGAGGCGTCGAGACCGCACCAGCCCAGGAGGCACCGCACACCGGCGAATCCTTCAAGAAGCGCTCGCCCGTCGTCGTCGGTGTCGTAGCGGCACTTGCCGTCGGCGCCATTATCGGCGGCGTGTCCGGAGCCGGTGTGACCCTCTGGGCCACCTCCAGCAACGCGAGCAGCTCGACCGTCACCGGCGGCTCGACCGCCACCACTATCACCGTCAACGATGAGAAGAGCGTCACGCTAGCCACTGCCGTCGCCGCGAAGGCCATGGCCTCCGTCGTCACGATCAACGTGACCGCCGACAGCGCGGGCGGCACCGGATCTGGTGTCGTGCTGTCGAAGGACGGCTACATACTGACCAACACGCACGTGGTCACTCTGGACGGCGCATCCTCCGATGGTGATGTCAGCGTCACCACCAGCGACGGTCGCCTGTTCAAGGCCACCATCGTCGGCACCGATCCGATCTCCGACCTCGCCGTGATCAAGATCGACGGTGTCACCGACCTGCAGCCCGCCAGCTTCGCGGACTCCGCGAAGCTCAACGTGGGCGACACCGCGGTTGCGATCGGCGCCCCGCTGGGGCTCGCCGGTACTGTCACCGACGGAATCGTCAGCGCACTCAACCGCAGCATCACCATCGCATCCTCCGCAGTGCCCGAAGACACGAGCACCGAAGAGGCTCCCGACGACGGCAGCGGCGAGAGCCCGTACGACTTCTGGAACTTCGACATCCCCGGGCAGAGCGCCCCGACCACCGGATCGTCCTCGACGATCTCGCTGTCGGTCATCCAGACGGACGCCGCGATCAACCCCGGCAACTCGGGTGGCGCGCTGCTCAACTCGGACGGCGAGGTGATCGGCATCAACGTCGCGATCGCCTCCGCGGGGGAGACCAGCTCCGGGGGCCAGTCCGGCAGCATCGGCGTTGGATTCGCCATCCCGTCGAACCTGGCGCAGCGTGTCGCACAGGAGCTCATCGACAACGGCGTGGCCACTCACGGCCTGCTCGGTGCCTCCGTCGCCGACGTCACCGAGGACGAGAACCAGACCGACCCCACCGTGGTCGGTGCCAGCATCGTCGAGCTGAGCGACGGGGGAGCCGCGAGCGCCGCCGGGCTCGAGGTCGGCGACATCATCACCAAGTTCAACGGCCTGCCGATCACCGGCAAGACCGACCTCACGGCCCAGGTGCGCGCCCTCGCCGCCGGGTCGAAGGCGACCGTCACCTACGTGCGTGACGGCAAGGCCTCCGAGGTGGATGTCACGCTCGGCGAGCTGAACTAGACGGCCGGTCGAGCCCGCCTCCTTGGTAGGCTCGACCGACTATCAGCTCGACTCATTGGATCCCATGGCGCAGCAGCCCGACAGCCTCCCCGGTGTCTCGTACGTCATGCCCGTTCTCAACGAGGTCGAGCACATCGAGGCTGCGGTCAACAGCCTGATCGACCAGGACTACCAGGGCCCCTTCGAGGTCATCCTTGCCCTCGGCCCCAGCGTCGACGGCACCAACGACGTGATCGCCGAGATGGCGCTCGTCGACCCGCGCATCCGCAGCATCCCCAACGAGCTGGGCTCCACGCCGGGCGGGTTGAACGTCGCCATCAGGGCGTCCGTGAACCCGGTCGTCATTCGAGTGGATGCCCACTCAGTGCTTCCCCGTGACTACACCCGTACCGCGGTGCGGGTCCTGGTGGAGACCGGCGCCGACAACGTTGGCGGGATCATGAAGGCCGAGGGGTCCACCCCCTTCCAGAAGGCCGTCGCGCACGCCTACGGTTCGCCCGAGGGGCTCGGCGGTACTCAGCATCACGTGGGCGGCAAGGCCGGACCGGCCGACACCGCCTACCTCGGGGTGTTCCAGCGGAGTCGTCTGCTCGAGGTGGGCCTGTTCGACGAGGGCATCAAGCGGGGCCAGGACTGGGAGCTCAACCGACGGCTGCGCGCCACCGGCGGCACCGTCTGGTTCACCCCCGAGCTCACCGTCGTGTACCGGCCGCGGTCGAGCCTCACCAAACTCATCCGCCAGTTCGTCGCGACCGGAATCTGGCGCGGGGAGCTCGCCCGACGGTTCCGTTCCGCGAACGGCCTGCGCTACTTCGTGCCGCCCCTCGCTGTGCTGGGCATCCTTGTCGGCATCATCCTCGGGGTGATCGGACTCGCCACCGGGATCAGCTGGCTCACTCTCGCGTTCGTCGTGCCTGCGGGCTACGCACTCCTCGTGATCGGGGCATCCGTGCGCGCTGCTCGGGAGGGCGTGCGCACCGGTCTCTGGTATCTCGTAGTGTTGCCGTGCATCCATTTCGGCTGGGGCATCGGCTTCGTGCTGGGGTTCCTCAAGCTGACCCGCAACATCACCGTGCATACGGGAAGGTGAAGCTGTGACCATCGACAGTCGTGGGGCGCGACCCACCAGCATCGCCGAACTGCGCGAGGTCAGCCAGCCGCCGGAGGTGCGGCAGCGCGCCAATGCGGAGCACTGGACCGCGTCGCTGTACCTGCGTAATATCTCGCCGTACCTCACCTGGGTGCTGCTGAAGACGAGCATCAGCGCCAACGGCGTCACTGGGCTCATGATCCTCGTGGGCTGGTCGACGGCCGCTGCCCTCCTCATTCCCGGCATCGGCGGGGCCGCGCTCGCCCTGGTCCTCGGGCAGCTGCAGATGCTCGTGGACTGCTCCGACGGCGAGGTCGCCCGCTGGCGCCGCACCAGTTCGCCCGCCGGGGTGTTCCTCGACAAGGTCGGCCACTACTCGACCGAGGCGCTCATTCCGATCGTGCTGGGCATCCGTGCCGCGGGCTGGCCGCTCGAGTTCCCGGAGGACTTTGCCTGGACGACGGCAGGATTCGCGCTCGCCCTCGTGATCGTGCTCAACAAAGCGCTCAACGACATGGTGCACGTGGCTCGCGCCAACGCCGGCCTGCCGAAGCTCAGCGATCGCAAGGGCGAGGCCGAGCCGAGCCAGCGCCTCGTCGCACGACTTCGCCGTGCCGCGCGCTTCGTTCCGTTCCACCGTCTCTACCACTCGGTGGAACTGACCATGCTCATCTTCGCCTCGGCTGTCGTGGGGCTGTTCCTGCCGCCCCTCGTCGCCGATCGCTTCCTCCTCCTGGCTCTGCTGCCCCTCGCGGTGCTGGCGCTGTTCGGCCACTTCGTGGCGATCATGGCCTCGAAACGAGTGCGGTCCTGACCTCCGTCGGCGTTGTCTCGCTCACCCAGGGCACCCGCCCGGACGACCTGGCGCGGGGCCTCGCGAGCCTCGCCGCGCAGACCGGGGTGACCCTCGACATCGTCGTGGTCGGAAACGCATGGATGCCCGTGGGTCTGCCGCGCGGCGTGCGCTCCGTCCACCTGCCCGAGAACGTCGGCATCCCGGCGGGCCGCAACGCCGGAGCCGACGCGGTCACGGGCGACTACATCTTCTTCCTCGACGACGACGCGAGCATCCCCTCGCCGACGTTCCTGGCCGACGCGATCGCCAAGTTCGAGGCGGATGCGAGTATCGGGCTCCTGCAGCCCCGAGTCGTCGACCCGAGCGGGGTGTCGAATCCGAAACGCTGGATACCGCGCATCCGCAAGGGCGACCCCGAGCACTCGAGCGATGTGTTCTCGGTGTGGGAGGGTGCGACACTGCTGCCCCGGCACGTGTATGACGCGGCCGGCGGCTGGGGTGCGCCCTACTTCTACGCGCACGAGGGCATCGAGCTTGCGTGGCGCGTTTGGGACACCGGGCACCGCGTGCTCTACGCCGGCGACCTCGTGGCGAACCATCCGGCGATCGATCCGGCGCGGCACTCGTACTACTACCGCTTGAACGCCCGCAACCGGGTCTGGCTCGCGAAGCGGAACCTGCCGTGGATGCTGGCGCCGTTCTACGTGGGCAGCTGGACGGGCATCCAACTGCTCAGGTCGATCCGGCGGCCGGCAGGCCTGCGCGCCTGGCTGGGGGGCTGGGTTGCGGGTTGGCGCGAGAACCCGGGAGGCCGCAGACGCATCAAGTGGGTAACGGTGTGGCGTATGACGCGTGCGGGTCGCCCGCCGCTGGTTTGATGGAACGGTGCCTTTACGAAAAGATCTCGCGACGGCCCGACGGCTGTTTCGAAACATCCTGACCTCGCGTCGCAACCGGCGCGATGTGGCTCGTCAGTCGACGGCCCATCCGCTTCCCGTGCCGGGGACGATCAAGATCGCGGTCTACTTCGCCGACACCACCGTCAACATGTACCAGGTGCGCCAGTGGTACGCGCCGCTCGCGGAAATCTCGTCGACCTGGCCGGTCGCCATCATCGCGCGGGCGCCGAGCACCATCCTCACCCTGTGGGGCGAGTCTCCCGTGCCCGCCGTCTACGCTCGCAGCGTCGCCGACCTGGAGCACTTCGTGCAGTCGCAGGACATCCACATCGTGTTCTACGTCAATCAGAACGCAAAGAACTTCCAGATGTTCAGGTACGGGCGCATGTGGCACGTTTTCATCAACCACGGTGAGAGCGACAAGATGTACATGACCACGAACCAGTTCAAGTCGTACGACTACAGTTTCGTGGCGGGGGATGCTGCGCTGGATCGGTTGCGGCACAAACTCTGGGACTACGACCTCAAGAAGCGGGCCATACCGATCGGCCGGCCGCAGGCGGATCATCTCGGCGGAGAGCTGCCGTACACGCCCGACGACCGCACCGTCGTGCTCTACGCGCCAACGTGGGAGGGAGACCGCTCCGCCGCCGCTTACGGATCCATCGCGACCCACGGCGTTGCCCTTACGAAGGCGCTCCTCGCGTCCCCGAAGCACCGGCTGATCTACCGGCCTCACCCTCGCAGCGGTGTCGTCGACCCGGACTACAACGCTGCCAACAAGGAGATCATCGCCGCGATCCTCAGCGCCAATGCGAAGGACCCGACGGCGCAGCACGTCATCGATCAGGGCAACGACCTGGGCTGGCAGCTCGTCGCGGCCGACGTCGCGATCACCGATGTCTCGGCGATGGTCTACGACAGGCTCGCTACGGGCAGGCCGATCATCATCACCCGGCCGGTGTCGGAACTCGCCGAACTCGACGAGAACGGCTACCTCGGCTCGTGCGAGTGGCTGTACGCCGATGAGGCGGGCAACATCATCGACATCGTCGAGCGTGTGCAGGTCGACGAGGAGGCTCAGGGCCGTCTGAGCTACTGGGCCGAGCGCCACTTCGGTGACACGACTCCGGGCGAGGCGACCCGGCGCTTCAGAGCAGCTATCACCAAACTGATGGCCCAGTGGGACAAGCACCACAAGATCCACGCCGGCGATGTCGAGCGCAGCGAGGGCGATCCGTTCGACGAGGCTGACGACGACGCCGTTCCCGGAGCCGACTAGAAGCTCGCGCGCCAGAGGTACTCCACCCCGGAGGCCCTGAACCACCTCACGACGAGGATCGCGTCGCGCTCGAGGTCGTCGCCGTCGATGGTCACCTCCAGGGCCTCGCCGGGGAGCAGCTTCTTGGGCGCGTTCGCGGCCAGGCGTCCGGGCCGATGGAGTGTCAGGGCGACGCCGTGCACTACCTCCTCGCTGATGTTGAGCAGGCGGTAGAGCGGGGGAACGCGCTCCAACTCGAACGGTACCCGGTAGGCATCCTCATACATATGTGGAGTCTAAGCGACCTCGGCGACATTCACTCGCTGGACGGCTCGATAGCCCGCGGGGCGCGCCGGCGCGAGCCGAGCATCCTCAATTCGGGGCGTTGCCGTGCACCCTTGGGCGGCTTCAAGGCCTCGGGCTTCTTCGGTTCCTTGGGAGGCTTCGGCTGCTTCGGCACGATGGCGAGCCAATCGGGGAAGGTCGCCGGGGGAGGACCGAACGCCTCGCGGGAGGTGCGGACGATCTGCCGACCCAGCAGATGGTTGCCGCCGCCGCCCACGACAGCTCCGATACCGAACGGGATGAGTCGGCCGACAATATTGGTGCCCTGCGCGACGGCGAACTTCTTCATGAACGTGACCTTGAGACGGTCTGCGATGGGACCGACCACCGCCCGGGGGAGGTTCTTGGTGATTGTCTCGCCCCAGAAGACCGACTTGCCACCGCCGCCGGCGGCCTGACCTGCCAGCTGCTTGACAAGGTCGCTGCCCGCGGTGCCCAGCACCATCGTCATCACGAGCGCCCTAGCGCGATCGGGGTCGTCGACGACGATGCCGTGCACTTCGGTGACCGACTGTGCGAACAGCGCACTCGCTTCGAGGAAGCCGGCTGTCTCAGCGCCCGACAGTGCCAGCGAGGCCCCCGTGCCGATAGCGGGGATGGCGGCGCTGGCACCCACGAGGGCACCGCCGGTCGTCACGGCGGCAAGGTAGCGGCGCTCGAGCGTGCGGATGATTTCATCGGGAGTCGCGTTGGGCTTGCCCCTGCGGATGCTGCGGATATGGGCGAGCACAGCGGGTCGTTGCACGGTGAGCACGCGGTCGATGCCTCGCACCACCATGGGGTTGGAGACCGCGAGCTCTTGGGACTTGGCCATGGCCCCACGGTACTCGACAGGGCTGAGAATGCCGGGGGGCTTCAGATTGCGTAGTCGGTGTTGTAGCGGTCGAGGACGTCGCCGATGGAGCCGTCGAGAACGAGGGCGCCCTTGTCGAGGTAGAGGCCGCGCGTGCAGAACCGGCGGAGGTCCTTCTCGCTGTGCGAGACGAAGAACAGGGTGCGGCCGCCGGCGAGCAGCTCCTCGATGCGGCGGTAGCACTTCTCCCGGAAGTTCTTGTCTCCGACGGCGAGAACCTCGTCGACCAGCATGATCGGCTCTTCGAGCCTTGAGATCACAGAGAAGGCGATGCGCACCTTCATGCCGCTGGAGAGGTGCTTGTACGGAGTGTCGAGGAAGTCGCCGATCTCCGCGAACTCGATGATCTCGTCGAACTGGGCGCTGATCTCCGGCCTCGACATGCCGTGCAGTCCTGCGGTGAGGAAGACGTTCTCGCGCACGGTGAGGTCGTCGACGAAACCCCCGGTGATCTCGATGAGCGGGGCAACGCCACCGCGGACCGAGACCGAACCTTCATCCGGGAGGATCACCTCGGCAACCAGCTTCAGCAGCGTCGACTTGCCCTGCCCGTTGCGCCCCACGACGCCGATCGCCTCGCCCTGCTGCACGTCGAAGCTCACATTGCGCAGCGCCCAGAACTCGTTCGCCCGGGCGCGGCGCTTGCGGCCGGCGAACAGGTCCTTGAAGTTGCGACGGGAGCGCCGGTTGCGGCGGAACCTGATGCCCGCGTCTCGAACCCGGATGACCGGCTCGGCCATCAGATCTCCTTCAGCACGGCGCGCTCGGTGCGCGTGAAGATGAGGATGCCCGCCACGAGGATCACGACGGTCACACCCGCGCCGATACCGATAGTCAGCGGATCGAGCTGGTCGGGGAAGAACGCCGCCCGGTACATCGAGAGGATGCCCACCAGGGGGTTGAAGGAGGCCAGCAGGTGCAGCTGCGGAGGCAGGTCGGTGACGCCGTAGATGATCGGGCTGGCGTAGAACAGGAATCGCAGGGCGAGCTTCGTCGCGCGCTCCAGGTCCCTGAAGAAGATGACCAGGGGCGCGACGATCAGGCCGACGCCCACCGTGAGCATCGACTGCATGATCAGCGCGGGAATGAAGTACACCGCCTGCCAGTGCAGGGTCGCGCCGGTGACGATCACGAAGAGCGCAAGCACGGGCAGGCTCGCGATGAACTCGATGCCTTTGGAGAGGACGAGCCGCACCACCCAGATGGTGCGGGGGATCTTCGTCGACCTGATGAGCTTCGCTTCACGGATGTACGCCCGCGTGGAGTCGGAGACGGCCCCGTTGAACCACATCCACGGCAGGAGGGCCGACAGCAGGAACACGATGTAGGGCTCGTTGCCGACGCTGCGCTGGAACACCTGCGTGAAGACAAACCAGTAGATGCCCGCCATCACGAGCGGGTCGAGGATCGACCAGACGTAGCCGAGAGCGGAGGTCGAGTACCGCACCCGCAGGTCCCGTACCGTGAGCAGCCAGAGCGACCGGCGGTAGCGCGCGAACTCCGAACGCGGAGGGCGCACTACATCGATCGCGGACACGCGCTCAATAGTATGCGGATCGACCCGCGGTGGATCACACGAAGAGGTTCGCGCGCTCCAGGTCTTCGGCGAAGTCGATCTCGACCGCGTACAGGTCGGAGATGTCGACGGGCTCGATGCGGATCTTGTCCTGCTCGATAGCGAGTTCGATGCCGCGCTCGAAGTAGTCCTGATCGCCGACCCGCTTCAGCTGGCGGAGCAGCACAGCCTTGTCGTCGCGCGAGATGTAGTTGATTCCGACGGCCTCGCCCAGACCACCCTCGACGGTCTTCGAGAGCTCTTTGATGTAGCCCTCTGCGTCGGTCGTGTACTTGACCTCTTCGTCGGACACCTTCGCGGTGTTGACGGAGACGAACGACTGGTCGCGGGCGACCATCTTCGCCGCACGCTCGAGGGCGGTCGGGTCGAAGACGACGTCGCCGTTCATCCAGAGCACCCCGCCGGGTGCCGACGCCTTGAGGGCGCGCATCAGGCTCTTGGAAGTGTTGGTCTGGTCGTACTGCTCGTTGTAGACGAACGACGCCTCCGGGAAGGCCTCGATGATGTGCTCGAGCTTGTAGCCGACGACGATCGTGACCTGGGCGGCGCTGCCGAAGGCGCGGTGGATGTTGTCGAACTGCTGCTGCATGATGGTGCGGCCGTCGGCGAGCTCGGTGAGGGGCTTCGGCAGCGAGCGGCCGAGTCTGCTGCCCATTCCGGCGGCGAGGATGACGATCTGCGTGGTCTGTGTCTGAGTAGGCACTGCGGACTCCCTGGTTGTGTCAGGTCCCCTGATGGAACGTCGCCGGCAGGAACAGTTTGCCGCGAATTCACCCGGGGGATGCTATGTGGACACACCTTTGTGCTCGCCCAAGGCTATCGGGAGCTCCTGTGTATAACACGGGAACTGCGCGGTTGTTGTGTATTTGTGATGCTAGCTCAGGGGGCACTCCAAGCATTGGTAGGTTTGTCCGGTGGACAACGCCCCAGACTCCGGCCCTGACAAGAAGCCGACGCCTCGGACCAATTCCCGTCCCAGCACGACGCGCAAACCGCCGCCTGTTCGCAAGCCTACGGCCCGCAAAGCCGCGCCGGAGGCCCCCGTTTCGCCAACAAAGCCCCCCGTTCCGGTGAAGCCCGAGCCGGTGCTGAGAGACGTCGTCGAGGAGCAGCAGTTCGAGGAGTCGACAGTGCTGTCGCCGCGCGATGCCGAGCTGCTCGAGGCGGAGGTCGTCGCCATCGAGGATGCCCCCGCCGACGAGGTGGTGGAGGCCGAGGTCGAGCCCGCTGCTCCGGTCGAGCAACCGGAGGTCGAGGCCGAGCTGCGCGAGATGGTCGAGGAGGAGCCCGTTGTGGTCGTCGCGGTCGAGGTGGCCGAGCCTGCAGTCGTCGAGCCCGAGCTCGTCGCTGAAACCGTGGTGGTCGTCCCGCCCGCCGCCGTCAAGAAGACTCCGGCCCGCAAGCCCGCAGCTCGCAAGCCCGCAGCTCGCAAGCCCTCGGCTCCCCGAATCCCCAAGACTGCCGCGGTCGAGAAATCCAACGTGCCGATCGTGCTGTCGGTCCGCGGGCTCACCAAGACGTTCGACGACAAGGTCGCGGTTTCCGGTCTCAACCTCGAGGTGGAGGTCGGCGCGTTCTACGGGATCGTCGGCCCCAACGGCGCGGGTAAGACGACAACGCTCTCCATGATCACCGGCCTGCTGCGCCCCGACTCCGGCACCATCACCGTCAACGGGTCCGACGTGTGGAAGGACACGGTCCAGGCGAAGCGCATGATGGGCGTGCTGCCCGACCGCCTGCGGCTGTTCGACCGCCTCACCGGTGGTCAACTGCTCTACTACGCCGGTGTGCTGCGCGGTCTCGATGGCGCCGTGGTGCGGGAGCGCACCGCCGACCTCGCCCACGCCTTCGGCCTCGAGGAGTCCCTGGGGCGCCTTGTGAGCGATTACTCCGCCGGAATGACGAAGAAGATCGCGCTCGCGGCCGCCATGATCCACTCGCCGCGACTGCTGGTGCTCGACGAGCCGTTCGAGTCGGTCGACCCGGTGTCGGCCGCCAACGTCGTCGAGATCCTCGAGAAGTACGTCACCGGCGGGGGCACCGTCGTGCTCTCCAGCCACAGCATGGACCTCGTCCAGCGCATCTGCGACCATGTCGCCGTCGTTGTGAACGGTGAGGTCCTGGCCGACGGCACGATGGCGTCGGTGCGCAACGGCGAGACCCTCGAGGAGCGTTTCGTCGATCTCGCGGGCGGCCGCACCAGCGTGGAGGGGCTCGAGTGGTTGCACAGTTTCTCCGCCTGAAGCTGCAGCTGCTCGCCAACAACTTCCGGCGCAGCCCGCTCCAGCTCACCGGGATGATCGTGGGGCTGCTCTACGTCCTCGTCGTCGCCGCTATCCTGGCGGGCGGCTTGGCAGACCTCCGGACCACGACGCCCGACATCGCGCGCGTCGTCGTGATCGTGTTCGGCACCGTCGTCGTCCTGGGCTTCCTACTCCTTCCGCTCGTCTTCGGTGTCGATGACGTCATCGATCCGCGCAAGTTCGGGCTCTTCGGCATCCCCACCTCACGTCTGGCCCTCTCCCTCGCGGTGGCCGCGGCGGTGAGCATCCCCACGCTCGTTCTCACGGTGTTCGCCGTCGCGCAGATCGTCACGTGGTCGGCCGGGCCGGTGCCCGTGCTGTTCGCGGTGATCGCCGTCGTGCTCATCGTGCCCACGTGCGTGCTCGCCTCGCGGGTGACGACGGCGATCGCGGCGACGTTCCTCGCGTCGCGTCGCTCGCGGGACTCGTCGGGCATCGTGCTCACCCTCATCCTCGCCATCTCCGGGCCCCTCGTGGCGCTGGGAGCGACCGTCGACTGGCAGGCACAGGCGCTCCCGGTGCTGCGTCGCATCGCAGCGGTGGTGTCGTGGACCCCCTTCGGCTCCGCGTGGAGCGCCCCGGGCGACGCCGCCCTCGGCCGCACCGACCTGGCGCTGCTCAGGGTGCTCATCTCGCTCGCCTTCCTCGCCCTCCTCTGGGTCGTGTGGCGCGCACTGGTCGGCATGATGCTCGTTCGCCCCCAGCGCGAGGCCGCCGCCCGTCAGTACGCGGGTCTCGGCTGGTTCGAGCGCCTGCCCGCAACCCCGCTCGGCGCGATCGCCGCTCGCAGCCTCAGCTACTGGGGCAGGGATGCCCGCTACCGCGTCGCCCTCGCGGTCATCCCGGTCGTGCCCATCCTCATGGTCGTGGCCCTGCTCGTGGCGGGCGTCCCCGCCAGCATCATCGTGTGGCTGCCGGTGCCGATCATGTGCCTCTTCCTCGGCTGGACGGTGCACAACGACATCGCCTACGACAGCACGGCGTTCTGGGCCCACGTCTCCGCCGACACCAAGGGCACGGATGACCGCTGGGGGCGTCTCGTGCCGGCCCTGTTCATCGGGCTCCCGCTCGTGCTCGTGGGCAGCATCGTGAGTGTGCTCGTCGTGGGAGACCCCGATATCTTCCCCGGGCTGGTGGGTCTCAGCCTGTGCGTGCTACTGGTCGCGCTCGGCGTCTCCAGCGTGATCTCCGCCGCGTTCCCGTACCCCGCGGTGCACCCGGGCGACAGCCCGTTCGCACAGCCGCAGGCGACGGGTGCCGCGAGCTCGATCATCCAGTCTCTCTCCTTCTTCATCACCATCGTGCTGGCCACGCCGGTCGTGGTGCTGGTGTTCCTGTACCCGACCCTCGCCAACGTGCAGTACCTGGCACTGGGGTTGGGCGCGGCCATCGGCCTGCTCGTGCTGTTCGGGGGCGTCGCTCTGGGCGGCCGTCTCGTCGACCGCCGGGCCCCTGAGCTGCTCGCGTTCACCCTGCAGAACTAGGCCCGCGGACGTAGAATCACTGAATGGCTGACCTCGACCAGACCGGCGGCGGAACCGACACCCTCGACCGCGAACTCGAAGAACTCCTCTCGAAGGAGCTCGTCGAGGACGGCGACCACGAGCGCTTCTCGCACTACGCACCCAAGAACAAGATCATGGAGTCCGCGCTCACCGGGAAGCCCGTGCTCGCCCTGTGCGGCAAGCTCTGGGTACCGGGCCGCGACCCGCAGAAGTTCCCGGTGTGCCCCACTTGCAAAGAGATCTACGAGAAGCTGAACGACTAGCTACGCGTAGACCGTCGGGATCGCGGGCTCGCCGCGGCTGAGGCGGAAGGCGTCGTCCGGCAGCTCGGCAATCACGCGTTGGTGGTGCTCGCGGGCGCGGGCGGTGCCGGCAGCACCGGTGTGGGCGGCATCGACGACCCCGTCGGTGATCAGCGGGACGAGAAGGGCGCGTTCGCGGGGATCCTGCGCGGCCGCCGCCCCCACGTAGACGGTCTCCGCCGTCGCAATACCGGAGTCGTCGAGCGATCGCACCGGGAACTTGCGCCCACCGACGGTCGCCTTGGCGGCGGACTTCTTCGCGACGCTCACCCATGCGCCCGCGGCATCCTTGTGGGCCACCAGCTTGTAGACCATGCCGGACGCAGGCTCGCCCGAGCCGGTGACCACCGAGGTGCCGACACCGAACGAGTCGACCGGGGCCGCACGCAGGGCGGCGATCGTGTACTCGTCGAGGTCGTTCGTCACCGTGATGCGGGTTCCGGTGGCGCCGAGCGAGTCGAGCTGGGCGCGCACGGCCGCGACCTGCGCGGGCAGGTCGCCCGAGTCGATGCGCACGGCCCCGAGATCGGTCCCGGCGACCTTGACAGCGAGTTCAACGGCGGCGGGGATGTCGTACGTGTCCACGAGCAGCGTGGTTCCGGGCCCGAGGGCGTCGACCTGGGCCCGGAACGCCGCCTCCTCGCTGTCGTGCAGCAGTGTGAAGGCGTGCGCTGCGGTGCCCATCGTCGGGATGCCCCAGCTCCGGCCCGCCTCCAGATTCGATGTGGCTCCGAATCCGACGATGAACGCCGCTCGGGCTGCCGCGACCGCCGACCGCTCGCCCACCCGCCGGGAGCCCATCTCGGCGAGCGGCCTGCCGGATGCCGCGGAGACCATGCGTGCGGCCGCCGACGCCACCGCCGAGTCGTAGTTGAGCACGCTGAGGGTGAGGGTCTCGAGGATGACGGCCTCGGCGAACGTGCCGTCGACCACGAGGATGGGGGAGCCGGGGAAGTAGAGGTCCCCCTCGCGGTAGCCGGTGATCGAGCCGCGGAAGCGGTATTCGGCGAGCCAGTCGAGGGTCTCTGAACGCACGACGCCCGCGTCGCGCAGCCACCCGAGTTCGGCATCCCCGAACCGGAAGTCGTCGATGAGCGACAGCAGTCGCCCGGTGCCGGCCACCACGCCGTACCGCCGGGTGTCGGGCAGGCGGCGCGAGAAGACCTCGAACACGCACTCGCGCTCGTGGGTGCCGCTGCCGATCGCGGCATCGAGCATCGTGAGTTCGTAGCGGTCGGTGAGGAGGGCAGAACTGCGCAGCGCGGTGCTCATGGGATTGAGCCTAAACTCGTTGATCGTGACTGATGCGCCGATCGGAGTGTTCGACAGCGGCGTCGGCGGTCTCACCGTCGCCCGCGCGATCATCGACCAGTTGCCGCGCGAGTCGATCCTCTACGTAGGAGATACGGCCCACTCGCCCTACGGCCCGAAGCCGATCGCCGAGGTTCGGGGCTACGCGCTCGCCGTGATGGACGACCTCGTCGCGCAGGGGGTCAAGCTGCTCGTGATCGCCTGCAACACGGCGTCGGCGGCAATGCTCAGGGATGCCCGCGAGCGCTTCACCGACGGCTACGGCATCCCCGTGGTCGAGGTGATCCAACCCGCCGTCCGCTCGGCGGTCCGCCAGACCCGCAACCAGAGGGTCGGCGTGATCGGTACCGTCGGCACGGTCAAGTCCAAGGCGTACGAGGACGCCTTCGCCGCGGCATCCCACATCGAACTGTTCACGCAGGCGTGCCCGCGGTTCGTCGAATTCGTCGAGGCCGGAGTCACGAGCGGCGCCGAGCTGTTCGCGGTCGCCGAGGAGTACCTCGCGCCGCTCAAGGCTGCCGAGGTCGACACGCTCGTGCTGGGCTGCACCCACTACCCGCTCATGTCGGCCGCCATCCAGTACGTGATGGGTGACGCGGTCACTCTCGTGTCGAGCGCCGAGGAGACCGCGTACGACGTGTACCGCACGCTCGTCGCGCACGATCTCGAGCGGCACTCCCCGACGCCGCCGGCACACATCTTCGAGGCCACGGCCGACACCAGGGCTTTCAAGAAGCTCGCAGCACGGTTCATCCCCGAGGTGCTGAGCGTCGAGACTTTTGAAACCGGAACGATCCCTATCCAGAGAGAGAACAGATGACCAGGCACGACGGCCGTGAGGCGAACCAACTGCGCGAAGTGACGATCGAGCGCGGGTGGAGCGACCAGGCCGAGGGCAGCGCCCTCATCTCGTTCGGCCGCACCAAGGTGCTGTGCACAGCGTCGTTCACCAACGGCGTTCCGCGCTGGCTGACCGGCAAGGGCAAGGGCTGGGTCACAGCCGAGTACGCGATGCTGCCGCGCAGCACCAACGACCGCATGGACCGCGAGTCGGTCAAGGGCAAGATCGGCGGGCGCACCCACGAGATCTCGCGCCTGATCGGCCGTTCGCTCCGGGCGGTCGTCGACACCAAGGCGCTCGGTGAGAACACCCTCGTGATCGACTGCGACGTGCTGCAGGCCGACGGCGGAACCCGTACCGCCGCGATCACCGGCGCGTACGTCGCGCTCGCCGACGCGATCGAGTGGGGCCGGGGCAAGGGCTTCATCGGCAAGAACGCGAAGCCGCTGATCGACTCGGTCGCCGCGGTGTCTGTGGGCATCATCGATGGGGAGCCGCTGCTCGACCTCGCCTACGTCGAGGATGTGCGCGCCGAGACCGACATGAACGTCGTCGTCACCGGCCGCGGCCTGTTCGTCGAGGTGCAGGGCACCGCCGAGGGCGCGCCCTTCGACCGCCGCGAACTGGATGCCCTGCTCGACCTCGCCGTGGGTGGCGCGGTCGACCTCACCAAGTTGCAGGTCGAGGCCCTAGGGCGCTGACGGATCCATCGGGGGCATGCTCTCCGCGAGCGGGGCAATGCGACCGGGGTGCTGGAGGCTGCCCGTGAACTGCTCACCGAGGGGGGTTCGACGACCGTCCCCGTGGAGCTTGCCGGGCCAGCCGTTCGCCTGGTGGAACGCGGACGCGGCGTAGATCAGCACGGTCGCGAGCTTGTGGCGGCGCCACTTCTCCCCGACGAATACCTGGTGCACGAGACCGTCGTCGGTCAGCCACCTGATGGCGCCGGCTTGCTCCTCGTTGGCCAGTCCCAGCCCGCCGAACTGGAAGCGGTTGATGACGGTCCCGGCGGGGAAGTCGTCGGTCGCGTAGGCGACGAGGTTCGTCGCGCGCGGTGTCGACCTCGGCTCCTCGACGGAGACGAACCACACGGCCGGGGCGCCGGGAACTGCTTCTGGGGCGACCGCGAGGCGGATCAGCCCTGTCGCGCTGAGCTCGGTGCTCCACAGCGCGGGGTGGTCGATCGTGGCACCGTCATCGTGCTCGTCGCCGCGGTGGGCGCTTACCAGATGGAGCCCGGATTCGAGGGTCGCGCGGCGCGCGTACCAGGTACCGGCGGCGGGTGAGAGGTTTTCGGACATGACTGATACTCTCCTAAAGTCATGAGGAAAAGTATCGCTCTGGGGAGCGCGACCCTTCTCGGGTTCACGGGTGCTGCAGTCGGCGCGCAAGCCGCGCAGGCAGCCCCTGGCGACTGTCTCGACTACACCGAGCACAACGTCGGTTCGGGTGCGCTAGCCGACTGGTACATGGACTGCTACCCGCTGTTCGGGTTCGCCGAGGTGGACTTCGACATCGAGTCGACCACGCCCTTCCCCGCGGGTTTCGCCGCGCTCGACGATCCTTCGGTGACGTCGGGGTCGACGACCGGCGCTGCGGGCCAGGCCTATGCCATCGCCGCTGCGGGCGAGCCGGAGGGTTTCGCCTATCTCGATTTCAACAGCGCTACGGCGACAACGCAGAGCTACTCGGGCGACATCATCGTCGCCATCGATTCCGTGTCAACGGCGACCAGCCTCCCTGCCGGCTGCACGGGAACGTACTCGAGCATGTACGAGGTCACCTACCTGCCCACGACCGTCACGTTCACGCAGACGGTGAACGGCGAGGAGTGGCGCTACGACGTCGTTGCCGCTCCCGCGCCGCTCTTTATCGGACTCAACCTGATCCCGTCGGTCCCCGGCCCCGGCCGTGAATTCGACGGGAACGCGTCGATGTGCGTGTCCGGGGAGTTCGACACTCTCGAGGGCCCGGACGGCTCGACCAACGAGTGGCGTGACGCCCAGATCGTCGCGACGCACGAGGCCGACGACACGCTCACCCCTTACTTCGGCAACGGCAAGTCCCTCCCGACCGCGAGCCGGTTAGTGCCGACCGCACCCATCGCCCCTCCGGCCGCGCCCGAGCTGGCAGCAACCGGCCTGGACGTCTCCGCGCCGCTCGGCCTCGCCGCTCTCTTCCTCTCGGTCGGAGTGCTGGGCGGCTACCTGCACCGCCGTCGGGTGCGCCCGGGGGAGTAGCCCGCTGGCTAGGCTCGAGTCATGAAGCTCGTGCTCGCCACCCACAACGCCCACAAGGTCGACGAACTGAGGAAGATCCTCGGGGATGCCCTCGACGGCATCGAACTCATCGGCTACGACGGTCCCGAACCGGTAGAGGACGGCGACACCTTCGAGGAGAACGCCCTCATCAAGGCCCGCGCGGCCGCGGCGTTCACGGGGCTTCCCTCGATTGCAGACGACTCCGGGATCTCGGTCGACGAGCTCGACGGAGCCCCCGGCATCCATTCGGCGCGCTATGCCGGCACCAGGGATGATCGCGACAACCTCGAGCTCCTCCTCGAGAACCTCGGCGACAACCCGAACAGGGCTGCGCACTTCACCTGCGCCGCCGCCCTCGTCGTGCCTCCGCCCGTGGGATCGGTCGGTCCCGATGGCCCGCCCGAGGAAGCGATCTCGCATGAGTTCGTCGAGCTCGGTATCTGGCACGGGTCGATCCTCGAGGCGCCGTCGGGCGTGAACGGCTTCGGCTACGACCCGATCTTCACCCCGGTCGGGCTCTCCGTCAGCTCGGCCGAGTTGAGCCCGGACGAGAAGAACGCGGTGAGCCATCGGGCCCTCGCCTTCGCGGCCATCATGCCCACGGTGCGTCGCGAGCTGCTCGGCGAGTAAGAAGCAGGGATCTTTCGGCCACCTGCCCCGTTGCGCAGGGGCATCCCAGCGCTATGGTTTCGGTATGCCGAAAACTGCCGAGCTGCTCCAGAGGGCACCCGGCCGCGCCCGCGCGACCCTGCTCGCCCTCGGCCCCGCTTTCGTCGCGGCGATCGCCTACGTCGATCCCGGGAACGTCGCGGCGAACCTCACCGCGGGCGCTCGCTACGGCTACCTGCTGCTGTGGGTGCTGATCGTCGCGAACGCGATAGCAGTGCTGGTGCAGTACCAGTCCGCCAAGGTCGGGATCGTCACCGGGCGCAGTCTTCCTGAGCTGCTGGGGGACCGACTCAAGGACGGTCCGCGCCGCGCCTACTGGATCCAGGCCGAGCTCGTCGCGGCCGCCACGGACATCGCGGAGGTGCTCGGCGGTGCGATCGCCCTGCACCTGCTGTTCGGCGTTCCGCTCATTGCCGGTGGCGTGATCGTGGGGATTGCGTCGATGGTGCTTCTGAGCATCCAGACCCGGCGGGGCCAGCGGTCGTTCGAGCTCGTCATCATCGTGCTCCTGGGAGTGATAGTCGTCGGGTTCATGACGGGGCTGCTGTTCACCGGGGTCAACCCGGGCGAGGCGCTCGCCGGGATCGTGCCGAGGTTCCAGGGAACCGATTCCGTTCTGCTCGCGACCAGCATGCTCGGGGCGACAGTGATGCCGCACGCGATCTACCTCCATTCGGCGCTCGCGCGCGACCGCCACGGGGAGTCGCACGACCCCGCGCGCATCCGCGGACTGCTGCGGGCGACCCGCTGGGACGTGGGCGGGGCGCTGTTCGTCGCCGGTGCCGTGAACATCTCGATGCTTCTGCTGGCGGCCTCGGCACTGCGGGGGATCGACGGCACCGACTCCATCGAGGGAGCCCACGCCGCAGTTGTCGCGACGCTGGGGCCGGTAGTGGGCGGGATCTTCGCGGTGGGACTGCTCGCGTCGGGGCTCGCGTCGACGAGCGTGGGCACCTACGCCGGCTCCGCGATCATGGGCGGCCTGCTCAAGGTACGGGTGCCGCTGCTCGCTCGCCGGGTCATCACCCTCATCCCCGCGCTCGTCGTGCTGGGCATCGGATTCGACCCCACCCGCGCCCTCGTGCTGAGCCAGGTGGTGCTGAGTTTCGGCATCCCGTTCGCGTTGATCCCCCTGGTGTTCCTCGCCAGTTCGAGGAAGCTCATGGGGGAGTTCGTCAATGCTCCCTGGCTCCGCGTGGCGGGATGGGTGTCTGCCGGGCTCATCACCGTGCTCAACGTGCTGCTCATCGTGCTCGTCGTGACGGAGGGCTGACGTGCCCGCCCTGCCCACCGCCGTCGAGGACTACGTGAAGGTGATTTTCGCCCACACCGAGTGGCAGCCCGAGCCCATCACCACAGGAGCGCTCGCCGCCCGGCTGGGGCTCGCCGCGTCGTCCGTAACAGAGATGGTCAAGAAGCTCGTCACTCAGGGGCTCGTCTCGCACGAGCCGTACGGCGCTGTCGAGCTCACACCGGAGGGCACGGCACTCGCGCTGCAGATGGTCAGGCGCCACCGGCTCATCGAGACGTGGCTGGTCGAGCACATCGGATACACGTGGGACGAGGTTCACGACGAGGCCGAGGTTCTCGAGCACGCCATGAGCGATCGGCTTCTCGGGGCGATCGAGGCGCAGCTCGGGCATCCTCGCCGCGACCCGCACGGCGACTCGATACCCGCAGCCGACGGCACTGTCGAACGACCCGCGGCGGCGCTGCTCGCGGACGTCGACGGCGGGACTGTCGCGCGCATCTCGGACCGAGACCCGCTGCTGCTGAAGCACCTCGAGGCGGAGGGCATCGGGGTCGACTCCGAGATCACCCCGCAGCAGCGCGCCCAGCTCGCGCCCGAGGCCCTCGCGTCGATCTGGATCGTGACGCCGTAAGGTTGTCGCGTGCCTTCTCCAGTACCCGTAGACCTTCCCATCGAGCAGCGGCTCGCCGCAGCCGTGACCGAGTACGGCGAGAACACCGTGGTGCTCCGGTCGCTGTCGCTCATCGCCGGCAACAACGAGGGCGAGGACTTCCTGCTCTACGTGGGTGGCGAGCACGCCCGCGGGATCCTCGAGGGGGCCCCCGTACTGTACTGGCCTGAACTCTGGGGTACCCGCGCCCTCCTGTACGTGTGGAACGACTCCGCGGTCATGGCCGTGACAGCCGCACTCGAGAACCAGGCCTGGCGCGTGCGCGAGATGGCGGCACGGGTTGCAGCCGCCCGCGGGCTCGACGTCGCGGGCATCCTCACCGGCCTGCTCACCGACGACGTCGCCCGCGTTCGCGCCGCCGCAGCTCGCGCGCTGGGTGTGCTCGGCTCGGACGTCGAGGCCCTAAAGCCGCTCCTGAAAGACCCCGAGATCGACGTGCGCCGCGGTGCGCAGCAGGCGATCGACGCGCTGCGGAAGCGGACCCCCAGAGCCGACTGACTCGGGCGCGTGTTTCTTTCTCGGGCTGCGAAAAATTCAGCAGCCCTTGAAAGAAAAGGCCGCCCGCAAGTAGGGCTTAGTCGCCGAGCTTCTGGTCGAACTTGTTCTCGTCGAGGACGAGCGCTTCGGCCTGCGCACCGGTGACCTCGGTGTTCTTGAGCTTGCGAGCCTTCATCATCGACTGCACGTAGTGGAAGATCGTGGGCACCAGGGTAATGACGACGGCCCCGATCAGGATGACATCGATGTACTCGACCACGAAGTCGCGCACGGGCGGGATGTAGCCGAGCAGGTACCCCGCGAAGGTCAGCCCGGAGCCCCAGATGATCGCGCCGATCGCGTTGTACAGCGAGTACTTCTTGTAGTTCATGTGGCCCACGCCAGCGGCGACGGGGGCGAAGGTGCGCACGATCGGCACGAAGCGCGCGACGATCACGGCGAGGCCGCCGAAGCGCTCGAAGAAGCCGTTGGTGCGTTTGACGTTCTCGATGGAGAACAGCCCGCTCTCCTTCCGCTCGAAGATGCGCGGGCCCACCCGATGGCCGATCAAGTACCCGACTTCACCGCCGAGGAAGGCCGCGACACTGATGGCAAGGCACACCCACCAGATGTCGATGTGGATGACGTTGGAGAACGTGAAGACGCCCGTGATGATCAGGAGGGTGTCGCCGGGAAGCAGGAAGCCCAGGAGTAGACCGGTCTCCGCGAAGACGATCGCGCAGATGAGGGGGAGAGCCCACGTGCCCGCACCGGCGATGGCGGCGGGGTCAAGCCAGGGGATGAGGGCGGTAGGTACCACGGGGGAGGCTCCAGTCGTCGGCTGCGCGCCGAAGGCTGCAGTCAGGGCGTTCCTGACAGGGTACTAGCTGAGCGCCGTGGAGAGGCTGGGGAGAACCCCCGAACAGTGTCAGCCCACGAACGCCGGTATCTGTCGACGACGTGCCGGGGCCGTTGACCACAGCACCTGCTGCACCTGCTTCGCGAGGTCACGCAAGAGCGCGGCATCGGAATCCGTGAACACGCGGGGTTTTCCGTCGATAATACAGAGCGCTCCGATCCGCTGACCGTCCTGCGATTCGATCGGGAAGCCAGCGTAGAACCGGTTGTACGGCTCGTGCGCTATGGGGCGTTCGGTGAAGAACGTGGCCTCGGCGGTGTTCCCGACCACGAACACGTCGGAGGATCGCCGCGACGGTGCCCGCCCACACGGCGGCGCGTCGCCCCTGCCGTCCGACCACGAAGACGAACGCGGCGAGCGGCCAGATCAGGTAGAACTTTCTATTCGATGCCGATGGTCCAGGCCGGCACGAAACCCATTGTGGTGGGCGCCAGGTCGGGTTGACCGTTACGAACCAGGCGAGCGAGCGCTCGAGCCGTAGTCCGCCGCAGAACCGTGCAGGAGAATCGTGCCCACGATCAACCGGAGCGCGACGTAGTAGGCGGGCAGGATCCGGAACACGTGCCTGATCCAGAACCTCGCCAGCGAGACACGCTCGTTGGCAGACTCCTCGCGGAGGAGGAGGGTCGTGATCAGAACACCCGAGAGCACGAAGAACAGGTGAACGCCGAGCCAGCCCGACAAGAACGTCCAGTTGGGGCCGGCGAAGTGGTACGCAACGACCATGAGGGCGGCGACCGCCCGAACGCCGTCAAACGCCGGGAACCGGGTCGAGGAGACGAACGCGTCGTGCGACAGGGTCGGGCTGAACAAGTGCGCGCGCATCGTGACCACCGTAGCGGCCCGGGGCCGTCAGTGCGGAAGGCGGGACTTGAACCCGCACGCTCGAAAGCACAGGAACCTAAATCCTGCGTGTCTGCCAATTTCACCACTCCCGCTGGCAGAGTCGATTCTAGGAGCTATCAGTATGCCCAGAGGTTTACTGAGGGTACCCTTACAGGCGCACAACGGGGTGTAATTTAGGAAGAGTGCGCCTCACGACGCACTGACACGAGAACCAAGGAGAGCGACATTACCGTTCACGAGCTCCAGCCGAGCCTTTTCACTCTCGACGCCGCGCAGGCCGAGGCCATCCGCCAAGCTGCGCTGACGATCACCGCTGACGCCAACACCGACCCTGACGAGTTCAACCTCCAGGCCGCTGCGGCGTCGTTCGACGTACCCGTGGAGGTGCGGGACGCGATCCTGAACTTCTCGAACGTGGGCTCCGACACGGGCATCCTCGTGATTCGCGGTCTCATCGTCGACGAGGACCTCGTGGACACCCCCCTGGACAACAAGGGCGGCATCGGCGCCAAGACGACCTTCGCGAAGCAGCAGGCGGTTCTCGCCCAGCTGCTCGGCACGATGATCGCGTACGAGGCGGAGGGCAACGGTCACCTCATCCAGGACATGGTTCCGAACCCCAAGCTCGCCGCGACGCAGCAGTCGCAGGGGTCCAAGGTCGAGCTCGAGGCCCACACCGAGCAGTGCTTCTCCGACTACAAGCCCGACTACGTCATCCTCGGCGCGCTCCGCGGCGACCCCGAGGCGCTCACCTACGCGTTCAACGGCCGCAACATCTCGGCCCAGTTCACCGATGAGGAGATCGCCAAGCTGCGCCAGCCGCTGTGGGCGACGATGATCGACGACTCGTTCCGGCCGTTCATCCCCGACCCCGAGGCCGTGCGCGGCCCGTTCCCGATCCTGAGCGGCCCGGCCGACGACCCGTACGTGCTCGTCGACCAGGACCTCATGCACGGCATCACCGCCGAGGCGCAGGAGCTCCTGCAGAAGGTCGTGCAGGTGTACATCGAGCACCGCGCCGCCCACAACCTGCAGGCAGGCGATCTGCTGCTGCTCGACAACCTGCGCGCCATGCACGGTCGCTCGATGTACGCACCCCGCTTCGACGGCAAGGACCGCTTCATCGCCCGCGGGTTCGTGGTGCGCGACCGTCGTCGCCTGTGGCCCCAGCTGCTGCCGGACCGCCGCACCGTCGCCGCGGTCTACAGCTAGCCGCAACCTCTCGTCGGGCGCTCGGACTTCGGTCGGGGCGCCCTTCGTCGTTCGCGGGCGTAGCCTCGGAGGATGACTCCCGACGAGGCCGCGCGCATCCTCGGGGTCGAGGCAGGGTCCAGCCGCGAGACTGTCCAGCGGGCGTACCGGCTGCTCGCGCGGTCCTCCCATCCCGATGCCGGGGGAGCCGAGGACAACTTCATCCGACTGACGGCGGCGAGGGATGCCCTGCTTGCAGTTCCGGCGGTGGCAGCGGTGGCGCCCCAGCGTCACGCGCCTCCGGCGCCACGCAGCTGGCCGCTGTTCGCCACGTGGACGGGCCTCCTCGCGCTGGCGATCTTCCTGTGCGCGTACCTCGCGCCCCTTCCGTTCACGATCGCCGAGCCCCTCGTGCGGTTCCCGCTCCTCGTGGTCGGGTTGCTCGGGTACGCGCTGACCGGTCGGCGGTCGCTGCTAGTGCTGGGGCTCGTTGCTCTGGCCGCAACCGCCCTCGTCGGGGTGGTCTTCACCACGCTCGGGGTGCTCGTAGGGCTGCTCCTCATGGTTGCCGCGGTGTTCGGTCTCATCACGATGGGGCAATCCGAGGCCCGTTTTCGCCGCGCGCGCAGTACCATACCCGTGTGGAGATCCTGAGCCAGCTCGCTGCCGCAGCCGTCCCGATGCTCGCGTTCGGCTTCATCGCCGTCATCGCTGTACTCGGCGCACGCCTGATCGGGTACGCGCGCCAGTCGCGCCATGCCGCAGAGGATGCCCGTCTACTCGAGTCGCTCATCGCCGACGGCTTCTCCCCACAGGACGCAGACGAAGCGGTTCGCTCCACACGTGAGGACGACCCTCCGGTCTGAGACCCCGCCGCTGCCTACTTTGGATGTCGCACTCGTGCCGACGAAGTAGATGGAGGTATGTGATGTCCACAGGACTCATCAGGGCGTTCGCGCTCGTGGGAACGTCGGCGGTACTCGCTCTCGGGGGAACAGCCGTCGCACAGGCCAGCGAG
>Ga0247740_1000290_pt1 | contig 26489 bp, 26 predicted proteins | sample UWRJL148409B2_FD_180942 | JGI IMG/M metagenome (GOLD analysis project Ga0247740, IMG submission 180942) | Plant litter microbial communities from Arlington Agricultural Research Station in Wisconsin, United States - UWRJ-L148-409B-2 | ecosystem: Environmental > Terrestrial > Plant litter >...
TTTCGTCTACGAGCCATTCGTTGGCCCCGAACTCGCCAGAAGATCCGTCTTCTGCTGCAAGTCCGGTCACTTGGCTTGACACAGCCGACCGCCCACTCTCAGTTCACTCAGGTTTCGATATCACGGTAAAAGCACCAACACTGGCGCTTCACTCACCAAGGGTAATCACATTCTTAACCGCGTGCGGGCACACTCGAGGGTCTAACGTGAAATTTATGGAGTTCTACGAGACTGCACCCAAGCACGACCTCACGTATTCCGACGTTTTTCTGGTTCCGAGCGGATCGAACGTCACGAGTCGCCTCGACGTGTCGCTCGCGCCGGGTGACGGTACGGCGGCGACGATCCCCATCGTCGCGGCGAACATGAACTCGGTCACCGGCCCTCGGCTGGCGGCGACTCTCGCCCGGCGCGGTGGGCTGGGAGTGCTCCCGCAGGACATGCACCTGCAAGACCTCGACGCGGCGATCCGCTGGGTGAAGGCGCAACCGGTGCGCTGGGACACACCGCTCGAGCTCGCCCCCGCCGACACTGTCGCGACCGCGCTCACGCTGCTGCCTCCCGTCGCCGGCCAGGGCATCGTCATCCGGGATGGTGTCGGTTCAGAAGGCGGCGGTACGGTTCTCGGCGTCATCCCCGCCGTTCGGCTCGCGACGGCCCTGCCCGACGCCCGCCTCGGCGACCTGCTGCACGGCAGCCTCGCGTCGCTCGACGCCGACGACCTGGAGACGCCGCGCGCCGCTTTCGACCTGATGGTCGCCGCCGACCTCGACTTCGCGCCGGTGCTGCACCACGGCAACCTCGTCGGCACGCTCAGCCGCACGGGTGCGCTGCGCTCCACGATCTACGACGCCGCCGTCGACTCCGACGGGAGGCTGCTCGTCGGCGCTGCGATCGGTATCAACGGCGATCCGGCGGCAAAGGCGAAGGCGCTCGTCGCGGCGGGCGTCGACGTGCTCGTGATCGACACGGCGCACGGGCACCAGCGCGGAATGATCGCGGCGCTCGCCGCCGTGAGCGCTCTCGACCTCGGCGTGCCGATCGTCGCGGGCAACGTCGTGACCCGCGAGGCCGTGCGTGACCTCGTGAAGGCCGGCGCCACCATCGTCAAGGTCGGAGTCGGCCCCGGCGCGATGTGCACCACGCGCATGATGACGGCGGTTGGCCGTCCGCAATTCTCCGCCGTGCTCGAGACGGCCGAGGCCGCGCGCGAGCTGGGCGCACACGTCTGGGCGGATGGCGGCGTGCGGTACCCCAGAGACGTCGCCCTCGCCCTTGCTGCCGGCGCAGCATCCGTCATGATCGGTTCCTGGTTCGCCGGGACCATCGAAGCGCCGGGAATGCTGGCGACGGATGACACGGGGCGGCTGTACAAGGAGAGCTGGGGCATGGCGTCGACGAAGGCGGTGCGGGAGCGGTTCGGCCGGCTCGACGCCTACGAACTCGCGCGCAAGACCCTCTTCGCGGAGGGCATCTCGAGCTCGCGCATCTACCTCGACCCGCTGCGCCCGTCGCTCGAAGACCTGCTCGACATGATCACCTCGGGCGTGCGCAGCTCGATGACCTACGCCGGAGCGACTTCGCTCGCCGAGTTCCACCGCAGGGCGCTCGTCGGTATCCAGTCGGCCGCCGGCTACGAGGAGGGCAAAGCGCTGCCCGTCAGCTGGTGACGCCTCGCCCGCGGACAAATTAGACGCGCACGGCACGATACCGCTGAGCAAACCGCGCATATACTCGATCAGATAATGGACGACCCCCCTTCTCACTTGCCCATGCCCGCGCCGGCCGTTTTCATCGAAAACGTGAGTCTCCATGTCTGAGTGGGTACTCCTCGGCATCGGGCTCCTCCTGACCGTCGGAACCGGCCTCTTCGTCGCGTCCGAATTCTCACTGGTCAACCTCGACCGGTCCGACCTCGAGGTGCGCCAGTCGAAGGGCGAAAAGGGCCTCGGCATGACGATCGGCGCGCTCAAGCGCACGTCGACCCATCTCTCCAGCGCCCAGCTCGGCATCACGCTCACCACGCTGCTCACCGGGTACACGATGGAACCCGCGTTCAGCATCTTCCTGACGCCGCTGTTCGAGGCAGTGGGCATCCCCGAGATGGCTATCCCGACGACCGCGACAATCGTCGCCGTCGTCATCGCGACCCTGCTGTCGATGATCATCGGCGAGCTGGTGCCGAAGAACTTCGCGCTCGCGCTTCCCCTGAGAACCGCGAAGCTCGTAATCCCCTTCCAGGTCGGTTTCACCGCGGTGTTCCGCCCGGCCGTCGCGCTGCTGAACAACACGGCGAACGCCATCATCCGCTCGTTCGGCATCGAGCCGAAAGAGGAGCTGTCGGGGGCGCGCACCGCCGAAGAGCTGTCGTCGCTCGTGCGCCGATCGGCGCGCGAGGGCAGCCTCGAGAACGACACGGCGACGCTGCTCGCCCGCACGCTCGCCTTCTCCGACCTCACCGCGCAAGACGTGATGACGCCGCGGCCGCGCGTGAAGAGCGTCGACCGCACCGACACCGCGTTCGACGTCATCGAGCTCGCCCGCACCACCGGACTCTCGCGCTTCCCCGTCATCGACGACAGCGTCGACGACGTCGTCGGCATCGTGCACGTCAAGCAGGCGGTCGCGGTTCCGCGGTCGAAGCGCACGGACGTACCGGTCTCGGCACTGCAGTCCGACGCGCTGCGCGTTCCGGAGACCATGAAGCTCGACTCGCTGCTCGCCGAACTGCGGGGGCGCGGCTACCAGATGGCCGTCGTGCTCGACGAATACGGCGGAACCGCGGGCGTCGCCACGCTCGAGGACCTGGTCGAGGAGCTCGTGGGCGAGGTGTCCGACGAGCACGACCGGTCGAAGCCCGACGTCGTGCGCTCCCGCGACTGGTTCACCTTCCCGGGCATCCTCCGCCCCGACGAACTGCTCGAACGCACGAGCATCTCCGTGCCGGAGGAGGGTCCGTTCGAGACCGTCGCCGGCTGGCTGATGAGCGAGCTCGGCCGTCTCCCGATCGTCGGCGACACCGTCGACATCGCCGGCGGCACGTTCCGCATCGAACGTCTCGACGGGCGCCGCATCGACCGCGTGCGCTACACCCCCACGGCCATATCCGACAGCAACGAGAGCGAGGTGAGTGCCCGATGAACGATTCGCTTCCCGGCATTCTCTGGCTGGTCGTGCTGCTGCTCGTCAACGCCTTCTTCGTCGGCGCCGAGTTCGCCGTCATCTCGGCCCGTCGCTCGCAGATCGAGCCGAAGGCCGAGGCCGGATCACGCGCCGCCAAGACCACGCTCTGGGCGATGGAGCACGCCACCCTGATGCTCGCGACCAGCCAGCTGGGCATCACGATCTGCTCGCTGCTCATCCTCAACGTCTCCGAACCGGCGATCCACCACCTGCTCGAGGTCCCGCTGCACGCGGCCGGCCTGCCCGACGAGATCAGCGGCATCGTCGCGTTCGCGTTCACGCTGCTGCTCGTGTCGTTCCTGCACGTCGTGATCGGCGAGATGGTTCCGAAGAACCTGTCGTTCTCGATGCCCGACCAGGCCGCGCTGCTGCTCGCACCGCCGCTCGTCTTCGTCGGCAACGTCTTCAAGCCGGTGATCATCGGCCTCAACGCCACCGCCAACGGCATCGTGCGGTTGTTCGGCGTGACTCCGAAGTCGGAGGCCACGAGCGTGTTCACCCTCGGCGAGGTCGCCAACATCGTGGCGCAGTCGACGAAGGAGGGCGTGCTGATGGACTCGACGGGCGCGCTCACCGCGGCGTTCGAATTCACCGAGAAGAAGGTGCAGGACATCGCGATCGGCCTGGGCGACCTCGTCACCCTGCCCGAGGACGCGTCGCCCGCCGACGTCGAGCGCGCCGTGGCGCAGCGCGGATTCTCGCGCTACATCCTCGTCAACGACGAGGGCGAGCCGACCGGCTACCTGCACCTGAAAGACGTCATCGACCTCGACGGCGATGAGTTCACCGAACCGGTTCCGCCCAAGCGGATCCGCCAGCTGATCTCGATCTTCCGCAGCACCGACCTCGAGGACGCGCTCGCGACCATGCGGCGCTCGGGCACCCACGTGGCGCGGGCATTCGACGAGAACGGCGCGACGCGCGGTGTGCTCTTCCTCGAGGACATCATCGAAGAGCTCGTCGGCGAAGTGCAGGACGCGACGCGGCGCAACTAGCGCGGTGGTACAACGTCGGTACCCTCCTTCGCAGGCTCAGTCGGCGCGGTGGCGCGAAATCGCTGGCGCGATTTCCCCTAGCGCCACCGCGCCCTCACGTACGCCTCGGGCCAGTAGTCGACCTCGACGCCGAGCTCGTGCGCGGCGCGCAGCGCGAAGTGCGGGTCGCGCATCATCTCGCGCCCGAGCATCACGGCGTCGGCCTGACCGCTCGCGACGATCTCCTCGGCCTGCGCGGCCGTGGTGATGAGTCCGACGGCGTTGACCGGAACGCCCGCGCTGGTCGCGATGAAGTCAGCGAACGGCACCTGGTAGCCGGGGCTGAGCGGAATCGTCACGCCCGACACGTTGCCGCCGGTCGAGATGTCGAAGAAGTCGGCGCCGGCGTCTTTCGCCCAGCCCGACACGGTGGCGGTGTCCTCCTGGTTCCAGCCGCCCTCGGCGTAGTCGGTCGCCGAGAAGCGCACGAAGACGGGCAGCTCGTCGCCCACCGCCTCGCGCACGGCACGCACGACCTCGAGCACGAAGCGCGCCCGGTTCTCGAGGCTTCCGCCGTACTCGTCGGTGCGCAGGTTCGAGAGCGGGGAGAGAAACTGGTGGATCAGATAGCCGTGGGCCGCGTGCACTTCGACGAGGTCGAACCCGGCGGCGACGGAGCGCTTGGCGGCCGCAGCGAACTCGGCGACGACGGCGTGGATCTCCTCGACGCTCAGGGCGCGCGGCACCGCGTAGTCACCGAACGCCACCGCCGACGGGCCGACGGTCGGCCAGCCGCCGTCGTCGGTCGAGACGGTCCCGGTCTTCGCGGGGGCCCAGCCGCGGTGCGTCGACGCCTTGCGCCCGGCGTGGGCGAGCTGGATGCCGGCGACGGCGCCTCGCTCGTGCAGGAACGCGGTGATGCGCGACCAGGCCTCGACCTGGGTCTGGTTCCAGATGCCGGTGTCGTGCGGCGAGATGCGCCCGATGGGCGCGACGGCGGTCGCCTCGCTCATGATCAGGCCGGCACCGCCCATCGCGAAGGCTCCGAGATGCACGAGGTGCCAGTCGGTGGGCACGCCGTCGCGCTTCTCGACCGAGTACTGGCAGAGTGCCGGCACCCAGAGGCGGTTGCGGAACGTGGTCGAACGGATGCTGAGCGGCGTGAAGACGCCAGGTGCGGTGGTGGTCACTGATCTCCCGGTTGAGTGGCCGCGCTCAGGAGGCGAGTGCGGTGAGGAACTGACGGAGTCCGTCGACGTGCAGGTAATGGTGCACGGTCGCGCCGAGGGCGGCCGCGGCATCCGTATTGATCTTCTTGTTGTCGATGAAGACCATCTGCTGGGGTGTTATTCCCAACCCGTCGGTCACCTCGAGGTAGATCGACGGGTCGGGCTTGAGGTCGAGCATCTCGGCGCTCACGAACATCCGCTCGAAGAACTGGGCCATGGGGGAGTAGCGGAACGGTCCGGCGAAGTCGAAGCCCGCGTTGGAGAGCAGGGCCACACGTGTGCCGCCGGCGTGCAGCTCGGCGATGAGGTCGATGGTGCCGGGTTCGACGCTGATCCAGCTGGTGAAGTCGAGCGCCCAGAGCTGCTGCACCCGCGAGGCCCGCCAGTCGGCACCGGTGTCGGCGGCAATGAGCCGCCAGTACTCGGGCACGCTGATCGTGCCGCGGTCGAGACCGTCGCGGTGGCCCCAATAGCTGGGCCAGAACGCCTCGGCGTCGACGCCGGCGAGTGCCACGAGCGCGTCGCGGTCGGCCGTACTCGGTTCGAGCGATATCACCTCGCCATAGTCGAAGACAACAACCCGGTCGGCGATACGCAGCGTCATGGTTCCAAACTAGCCTGAGACCCATGAGCGACTTCACAACCTGGCGACCGGATGACGCGGCTCGCCTGATCGCGGTGCCGGGGCCGCACGACGACAAATACTCGCGCGGTGTGCTCGGGGTCATCACGGGCAGCGACCAGTACCCCGGTGCCGCCGTGCTCGGTGTGGAGGCGGCGCTGCGCACCGGCGTCGGCATGGTGCGCTACCTCGGCGGCGAACGGGTGTCGACGCTCGTGCTGCAGCGGCGCCCCGAGGCCGTGACGAGCGACGGTCGTGTGCAGGCGTGGCTCATCGGCTCCGGCCTCGACCACGCCTCGCGCGACGACGCCACGGTCGCGCGCAGCACAGTCGCGATGGCGCAAGCGCTGCCGACCGTGCTCGACGGGGGAGCACTCGACCTGCACGAGGGCGCGACCGGCCCGGTCGTGATCACCCCGCACTACGGCGAGCTCGCCCGGGTGCTCGACGTCGACAAGCAGCGCATCGTCGCCGACCCCGCGACGTGGGCGCGCACCGCGGCCGACGAACTCGGCGTGACCGTGCTGCTCAAGGGGCACAGCACCCACGTCGTCGGCGGCGGGCTGTCGCTCGTCGCGTCGAGCGCGCCGAACTGGCTGGCGACCGCGGGGGCGGGCGACGCTCTCGCGGGCATCCTCGGCGCCCTCGTCGCCACACACGCGGGCGCGGTCGCCGACGACGAGACCCTGCTGGCGAAACTCGCCGCCACGGCGTCGGTCGTGCACGGGCTCGCGGCCGAACGCGCCAGCCGGGGCGGGCCGCTGACCGTGCTCGACCTCGCGCACGAGGTGTCGGGCACGATCGCGGGGCTGCTGGCCTCGTCGTAGCCGGCGCCTATCGTGGCCGGCGCACGCCGTAGTCTTGAAACCATGACGGACGCCGCTGATTCGCCACGGCGGATCGCGACCGTGCTGCGCTCTGCCGCGACGAGCCGGATGACACTCTGGCTCGGGTTCGTCGCCGCTCACTTCTGGCTCGGGTGGCTCAACCTGTACGCCCCAGGCCTTCCCCTCGGCGACGTGACGATCACGTACAAGCTGTGGACCGACCAGATCGTGATGAACGACTACTGGATGGGCATCGACAGCGTGTGGGTCTATCCGATCCTCGCGATCGTGCCGATGCTCGCCGCGTTCGCCCTCGGCCCGGCCCTCTACGCCGGCACCTGGCTGACCATGATCATGCTGCTGAACGCCGTGGCGTTCGCGGCGATCACCGGCTGGTCGACGTCGCGCCGTAGGGCCGTCGTCGGCTGGTGGTGGATCGTCTTCCTGGTGCTGCTCGGGCCGATCGCGATCGCCCGCATCGACTCGGTGTCGGTGCCGCTCGCCATCGTGGGAATGCTGCTGCTCGCCACACGGCCGACGGCCGCCGCCGTCGTGCTCGCCGTCGCCACCTGGATCAAGGTGTGGCCGGCCGCCCTGCTCGCGGCCGTCGTCATCGCCTGCAGGTCGCGCCGCGAGACGACCGTCGCGGCGTTCTTCGTGAGCGCCGCCGTCGTGATCGTGGCGCTGCTGTTCGGCAGCGGCCTCAACGTGTTCAGTTTCTTCACCCAGCAGACCGGCCGCGGCCTGCAAGCCGAGGCACCGGTGAGCACGGTCTGGCTCTGGCAGGCCTTCGCCGGGGTGCCGAACACCTACATCTACTACGACACCGCGATCCTCAGTTTCCAGATCGTTGGCGACGGCGTCTCGACGGCCGCCGCGGTGATGACGCCCCTGCTCGCTGTCGTCGCGCTCGCCGTGGCGGCGACCGGCGTCTGGGCGGTGCGCCGAGGCGCCCCGGCCACCGAGCTGCTCGCGCCGCTGGCTCTGGCGCTCGTGACCACCCTGATCGTGGTGAACAAGGTCGGTTCGCCGCAGTTCATCGCCTGGCTGGCCGTGCCGATCGTCTACGGCCTCGCGAACAACGCGGCGGGCAACGGGCGGTCGTTCCGGTTCCCCGCCGTGATCACGCTCGTGGTCGCGGCGATGACGCAGGCGTTTTATCCTTATCTCTACGTCGAACTGCTGTCGCTCAACCCGATCCTGCTCGTCGTCGTGACGGCCAGGAACGTGCTGCTGTGCGTGCTGCTCGCCTGGGCCGTGCGCAGCGTCGTGCTGGTCGGCCGTCTCGCCACCCCCGGCGCACCGTCGCGCGCGAACCCCGTCGCCGCCCCGCGCGACCGCGGGTTCGACGAACTCATCCAACCAAAGGACTAACCATGCTCGTGGCCTTCTCGGTCTCACCCGTCGGCACCAGCGGCGATGACGGTTCGGTGCACGAAGCGGTCGCCGCGGCCGTGCGGGTTGTACGCGACTCCGGCCTCCCCAACCAGACTGACGCCATGTTCACCACGCTCGAGGGCGACTGGGACGAGGTCTTCGCCGTGGTGAAGGCGGCGACCGAGGCCGTCGCCGCGTTCGGACCGCGCGTCTCGCTCGTGCTCAAGGCCGACATCCGCCCAGGGCACACCGGCGAGCTGACCGGCAAGGTGGAGCGCGTCGAACGCGCGCTGGCCGAGGCCGAAGCACCCGACGCCACGACCGCCTCCGAGTGAGCGTCCTCTCGCCCACCCGGGTTCGCTTCGCGCTGCTCGCCCTCGCCCTCGGCGGCTTCGGCATCGGAACCACCGAGTTCGTGGCCATGGGCCTGCTCGAGAATCTCGCTCAAGACCTGCTGCCCACGCTCTATGCGACCAGCCACGAAGACGCCATCGCCCAGACCGGCTGGCTCATCACCGCCTACGCGCTCGGCGTCGTGGTGGGAGCGCCCACCATCGCCGCGCTGTCGGCGCGTTTCCCGCGCAAGCAGCTGCTGCTCTGGCTGCTCGTTGCGTTCACCCTAGCCACGGTGCTTTCGGCCGTGCTCCCAACGTTCGAGCTCGTGCTCGTCGCGCGCTTCGTCGCCGGGCTGCCGCACGGCGCCTACTTCGGCATCGCGACCCTCGTGGCGGCCTCGCTCATGGGCGAGGGCAAGCGTGGTCGCGGGGTGGCGATCGTGCTCTCCGGCCTCACCATCGCCAACGTTATCGGCGTGCCGCTGATCACCCTCCTCGGCCAGCAGGCCGGCTGGCGCATCGCCTACCTGGCCGTCGCCGCGATCTTCGCGGTCACCTTCGTCGCGGTCGCCCTCGCGGTTCCGCTGCAGGAGGGCGACAAGAACGCCACGCTCAAGCGCGAGCTGCGGGCCTTCGCGCGCCCACAAGTCTGGCTGGCCCTGCTCACCGGCGCCATCGGCTTCGGCGGGTTCTTCGCGGTCTACAGCTACGTGAGCCCGGTCGTGACCCAGGTCACCGGGCAGAGCGAGAGCTTCGTGCCGATCGCGCTCGTGGTCATCGGCCTGGGCATGACCCTCGGCAACCTCGCCGGCGGACGCGCGGCCGACCACCACGTGATGGGCACCATCTTCGTCTGCTTCGGCATCTTCGTGGTCGCGCTCACGTCGTTCGCGTTCACCGCGCAGACGACCGTCGGCCTGCTCGTCTCGCTCTTCGTCGTCGGCGGCGCAGCATCCGCCCTGTCCCCGGCCATCCAATCGAGACTGATGGATGTCGCGGGGGACTCTCAGACCCTCGCGGCGGCCGCCAACCACGCCGCCCTCAACATCGGCAACAGCCTCGGCGCCTACCTTGGCGGCGTGACGATCGCGGCCGGGCTCGGGTACCTCTCACCGTCGCTCGTCGGGCTCGCGCTCTGCGTGCCGGGCATCGCGCTCGCGCTGTGGAGCGTGGCGCTGCAGCGCCGCCGGCCGCTCACGTCGACGTCGCTGTAGCGGGCGGGCGCGTTCTTACAACGCGCGCGGCTGGTCGCTCTCGATGAGGATGCCGTCTTCGATCGCGCGCTTGCGCAGGGCGACCTTCGTTCCGACGTCGAAGCCGGCGACGCGGTACTTCTCACGGATGCGCTTGAGGTACGACTTGGCCGTCTCCTCGCTGATGCTGAGCTGGAAGGCCACGGCCTTCACCGGCTCGCCGCCGCCGTAGAGGGCCATAACGCGGCGCTCCTGGGCGCTGAGCTTGGGCGAACCACCCACCTCGCCAGCGTTCAGGGCGAGGTCGAGCTCTGCCGAGACGAACGACTCGCCGACCGAGGCGGCACGCAGGGCCTCGATGATCATGCTGGCGTCCTCGCTCTTCACGAGGTAGCCGAGTGCGCCGGCCGCGAGGGCCTCGCGCACGACGTTCGGCTCGGAGTAGGTGCTCATCAGCACGACCTTCACGGCCATGGTCTTCAGCGTCGCGATCTTCAGCGAGATCGGGATGTTGTCTTTGAGGTCGAGGTCGAGCAGCACGACGTCGACGGGAAATGCAGAGCTCGAGAGCAGCTCGGGCCAGCTCGCAACCGCGGCGACCATCTCGATGTCCTGCGCGCTGCGGATCCACTCGGTGAGTGCCCCCAGGAGCATCCGGTGATCGTCAACGATGGCGACGCGGATGCGCTTGTCTGGGTCGGTCACTGTGGGTCCTGTTCTGTAGAGCGGTTGTGAGCGGCAACTGCGCTCGAATTACAAGTCGGCCGGGTTGTCGACAAAGCACTCGATTTCCACCCGGAGACTCGCGTTCTGACTTGAGTCACTGTAGCGTCCCACCCGCCGGATGGCGTCCCATGTTGACGGATCGACACGATTTCGCTGCACGCCGGTGGTGGTGATCACCACGGGAACCTTAAGTTTATGGGACAACGCGACAGGTGCCGTCGCGACGATCGGGCCGACGTTGACCTGCACGGTGCGCACCGCGGTCTTCTTAGCGTGGTCGTTGACGAGCAGCCAGACGGCTGCCAGCAGCCCGTCGCGCTGGTTGGCGTCGAGGAGGCCGGCGAGGCTGCCCTTGTCGGTGAGGGTGACCGAGCGGCCGAGCAGCTCCGACTCGGTGATCGCGTGGTAGAGCCAGGTCTCGCGGCGGCCCTCGATGAGATGCAGGCGCAGCTCGGTCGCGAGCGACGCGGCGACCGAGGCCGTCTTCGGGCGCAATGGCAGGGCGATGCGCCCGGTGGCGACGGAGTCGAGCAGCTCTTCGGCGGCGAGGTCGAGGCGGGCGAGCTCTTCGGAGGCGAGCATTCCCACGGCGAAGCGGGGCGCCGACACGGTGCTCTGCACCAGCACCCGGTCGAGCTCGACCTGCACCATGCTGCGGAAGCCGCGCACGATCATGACGCCGACGACCACGGGGAGTACGGCGAAGGCGAGCGAGGTGAGCTGCGCCGAGGCGTTCTCGGGGGTGAGGCGGGTGTTGACGATCATCACCGCGAGCAGGGCCGCGCCGATCGCGCCGATCGAGATCAGGATCTCCGACGGTCGCCGCAGCGTTATCACCAGCAGCAGCGCCATCGCTGCGGTGAGCGACGCGGTGGCGTACCGGCCGACGTCGTGCAGGTCCCAGATGGCGACGACGTCGAGCACGATGACGGCGGCGATGAGTCCGAGGAAGAGCGAGAACATCCAGTCGGGCAGGCGGTCGCCCACGATGCTCGCGGTGACGAAGGCGGTGGCGAGAACGGCGATCAGCAGGATCCACGCGGCGAGGGCGGGGATCGGGTTCGGATAGTCGGGCCAGTACGACACGAACCAGCTGAAGCCGTAGATGGCACGGATGCCGCAGACCAGCGAGGCTCCGATGCCGATGAAGGCGGTGCCGAGGCTGGCGCGGTGAGGGTTCTCGGGTCGCACCAGGCGGCGTGCTCCGCCGACGAGGCTGCGACTGGCCCTGACCTCGGCGAGCAGGCCGAGGGTGTTCTCGCTCGCGGGGGGAAAGCTCACCGGGGGACCTCCAGCACTACCGTCGTTCCCGATCCGGGTTCCGAGAACAGCCGGGCATGACCGCCGACCTCCTTGAGGCGGGCGACGACGGATTCTTTGAAACCGAGCCGCGCCGAGTCGACGTCGTCGAGGATGAAGCCGACCCCGGCATCCGTGATCATCGCGCGCACCGTGGTGGCGTCGTCGACGATCGTCACGTGGGCCTCGCGAACGCCCGAGTGCCTGCGCACGTTCTCGAGACACTCGGCGAGGGCGAGCAGGAAGGCGTCGAGGACGTCGCTCGGCAGCAGCACCTGCCCGGTGCCGTGCCAGGCGACCTCGAGCCCCATGCGGCCGAACCGCTGCTTCACCGACTCGAGCGTGGTGCCGAGCACCGTCTCTTCGACCGGTTCGAGGTTGTAGCCGCCCGACGACAGGGGGGTCGGGGTGGCGCCGAGCCGAAGCTGGCGCAGCAGTTTCGCGTCGTCGGCCGACTGCTGCTGCAGCGCGGCCGGGGCGACACCGACGCCGCTGTGGGCGAGCAGGGTGAGGGTGGCGAGTACGGTGTCGTGCAACAGGCGCGCCGACTGGCGGCGCTGGGCCTCGATCTCGCTGGCCTGTCGTTCGGCGCGGTGGGCGCGGCCGATGCTGGCGATGCGCCGTGCGGCCTGGGGTACGCCGGCGCTGATCCAGATGCCGACGACCGCGGCGATGGTCCAGCCGAGCACGAGCAGGCCCACCGTCATCAGCGGTGGGCGGGAGTCGGCGGTGAGCCAGACGGTGGTGCCGGTGACGACCGCGAAGACCAGCACGAGGACGGTGAGCCGCACCCGGTCGGTCGAGAGCACGAGGGCGACAGAGGGCAGCGACGCGGCGGTGAACTGCGCGATCGACGACAGCGCCGCGGGTGTCAGGCCGTCGGGGTTGAGCGCCGTGATCGTCGCGACGATACCGAGCACGCTCGCGACCTCGATCCCCACCCAGAGGTACGACCGGCTGAGGCCGATGCGGTACTGGGCGGCGATGAGAGCGACGAGCAGTGGCACGAACGGCAGGTAGGTGGCCGGCGTGACGGCATCGGGAACCACGAGACACAGCGTGGCGACGACGGCGAAGCTCAGCCCGTAGATGCGCGCCGTGCGCTGCAACAGGCGGTCACGCTCCTTGAGAATGTGATCCACCGAGCTCCCGCCCCCCACTAGAACCGCTCATCGAACTACTGCCTGCCGCACTGCCCCTTCCCGGGCGCGTGTGGTATTCACCCAGTCTGCCACCACAAATGGGGGTGACTCGCCACTCGATGCCGTTGGGCCTGCGGGGTACAGTCGAAAGCCAGAGGGACAACGCCGGGGGATGCCGAGGCCGCAGGGAAACCTGCGGCCTCTGCGCGGTAATGACCGTCGGCCGGCGATCGGGGGATCGTCAGGCCGCGAGCAGTCGTGCGAGATGGAAGCCGACGACCGCGTCTTCGATCAGGAAGCCGTCGTGGCCGAAGTCGGACGTGATGACCGTCGCCTCCGTGCCGTCGATGTTGCCCGGTACGTGCTTGGCGATGAGCACCTGGCCGTCGACCGGGAACAGCCGGTCGCTGTCGATACCGAGGATGAGGGCCTTCGCGGTGATGCGTGAGAGAGCCGCCTGGATGCCTCCGCGTCCGCGGCCCACATCGTGCGAGTTCATCGCCTCGACGAGGGTGATGTAGCTGTTCGCATCGAAGCGGCGCGAGAACTTGTTGCCGTGGAAGTCTAGGTAGCTCTCGACCGCGTAGCGGCCGCCGCCGCCCAGCGGGCTGATGCCGCTCTGCCAGCTGCGTTCGAACCGGTCGTTCAGCTCGCCGGGGGAGCGGTAGTTGAGCAGGGCCATCCGACGGGCGAGGGCGAGGCCGCGGTGCGGGCCGTCGCCGTCAGCCGCCTCGTAGTAGTCGCCGTCGGCGAACGTCGGATCCATGCGCACGGCCTCGAGCTGCACGAAGTTCAGCGCGATCTGGTCGGCGCGGCTCGTCGGAGGCGCCGCGAGGATGGCGACGCGGTCGAGCCGGTCGTGGTGTCCGATCGCCCACTCGAGCGCCTGCATGCCGCCCATCGACCCGCCGATCACGACCGCCCAGCGCTCGACGCCGATCGCCGTCGAGAACGCGGCCTGCGCGGCCACCTGGTCGCGGATGGTGATGAACGGAAAGTCGGCGGCCCACTCCCGCCCGAGCGGCGAGTGCGAGGCCGGCCCGGTGCTGCCCTGGCAGCCACCGAGCATGTTGGGCGCGACGACGAACCATTCGTCGGTGTCGATGGCCTTGCCTTGGCCGATATTTCCCGACCACCAACCGGCTGTCGGATGACCAGGGCCCGGTGTTCCGACGACGTGGCTGTCGCCCGTCAGCGAGTGCAGCACGAGCACGGCGTTCGAGCGGTCGGCGTTGAGCGTGCCCCAGGTCTCGTAGGCGATGCGCACCGACGGCAGTCTCCCGCCGCGCTCGAGGTCGAGCGCGCCGATACCCACGAACCGGCGGTGGCCCGCGGGGTCGCCGTCGCGCCAGGCGCCCGTGGCCGGCGGCTTGCCGATCATCGAGCGGGTGTCTGCCTCGGTGATGATCGTCGAGGGCACGGTGTCTTCGGGTGTCTGCCAGTCCATGTTCTAGCCAGTATCGCCAATTCCGGCGACACTCATCGCTTTGTTACGCGTGCGCGTTCGCCGCCACTACCGCGCGCGCCGCGGTGAAGCCGGCCTGCAGGTCGGCGAGGATGTCGTCGATGTTCTCGAGCCCGACCGAGAGGCGTACCAGCCCGGGGGTGACGCCGGCCGTGAGCTGCTGTTCGGGCGTCAGTTGCGAGTGAGTCGTCGATGCCGGGTGGATGATGAGGCTGCGCACATCGCCGATGTTCGCGACGTGGCTGAATAGCGAGACGCTGTCGACGAGCGCGCGGCCCGCATCGACGCCGCCCTTGAGCTCGAACGAGAGCACACCGCCGACGCCCTTCGGCGCGTACTTGTTCGCGGCCTCGTACCACGGGCTGGTCGGCAGTCCCGAGTAGTTCACCGACGCGATGTCGTCGTGGTTGTCGAGCCACTCGGCGACGGCCTGGGCGTTCGCGACGTGACGCTCGACCCGGAGGCTCAGCGTCTCGATGCCCTGGATGAGGCTGAAGGCGCTGTCGGGCGAGATCGACGAGCCGAAGTCGCGCAGCAGCTGCACACGCGCCTTGATGATGTAGGCGATGGGGTCGCCGACCGCGGCCGTGTAGCTGGCGCCGTGGTAGCTCGGGTCGGGCTCGGTGAGACCGGGAAACTTCTCGACGTTCTTGCTCCACTCGAAGGTGCCGCCGTCGACGATCGCGCCGCCGATCACGGTGCCGTGGCCGCCCAGGTACTTGGTCGCCGAGTGCACGACGATGTCGGCGCCGAACTCGAAGGGGCGGATGAGGTACGGCGTCGCGATCGTGTTGTCGACGATGAGCGGCACCCCGTGCTCGTGCGCGACACCCGCGACGAGGGAGATGTCGAGGATGTTGATCTTGGGGTTTCCGATGGTCTCGGCGTAGAACAGCTTGGTGTTCGGCCTGACGGCATCGGCCCACGCCTGCGCGTCATCCTGGTCTTCGACGAAGGTGGTCTCGATCCCCAGCTTCGCGAGCGTGTACTTGAACAGGTTGTAGGTGCCGCCGTAGATCGACGACGACGAGACGATGTGATCGCCGGCCTGGGCGATGTTGAGCACGGCGAACGCCTCGGCGGCCTGGCCCGAGGCCACCAGCAGTGCAGCGGTTCCGCCCTCGAGCGCGGCGATGCGCTCTTCGACGACGGCCTGGGTGGGGTTCTGGATGCGCGTGTAGATGTTGCCGAACTCGGCGAGCGCGAACAGGTTCTTGGCGTGCTCGGCGTTGTCGAACACGTAGGAGGTGGTCTTGTAGATCGGGGTGGCGCGGGCCTTGGTGACGGGGTCGGGAGCCGCACCCGAGTGGATCTGCTTCGTTTCGAACTTCCAGTCGCTCATGGGCAACCCTTCCTCGATGAGATGTTGGCAGCGAGCCTATGAAGCCCGGCCGGAGTGGGCAACGGAGTGAGACACACGGCGTAAAGAAGGCTTGCTTCGCGCGACTACTCATGCGAGAGTAGTTTGCATGTCCTCGGTACGGCTCTACATCCTCGGTGCGCTCGACGTGGAGGGGCCCATGCACGGGCACCAGCTGCGTCTGCTCGCAGAGAAGGAGCACGTGCACTACTGGACCGACATCTCGGTCGGATCGCTCTACGGCGTGATCAAGAGGCTCGCGGCCGAGGGGCTCATCACCGAACTGCGGGTCGAGCGCGAGGGCAACTACCCCGAACGCCAGGTCTACGAGATCTCGGACGAGGGGCGTGCTGCGCTCGCCGTACTGCGCCTCGACGCCCTGAGCAACGTCGTGTTCAGACACGATCCCTTCGACCTGGCGATGTCGCGCCTAGATCCCGAGAGCCTCGACACGGTGGCGGCCACGCTGTCCGGCCGGGTCGCCGACCTCGAGGCGATGCTCGCCGAGAGCGAGGCCCAACGCGCGCGGGCCGACAGGTACCTCACCGTCAACGAGCGGTTCATCCTCTCCCACAAGTCGGCCAGGCTCCAGGCCGACATCGACTGGCACCACGCCCTCATCTCCGAACTTCCCGCCATCATCGCCGACGAGTCGGCGCGAACGAAAGCATCCTCATGACAGACACCGCCGAGGCGAGCCAAGCCCCCGCCATCCCCAAGCGCGCCTGGCAGGCGCTCATCGTGCTGCTCGCCGGCATGTTCATCGCGCTGCTCGACACCACCATCGTGAATGTCGCACTCCCCAGCATCCGCACCTCCCTCGACGCCTCCGAAGCGACGCTGTCCTGGATCATCTCGGGCTACGCGCTCGCGTTCGGCCTCGTGCTCATCCCGGCCGGCCGCCTCGGCGACCGGATCGGCCACAAATGGGTGTTCTTCACCGGTCTCGCCCTCTTCACCGCGGCGAGCGTCGCCTGCGGTCTGGCGCAGAACGACGTGCAGCTCATCGTCGCGCGCATCGTGCAGGGCTTCGCCGGCGGCATCTTCCTGCCCGCCGTCACCGCCTTCATCCAGTTGCTCTTCCCCGCCCAGTCGCGCGGCAAGGCGTTCGCGATCATGGGCGCGGTCATCGGCGTCTCGACCGCGCTCGGTCCGATCATCGGCGGGCTCATCATCGAGGCGTTCGGCGAAGAGAGCGGCTGGCGCCTCGTCTTCGGCGTGAACCTGCCGATCGGCATCGTCGCGCTCATCGCGGCGGCGATCCTGCTGCCGAACGGCGCCGACGTCAAGGCGGCGAAGGGCACCAAGTCGGGCATCGACGTGGTCGGCCTCGTGCTGCTCTCGGCGGCCCTGATCGCCCTCCTCGTGCCGCTCATCGAGGGCGAAGACCAGGGCTGGCCGCTCTGGACCTACCTCACCCTGATCGCCGGCGTGCTGCTCGTCGTCGCGTTCGCCTTCTGGGAGATCTCGTACACGAAGCGCGGCCTCAGCCCCCTCGTTCCGCCGCGTCTGTTCAGCCACCCGGCGTTCACCGGCGGCACCATCCTGGCGCTGGTCTACTTCGCGGCCTTCACCAGCATCTTCTTCGTCATCTCGCTGCTCTGGCAGTCGGGCCTCGGGCACACCGCGCTCGAGTCGGGACTCGTCTCGATCCCGTTCGCGATCGGCTCGATCATCGGCTCGTCGCAGAGCAACCGCCTCACCGCCAGACTCGGCCGCACGGTTCTCACCATCGGCGTGGGCCTGCTCGCGGTCGGGCTCATCTCGGTCTTCGTGCTGCTGCTGACCATCCCCGGGGTCGACCTCACCAACTGGATGCTGCTCGCGCCGCTGCTCATCGCCGGCCTCGGCAACGGCCTGTTCATCGCGCCGAACGCGCAGTTCATCGTGGCGACGGTCGACCGCTCCGAGGCGGGCGGCGCCAGCGGTGTCATCGGCGTGATGCAGCGCATCGGCAGCGCGGTGGGCATCGCGGTCGTCGGCAGCGTGTTCTTCGCCGGCATCGCGAACGCGAACATCACCGGGCCGGGCGACGTCGCACAGGCGTTCACCGGTGCCGCGGCCTGGGCGCTCGGCCTCAGCGCCGCGCTCGCCATCGTGGCGTTCGTGCTGGTCTTCGCGCTGCCGAAGTCCGTGTCATCCGGCCACGGTCCTTCGGCTCCGCCCGTCGACTGACTAACGGTTGCGGCGAGAGCCGGTGGGGTCGGTGCGCGTCTCGCGCATCGGCCCTTCTTTTCTCTTCACAAACAGCCAGCGCGGCTTGGGTTCGACGATCGGGTGGAAGGTGCGGCGCACGATCGGCGCCGAGAGGGCGATCGAGATCGCGATGCAGGCGAAGACCATGCTCACCAGCCAGACCGCCGAGGTGTGCTCGTCCTTGAGGATGCCCGTCTCGCGCAGCGGGTAGAGGATGAAGCTGTGCAGCAGGTAGACGTACATCGTCGACGTGCCGAAGTCGGTGATCCAGGTCTCACGGCGGGGGATGAGCGCGAAGAACGCGGCGGTGAGCACCACCGCGAGCACGATGAGGCCGAGCCGCACCGCTCCCGCCCACCATTCGTCGCCGCCGAGGCCGCGGTACGAGTCGTCATAGAAGAACCAGTAGCGCAGGTCGATCTCGCGCCAGAGGTTGATGTTGCCGCCGACGACGGCGAGCCAGGCGCCGAGCACACCGACCGCAACGACCCGCACCCACCAGCCGTGCACAACGCGACGCCAACGGTCGACGACGCCCCACTCGTTGAGCTTCCAGCCGAGCACGAAGAACGGCAGGATGCCGATGGCGCGCGAGAGCGAGAACGTGCTGTCGACGTTGCCGAAGTAGCCGACGCCGACGGAGAAGAGCACGGCGATGAGAAGTGGGAACTTCAGCAGGGCGAGGTAGGGCAGGATCAGCCGGAAGATGCCGAGGGCCAGCAAGAACCAGAGGGTCCAGCTCGGCTGTGTCGGGTTGAACTCGCGCTTGCCCTCGACGACGAACTGCACAAAAGTCCAGATCGACTCCATGATCACGTAGGGCACGATGATGTCGGTGATGACCTTCGTCATCTGGCGCGCGTTCGGTGAGCCGGGCCGGGAGAAGTAGCCGCTGATGATCGCGAACGCGGGCATGTGGAACGCGTAGATGAACAGGTAGACGATGAGCGCGTTGTCGCTGTCGGCGGTGAGCCGCTGGATTCCGTGGCCGATGACCACGAGGGTCACGCAGAGGAAACGGGCGTTGTCCCAGAACGGCACGCGCTCTTTGGGTGCGCCGTTGCCCACTGCAGCGGGCGTGGCTGTCGGCGGCGACGTCATGGCTGTCATTGAGGCCAGTGTACCGACGGTACTTTTGGTTCATGACTTCTCGACGCGTTGTAGTGACCGGTGCCAGCTCAGGAATCGGGGCCGCCACCGTGCGTCTCTTCCGCGACCACGGCTGGGATGTCGTCGGCGTCGCCCGTCGCGCCGACCGTCTCGAGGCGCTCGCCGCCGAGACCGGTGCCGACGTGTTCGTGGCCGACCTGACCGTGCAGAGCGAGGTCGACGCGCTGCGCGACTTCGTGGCCGGCCTCGGCCCCGTGCACGCGCTCGTCAACAACGCCGGCGGTGCCTTCGGCCTCGCCTCGGTCGAGGCCGGTAGCGCCGACGACTGGATCCGCATGTACGACGTCAACGTGGTCGCGGTCAAGCGCGTCACGTCGGCCTTCCTCCCGCTGTTGCGCAAAGCGGCGGCGGATGTCGACGGTGTCGACATCGTCACCATCACGTCGATTGCCGGTCACACCGCCTACGAGGGCGGCGGCGGGTACAACGCCGCGAAGTTCGCCGCGCACGCGCTGATGGAGGTGCTGCGACTCGAGCTCTCCGGCGAGCCGATCCGCGTGATCGAGATCGCGCCGGGAATGGTGAAGACCGAGGAGTTCTCGCTCGTGCGCTTCGGCGGCGACCAGGCCAAGGCCGACGCGGTCTACGACAACGTCGCCGACCCGCTCGTGGCCGAAGACGTCGCCGAGACCATCGTGCACGCGGTCGAGCTGCCCTTCCACGTCAACCTCGACCTCGTCACGATCAAGCCGGTCGCCCAGGCCGCCCCGCACAAGGTCGCGCGCGGCGCGCTGACCGCGCGGGTCTAGCCGCCGACCGGCGTCACCGGCAGCGCGTCGGGTTCCACCTCGACCTCGTCGTCGCCGAACGCGAACTTCGGCACCATGAACAGCAGGAGGGCGGCCAACAGCGCGCCGCCGCCGCAGATCGCGAAGACGGTGAGGTAGCCGAACAGGCTCGACGCCGTGCTGCCCGCGACCTGCACGGTACCGGCGGCCAACAAGACGGCGAAGACGGATGACGCGAACGAACCACCGATCGTCTTCGTGGTGTTCGTGAGGGCCGTCGCCACTCCCGTCTGCCCGCGCGGCGCGGCTGCTGCGGCCGCGGAGGGCAGGGCGGCGACGAGCGCACCGGCGCCAATGCCCGCGATCACCATGTTCGTGAACACGTGCAGCGCGCTGTCGTGGAACGGCAGGAAGAGGAAGTACCCGCCGGCGACGAGGAAGGCGGCACCGATGAGGGTGATGCGCGGGGTGGTCAGCCTGGCCGCGACCGGGAACAGCACGGCGCCCACGATGAGTGACACCAGGTAGGCGCCGATCAGGTACGAGATGTTCGAGGCATCGAGCGACAGGCCGTATCCGGTCTCCGCACGGTCGGTTCCGGCGAAGGTGGAGAGCGGCGCCTGGGCGCCGAGCAGGCTGATGCCGATGAGCCCGGCGGTGAGCTGCACCGGCCACATGCGCGGCTGTGCGAGCACACGCAGGTCGATCGCCGGGTCCTTTTGCCGCAGCTCGAAGCGCCCCCACGGCACGAATACGAGCACGCCCGCGACCATCAGCGCGTAGACCCACCAGGTGTCGGCGCCGTTGATGCGCAAGAAGGTGAGCCCCGAGGTAATGAGCAGCAGGCCGATGCTCAACACGGTGAAGCCCACGATGTCGAGCGTGCGGCCCGGCAGCGGCTCCGACTCCGGCACCCCGAACAGGATCACGAAGAACACCAGGGTGACCGCGACCGCCGGGATGATCAGCGTGAGCGTCACATCGCCGCCGAGGGCGGTGAAGACCCGGCCGCCCGCGAGGGCCCCGACGATCGCCCCTGCCTGCAGCGCGACCACGAGAAAGCCGGCGGCCTTGCGTGTGGCCGAGGCGGCGGTGCCGGTGCGACGCCCGCGGTCGAAGATGAGCGCGATCTCGAGCGGCAACCACACGGTGAGAAAGCCCTGCAACGACCAGGCGACGAGGAAGCTGGTGAAGTCGCCGGTGAACGCGAGCCACCAGGTCGCCCCGGCGGTCACGACCGTCGATACGAGCAGGATGCGCTTGTGCCCGTACATGTCGCCGAGCTTGGCGAGGATCGGCACGCAGAGGGCCGCGACGAGCAACTGGGCGGCCTCGAACCAGTTGAAGTCGGCGTCGCGGATGCCGAGGTGCTCCACCAGGTCGGGAATGAGCGGAACGTAGAAACCCTGCAGGATGCCACTCACCAGTTCGACGAAGAACAGGAAGCCGACCAGACCCAACGTGACCGCGCCCGGCCGTGCTCTCAGAATCGTCATGAACGGATGCTAGTGGCAGGGTGCCCCAAGAGGGCGACCGGGCGAGATAGCGTGTCTCTTATGACTCCTCTTGCCTCCGATGTGCCGCCCGCCGCCGATCTCACGCCCGACCGCGAGGTGCTCACCTGGGACCAGTTCGGCGTCGCATCGCGCGAGCTCGCCCGCGACGTGCTGAAGAGCGGTTTTGTGCCGGATGTCGTGGTCGCGATCGCCCGCGGAGGCCTGCTTCTCGCCGGGTCAATCTCGTACGCGATCGGAGCCAAGAGCTGCGGCGCAATGAACATCGAGTTCTACACCGGCGTCGGGGAACGCCTGCCCGAGCCGATCATGCTGCCGCCGATGTTCGACGACTCGACGCTGGACGGCAAGAACGTGCTGCTCGTCGACGACGTCTCCGACTCCGGCCGCACGCTCGCCATGGTCGACCAGCTACTCAAGGCCAGCGGCGCCACCGTGCGCACCGTCGTGCTGTACACCAAGCCGGGCACGGTGCACGTGCCGAACTACACCTGGAAGAACACCGACCGCTGGATCAACTTCCCGTGGTCGGTGCTGCCGGTCGTCGAGGTCGACGGATTCGTCCCCACCCGCGGGGCCGACGCGTGAGCATCCACCTGGTCGGCGGCGGGTGGGCCGACGACTACGACGGCGAGGTGTTCCGCGAGTTCCTCGTCGAGGCGACGACGCGGGCCTTGGCTAGCGGCCGCGACGTGCCGCGCGTCGCGGTTCTCCTCGTGAGTGAAGACGCCGTAACGGCGGCCGGCCGCGCCGACCAGTACCGCGAGCTGCTGCTGCGGGTGTCGCTCTGCGAGCCGGTCGTCACCGCGATCGTCGAGGGCGAGCTGTTCACCTCGAGCGTGCTCTCGGGCATCGACGGTCTGCTCATCGGCGGAGGCCTGACTCCGTCGTACCTCGACGCGGTCGCCCCGATCGTCGAAGAGATCCGGATGCTCGTCGGCGACTCCCTGCCCTACCTCGGCTTCTCGGCGGGCGCCGCGATCGCCGCGGACACCGCCATCATCGGCGGGTGGAAGATCGGCGACGTGCCCGTGCTCTCGGAGGCGGCGAGCGAGGAGCTCGAAGACGTCACCGTGGCCGAGGGGCTCGGCCTGGTCGACCTCGCGATCGACGTGCACGCCGCCCAGTGGGGCACCCTCTCGCGGCTCGTCGCGGCGACCGAGGCGGGACTCGTCGACGGCGGCATCGCGATCGACGAGTTCACCGTGCTGATCGTCGGCGACGACCTGCTGCGCGTCGTCGGCACCGGCAGCATCTGGCAGGTCGACCGCACCGACGACGGCGTGAGTGTGAGTACCTTGGGGGCATGAGCCCGCCCGATCCCATGTCGCCGCACAGCCTGACCGAACTGCTCGACCCCGGCTGGGCAACGGCGCTCGAACCGGTCGCGCCGAACATCGCGGCCCTCGGCGACTTCCTGCGCGCCGAGACGGCGAACGGCAACGGCTACCTGCCGGCCGGACAGAATGTGCTGCGCGCGTTCACCCGGCCGCTCGCCGACGTACGCGTGCTGATCGTCGGTCAGGACCCGTACCCGACACCGGGCCACCCGATCGGGCTGTCGTTCGCGGTCGACCGCGACGTGCGCCCGCTGCCGCGCAGCCTCGCCAACATCTACCGCGAGCTGCGCGACGACCTCGGGGTCGCCACGCCCGAGCACGGCGACCTCGGCGCGTGGGCCGACCACGGGGTCATGCTGCTCAACCGCGTGCTCACCGTGCGTCCGGGAGCCGCGGCATCCCACCGGGGAAAGGGCTGGGAGGCGGTGACGGATGCCGCGATCCGGGCGCTCGTCGCGCGGGACACCCCGCTCGTGGCCGTGCTCTGGGGCAGGGACGCGCAGGCGCTGAAGCCGCTGCTCGGAGCCACGCCGACGATCGAATCGGCGCATCCGAGCCCGCTCTCCGCCTCGCGCGGGTTCTTCGGGTCGCGGCCGTTCAGCCGCGCCGACGCCGCGCTCGTGGCGCAGGGGGCGCATCCGATCGACTGGTCCCTCGACTCCGTCGGCTGAGCCCACGCCTTGTTGAGCTTGTCTTCACCGCTGTAGTTTCGACACATGGCAGCTACCACGACGACCATCGACGTCTCCCACCTCTCGAAGACGTTCGGGGCCGTCGAGGCGGTGTCCGACCTCAGCTTCGTCGTCGAGCCGGGCAGCGTCACCGGCTTCCTCGGTCCGAACGGGGCGGGCAAGACCACGACGCTGCGGATGCTGCTCGGGCTCGTGAACCCCAGCTCGGGCTCCGCCACATTCGGGGGAGTCGGCTACCGCGACCTCGACAACCCGCTCGCCACGGTCGGAACCGCGCTCGAGGCGTCGAGCTTCCACCCCGGGCGCACGGCACGCAACCACCTGGGCATCTACACGACGGCCACCGGCATCAGCCGCGACCGGGTCGAGAAGGTGCTGAAGCAGGTCGGTATGGACGCGTACGCCGACCGCCGGGTCGGCGGCTACTCGCTCGGCATGCGCCAGCGCCTCGGCCTCGCATTCGCGCTGCTCGGCGACCCCCGGGTGCTCGTGCTCGACGAACCCATCAACGGCCTCGACCCGGAGGGAATCCGCTGGATCCGCGGCTTCCTGCGCGAACTCGCCGACGAGGGACGCACCGTGCTCGTCTCGTCGCACCTGCTCAGCGAGGTGCAGCAGAGCGTCGACCGGGCCATCATCATCACCCGCGGGCGGCTGGTCTACGACGGCACCCTGACCGGGCTCGAGTTCACGGCGCGTGTCGCCGTCGACGCCCCCGACCGCGCCGCGCTGCACGCCGCACTGCTGGCGGAGGGGGCGCGCGTCGACGTCACCGACGACGGGCTCATCGTGAAAGAGCTCGACGCCACGGCGATCGGTGCGATCGCGCACCGCGCGGGCGTGGCACTCAGCCTGCTCGCGGCACAGCAGGAGGGGCTCGAGGCCGCGTTCCTCGAGCTGACCAGCCCCGAACCGGAGGCGAAACCGGGGGCGCATGCCGCTCCGGCCGAGGGGAGCGCATCGTGAGCATCGTGCGCGCCACCAACGCCGAACTGGCCAAGGTCTTCACCGTGCGGCTGTGGTGGATCCTCGCCATCGTCATGGTGCTCTACGTCGGCGCGCTCGCCGGCATCCTCGCCGGGGTCTTCGGCGGCCTCGACCTGTCGGGCGCCCAGGGCGCGCCGGCGATCGACCTGGGGCAGCTGCACCTCATCATCTACAGCACGGCCTCGGCGATCGGCTACGTGTTCCCCGTGCTACTCGGCGCCCTCTCCGCCACGTCCGAGTCGCGCCACCAGACGCTCACCCCAACTTTCCTGGCCAACCCGCGCCGCGCGCAGGTGCTCGTGGCCAAGGGCATCGCGATGGCGCTGATCGGCGCGCTGTTCGGCGTGCTCGCCCTCGTCGGGTCGGTGGGCGCCGGCGCGATCGTGCTCTCGGCGGTGGGCAAGGACGCCGGCCTCGGCGACTCCGACACCTGGGTGCTCGTCGGCCGGGTCGTGCTCGCGATGGCGCTCTGGGCCGTGATCGGCGTCGCCCTCGGCACGCTCGTCCCGAACCAGGTGGCCGCGCTCGTGATCGTGCTCGCCTTCACCCAGTTCGTCGAGCCCATCCTGCGGTCGGTGTCCGCGATCTGGGAGTGGACGGCCCGCGTCGGCCAGTTCCTGCCCGGTTCGGCGAGCGACGCCCTCGTCGGCTCGAGCGTCTTCACCTCGCTGGGCGCCACAACCACCGACATCATCGAGCTCGAGTGGTGGCAGGGCGGCCTCGTGCTCTTCGGCATCGCCGCGGTCGTGGGTGTCGTCGGCTACTTCGCCGTCTGGAAGCGCGACGTCACCTAGCCGGTCGTGGCGCGCTCGAACGCGCCCGCCGGCATCTGGTTGACTTGACGTGAATGGAGGGCTCACGATGCTCGAAGAGGAATACCAGCCGCGACGCGTTCTGCCGCCGCACCTGAAGAAGGCGCCCGAGCCTCAGCCGGTCTTCGAGTATTCGATCCGTGACGCCGTGCCCGAAGACCTGCCGCACATCCGTGAGATCTACAACCACTACGTGATGAACTCGACCGTCACCTTCGACGAGACGCCGATGACCATCGCCGGCCTGCGCAAGAAGTTCGCGTCGGTGAGCAAGCTCGGCTTCCCGTACATCGTCGCCGTCAGCCCCAACGGCCAGATCCTCGGCTACGCCTACGTCTACCCGTGGAAAGACAAGGCCGCCTACCGCTTCACCGTCGAGAACTCGATCTACCTCGGCCCGGGCGCCACCGGCAAGGGCCTCGGCAAAGTGCTGCTCGGAGAGCTCATCACGCGCTCAAAGGCCGCCGGAATCAAGGAGATAATCGCCGTCATCGCCGACAAGGGCGCCGAGTCGTCGATCAAGATCCACAAGGACTTCGGCTTCAAAGACATCGGCCACATGGGCAAGGTCGGCTTCAAGTTCGGCCGCTGGCTCGGCACCTACATGATGCAGAAGAGCCTGAAGTAGCGGTCGTCCCTCAGGTCGCGCGGCCAGCGCCGAGTCGCGTTTCCGGGGTCTCCGGATGCGCCGACTGGCCAGTTGGGCAGGCTTCGCGAGCATCGAACCGACCCGAAGTGGCCAGTCAGCGCTGGTGCCGGATGACGCGGAGGTGGGTCGCGAGTTGCAGGGTGGCGTGGCGCCGGGCGATCCAGACGCGGGCCCACGGCCCGACGGGCTCTACTCGTGCCGCCCGCCGAGCTCCAGCAGTGTGACGCCGGCGACCACGAGCGCCATGCCCGCGAGCTGCATCCAGGTCAGGGTCTCGTGGAAGACCAGCCAGCTGATCACCGCGACCAGCACGACTCCGACGCCCGCCCAGATCGCGTAGGCGATGCCGAGAGGCACGCCCTTCGACAGGGTCTGCGCGAGCATCGTGAACGCGAAGATGTAGCCGACTCCCACGATCGGGTAGGCCCACCAGACGGCCTTCTCGCCGCTCGTGAGTTTGAGGAAGGTGGTGGCGACGACCTCGCCCACGATCGCGAGCGCGAGGAAGATGTAGCCCACGGGTCAGCCCGCGGCGGTGTAGACGAGGTCGTGAACCTCGTCGGCGATCGCGACCGACTGCTCGTATGACTCGACGCCGCCGAGGGTGGCGATCACCGAGATCCAGCTGTCGCCGCGCAGCACGTTCATGATGGCCGGGTCGAGGGTGCG
>Ga0247740_1000291_pt1 | contig 26459 bp, 26 predicted proteins | sample UWRJL148409B2_FD_180942 | JGI IMG/M metagenome (GOLD analysis project Ga0247740, IMG submission 180942) | Plant litter microbial communities from Arlington Agricultural Research Station in Wisconsin, United States - UWRJ-L148-409B-2 | ecosystem: Environmental > Terrestrial > Plant litter >...
CCGCGTGGGAGCCGCTGTTCGCCGCCCTGCGCACCGCGCTCGTCATTCTGCTGCCGGCGCTCATTGCGGAGCTCGTGGCCTCGCGCTCGCGGGCGATGGTCGTGCTGCGCGAGCGGGCCGAACTCGCCGAACGGGAACGCGAGCGGAGTGCCTTCGACGCCGTGCAGCGGGAGCGCACGCTGATGGCCCGCGAGCTGCACGACATCGCCGCGCACCACCTGACCGGGATCATCGTCGGGGCGCAGGCCGCGGGTGCGCTCGTCGCGGGGGAACCCGACCGGGCGCGGGAGTACATGCAGTCCGTAGCCAAGGACGCCCAGCTCACGCTCGCCAACCTGCGCCAGACGGTGGGGCTGTTGCGCTCGGACACGCAGGGTGAGCTCGCGCCGACGCCGGCGATCGCGCAGATCCCGGAGCTTGTCGCGGCGCTGCGCGGCGGCGGGATGGCCATCGTCGAAGAGTGGCAGGCGGGGGAGCGTCACACCAGCGCCCTCGGCCCGCTCGCGCAGACCGCCGCGTACCGCATGGTGCAGGAGTCGCTGGCGAACGCGCGCCGACATGCCCCCGGCACCACGTGCACGGTGCGGGTGGCTTCGTCGGCGGCCGGCATCGAGATTAGCGTCGCGAACGCCGCGCCGCTCTCGGCCGCCCGGCCCGCGCGGCCTGCCGGCAGCGACGGTCACGGTCTGCTCGGCATGCGCGAGCGCGCCGTGCTCGTCGGCGCCGAGCTGATCACCGGTCGCACCCCCGACGGCGGCTGGCGCAACATGCTGAGGCTGCCTCCTCCCGCCGCCCCCGACGAATCGAGAACACCGTGATCCGCGTCATCGTGGCCGACGACCAGGCCATCGTGCGCGCCGGCTTCACCGTGATCGTAGAGGCGGCCGGCGACATCGAGGTCGTCGGCGAGGCGAAAGACGGCTACGAGGCGGTCGAACTCGCGCTTCGGCTGCGGCCCGATGTCGTCTGCATGGACATCCGGATGCCCGGACGCGACGGCATCGAGGCGACGCGCCTGATCTCGGCCGATCCCGGCAGTCACGTGCCCGTTCTGGTCGTCACCACGTTCGACCTCGACGACTACGTGTTCGGTGCGCTCGAGGCGGGCGCCGCGGGGTTCCTGTTGAAGGGGGCCGACGAGGATACCCTCGTCTCCGCGATCCGGTCGGTCGCAGCGGGCGACGGAACACTCGACCAGAAGATCACCCGCCGTGTGCTGTCGGAGTTCGCCGGCCGCCGCTCGGCCACGCAGCGCACACCCGACACCGTCGTCGAGACTCTGACCGGCCGGGAGCGCGACATCCTGAGCCTGCTCAGCGAGGGCCTCTCGAATCAGGAGATGGCCGAGCGGCTGTTCATCGAGCCGTCGACGGTCAAGTACCACGTTGCCGGTCTGCTCGCCAAGATCGGCGCCCGCGACAGGCTGCAGGCAGTGGTGTGGGCGTTCCGCAACGGGTTGGACGCCGTCTGACGCGGGCTTCGTTGTCGGTGCTTCGCGACATACTGGACGGATGCGACACGTGTCCGACGACCAACGCCGGGCTCGGCTCGCGAGCCGCCACGCCCTGGCCCCCGGCGCCCGTGTCGACTCGCCGGAAGCGGCGACCCGCGCGCTGACCGTGCTGCACGCGACCGAACCGGCGACCGTCTACCTGTCGTGCTGGGCGCGCGTCGACGGTCTCGCGATCGCCGATGTCGACCGAGCGCTGTTCGGCGACCGCACGCTCGTGAAGCAGCTCGCGATGCGCCGCACCCTGTTCGTCTTCCCGCGCGACCTGCTGCCGGCCGCGCTGCCGAGCGCGTCGGCCAGGGTCGCCGCCACGGAGCGCGCCCGCATGGCGAAGGACGTCGAGATCGTCGGGCTGGCCGACGACGGCGACGCCTGGCTCGATTCGGTGCGCTGCGATGTTCTCGCGGTGCTGAGCGCTGGTTCGGAGGAGCCGGGCGCGCACGAGCGGCTGACCGCGCTCGAAGGGCCGGCCGCGCACGACGGGCTGACCGCGCTCGAGATCCGCAAGGCCGTGCCCTCGATCGATGTCACCGTGCAGCGCCCGGGCGGCGATGCGTGGGGATCGTCGCGCGTGCTCATCCACCTCGGACTCACCGGCGACCTCGTGCGGGGCGCCAACACCGGTCACTGGCGCACGTCGCGTCCGCGCTGGTCTCGCACGTCGCAGTGGCTCGGCGCCGCTGTCGAGGCCACCGAGACGGCCTCGGCCGGATACCGCGAAATCGTGCGCCGGTGGCTGTACTCGTTCGGGCCGGGCACCGAGGCGGACCTTGTCTGGTGGCTCGGCGCGACAAAGGCGATCGTTCGCTCGGCCCTCGTCGACGTCGGCGCCGTCGCGGTGTCGCTCGACGGCGGAGACATCGGATGGCTGCTGCCCGACGACCTCGACGACGTGGCCGATCCGGGCCCGTGGGTCGCCCTGCTGCCGGTGCTCGACCCGACGGTCATGGGCTGGCAGCAGCGCGGCTTCTACCTCGGTGCGCACGGGGAGCAGCTGTTCGAGGCGCGCGGCAACGCCGGAACGACAGCCTGGGTCGACGGCCGCATCGTCGGCTGCTGGGTGCAGGACGCGGAGGGCGCGGTGCACGTGCACCCACTCGAACCCGTCAGCACCGACGCCCGTCGCGCCCTCGATGCGGAAGCCCACCGGTTGACCGAATGGCTCGCAGGGGAGCGGGTCGGATCCGGCTACCAGTCGCCCGCGATGAAAGCCGCGACGCTCGCCCACGAGGCACGGTAGCCCGGATTCTCAGGGTTTTGCCAAGGTTCGCTGCGATGGTGGGGGTGACTTGAGCCGGATCATCCGAGTTCGTCCCCCTCACTATGACCTCTCCCACACCTACGTATCGCGCGCTCCGGGCGTCGCCTCTCGCTCTCGGCGGCGGCCGCTGGATGCGCACGCTGACGTCGGTCGCCGCCTCGTTAGTGGTGCTCGCGACGTGTGCCGCCGCCGTGCTCGCCTACCCGCCGGCTTCGCGCGCCGACGACGTGAAGGAGAAGTTCGATGCCTACGTCGTCGAGAACGCTCAGACCCTGACAGTGCCCGCGGATGCCGCGTCGACGCAGGTCACCCGCGATGCTTTCACGACCCAGACCGGCTTCGAGGTGTACGCGGCCGGCGGCACGAATCACGACTGGGCGAAGCTCGTTCTGCTCTACGCCGGGTTCCCGGTCACCGACACCAACGTCGCCGTCTTCACACGCTGGATGCGGCAGGAGAACGGCACCGACGACTGGTGGAACCGCAACAACCCGCTCAACAACGGCTGGGGATCGGGCGGCGGATCCGGACTGGGTAGCTATCCGAGCCTCGACGTCGCTGCGCAGAACGCGGCAAAGGCGTTGCACGGAAACTCCGGCTACGCCGCGATCGTCGCCGGTTTCGCGGCATCCGCTCCGACGGCCCAGATCGAGCAAGCCATCTGGGCGTCGCCGTGGGCGACCAGCCATTACGCGAACGGTGCGCATTGGTCGCAGGCTCCGGTCGACGTGGTCAAGTCGCCCGCCGGCACCTGGTAGCGGAACTGTTCTCAAAGCTCACGCTGGTCTCACGGTCGGCGCTGGTCGCACTGTCCACGCCGTGTCTCACAGCTGACGCTTGCGCGAATCCGGTCGTGCCGGTCGGCGCTCAGTCGCTGAGTCACGACGTTCGCTGACCGACACCGAACGCGGCCTCTTCTGCGGCTCGATGCTTTGACCGCCTAGAACGGGAACTCGTCGGGTTCGGGTGGGTCGTACCAGGCGTCTCCGGGTGGAGCGGCGCTTGCGGTGTCGCTGTCGCTGTTGCCGGGCAGTTCGGTGCCGCCGGGGTCGTCGGCCCGGGCACGGGAACTACTGCCGGCCCCGGGTGCAGCTGTGCCACTGGCGCTCGGCGAAGCTGTGCCACCGCCACCGCCACCGCCACCGCCACCGCCGCCACTGCCCGGGGATCCGCGTTGGAGCATGTCTCCGCCGAGGATGTTGGTGGGTCTGACGGTCACGGTTTTGCCGGTGGCGGTGGTCCAGTGCATGCTGCCGTCGGGGAGTTTGGCGAGGCCGATCTTGGTGTGGTGTTTGAGGTTGTGGTGTTCGGCGCAGAGCGGGCTGAGGTTCGCGAGGCAGGTCGTGCCGGTGCCCGGACTGCCGGAGCCGCCTTCTGTGCTGCTGCCGCCCGAGCCTGAACCACCGCCACCGCCACCGCCACCCCCACCGGTGTCGCCGCCGGTGTCGTTGAAGGGTTGGGTGTGGTCGAGTTGGCAGTGGACGGCGCGTTTGTTGCAGCCGGGGGCGGTGCAGGTCTCGTGTTGGAGTCGGACGATCTGTTTCAGGTCGGCGGGGACGGCGTATTTGCTGCGGTCGAAGTCGAGGATCGCGGAGGTGATCGGGTCGGTGAGGATGCGGGCGAAACTGGGTGCCTTCACTGCGAGGTCGCGGGCGGTGTCGGGGCTGATGGGCCCGTAGCCGTCGAGGTGCGCCGGGGTCTCCGCCTGTCCGAGGAGCGTGAGCACGGGGACGGTGACGAGGACTTTAGGGCGGATGCCGTGCGGGACCGGGTCGCCGGTTGAACACAGGTCGCCGTCGAGGAGCAGGTCGGTGGCGGCGTCGGCGCGGCGTTGGGCGAGGGTCCGCTTGCCGGTGGTCTCAGACTCGTCGTCGGTGATGCTCGCGCTGCCGGGGTTGAGGGCGTCGGCGCCGTCCGCGCTGCCAGTGCCCTCACCGTCGGCGTTGGCCATGGCGATGCGGGTGATGCGGTCGAAGGCGGCGATCGCGTTCTCCGCGGTCATCAGGGTGGAGAGAATGGCCATGCCGTCCTGTTGCGGGTCGATCCAGCAGTTGCGGTCCTCGACCGCGACACGGTGCCGGCGTTCGATGCTGTCGGGGTCGAGGGCCTCCCGTTTCTTGCGGGCGTCCTGTTTGAACTTCGCGACCGTGAGTTCTTTCGCCCGGGGGAGCACGACGCTCTCGTATTCGGTGGTGACGGGGTCGGAGAGTCCGGCGGTCTGGTCGATGATGATCTGCGCGTGCCGGTAGCTGATCTCACCCGCACCCAGCGCTTTGTGGGTGTCGGGGAGTGACTGGACGAGGCGCTGGGATTCGCCGATCAGGGTCTCGGCGGTGCGTTCCGGGATACGCAGGCGGGCGGCGAGGTCGAAGGTGAGTTCGCGGCGGGCACGGACGGCGGCGTTCCAGCCGTGCGGCTCCGACCCGAGACCGCCCGGCGGTGACGTTTCCAGGGCGAGGGCTTCGCTGGTGCGCCGGGCGGCATCGATCAGCTCCGCACGCGCTGCCGCGGTGGCGCCCTGGATGCGTTCGACCTGCTCGATCGTGTCGAGCACACCACCGAGCGACCCGCGCAGCATGACCACACGCGGCGCCTCCGCACCGGGCACGCCACCCGCGGAATCACCCGCAGAGCCACCCGGCGGGAGCTCGATCAGATCTGTCATGCCCGCATACAAACTCCGGCCACCGACATTGCCGTGCACCCCCGAAAATCCGGTGGAGAACCGAGTTGTCCACCGGCGCAAACCGGAGAAGATGCGGCGGGAAAACGAAGAAGAGCGAGCTACTCCAGCTCCTTCTCCAGCTGCTCGGCCGTCAGGCGCTCACCCGCGTGCGGCGTACGAAAGAGGGGGTTCGGATGCAGCGGCTCCGGCTTCTCGTCAGAGTCGACCGCGGGCACCTCGTTCTCAAAGACGTCGGGACCGTCGCCCCGCACTTCGTGGGCGAGTTCCTCGTCGGAGTCTCTGATGCGGCGATCGGGATCGGGAAGGAATGAATCGGTAGTCGACATGGAGCCAGCATCGCACCGCAGGGTTCCCTGCGCGACGGTCAGAATCGGCCGAGTCTGTACCGAATCGAGACAGACCCAGCTCAAGACAGACCCAGCTCAAGACAGACCCAGCTCGAGACTGACCCAGCTCAAGACAGGCCCAGCTCAAGACAGACCCAGCTCGCAATCGGCTCTGCTCACGAGGTGCTGTTGTGCAGCAGCATCCCACCGCTGAGCAGTGTGACCAGCCCGACTAGCGCGAAGGCCGACCCGATGACCTCGTTGTCTGCCAGAGTCCAGCCGAGTCCGCCGATCAGGAGCCCACCCACCAGCAGGGCCAGGCCGATCAGTTGGAGTCGCAGCATGCCGCCAGACTAGGGCTGCGAACGCGCGGCGCGAAGTGGTTGACAGCGCTCGTCAGCGCCCGGCGAGCGAGGCTGTCAGCGCGACCACAGCCAACACCGACGCCACCGCTCGCGCGTGATTCGCCCGCCGCCAACGCGGTTCGAATCGCGACCAGGCCGCAGCGCCGTCAGCCCCGACCGCGTGCCCCAGCGCGTCGTTCAACGGCACGTTGCGCGCCACGGTGATGCCGAACGCGGCGAGGGCGAGCATCCCTCCCGCGATGCGCAGCGGCTGCGGCTCGTCGAACAGGTCGAGCGTGACGACCGCGGCCGCACTCACCGCGCCCCCGAAGAACACGGCCATAAACGGCGCCCGCACCGCCGCGATATTGACCGCCCGCATCGTCGTGGCGGCCTCGTCGGCCGGCCGCGAGCGTAACGCCGGCAGCACCAGCGCCGAGAACGCGAAGTACACCCCGCCCGAGACGCCCGAGCAGACCGCGGCAGCCACGGTGGCCGCGGCAGCCACGGTGGCCGCCGACTCAACGCCGGTCATCGTGCGCCCCAGACGCCGGTCGCGGCCGCCCGCCGCGCATACTCCGAGAACGTCGTCGCCGGCCGGCCGAGCACGGTCTGAACCGTGGTCGTGAGCGACGCGTTGCGCCCGTCGAGCACGGTCTCGAACAGTTCGGCGAGCGGTTCTGCCTCCTCGCGCGGCACCCCGTCGAGCGCGACGTCGCGCACAAACTGCTCGGCGCTGCTCGGTGTGTACTCGATGGTGCGGCCGGTGGCCCGCGACAGCTCGGCCGCCACGTCGTGCATCGACAACAGCTCGGGTCCGGTGAGGTCGTAGACGGCACCGGCGTGCCCGTCGTCGACGAGGGCCGTCGCCGCGATCGCCGCGAGGTCGTCGAGGTCGACGAACGGCTCGGCCACGTCTCCCGCCGGCAAGACCAGACGGCCGCGCAGCACCGGGCCGAGCAGGAAGTTCTCGCTGAAGTTCTGCGCGAACCACGACGACCGAACGACGGTGGCCTCCTCCGCGACATCCATCACCGCCCGCTCGCTCGCCAGCGCGCCCTCCTCTCCGCGCCCCGACAACAGCACCAGCCGACGCACGCCGAGAACGTCGGCGCGCGTGGCGAACCGCGCCATCAGCTCCGCGACCCCCGGGAACGCCAGATCGGGCGAGTAGCAGAGGTAGGCGGCCGTGCAACCGCTCAGCGCGGCGTCCCAGGTGGCCGGGTCGTGCCAGTCGAACGGTTGCGACGAGGCTCGCGAGGCGACCCGCGTCGAGACACCGCGGTCGCGGAGCAGTCGGACGATGCGGCCTCCGGTGCGCCCGGTGCCGCCGAGAACGAGAATCTGTTGAGTAGTCATGTCATCAGTCAAGCCAACTCGGGGCAACATTCGAATAGTTCAAACGCTCGATTTCATACGTAATCGTCTAATCTGGTCGACATGGATCCGCTCACCCATCTCCTCGACGGCCCGCGCGCGCACCGTGCGTTCGCCCTCCGTGTCGTGATGGCGCCCGGCTGGTCGATCGACGTGCGCGACGAGGCGCCGCTCACCGTCGTCGCCGTGATGACAGGGCACGCCCTCCTCGCCGCCGACGGCGAGACGCACACCCTCGAGGCCGGGGACGTCGCGGTCGTGCGCGGCCCGGCTCCCTACTCGGTGACGGATGACACGTTCCGCACGCCCGACGCGGTCATCCACCCCGGGCAGCTCTGCACCACCCCGTCCGGAGAGCACCTCGACCTCGCGATGAGCCACGGCGTGCGCACCTGGGGCAACTCGCCCGACGGAGACACCACGATGCTCATCGGCACCTACGACAGCGAGGCCGAGGTCAGCCGCGCGGTGACCGCCGCCCTGCCGCGCGTCGCCGTGGTAGCTGCGGGGCAGGTCGATCCGGCGCTCGTCGGCTTCCTCGGCAGGGAGATCACGAGCGACGCGCCCGGTCAGGGCGGCACGGTCGACCGGCTGCTCGACGTGCTGCTCGTGCACACCATCCGGGCGTGGGCGACCGAGCACCCGGACGCGGCCCGCGGCTGGCTCGCCGGCCGATCCGACCCGCTCGTCGCCCGTGCGCTGCAGCTGTTCCACGAGGCGCCGGCCGAGGGCTGGACGCTCGACCTGCTCGCGCGCCGGCTGAACGTGTCGCGCGCGACCGTCGCGAGCCGGTTCCGAGCGACCGTGGGCGAGTCGCCGATCGCCTACCTCACCAACTGGCGAATGCTGCTCGCGAGCGAGATGTTGGCGCACCCCGAGACCACCACGAGCCAGATCGCGGCTGACGTCGGCTACGGCAGCCCGTTCGCGCTGAGCTCGGCGTTCAAGCGGCGCTTCCGGCAGAGCCCGACCGAGTACCGCCGCCGGGTCTACCAGGCCGAGGGTCGGTAGAGCCCGATCAGAATCCGCCCGGACGCATCCAGGCCGAGCTGCCGCCCGCGCGCTGCGCGGCGTCGTACGGATTGGCCGCGTCGGCGGTGCCCGCCCGTTGGGTGTCGTCGCGATCCGCCGCGTACCTTCGCCGCAGCCGCCCCGCGATGACCGTGCGCACGACAGCGACGACGCCGACGGTAGCCAGAACGATGGTGACGACGATGCCCGCGATCGTGGTGTCCATGATTCCAGTATGCGCGTCGAACTGGGCGTAGGCTGCTCGCGTGAATAACTCCAGTTCGTTCGGGATGCCCTCGGGGCGCTTGGGGGTCGCCGGCGTTTCACTCGCCGGCTGCAGATAACCCCCTGCAGATAGACCCTGCCTCGCATCACCCCCGTATCGAACTCTCTGCCCGCCGCTCTGCCGCGGGCATCGACCTTTGGAGTACCCGCATGATCTCTCTCGACGAGAAAGCCATTCGTGACGCGTTCGTGAACGCGTCACGCAAAGAAGTATCCGACCTGACACCGCCCGCCGACCTCGCCGAGACCGACTGGGACAGGCTCGACTACCTCGGCTGGCGTGACCCCAAGGTGGCCAAGCGCGCCTACATCGTGGTCGCGACCGACGACGGACCGGTCGGCATCCTGCTCAAGCAGGCCGAGGTGTCACCTCGCTCGCGGGCGCAGTGCTCGTGGTGCCAAGACGTGAAGCTGCCGAACGACGTCGTGCTCTACAGCGCACGCCGCGTCGGCGCCGCCGGACGCAACGGCGACACGGTCGGCACGCTCATCTGCGCCGAGTTCCAGTGCTCGGCAAACGTGCGCAAGCTGCCACCGTCGGCCTATCTCGGTTACGACGTGGAAGCTGCTCGCCAACAGCGCATCGACGTGTTGCGCGAGCGCGCGACCGATTTCGCGCTCGGTATCGTGCACGGCATCTGAGACTCGGCAGCTGACAACGAGAAGGGCCCGTCACCTCGAGAGGTGACGGGCCCGGTCGGGTTTACTTCTCGGGAGCGGTCTCGCCCGGAATCTCCGAGTCGGTGTACTCGCCCTCGCCTTCGACCGGGCGGTCAGCCGGGTCGAGCGGGTCGTTGTCGGTGTATTCGCCCTCGCGCTTCGAAGTCGTCATTGATCTCCCTTTCGTGGATTCCTTCTTCCGACGCTACGCCACGAGACCGCGTGGCGCATAGCGGGTCGGATGACTCGCAGGAAAGCACCGAATACGCTAGAGATAATGGCGAGGTGACCCACTCGCGACGCAGTCTCCGTTCCGCCATGCTGACCCCGATCATCCGTTCGATGGGAGGCAAGCGCGAACTCTCGTCGCCCGCCCTCACGATCAGCAGGGCCTATGACCGCCTCGTCAGGCCCGAGTCTTACGCGCCTCCGGCCAACATCGACCGCACGGTCACGGTCTCGGCGCGACAGGTCGACGGCTGGCCGGTCTACACGGTGACGCCGAAGAGCGGCCCGGTCAACCGGCGGGCGCTCTACGTGCACGGCGGCACCTGGGTGCACGAGATCTCGCCGTTCCACTGGTGGCTCATCGCCGGGCTCGCCGCGAGCACCGGCACCGAGTTCACCGTGCCGATCTATCCGCTCGCCCCGCGGGGCACGGCGGCCGAGGTGGTTTCGGGGGTCGCCGATCTCGGCGCACAGCTCGTGGCGGAAGCCGGGGCATCCGGCGTCGTCATCATCGGCGACTCTGCCGGCGGCAACATCGCCCTCGCGGCGGCCATGCTGATGCGGGACCGCGGCGTCGATGCTCCACGCGATGTCGTGCTCATCGCGCCCGTCATCGACCTGACCTTCAGCGACCCGCTGATCTACCGCATCGAGCCGAGCGATCCGTGGCTCAACGTGCCCGGACCGAAGGCGGTCGCCGAGCTGTGGCGCGGCGATCTGCCGATAGACCACCCGCTCGTGAGCCCCGTGAACGCGCCGCTCGCCGGCATCGGCCGCATCACGCTGTTCAGCGGGACGCGCGACATCACGCACGCCGACGCGATCACCCTCGCGAAGAAGGCGCGTGCCGAGGGGCACCCGCTCGACTTCCACCAGAAGGCCAACATGATCCACGTCTACCCGCTGCTGCCGATCCCCGAGGGCGCCGAGGCCCGGGAGACGATCAAGGCCGTACTGACCGCCGACGAGTGGAGCCTCAGCCGGCGCTGACACTGGCGCTGATACCGGCGCTGACACCCACGCGCACCGACCGGGCGCTCGCGGCCGCCTCGAGACCGGCGTCGAGGTCGGCCAACGCGACGGTCTCGCCGACGAGCTCGGCGAACGGGTAGGCGTCGTGCCGCCGTGTGATGAACTCCACGGCCCGTTCGAGGTGGCGCGGCGCGTAGTTGTGCACTCCGCGGATGGTCACCAGCCGCCGCACGACGCTCTCGGCGTCGAGCGCGACCGGGGCCGATGGGAACACGCTGCCGACCAGCACAACGACACCCCCGACGCCGACGAGGTCGATCGCCGAGGCGACGGCGCGGGGCGAGCCGCTCGCGTCGATCACAATGAGAGGAGGGCCGCCCAGCTCGCCGAGCGCGTGCGCGACGCCACCCGGGGAGTCGCCGTCGACCGTCGGGTCTGCCACGCCCGCCGCGCCGAAACGGATGGCGAGGTCGCGGCGGGGCGCATCCGGATCGACGACGACGACCCTGGCTCCCAGATCCGCGGCCATCGCGGCCACGGTGAGTCCGATGAGTCCGGCGCCGAACACAACAACCAGGCTGCCGTCGAGGTCGACGACGTATTGCGCGGCGTCGAGCGCGGCCGCGGCCGTCGCCGTGCCGCACGATACCGGCGCGAGTACCGCGGCCGGCAGCACATCGGGCACCGGCACGATCGCCGTGCCCGCGCGCACGTGCGCGTGCGTCGCGAATCCGCCGCTGAGCCGCCAGCCCGCAACGAACCGCTCGTGCCCGTATTTCTTCACCGTGACGCACTTCTGCGGCAGGCCGCGCTCGCACGTTGCGCACCGCCCGCAGCTGACGGTGAGCGACCAGACCACGCGCTCGCCTACCCGCAGCGGATCCCCGGCCGCGGTGACGGCGTCGCTGCCGACGGCGACGACCCGTCCGACCTGCTCGTGTCCGAGCACGAGCGGGGTGGGTGCGCCCCGGTGACCCTGCGTCGTGTGCACGTCCGATCCGCAGATCGTCGCCAGCTCGATCGCGACGAGCGCATCGCCCGGCGCGAGGTCGATGTCCGGCACGGCCACCGCCTCGTGGGAGACACCGGGTTCGCGCCACACCATCGCGATAGCAGCGGGGTCGAGGTGCATTCCGAGAGTCTTCGCCATGCTCGGAATGCTGCCATCCCGATCGGCGAAGAGAGACCGCTTTCACCCGGAGTTCGCACGATGTACACGCGGTGATCGATCCCGCGAGGGCCGCATACGATGGGGACATGGATGCCACGGGTCGACGAACCGCGGGAGCCATAGCCTTTCTCGTCGGCGGGCTGCAGTACGTCACGCTCGAGGCGATCGCGGCCGCGGCATGGACCGATCCGCGCTACGACTACCTGTCGAACTACATCAGCGACCTCGGCGTGCCGGAGGCCCAGGTCTACCAGGGCCGCGAGGTCGACTCGCCGCTCGCCTGGGTGATGAACACCGGGTTCGTGCTCGAGGGTGTGCTGTTCGCGCTCGGGGCCGTGCTGCTCTCGGTGCTGTTCGCTCCGGCGGTGCGCCGCCTGATGGTGACGTTCGCGCTGCTGCACGCCGTGGGCATCGTGCTCGTCGGGCTGTTCGACGAGACGGCCGACGCCGGACCGACCCACCTGATCGGCGCGTTCCTCGCGATCGTGTTCGGCAACCTGACGGCGCTCGTCGTCGGCATCGCCGCCCTCGCCGGTGTCATAAGAAACCGGCCGGGTCTGCCGCTCTGGTTCGCGATCGCGAGCATCGCGCTTCCCGTGCTCGGTTTCGCCAGCGAGGGTGTGCTTCTCGCCGGCCTCAGCGAGGTGCGCCTCGACGGCCTGTGGGAGCGCGGCGGTGTCTACTCGGTCACTCTCTGGCAGCTGCTGTTCGGCGTCGCGGTGCTGACTTCGCACCGCGTCCGCCGACCTGTCGTCTACAACTAGGCCGCGACGCCGTACTTCTTCATCGCGGTCTCGACGATCTCGAGTCCCTCGAGGCCCGGCATGCGCGAGATGTGGTCGTCGAGCTTGCGGATCTCGCGCATGCCCTCCTCACCCGAGAACAGGTGGCCCATCACGTGGGTCACCTCTTCGGGCTCCATCACGCTGGAACCGACAGGTCCCCACGCCTTCTTCAGCGCGAAGCGGGCGATGACGCGCGCCTTCTTGCTGTTGCCGAGACGCTCACGCGCCTGGGTGGCGTAGAACGCGACGTGCTTGGCCTCCTGCTTGGCGATGCGCTTGAGCAGTACCGCGAGCACGGGGTGCTTCTCCAGTTCGGCGAGACGGTTGTAGGCGGCGACGGCCGACCACTCGTTCGCGGCACCCCAGATCATGTGCACGGCGATGAAGTCCTTGCCGACGATGTTGCCGAGCAGCGACTGCTTCACCGGGTCGAGCTTGTCTTTCCAGCCCAGCTTGAGGCGCGTGGCCTTGAGCTGGTCGAAGTCGACCGTGACGCCGTGGGCGCCGAGCACCTCGGCCAGGGCCTCGCCGTGCCAGAACTCCTCACGGTTCCACATGGTCATAAACGCCGAGACCTCGGGGTCTTTGTGCGACGGCGTGACGAGCATGTCGCGCAGGTAGCAGACCGTGTGGTACTCGATGTCGCACATGTAGCGCAGGCTGCGCAGCGTCGACTCGGGCAGCGGGTTCGTCTTGAACTCGTCGAAATCGAGGTCGCTCCAGTTCACGTTGACGCTGGTCTGCGTGTACTTGTCGATGTCAAAGGCCATGGGTGACAGCTTTCTCGTTCTCGTTCGGGGTTACCGAAGCGTTCGGAGCCGTAGGTGTTGCCAGTTTGCCCTTTGTGGTCCACGACTGGATAGTCCAGCGTTTCGCCTGCGCATGGCTGTATAGCTGGGTGTCGGGGTTCACCGCGGTCGGGTTGCCGACCAGCTGCAGCCACGGCACGTCGGCGTGCGAGTCGCCGTAGCCGTACGACTGGCTCAGGTTGAAGCCGTTGACCTTGGCGTACTCGCGCAGCCATGACGCGCGCGCCTCGTCGACGAGCGGCGGGGTGGCCAGGTAGCCGGTGAGCACGCCGTCGCGCACGTGCATGCTGCCGGCGACGACCTCGTCGAAGAACGGGGCGAGCGGCGTGGTCATCAGGTCGATGGTGCCGGTGACGAGAACCGTGCGGTGACCTGCCTCGCGATGCGCCTGGGCGCGGCGCAGGGCGTCGGGGTAGACGTGGTTGATCAGTTGGCGGCCGAAGCGGCCGCGCACGAGCGCCTCGATGCGCTCCACCCTGATGCCCTCGTACCGGCGCATGAACGTGCGGATGAACTCGCCGCGGTCGTGACGCTCTGCCCGCAGGTAGCGCGGGATCGACACGGCGAGGCCGGCCAGTTCGCGGGCCATAAACGTCTTGGTGATACCGAGCCAGAGGTACTGCTGCACGAGGTTGGACTCGAGAACCGTGCCCTCCAGGTCGAAGACGGCCACGACATCCGTGCGCTTCGGCAGGGCGCGCTCGGCACGCTTGTTTCCCTGCGGGCGGTTCGCGAACGCCTTGGTCAGGGCGGTGATCGCCGGGAAGTGCACGCGCTGGAAGTAGTCGTTCCAGTCGATGGCGGCGACATCGAAGCCGAGGTCGGCCCGCTTGGCGGCCGGGATCGAGTTGTGCAGCTTCTTGGCGTTGGTGTCGTCGAAGATGATCTCGGTCTGCACGTAGGCGCGGTACAGCTCGGTGTAGCCGCGCAGCGTCTCGAGCGCGCCCTGGTTGACGTGCACGCCGTCGAGCCACTTCTGGGTGCGCTTCGTCGACGGAAGGCGCGTGATCGCGCGTTCGGCGAACTCGGCGATGTCTTCGCGGCGCTTGAGCGCGCGCTCGACCTTGCGGGCGCCGGGGAAGCGCCAGAGCGGCACGCTGATGTGTCCGTCTTCGTGGGGGAGCGGGTTCGCGGTGAAGAACTCGTTGACGTTCTCGTACATCTCGTGGAACGGCAGCGGGTTCGAGGCGCCGGAGTTCACGTGGTAGTACTGCGGGTCCTCGGGGCTGGGGTCGGTGCCCGCGGCCGCGATGATCGCGTTGACCACGTAGTCGACCGGGATGATGTCGAGGATCGAGTCGGGCAGGCCAGGGAAGTCGGGCAGCTGGCCGCGACCGTAGGCGAGGATGAGCGGGTCGGCGACCTTGAAGCCGTCGATCCAGCCCGGGAACGGGTGGTGCAGGGCGCTCTCGATGATCGCGGGGCGCACGACCGAGAGGCGGTGGCCGGCCTGCGCCCAGAGCTCTTCGGCCGCGCGCTCGCCGAACGCCTTGGTCAGCGTGTAGACGTCGGTCCAGCCGAGGCTCTCGGCGCGGGTGCGGCCGTAGTCGACGAGTTCTCTCGTGACCCATTCGGCGCGGGCGGTCTCGGCGGCGCGGGCGACGGCCTGCGGACCGGCCTTGCCGTTGACGGCGCGCGAACGGCCGATGAACCGGCGCAGGTTCTCGGGCTCGCGCGATGCCAGCTCGACCTGTTCGCGGGCCTTCGCCGCAGAGACGGCCTCGGCGCGCCAGTCGACCTCGTGGGTGAGCGACGCCTCGGGCATGATGCCCTTGCGGATGCCGCCGACATAGCAAGTGGAGACGTGCACGACGTGCGGGTCGCTGCCCGACGCGAGCAGTGCGCCGTAGAGCCCGAGGGCTCCGCCGACGTTGGTGTCGAAGGCCTCGTCGATGGGCGGATCGAAGGAGACGGTGGATGCACCGTGGATGACGACATCGATGTCGCCGGGCAGCTCGGAGATCGAGGTGAGACTGCCGGAGACGACGCTCACGCGCTCGGCGAGGATGCGCGCGGCCTCCTCTTCGCCGACCTTCTCCTTCCACGACTTGAACACCGGCTTGCGCAGCAGGTTGGCGAGACGGGTCTCGGTCGTTGCGCTGCCCTTGGTGCGCACGAGGATCGAGACGCGGGTGTCGGGGTACGACGAGAGCAGGCGCTCGAGCACGGCCTGACCGACGAAACCGGTCGCTCCCGTGAGGAACACGTGGGCGCCGGCGAGACCGGCCTTCTTCTTTGCGGGGCTCATGCGGCGCGACCGCCGTGAGCTGAGACTGCGCGTGAGATGAGGGGGAGCCCTTCTTGACCGGGGAGCGAGGAGATCTTCGCGTCGATGGCCGCGGCGATGCCGGGCGCGGAGACGAAGAGATAGGAGTAGAAGAAGTCGGTTTCGGATTTCGCCTCGGCTTCGGCGCCGATCGGCCACTGGGCCCCGGCGATCTGCTGGGCGACGACGACGCGGGTGTGCTCGGCGTAATCGAGACGGTCGCGTGCCTGCGCCTCGAAGAATTCGAGCTGGCGCGCCTGCACCGCGAGGAGCGTGTCGACGATCGAGGCCAGCGCCGGGTTGGGCTCCAGTTCGACGATGCGGGCCAGAGCAGCCTGTGTCATCCACTCGTCGATCGTGCCGAGGGTCATGTGCACGGCGATCATGTCCTCGCCGAGCTTGTTCGCACGGATCGACCCGGTGATGGGGCGCGCGCGTTCCTGGATCTCGCCGAAGAAGGCCGCCACGCGGGAGCGCTGCTTCGGCGTCGGCAGCACGACGTTCTCGTGGGCGTCGATCACGTGCTGGAGGGCATCGGCGATCCAGAACTTCTCGAAGGCCCAGGTGCCGAGGAAGGCGGTGACGCGGGCGTCCTTGTGGGTTGCGGTGACGAGTACGTTGCGCAGGTGCCCCATGGTGGCGCTCTCCACGGCGGCGACGTAGCGCAGCGCGCGTAGGGTGTCGGCGCGCAGGGGCGAAGCGGCGAAGGAGGAGAGGTCTATCTCGGCGCGGTGGCTGCCGGAGGCGGTGCGGGCGTAGTCGCGCACACTGAATCCCTGGGCGGGAACGGCCTCTTGAGGGCCGTCTGAATGTTCGTGCACGATGCTCTTTCCCCGGCAAAAATAATCTGGTGCACCGCAGTCTATTCGATCAACGATACGGGTCGCGTAGCGTATCCTGTCCGAATGGCTACTGCTCTCGTCACGGGTGGGACGTCGGGCCTCGGAGCTGAGTTTGCCCGGGCCCTCGCCCGTCGTGGATACGATCTCGTGCTCGTCGCAAGAAACCCACAACGGCTCGAATCGATGGCGGCAGAGCTGCGTGCCGCCGGCAGATCCGTCGAGATTCTGCGCGCCGATCTGAGCGACCGGACCGACGTCTCCGTCGTGGTCGACAGGCTGACGGATGACGCCCGCCCCATCGACGTCTTTGTGAACAACGCGGGCTTCGGCATCCACACCCCGCTGACCTCGGTCGACACGACCGCCCACGACACGGCCATCGAGGTGATGATCCGCTCGGTCCTGGTGCTCGGCGGAGCCGCCGGACGCGCCATGCGGGCCCGCGGCGACGGCGCGATCATCAACGTCTCGAGCACCGCCGGTTACATGGCAATGGGCAGCTATTCGGCCGTCAAGGCCTGGGTGCGCATCTACAGCGAGGGCCTCGCCGTCGAACTGCGCGGCACTGGAGTGCGGGTGACGGCCCTGCTGCCGGGCTGGGTGCACACCGAGTTCCACGACCGCGCGGGCATCACCACGAGTTCCATCCCGAACGCCCTGTGGATCGACGCGGGCCTCACCATCGAGTCCGGCCTTCGGGCTTCCGAGAAGGGCCGCACGCTCGTCATCCCGTCGTTCCGATTCAAGTTCTTGTTCTTCTTTGTCAGGCATCTGCCGCGCAGCGTCGTGCAGTGGATCTCCGGCAAGATCTCGTCGAGCCGCCGCGACCCGATCGAGACGCACGCATGACCGGCGACGCCCCGCTTCCCGGCGAGAAGGCAGCCAAGAAGGCAGCCAAGAAGGCAACCGAGAAGGCGGCGAAGAAGGCCGTGAAGGTCACGCACCTGCACCGGTTCTCGTCGTCGGGTCACGCCGCGGCGCGGTTCGTCGCCCAGCGCGTCATCCTCAAGGGCGTCGTCTGGTCGGTCGCGACGGTGACGGTCAAGGGCAAAGAGGCCCTCAAAGACCTGAAAGACCCGTTCATCGTGGTCGCGAACCATTCGAGCCATCTGGATGCGCCCCTCATCACCGGCGCACTGCCTCGCGCGCGGGCCCGGTACCTCGCCGCGGGTGCCGCAGCGGACTACTTCTTCGACGTGGCCTGGCGCCGCGCCGCCACCGCGCTGTTCTTCAACGCGTTCCCGGTCGACCGCACCGGCCAGGGCTCGCGCTCGGGCCTCGCGAAAGAGCTGCTCGGCCGCGGTGTGCCGCTGCTGATCTTCCCGCAGGGCGGCCGGTCGAAAGACGGCACGATCGGGGCGTTCAAGCCCGGCGCCGCCGTGCTCTCGATGAACGTGGGCGCGCCGTGCGTGCCGGTGGCGATCATCGGCGCGGCCGATGCGATGCCGCCCGGACGCAACTGGCCCGTGCCCGGACGACCGCCGGTCGTCGTCGTGTTCGGCGAGCCGATGGTCGCGGCCCCCGGCGAGACCGCCGCGCAATTCTCTGCAAGACTGCACCGCACGGTGTTGGACCTGCACGCGGCACACTCCGCCTAGCGGCTCGCCGACCCCCGATACCTCTGATCGCGCAACGAGAAAGTAGAACGATGGCAGACGTCAAGCACATGAAGTGGTGGGGCTGGGGAGTCGAGGGCGTCGCCTTCACCTACGACAACAAGCCCGACTTCGCACCCTTCGTGAAGAAGGCCGTGGGCCTCGACCTCGACGGCAGCGCCGGCTCGAGCGTCGCGTTCTCCGACCTCACGCTTCCGGCGAGCACCATCGACGCCAAGTTCCTCGCGGCCCTCGGCGCCATCGTCGGCGACGAGAACGCGATCGTCGACGACGAGCTGCGCCTCGTGCACACCTACGGCAAGAGCATCCGCGACCTGCTGCGCATCCGCGCGAGCGAACTGCCGCGGATGCCCGATGTAGTGCTGTACCCGGCCGACGAGGCCGAGGTCGCCGCGGTCGTCTCTGCTGCCGTCGCGGCCAACGCCGTCATCATCCCGTTCGGCGGCGGCAGCAACATCTCCGGCAGCCTCGAGCCCCATCCCGGCGAGGCGCGCGTCGTCATCTCGCTCGACCTCGGTCGCCTGAACCAGGTCGTCTCGATCGACGAGGGGTCGGGCATCGCCCGCATCCAGGCCGGCGCACAGGGCCCGTACATCGAAGAGCAGTTGAACGCCCGCGGCTGGACCATGGGCCACTTCCCCGACAGCTTCACCCACTCGACCCTCGGCGGCTGGGTCGCCACCCGTTCGTCGGGCATGCAGAGCGACAAGTACGGCGACATCGCCGACATCGCCCGCGGCCTGCGCATGGTGCGCCCCGCCGGCATCGTCGACATCCGTCCCGTGCCCTCGGCCTCCACCGGTCCGAGCGTGCGCGAGATGATCCTCGGCAGCGAGGGCCGCCTCGGCGTCATCACCGAGGTCACCGTCCAGGTGCACCGCACCCCCGAGGTGCGCGAGATCAACGGCTACCTCTTCCCGAACTGGGAGGCCGGCATCGCCGCGATGCACGAGATCTCCGAGAGCGACGCCCGCCCGACCGTCACGCGCGTCTCCGACGCCCGTGAGAGCGGATTCTCGTTCGCCACCGGCAAGGCCAAGACCGGCTTCGACCCGCAGAAGGTGCTGATGAGCTTCCTCAAGGCCCGCGGCTGGGACCTCGAGGGAATCAACCTGTCGTTCATCGGCTTCGAGGGCAGCGCCACACACGTCGCCTACGAGAAGAAGATCGTCGCCAAGATCGTGAAGAAGCACGGCGGACTCGGCGTGGGCAAGGGCCCCGGCGTGCTCTACGACCAGAAGAAGTTCGACACCCCGTACCTGCGCGACTTCCTGCTCGACCGCGGTGCCGCCGCCGACGTCTCCGAGACCGCGGCCCCCTGGTCGCGCCTCAACGAGATCCACGACGCCGTCTACGCGGCGGCCAACGAGGCCTACGAGCAGATCGGCACTCCCGGCTGGATCATGAGCCACCTGTCGCACTCGTACCACTCGGGCGCCTGCCTCTACTTCACCTTCGCCTTCGTGCACGGTGGCGAGACGGCGATCGCGCAGTACGACGTGGTGAAGAAGGCCATCCAGCAGGCGTTCGTCGACCACGGCGGAACGATCTCGCACCACCACGGTGTCGGTCGCGAGCACGCCCCGTGGCTCGAGCAGGACATCTCGACCGAGGGCGTCGCGCTGATGAGCGGCCTGTTCGCCTCGGCCGACCCGAAGAAGAACTTCAACCCCGACAAGGTCATCACCTACTAGCGCGGTGGAGCTATGGAAATCGCGCCAGCGATTTCGCGACCCCAGCGCCGACTGAGCCTGCGAAGGAGGGCTTCTGACTGAGGCTGAGTTACGCCTTCAGTCCCGGCCAGAGCAGCTCGAGCACCGAGTCGGCCCAGGCGTCGTCGAGGTCGCCACCGCGGATCATCTGCCCGAACAGTGACCCGAGCAGCACGGTCGCCGCGAGACCGATGTCGAGGTCGGCGCGCAGGTCGCCCGACGCCACCCGCTCGTGCAGAAAATCGGTGAGCCGTTTCGAGCGCGCCTTGATCATCTCGCGCATCAGCTCGTTCGACTCCGGATGGTCGTTGAGGATGATGGATGCCGCGGCTCCACGCCCCACCATGTTCTCGGCCATGCGCGCCGCATCGTGCAGCAGCCACCGGAAGGTGTCGTAGGTGGGCAGGTCGGTCGGGATGTCGATCTCGACGGTCGACGACTCGATGGCCGCGCGCAACAGGTGCTCGCGCGAGTCGTAGCGCCGGTAGATCGTGGTCTTCGCGATGCCCGCCTTCGCGGCGACGGCCTCGATGTTCACGGCGGCCGGACCCTGCTTGCGCAGGATGTCGAGCGTCACGCTGAGCAACCTGGCGTCGATCGCGCGCCCCACCGCCTTCACCTGGGGAACAAGCTCGGCCACGCGTTTCCTCCGCCCCAGGCATCGATGGGAGCGTCAATCGTAACCCGTATCGCTACGCCGTGCGTGTCGATATTCCCGAGCGCGCTAGCATCGGCGCATGGTTCCCACCGCCGACCTCGTCGCCTTCGTGCTGGCCGCGTTGCTGCTCGTTGTGCTGCCCGGCCCGAGCGTGCTGTTTGTCATCGGCCGCGCGCTCGCTATCGGCCGGGTCGGTGCTCTGCTGAGCGTCGTCGGCAACGCGCTCGGGATGTTCGTTCAGGTGGTCGCGATCGCCCTCGGCCTCGGCGTCCTGCTCGAGCAGTCGATCGTGCTCTTCACCTTCGTGAAGTTCGCGGGCGCCGCCTTCCTCGTCTATCTCGGCATCCAGGCCATCCGGCATCGGAACAGGCGTTCGTCGACGACCGCGACGGATGCGCCGTCGAGCAGGTGGCTTTCCCTGGCCGAGGGCGCGGGCGTCGGGGTCACCAACCCCAAGTCCGTGGTGTTCTTCATCGCGGTGCTGCCGCAGTTCGTCGACCCAGTCGCCGGCACCGTGCCACTGCAGATGATCCAGCTCGGCACCATTTTCGCGCTGCTCGCCATGGTCTTCGACAGCGTGTGGGCGATCGGGGCGGGGTTCGCCCGTGACTGGCTCGGCCGTTCGCCGAAGAGGTTGTCGCGGTTTGGTGCCGCCGGCGGCATCGCCATGATCGGTCTCGGCGTCGGAATGGCCGCCACCGGTAGCAAGAATTAAAGGAGCGCGGCGCCGACCGCCGGCCCGAACCGAGGGTGGCGCCGCGCTCGCGGCCAGAGAAAACCAGGGGCTACTTCTTGTCGAAGATCTCCGACTCCATGGCGTCGTAGCCCTCGGCCTGCGGGTCGCCGTGCAGCCCGCCGCTGAGCGCATACTCCTCCTCGGGCGAGAGCACGAGGCGATGGCGGCCGTAGACCGCGAACCCGACGAGGATGAGCGCGTAGACCACGACGATCGCGATGATCGCCGGTTGGAACGCCTCGTTGAAGAGGAACCCGAAGAACACCAGCAGGGCGATCACCGCGGCCGAGTAGGCGCCGAAGAGACCCCACGGGCTGCGGTAGGGACGCGCGGCCTTCGGGAACTTGCGGCGCAGGATGATGAACGACAGCATCTGCAGGAAGTAGGCGACGACCGCGCCCCACACCGCGATGTTCAGCACGATCGCACCGGCGACCGCACCGACACCGTCTTCGTCGAGGCGGCCGAGCAGGTCGACCACGACGAGCGCGACGAAGCCGAGGATCGCACCCACGAGCAGCGCGACCCACGGCGTCTGGCGCTTGCCGGTGAGCGAGAAGATCTTCGGGTAGTAGCCGGCACGCGAGAGCGAGTACATGTTGCGGCCGTAGGCGAACATGATCCCCTGCAGCGAGGCGAGCAGACCGACCAGGGCGAGCAGCGCGAGCACCGCCGCGGCCTGGTCTCCGACTATCGCGCGGAACCCGTCGAGCAGCGGCTCGGCGGAGACGCCCATCGCCTCGGCGCCGATGACACCGGTGTTGAGCACGAGCACCAGCAGGCCGGTGACGATGAGGGTGCCGCGGGCCCAGAGGCCGGCACGGGGGATGTCTCGGGCGGGGTTGTGCGACTCCTCGGCGGCGAGCGGCAGCTCTTCGATACCGAGGAAGAACCACATGGCGAACGGCAGCGCGAACAGGATCGGGAAGACACCGTGCGGCAGGAACGCGGTCTGGCCGGGGTCGGGGATCTTGTCGAACAGGCTGTCGAAGCTGAAGACGCCCGAGAAGACGGCCATAGCCGAGAACACCAGGAGGATGCTGATCGAAATGATCGAGACGACGATCGCGAACTTGAACGAGATGTTGGCGCCCGCCGAGTTGAGCGTGATGAAGACCGCGTAGAGCACGATCCACCAGATCCACATGTTGCTCGACAGGTCGAAGTTCAGCAGCTCGGCGGTGATCGAGTTGGCGTACTGCGCCGAGAAGAACACCACGACCGCGGTGGTCGCCACGTACTCGATGGTCTCGGCGAGACCGGTGACCAGCCCACCCCACGGCCCCATCGCCGATCGCGCGAACGAGTAGGCGCCGCCGGTGTGCGGCATGGCCGACGACATCTCGCCGATCGAGAACGTCAGTCCGTAGTACATGACCACGAGGATGGCGAAGGCGATGAGCATGCCGCCGAAGCCGGCGAAGTCGATGCCGAAGTTCCAGCCGGAGAAGTCGCCCGAGATGACCGCCGCGACCGCGAGACCCCAGAGGCCCCAGACGCCGGCGGAACGCTTGAGGCTGCGTTTCTCGAAGTAGCCGTCTGCCGCCTTCGTATAGGTGACGCCGGAAACGCTTCTTCCTGACTTTTCAGCCATGAGTTCCTCCAGAAAGCACGGTTCGGGTCGCACGGCGGCACACTGCAGCCCTGCGTGGTTACCGGAGAGCTTGGCGGCTATTGGTACTTCCTGTCTACCTTTGGATGTAAACACCGCGTTACAAAAAACCGGTGGCCGCGTCATCCGGCTGTGGTCTAATGGTCGGGTCAAGAGATGTCCAGACCGACCAGAACGGCTGCCATGACCACGCTCGCGAACACCCCCGTCTCCGGAAACCTGACGATCGACCAGCTCACCGACCTCGTCGCGGCCAAAGAGATCGACACGGTGATCATCGGATTCACCGACATGCAGGGACGCATGGTCGGCAAACGGGCCTCGGCGCGGCTCTTTCTCGAGGAGTTCGCCGAGCACGGCGCCGAGTGCTGCAACTACCTGCTCGCGGTCGACGTCGAGATGAACACCGTCGACGGTTACACGATCTCGTCGTGGTCGAAGGGCTACGGCGACATGGCGATGATGCCCGATATAGGCACCCTGCGCGTGGTTCCGTGGCTCGAGGCGACGGCGCTCGTGATGGCCGACCTGACCTGGCTCGACGAGGAGCCCGTCGTGCAGTCGCCGCGCGAGATCCTCAAGGCGCAGATCGCGCGACTCGCCGAGCACGGCCTCGTGCCCTACTCGGCCACCGAGCTCGAGTTCATCGTGTTCGACGACGGCTACCGTTCGGCCTTCGCGAAGGGCTACACCGGGCTCACCCCAGCGAGCGACTACAACATCGACTACGCGATCCTCGCCTCCACACGTATGGAGCCGCTGTTGCGCGACATCCGCAACGGCATGGACGGCGCGGGCATGTACTGCGAGGGCGTCAAGGGCGAGTGCAACTTCGGCCAGCAGGAGATCGGCTTCCGCTACGCCCACGCGCTCGCCACCTGCGACAACCACTCGATCTACAAGAACGGCGCGAAAGAGATCGCCGACAAGCACGGCAAGTCGCTCACTTTCATGGCGAAGTACAACGAGCGCGAGGGCAACAGCTGCCACATCCACCTCAGCGTGCGCGCCGAAGACGGAACGCCGGTGATGGCTGGCGACGGGCCGCACGGGTTCTCGAAGCTCATGGAGCACTGGCTGGCCGGGTTGATCGCTACGACCCGCGAGTTCAGCCTGTTCTTCGCGCCGAACATCAACTCGTACAAGCGCTACGTCGAGGGCAGCTTCGCGCCGACCGCCGTCGCGTGGGGCCTCGACAACCGCACCTGTGCGCTGCGCGTCGTCGGGCACGGCCAGGGCCTGCGGGTCGAGAACCGGGTTCCGGGCGGCGACGTCAACCAGTACCTCGCGACCGCGGCGCTCATCGCCGGCGGCCTGTACGGCATCGAGAACGAGCTCGAGCTCGAACCGATCTTCGAGGGAAACGCCTACGGGTCGGATGCGCCCCGCGTTCCCACCACTCTCCGTGACGCGGCACAGCTGTTTGGCGACTCCGCCATCGCGGCCGAGGCCTTCGGCCCCGAGGTCGTGGCGCACTACCTCAACAACGCCCGCGTGGAGCAGGCCGCCTACGACGCGGCCGTCACCGACTGGGAGAGGGTGCGCGGCTTTGAGCGGTTCTGAACCAACACGGCCGCTGATCGGCCTCACCACCTACCTCGAGCGCGCGCAGACCGGGGTGTGGGACGTGCCAGCCGCCTTCCTGCCCAAGGTGTACTTCGAGGCGGTGACGCGCGCCGGCGGCATCGCGGTACTGCTGCCGCCGCAGCCGGTCGACGCCGCGATCGCCTCGCGCGTGCTCGACTCGCTCGACGGGCTGATCATCACCGGCGGCAAAGACGTCGACCCTGCGCGCTACGGCCAGCAGCCGCACGCCACCACCGACGAACCGCGCCTCGACCGCGACGCGTGGGAGGACGCGCTGCTCACGGCCGCCATCGACCGCGGGCTGCCGTTTCTCGGCATCTGCCGCGGCCTGCAGGTGCTGAACGTGTCGCTCGGTGGCACACTGCACCAGCACCTGCCCGACGTGATCGGATCTACCCGCTACAACGCCGGATACGGAAAGTTCAGTGAGAACGCCGTCGAGGTGCACGCCGGAACCATCACAGGAGACCTGCTCGACGACGCCCCCGCGCTCGCCGTGCACTCGTACCACCACCAGGCCGTCGACGAGCTCGCCGACGGGCTCGTGGTGAGCGCGCGCAGCGACGACGGCACCATCCAGGCCGTCGAGGTCGAGGCGGTCCCGTTCGGCGTCGCCGTGCAGTGGCACCCGGAAGAGAACGCCGACGACCTGCGCCTGTTCGCGGGGCTGGTCGAGGCAGCAAAGGACTACCGCAAGTGACCTCCGTAACCCTCATCAACCCCGCCGACGAGACCGTCATCCAGACCCTCGCGCACACCACGCTCGCCGAGGTCGACGACGCGATCCTCGCCGCCGTGTCGGCCCAGAAGGCGTGGGCGGCGCGGGCTCCCGCCGAACGTGCGGCGGGAATCCGCCGCTTCGCCCTCGCCGTGGAGGGGGCGATCGAAGAACTCGCGCTGCTCGAGGTACTGAACTCGGGGCATCCGATCTCCCAGGCCCGCTGGGAAGCCAGCCACGTGCGCGACGTGCTGAACTACTACGCGGCGGCACCCGAGCGCATGATCGGCAAGACGATCCCCGTCGCCGGCGGCATCGACGTGACCTTCCTCGAGCCGCTGGGCGTCGTCGGCATCATCGTGCCGTGGAACTTCCCGATGACGATCGCCGCGTGGGGCTTCGCTCCGGCGCTCGCCGCGGGCAACGCGGTCGTGCTGAAGCCCGCCGAGTGGACTCCGCTCACCGCGATCCGCCTCGCCGAGCTCGCCCTCGAGGCCGGGCTGCCCGAGGGGCTGTTCCAGACCCTGCCGGGCCGTGGCGATGTGGTCGGCGACCGCTTCGTCACGAACGAGCACGTGCGCAAGGTCGTCTTCACCGGATCGACCGCGACCGGCAAGAGAGTGATGGCCGGATGCGCCCACCAGGTGAAAGCGGTCACCCTGGAGCTCGGCGGCAAGAGCGCCAACGTGGTCTTCGCCGACTCCGACCTCGAGAAGGCCGCCGCCACCGCGCCGTACGCGGTGTTCGAGAACGCGGGCCAGGACTGCTGCGCGCGCAGCCGCATCCTGGTCGAGCGCAGCGTTCTCGACCGCTTTATGGAACTGCTCGAACCCGCGGTGCAGGGTGTGAAGGTCGGCCCGCTGCACAACGAGGCTACCGAGATGGGGCCGCTCGTCGCGAAGGCGCACTACGACAAGGTGGCGTCGTACGTGCCCGACGACAGCCAGGTCGCGTTCCGCGGCAGTGCGCCCGACGGGCCCGGCTTCTGGTTTCCGCCCACCGTGCTGCTGCCGGGTTCGCGCACCGACCGCGTGGTCACCGACGAGATCTTCGGCCCCGTCGTCTCGGTGCTGCCGTTCGATGACGAGGCCGATGCCATCGCGCTCGCGAACGACAGCGTCTACGGCCTCAGCGGGTCGATCTGGACGCGCGACATCGGCCGGGCCCTCCGGGTCTCACGCGGCATCGAGAGCGGCAACCTCTCGGTGAACTCGCACTCCTCGGTGCGCTACTCGACCCCCTTCGGTGGTTTCAAACAGAGCGGCCTCGGTCGCGAACTGGGGCCGG
>Ga0247740_1000292_pt1 | contig 26413 bp, 15 predicted proteins | sample UWRJL148409B2_FD_180942 | JGI IMG/M metagenome (GOLD analysis project Ga0247740, IMG submission 180942) | Plant litter microbial communities from Arlington Agricultural Research Station in Wisconsin, United States - UWRJ-L148-409B-2 | ecosystem: Environmental > Terrestrial > Plant litter >...
TATGGTTTGATTACACAGGTGGGTTCCCTGCAGGCCCATGTCCATTAAAATAACCCCGGCTATCATACCCACCATGCTAAATCCTGAAAAATAATAAATAACAAAAGATATAAGTAAAGCGCTGATGGTATAGGTTGCTATTTTGTAAGGGCTCCGCTTATCTGTAAGGCGGCCAATGTTGCTAACCGCCAACGCGCCAAAGGCTCCGGCCAATCCAAACAGGCCAGCCACATCACTGCCCAGGTCAAAATTGTCTTTTACCAAAAAGGCTATCGTGCTCCAAAACGCACTGAAGCAGGCAAAACATGATGCGCCTCTTAGTGCTGCCAGCCGTAAATGCCGGTTCTCTTTTATTAAACCGGCTATTGAGAGCATTAAGCTTTTATATGATCCCTTGTAAGTGGGCTGTACTTCGGGCAGCAGTCGGTAAACCAGTACCCACATCACTATCATAAGGCCCGCTGCAACATAAAACACACAGCGCCAACCCCAGTGTGCGGCTACAAAACCGCTTAAGGTGCGCGAAAGCAATATGCCTATTAGTAAACCGCTTTGCACAAAGCCAATTTTTCTGCCACGTTCGGCAGGTTTGGCAAGGTGTGCAGCCATTGGAATTAGCAGTTGTGGTATTATGGAAGACACACCGATTAATAGACTTGCCAAAAGCAACGCATTGATATCAGATGCGGTGGCCGCAAGCAGTAGTGATATGATGATAAAGCCAAAATCAATTATCATCATACGCTTACGTTTTAACATATCTGCCATTGGCACAATAAAAAACAGTCCGAGTGCGTACCCCACCTGTGTAAACATGGCAACCTGGCCCGCTTTAGCGCTTGTAACGCCAAACGTATGCGCCATATCGTCTAATAAAGGCTGGTTGTAATAAATATTGGCAATTACCAGCCCCGTTGTAATGGTTATTACCCATAAAGTAAACGGCGTATGGAGCGATTCCTGGTTTTCTGCGGGTGTAGTCATTAATTATTTAAAAAATATGCAGCACTGTTTTTATTGAAGTAAGGCGCAAAAGTAAATTATTATAAAAATAGCGAGGTGGAAAACTTACTAACTGAAAAATTATTAAAATATAGAAACGTGCGAGAGATGTAAAAAGAGCTTAAAAAACCAGTAAAAATCTCAAAAAACAGCACAAAAAATCCAATATATTGCCTGAATGATGTGCATTTGAGGGAAATCAATAAGTATTTGCAGGTATGATAGCTAAAAAAATTATTTTTTTAAACAATCACCTTTAAAATGTGCAAAAATCATTTACAGACACAAAAATTTAACATATTGTTAATGGTTTATTACATGTTTTGCGAATGTGATAGGTGCTTTAATCGTTTTGACAAAAAAATTACAAAAAAAAATTTGCACATATTAAAACATAGTGTTACCTTTACACCATACAAAGAAAGATAATAAAAGCCGAAAGGCTAATACATAAAGAGTCTTCTCATAATTTAGGTTTATAATTGGTTTAGTAAAGGTCCCTGCCCATCAGGGGCCTTACTTGTTTTATAGGTTTTTGAGAGATCTGATGGATCAGTCCGAAAAGTTGAGGGATTGGGTTGTTAAGCATAGATATTAGCTAATCTAAAAAGGAAGAAGGTAGTGTCTCTGACACCTCTTGAAGTGGCTCTGAAGGCTTTGATCTTGGCGTTGAAAGACTCAGCAGAAGCGTTAGTGCTTCGGTTGTCGAAGAAGTTAAGAATGGATTCATAATGTTGCTGAACAGATCTGGCTACGGTTTTAAAAGCGTCAATACCTGCATCCTCCACATCGTTGTACCAGATGGCCAGTTGCTTGAATGCCTGCTGTTTATTCTTGCTTACGGTGAATATCTTTCCTAAGCGCAGCGATAATTTGAAAGCTTTTTCTAAAACGGGGTATCTTGGAAACAGCAGGTCAGCCCTTTGTTTTTGTGATAATGTCCATTTAGATGGATGCTTGAAGAGCAGATATCCGCTTCTGGCTAAGAGTTGTTTTAGTGTATCGCCATTACTGAATACTTCAGGCTGATAACTTTGCTTGTTCTTTCTGGCAACATCAATGGCCTGATTCTCTGCCTCAAGGGCTTCCCAACGATATTTGATCCTTGCTTCCTGAACAGCATCGTAAGCTAGTTTCTGTACATGAAAGCGGTCGATCACCCTTGAGGCGTTACTAAAGCATCTGCGAATAGCCTTGATCATATTAGCTGCCATATCCATCGTTACTTCTTTAACCTTATTGCGTTTGCGAAGTGGTATCCTTTCCAGTACCGTCATTATGTGTTCGGCCTGTGTACCTTTAAGCATAGCTACTATGGCTTTTTTACCGCCTTTAGCTTCCTTATTCGTTACGATGGTATACAGCTCGCCATTGCTCAGCGCTGTTTCGTCTATGCTTAACGATGGGCCAATGTTATCTTCAAACAACATCCACTCATCCGCATGTTCTTTCTGCTCCCAGGTATGAAAGTTACTCAGGTGGTCTTTATATTGTTGCTGTAATTGCTTCCCATCTACCGTATACAATCGGCCTAATAAATGACAACTGATCGGGTTGTTATCCAAATATACCTTTTAAAAAAAAGCCGAATTCTGTTGTCATTCGCGCCCCTTTTCTCACTAAATCCCAGTCTCTTGTGATTATTTCTCCGCTTTGCTTAACTTCCCATCTGCGGCGTTTGATGCACAAGGCGACCTTATGGCCACGGATAGGAAAGTCTTGTATGGCTGTCTCCGGTAGAAAGCCTTTCGACTCCAGCCCGGACTTCTCATAACCCACAGGAGGCAGGTTCTTTTCTTCTAAATGGATGTTCAGTTGTCCGTCGCCAGACTGAACTATATTCGTTATCTCAAAATAATCTAAAAGGCCTTCAGGTAAGATCAGGCGTACAAGCGTTTCGTAAGCGGCGTTCAAGTGAGTCAGTATTTGTTGCAATCGCAAAACAAATACTTTTTTTATTACCCCACAACAATTCTGCTTGATCCGTTTTATGATTCATTCGGTTACCTATTCGGTGACCTGTTTTGATTCGCTAAATTAGTCACCGAATTAGCTTGTAATAAGTTGATTTTAAAGCACTTGTATTGATTTTTTAGATCTTAAAACAGCTCATTTGAACTCAAAATTAATGCGATTAAGTAGCTGAGCTGGACGCATTACAGGTCGCTGTCAAGCATAGGCAATGAAGAAAAGAGGACATTTTATATTGCCGAAACAGTAAAAAACAACTGGACAGGGAGGCAGATGGATAGGCAAATTGGTAGCCAACTTTATGAACGTTTATTGCTCAGCATAGATAAAGAAAGCGTGTTGTCAGCTGCAAGAAATGAAAAGCAACCATAGAATGCAAAAGATATAATTAAGGACCCGTTGTGCTTGAATTTTTGGGACTTAGGCCGGAGGCTGCGTATTATGAAAAAGATTTAGAGCGTGCTTTAATCACCCACCTCCAGGAGTTTATGCTGGAATGAGGAAATGGGTTTTCGTTTGTTTCACGGCAAAAACGTATTCATTTAGATGGCGATGGTTTTTTTGCGGACTTAGTATTTTATAATTTGTTACTGCAATGCTTTGTTATCATTGAGTTGAAAACCCATAAGATTAGACACCAGGATATCGGACAATTGCAGATGTACGTGAACTATTATGACCGTGTCGAAAAGCTGCAACATGAAACACCGACTATCGGTATACTTCTTTGTCTGGAAAAAAACGACACTATGGTTAAATTTACTTTACCGGAAAGCAGTAACATAAATCGCATCCAAATATCAACTTTACTTGCCTACCGCTGAGCAACTAAGCAAGGAAATACAAAACGAGGTTGAGAGGCAAAAGGAAATAGGAAAGGATTAACGGCGTTTACTATGTTTAGGCAGATTGGAACCGGTATACAGAGATTCGTCCATCTGATTCCAGGAAAGCACAATGATGCCGCCTGGGTATTGCCACGATTGCTATAATTGGATTCTCGGTATCAATCAAGCCTTCTGGCGAGGCCGTTTCCTGGCTGATATCGTAAACAACGGCACGTTTTTCCCCGGCAATAACCAGGCGGTTGTCCGTCATCAGCTTAATATCCCGGCCTTCGGTATCCTGTGCAAAAAAGGCAGAAGCGGCGTTCATCCCTTTCAGGGTCGGCGTAACCAATACACAGCCTTCTGTTGTGAGTACCGCGATCTTTAATGCAGTATGCATTCCTGTAACTGCTGACTTCAGGATTTGCGCACCGATACCCAATACTTCCGTTTGCCCTTCCGCGCTGATCCGTAATAAAACCTCCCCTTTAGCATAATAAAAATGTCCTTTGCGCCAAACCATCGCCGAAGGATCAAAGCCGTTTTCCCCGGGATTTATCCGGTCGTCCACCATTCCCATCTCGACGGTCCGCAATAACGCACCCTTTTTGTTGAAGTGACTAAGTTGCAGCCCATGGATGTTGAAGTGCAATATACTTACTCCGTCCTCACCGTTGAGGCAACAGGCGAGGGCAGCATCCGGCAAAAAATCGAGCGTTTTCAAAACCGCTTCCCGTTCAAAATAAGAAAAGGCGCCCAATTGCTGGTTGGTATGAATGCTGGCGTTTTCCCCAACAATCAGCACTTGATCCGACAGCGCAGGATCAGCAAGCATAGCCAAAGGACGGGTATTATATCCAACCTTAAACAAATATTGATAAGTCTGTTTCCCCTCCCAGTTGCCCCTGAAAAAATGCAGGTCACCCTGCTGCTGACCTATCGCCATGAGCTGGTCATGATATGTAATTATGGCATACCATTGGGTATTGTTGCGTAACTGTATGTATGCGGGTTTGCTAAAAACGGGCGGCATTTGCAGGTGATGCTGGATATACCGGTTCGTATCTGCGTTCAACAAACGGTCTTCCGGTAAAAAGCTACCCATCAGTTTCAATCCGCTTGTATCGCCTGATTCAACCTGCTGATGGATAATTTCATAAGCGATGCTGAGTGAGGCCTCGCGCAATTGCTGCTCCGGATATCGCCGGTTCATTTCCGCTAATACGGTCAGAAAAGATGTCCTTTTGAGCCGGGGCACGGAATGTGAATACACGAGTTTAACCTCATGGCCCAGTTGCTCGTTTTCGGCGTCACTGCGAAGTTGCAGGTAGGCCATCAAACAAGCTTCAGGTTGCCCCGTATCTTCCCAGCCTTTTAGTAATAACGTCTCAGCTTCCTGCTTTTGCCGCAGTTTTTCGAGGGTCAGCGTCGCGGCCTTCTGATAGTCTTTAGCCTGCTTCAGCTCAGCCACTTTCTCACGGTAACAGGCCTCAGCCTTTTCCTCCCTGCCGATCGTCCGGTAAAGGTCGCCTGCTTTTTCGAGGTCGTTCAGTTGAAGCCGGATCGGAATGGCCTCCTCTATCAGTCCGCCTTTTTCCAGGCATTCTGCAGCCATTCGTTCATTCTTCAGATGGTCGCGGTATAATGCCGCGGCTTCCCTGTACATTTTTCCCTGTTGCAGCACATTGGCGGCTGCATAGAAGTCGCCCAGCAAATGCGCGTGGATGTAGGCCGCACGTTTATAATTGCCCTGTTCCAACGCTTCATTGGCGGCCTTGATATAACGGGCCCGCAGTTGGGCGTTATAATTGCTTAAGTCCCAGCCGTCGACCCTACCGCCGCCGCCAAGGTTGCCCAGATTAAATTGTGTTTGACGCCTGGTCAGTTTCCAGGATTGCGGCGCCTTCCCGCGATCCAGGTAAGGGCTGCTCAGCGGAATGGCGTATTGTAAAGCCTTATCCGTATCCTTGTCGAAAAGATCCATTAATCTTTTGAGTTCGGTATCGCGTTGTTTTTCAATATCCGCCAGTTTTTGTCCTACCCATTGCTCCAGCTGTTGCAGTAACCCGCCTGATGAGCCAGAGCGCACAGAAGTTCCTGAGAAAAGCCATGAAAGCGGGGTAAAAATCAACTTGCCAATAAATGCCAATAACAGCAACAAATACAGGCCCAACCGGGCCAGCCAGCTCTTCGCCTGTTTGCTATATTTCTTTATTGAGGTTTCATCAGGGTCCACTGATGGGATATCTTCGATCGGTTTACTTCCTACGTCCTCTTTGATCGATTCCATCACGCTTTCCGGTTCTTCTTCAACTTCCAATCCTATTTGTTGAAGTAGGGGTGACCGCACTAAACCGGGATGCGCGAATCGCCAGTCAGCTGGTTCAGGAGCCGAAAGATGTACGAATGCGGTAAGTTCAACCTGATCTTTCTTTTCAAAACCAACCAGCCCGATACCGGGGTGAAATACCTGGATATCCCATAAAAGCAGGGCTTTGAGTTCGTCGCCACCGACCACCGGCCACAGATCCGCTTGAACGGGTAAATAAAATTTATCCGCAATACAGCCAAAAGGATAACGAACAAGGTCTGCCGGAGGATGCTGCTTGCCGAAGATGACAAAGAGACCGGAGCCGCTATCATCCGCTATACTTTGCGGCATGATATGGCAGGTCAGGCTGCGCAGATCAAGGCCCCACGTGTCCAATTCATAGAACCACTCCGCTGGCAACGTACCCGGGAGGAATGCGCCGGCCAGCGGCCGTTTGCTATGTTCGTTATATCGGAGCGTGACTTGCATTTATTTCAAATTCAGGATAAACGGATGGATGTAGGTATTATAAAAATCCGCGACAAGCATTACGTTCGTTTGCCTGCTGCCGGTAAAATAAGGCGAACCGGCAATCTTGCCATCAACACTCCAGCAGGCGGTCGTCTTTTCAATTACCAGAATGATACTGCTCTCGGGTATGCGTGTATCGGAGCTTTTCAAATGTAATAGCCCCCTTGAGTCCAATACGGCCTCACTACCGTCGGCCCAGCTAAACTTGGTGAATTTGATATAAGGTAGGTGAGCTACTTCCATACTTTCCTGTAAAACGGGTTTAATAACCTCAATTGCATTCAGGTTATTGTCCTTAAGACTGATCGTCCTTCCATGCTCGTCAGGCCGGATCTCCCGCTGGTCGATATACAGTTTGCCCGATGTATTCACATAAATATTTTTCGCAGAGTTGATCACACTGTATCCGTTATTGATCAGCTTCTTGATCTGGTTGAGCACCTGAAAGTGGGGAATGGAGGGCAGTGCTTTAAACACCTTCCGGTCCAAAGCGGTTGGCATGGTTTGTCCATTCAAGGGGTCAACGGAAATGACATCTTCAACGCGTGCGACATGAAATAAACCACTATCGAACTTAACCTCTTCCGCTTTGATGTTATTTAATTCATGGATCATCAGGCCAGGATTTCCCATATCTATCTGGTAGATCCGAAGATATGCTTCAGGCAAATTTCTCACCAACACAAACAGGTAATCCTTCACCTGGCCCCAAAAGCAATCTCCCTCTTCCAGTTGATCGACTAGTTCCCTGGCGCCGTATCCTTTTTCCGTCCAGCATAATACCCTACGGTCCTGCGTAATGATGGCCGTTTGCCCCGTACTCATCCTGAACGTATTATTATTCCTGAGCTTGATCTTGGAAGAGGGGAACAACAACGGAAAGTTTGGTTCAGAAAGCATGGCAGGAAGGCCGGACAGGTTATTTTGGCGCTGAACGAGCGGTTTTCTGCTGAAGAGTGTATCCTCAAGATTGATCAGGGCAGTCGCGGCGAGCTTGTGTCGTTTCCCCCCGGTTTCATATAAGGCAATATGCCCGTCCCTGTTGACTTCGACCAAGTAGTCCAACTGTTCCTTAACCTGCGAAAAGGAAGCCATAAAGCTGGGGTCCTCCCGATAATGCGGGCCGGTGATGAGGATATATTTGGCCCTCGAATTGGTTGTATCCGCCACCAGTTTCTTAAGCGGCCCACCGCAATGCAGCGCCGGGTCCAATTGTTCTAATGTCACTAAAACACCTTCTTTAGTATGCAGGTCCATGGAGAAAGAGTGTTTGCCCCCCAGCGCCCAAGCGTCTAATGGATCACGTTTATGCCCTTCGCTAAAAGCTAGGGCCGCAGCCAAGCCAAATATCCTCGGCATGCCCCACATCTTGAGCGTTGTATCCAACAGAATATGCCACTCCTGATTCGCCTGGTCGGGCAGTTCTTCGCGTTGCAAAAACAAAGCTTCATTATTGGCGAGCCTCGCTGTCAGCAACAGGTCGTCCTGCGCCAATTCACTTAATAATAATTTATCATAGTGGCCCCGGTTACTGATATCGGACACGCCTCCGATAGACTGGTCGCTGCTGCCACTCAGGTGCATGGGGATATTGAGTGCCGCGCTGATATGGTGGGCCAAACGCGCAAGCCCGGCCGTCTTAAGGTCGGCCGTTAAAGCGGCCATCAGGTCGTCAGGCATCGGAGCCGGTAAATCAAGCGCTAAAGGTTGCGGTATCTCAGCGATACCGGTTCTCAGTTTGGTTTCCAATGCGGTGCTATCCTGGAACTGCCTTAAGGCCTTAGCCAATGGCATGAGGTCGGTCTGCAATATGGTAAAGCCGAAATCAGGAGTGCTGCCGAAGATGACCTCATCCAGCGATCCCCCCTCAAATGTGTACAGAATATTTTTAAGTGATTGCCCCCCGGCTTTTTTTAGATTTTGCAGAATAGCCTGGCAAAGGGCTACCCTTTTAGTCCCTGACCGATATTCAAAAGGGAGGCCGTTAACGAGTTTCATAAAATCAAGTGCCTGTCTTATTAGTTGCTTAGCGATCAAATGCTCGGCATCTAGGTAATCGGATCGGTATCCGAGCGGTTGGAGATGCGCTTCAGGTTCAAATAGCGTTTCATAATTATCCTTGCAAGCACAAAGCAACAGCAGCACCGTCCCCAGGCAGATGTCGTCGGATATTTCAAGGGAATGCAGAATGAAAATCAGGTCTTCCCGATAACAAATTGTACGCCCGTTGGCAAATTCGATTACGTTCCCCTCATCGGCCCATTTCCAGAAATAATTTTTCCTTCCCTGGAAATAATTAACGGTCTTGACTTCCTGATCAGTCATGGCCTATGGTCGTTAAACGCACCGCGCTACGGCGTGCGGGTTGAAAACTTGCAATCCCGATAACCTGCCAGCTGCCGTCGGGGTCAAACAGCATCAAGGTTTCATTTGGTGCCTCAACGAGCGATGCCACTATCGGCGGGTCCAGGTCATAGCCTACCGGTAAAAGCATTTGCTCACGCGGCCAAAAGTATTTGCCCGGTAATTGCGGTAACGGTAGTCCGATAACCAACGCTTCACCTCTTCCCGAAACGGCAAAGCGTAATTGCTGTAATCGGGTTTCCGCCGCTGTTTCCGCATAGATTTTCCAGCTATCAAGATCGGTAAGCAAGGCAAAGGCCTCGTGCACCGTCCCGTAACGGGACAGACGTATCGTCATTGGCAGGAACAATTTTCCCGGCATAGCCGAAACCGGAAGTTCGATTGCAACAAAGGCCTTTATAGGTTGCCAGTCCAGTTTAGGGAGCCTGGCGATGGGTGTTTTTTGCTTGTCTGGAAACAATCTTTCCTCTTCGTCGGTGGTATAGCGATTTAATACAGGCAAGGACGCGATCCGTTTATCCGGGGCAATGCCGGCTTCAATACCACGAAGCCAGATTAGCGCACCGTCCCCAGCAGCTTTTAATCCGGGGATGGCGCGCAGGCCTCCCAAGGTGTCCCTGTATTTGCTTTCCAGCACCAGTACCGCTTCCATCAGGCGGTATGCATTATCTTTTTCCAAAGCTCATCAATTGGCTTTTGTACATAGTTGCGCTGTTCCTCGTTACCTATCCAGCCGCAGCGACTATTTAGATGCGCTAGCCGGTCTTTGATCACCGAGCGTTCCGCCATGGAAATTTCTTCCTGCCATTGCTGGTTAAGTTGCTCCACCTCGCTATATATCTCATCCGGATCGGGAACCGAGCTGAGTGAAGCCCTGGGATGACTGGCCTCTTCTTTGTCGCTCAGGTCTACCACCGCGCTGACGATATTGCTGATGATCTCGCGCTGTTCCTCCGTATCCCAGATATGGCGCAAAACCCATAGGTCCGATGTGATGGCTTTTTCCCTTTTGCAAATCAGCGCGCTGGCAGCGATCAGTCTCTGCAGTTTAACTGCACGCCTGTCCGATACTGCAAGCCCGGAATTGCGTAGTTTTTGGATAAGCTCAATGTAATCTTTCCGGATATTACTCAGATCGATCAGCGAGGTCTGCCCTTGTAGTTGCCGGATATCATCAGTGGCAATACTTGGTTTATCTACAGCAGCTTTTTGTTCGAGCATCCAGCCTGCATCAAGTAAAGCATTCAGTTGTTGTGGTTCGACATTATCACATCTGACACGGATCAAAAACCGGTCGAATAAGGCTTGCAGCGCTTCATCCTCAGGCAGATGGTTGCTGGCGCCGATCACCATAAGGGCGGGTAACTGACGCGTTTCCCTTCCCCGGCGGAAGATCTTTTCGTTAAGTACCATAAGCAGGCTATTGAGGATAGCACTATTGGCATTCAATAATTCGTCAAGGAAGATCAGCGATGCTTCGGGTAGCATGCCTTCCGTATTGGTCACCAGTTCTCCCTCCCGCAATTTCCGGATATCGAAGGGTCCAAAAAGTTCATTAGGCTCTGTGAACCGTGTCAACAGATACTCGAAGGTCTTGCCATCAAGCAGTTTGGAGAGTTCTCTTACCGTCGCGCTTTTGGCGGTGCCCGGAGGGCCAAGCAGGAACAGGTTCTCCCTGCCCACCAGGCAAATACCCATCAGGTCGATGATCTCGTCTTTCCCTACAAATAGTTCTTTCAGGTGTCGCAATACGGCCTGAAGTTTATCAACGGTAGTAAATTCTCGGGTGATATCTTTAGTCATGTTTTGTTAATTCGATAAGGTCAAGGTCCGGCCAGAACTGTTGCTGGTAAAGGCCCGTGGTTTCTGTTAGTATTTTTTGCTCCGTGTCGCGAAGACGGGTTAAATCGCGGTATCCGATGATGCGGTCAAGGTAAATGGTTTTCAAAGCGGGGTTGTTTAGAATAGCTGTCGTATCTGCGCTGGTTTGGATGTTAAGCCCCACCGAGGACATGGGCCAGGCCGCAGCGGTTTCTCTCAGCTTTTTAACAAGCGGGTCATCCGGTGAAATCCCGCTGCTGAATTTGAACAGCGGTCCGAAATGGCGAAAGATGATATCCACCGACCAAATGGCAGTTGCATCTGCAGGGCCGGCATAGGGTTTCAAATAGGTCTCCATCGCGTCAGCATCCAGATCGCGCAGAAGAACGAACTGGATGGAACGGTAAAGATATTGTGCAGCCCAAAGCGCCGCATCCTCGTTAAAAACCGGTAATCCGGCGGGCATTTCAAGCTGCTCGTTTCTTTCAAACTCAGCGATCAATCCTGCTGAAGTCTCCAGGTCCGATTCATCAAAATCTCCTAAAGCACGGGCAACGGTAACCCGGCCCTCGCTGAATAACCCGTTTAAAAATTCGCTGAGTTGCATGATGCTTAAAATAAACGAATAATATTGGCTTTAGCAAAACAAGCGAGCCTATTTATACGTGCGCGATAAGGCCTCGATAACCGGTTCATTCAATCAGAACGCTATTTTTTGATAATTAACTCTTCCTTGGCTGCCCATAAACCAACATCCTGCTTGGTTAGAGCAGCAGCCATCAGATCAGGAAATTTGTCAGGGGTGCAGGCAAAAACGGGAACGCCCAGGTCGGCCAGGAATTGCGCGTTATGGTGGTCGTAAGACGGTGCGCCATCATCGTTCAAGGCTAAAAGGACAACAAGCTGTACACCGGCAGCAACCAGCTCGACTGCACGGCGTCGCATTTCATTGACATTGCCTCCCTCATACAAATCAGTTATCAGTACCAAAACGGTATCTGCCGGCTTGGTCACTATTTGCTGACAGTAAGTTAAGGCTGCATTAATATCTGTACCTCCGCCAAGTTGCACACCAAAAAGCAGTTCTACGGGGTCGGTTAGTTCTTCCGTTAAATCAGCGACGGCAGTGTCAAATACCACCATCTTTGTTTTGATAGCCGGAATAGAAGCCATCACACTGCCAAAGATGCCGGAGTAAACCACGGATGAACCCATAGAACCGCTTTGATCAAGGCACAGGATGACATCTTTTAACGATGACCGTTTCCGGCCGTAACCCACCCTGCTTTCAGGTATGATGGTTTGATATTCGGGCTGATAGTGTTTTAGATTTTTCAGGATCGTTGCGCCCCAGTTAATTTCGCTGTGCCGCGGCCGATTGTTCCGGATACTTCTGTTCAGGCTCCCTCCGATGGCCTGGCGTGTTGGTTCGGCCAGTTTTTTAATCAGTTCATCAACCACCTTGCGTACAACCTGCCGAGCAGTATCTTTGGTTTTGTCCGGGATAACTCGGCTCAATGTCATTAACATGGCAACCAGGTGTACATCGGGCTCAATATTTTCCAGCATTTCTTTTTCAAAAAGCATCTGGGTTAAATTCAACCGTTTTAGTGCATCCTGCTGCATTACCTGTACTACACTTGCAGGAAAGAAGGTGCGGATATCGCCCAGCCACCGGCTCACATTCGGCGATGAAGCGCCAAGGCCGCCACTTCTGTTACTATCGTATAAAGCCTCCAGTGTACGGTCAACTTTCAGATCAGCTTCGTCCAGGTCAACCTGTGTTCCCTCGTGCTGATGCCCTCCAAGTATTAACCGCCATTTACGCAGGTGTTTCGGTTCAGTTTCCATTCAAATCGCGGTTGTTAAGGGTTAAACCAAATAATTCCATAATTACCGGGAGGCCTTGTTGGGCACGTTCAGTATCAAAGTTGGTAATAAAAGTGGTGTGCTGTTGCCCGGAGGTTCCTCCTGTACGAGCCTTTTCACCCATTTTACGGCGTTCCGGACCTGAGAAATTTGCAAAAGTGCGGCGCAGCAATGGCAGTACCTGCATAAAAATATCATCGCTTAAACCCGATACCCAGTTATCAATTACCTGCCACAGGTCCTGGTCTAGCAGCAGCAAGGTGCCGCTGCCTTTCAAAAAACCCTCCAGCCAGGCCGCAGAAATTACAGGCGCCGTAGCTGCAGACATCGCATAACCAAAATGTTGCATGAGCTGATCAGCGGTTAACAGCTTACTATCGTTGAGCAAGCGCGTACTATAACCACCAATTACCGGAGATGTGTTTTTATTCCCCGCTATTATCGACAAGGTTCCCTGCCAGCCTAAAGTTGTTTCGGTTTCCTGCAGCAGGTTAATACCATCATTCAGTTTGTAAAATAACCCCAGAAGTTGCTGGGCGGCGTCTTCATCAATAGCTACGCAGGCATTAGGCAAACTTATACAGATGCGGGTGACAATACTGTTAATAATACTTAATACGATTGTTGCATCCGTTTTACGCACGTTGCCATACCGCGCGACAGAAATTAAGCCAGGAACAACCTCCATTAACTCAATTACATCAGCCGACGCTGCTGCCAAGTTGTTTAAGCGGTAAATCAATATTTCGATCGCTTCAGGCAGTTCCGCCGGGATACTCTTCTCCAGCAGATCACTGATCACTTTAATATCTGTGGCCTGTTTTGCCTCGTTTAAAACGCTGTTAGCCGCAGCTTCTGCAACGGTGTTTCCCAGATTACCACGCTCTATTACCTCGACAGAAAATGCCGGGTCCCATTGCAGCCGCCATTGCTCTTTAAAAGTTCCCTTGCCGGCAACATATTGCGGTTTTCCCCATTGGATACCGAGCAGGGTAAGTCTGTGCAGAAAAACACTCCTTTCCAGATCGGTGTCTTTACGAAGATCCAGTGTGTAATCTTTAAAATCGGCAGTGGCCGGCAACCGCAATTTCTTCTGCAACTTTTCAATATCCAGTTGCAGCGGTGGTTTTGGTATTTCTACCGGCACCTCGCCAATCCGATGCCCTACGATCAACTCATCCTGCACCAACTTCAGCAAGATACTTTCGCCGTTGCATAACACGCTAAGTGTTGCCTCATTCAGTTCCTCCAGACCCGCCTTAGGTAAGCCACGCAATGAAGCAAGGGACTCCGCCAGCCGCACGGCTTCAATGATATGGGCTACGGAAGTATCCATTTGCTGTTTTCGGAACAACCGGGCAACATGGGCCATCCACAATGTGCCGTCATCATTCGGATGATGCCACACATGGTTATACCAGCCGGGTGAATTAATACCCGCCCCGTAGCCGCTGTAAAAGCTTAAGCGGTTAAAGGTCCAGGGTATCCATGTACACTCGGTTTTAACCTTTGCCAAACCTTTCAATAATTCATTGTCATCTTTTTGGGATGCCTTATTTTGCAAGGCGGGGACATGCCAAGCCCCGCAAATAACCGCGATAGTATGGAACATGTCCTTTTCGGCCTGCCTGATGGAGCGGCGCATATACGCTTCGCGAAGCTGCTCCAGCTTTTTATCTTTTTGGGGGATACTTTCGCGTAATGCCTGCATGGCTTCAGTTACCGCATCAAAAACTTCGTCGTTATTTAACCGGTATTCAAATGTATGCTCCCACCACTTCTCATCGTCAGCAAAACCCGCAGCATCAGAAAGATAGCTGATTGGCCTTTTATGTAATTGGTCATAAGTTTGTGCCTCCAGGTTGATATGATCTGGATCGGGAGTTTCCTCTTCTGTCCGTTCACCTTGTTCTTTCTCTATCAGCATTTGATTACCCGCTGGCAGATCCATAAAACGTACGTGAATGTTCTGTTTACGGGCATATAGGATAGCCTGCCACTCGGGCGAAAATTCAGCGAAAGGATAAAATACCGATCGTTGCGGATCATCGGGCTGATAGCAAAGCAGGGCCACAGGTGGTTTCAATCCTTCGTTACCAACCCATTGCAACATAGCGTCAGCCTCCGGCGGACCTTCCACCAGCACAATATCCGGCTTAACCGATTCCAGGAATGCTTTCACATTCCGGGCCGAACCGGGACCGTGGTGACGTATGCCTAATATATTGATGGCCATGTTTGCTGTTAATTACAAGTCGCGGCAGGCACGGTAAATATCACTCCAGTCATTGCGTGGCTTTACAACGGTTTCCAGGTATTCCTGCCATATCAGCTTATCCTGTACGGGATCTTTCACTACTGTACCAATTATGCCTGCAGCCAGATCGGCCGCTTTTAAGGTTCCGTCGCCAAAGTAAGCGGCCATTGATAAGCCGCTGTTTACAACAGAAATAGCTTCAGCCGTGCTCAGCGTACCGGTAGGTATTTTGATCTTGGTTTTGCCATCCAGAGTTATACCGTTGCGTAGCTCTCTGAAGATGGTTACTATTCTTCTTATCTCCTGTAAAGCCGGTGGTTCAGCGGGAAGTTCCATTACTTTTTCGAAAATTTCTACCCGGCGCCGCACAATATCAATTTCCTCCTCAATAGAATTGGGTAAGGGCAATATTACGGTGTTGAAACGGCGCTTTAACGCGCTCGACAATTCATTCACGCCTTTATCCCGGTTATTAGCGGTAGCAATAACGTTGAAACCTTTAATAGCCTGTACCTCCATATTTAATTCAGGTACCGGCAAGGTTTTTTCAGATAAGATAGTGATCAGGGTATCCTGCACATCGGCACCGATACGGGTAAGTTCCTCTAGTCTTACTATCTTGCCGTCTTTCATAGCCCGCATAACGGGTGTTTCAACCAGCGCTCCCGCCGACGGGCCTTCTGCTATCAGCCGCGCATAGTTCCAACCATAACGAACAGATTCCTCGCTGGTGCCCGCTGTTCCCTGAATGATCAAGGTCGAATCGCCGCTTACGCCGGCCGCCAAATGTTCGCTCACCCAGCTTTTAGCAGTACCGGGGAGGCCGTATAATAACAAAGCGCGATCGGTGGTGAGCGTTGCAACTGCAATCTCCATCAAACGTCTGTTACCAATATATTTGGGCGATACCTCGAAACCGTTTTTGAGCTTACCCCCAACAAGGTAGGTAACTACAGACTGGGGAGAGAGCACCCAGTTTGCCGGGCGTTTATCGTTATCCTGTTTTTTAAGTTCTTCCAGTTCGTGGGCAAATAATTGCTCTGCATGCTGTCGTAATAGCTGTGACATGGTTATTTGGATTTATGCGTTAAAGGCTTTAAGCGTTTGTTGCTTTAAGTCAAGTAATTTAATCAAATGATCCCGGTTTTTTCCCCAGGCGTTTAAGAGATTAGGGTCATTTGGCGCTATTTGACCGATCTGTTGCGCAATGCCTGCCGGAATATAGCCTATGTTTTTACTAAAGAAACCGCGATTATACTCGTAAGGATAATTGGCCATTGTGCGAAGCGCTTTTTTGGTAAATTCCACGCTCCATTCCCGGTTTAATTTAAGCGCGACGTGTATCGTGTTTTGCGCATCCCGATCAACAAACCGCAACAGGTATTTTTCCTGTTCAGTCCCGGGCAGAAAATTGATAAAATCAACATAGAAGCCGTCCAGATGTAAAAACAAGGGCATCCACGATTCTTCTTTAAAATTCGATACCGCCATTGCCAATGCTGTAATCATAGACGGCGCGTATTTTTCAAAATTATTTACAACTTGCTGCGGCGTTGTTTCAAATTGTTTTTCCCAAAAAACGGGAGGCACGGCACTGATCAATTGATAAATAATATACTCCTCGTCAGTAAACGAGGACTTTTGCCCCGCCAGCTTCTCTATTCCTGATTTAAAAATACTTTCGTCGAATATGTCCGGCAGTTTCTGCTGAATAGTTGTCTTCATCATCATGCCCAACAGCGCTTTTTCTTTTTTTAGAATTACCGACTCTTTTAATAAATCCTGGTATTGGTTCAGGAGGGACGATCCCGGTATCAGTTTAAGCAGCGCTGAAACTTCCTCTTTTACCTTTTGCCCTTTTTCGTTCAGCAAGCTTTCTACCCATTCCAAATCGGCGCCACCGGCATTTATCCGAAATGTTTTAAGCAGATCAATTTTGCTTGCCGCAGTTTCCTGCGGCCAGGTTTGCTGCAACCATTCCCGGGCTTGTTCCGGGTTGGTTTGCCTTAACTTTTTAAGCACATTAACGCGCTCTTCGTGTTTTCCGGTTTGCCAGATTTCTTCATCAGACAGCGAACCAAAATAATCCCAGAGTGTATTTAGCTCACTTAGCCAGACTCCGCGGTTACCACTGCAGGCAATAACCATTGATTGCAAAGATTTATCTTTCAGAGCGGCGTCTAACACTCTCGGCAAAAATTCGGGTAAAAGCAATTGTTCATTTTTATTGCAGCAGCTTAGCCAGAAAAATAGCAATGCATTACCATCCTCGTTTAAAATATCATTTAACACCGCAGCTGCTGCTTCAGGGCAATATGATTTGATCTCTGGAGGTGCGATCTTTGTCTGTAAATCCTTTTGCTCCAGTGGTGAAAACCCGCATACCCGATAATTATAAATAGCGGCAGCCTTTTGCAAAAACTTCACTTCTTTATCTGATGATTCAACAGCATCAATAAGGGCAACAGTTTCTGCCAGTTCATGCGGTAATTCAGCATTCCCGGGCATCGGTTTGTCTGTGCCCAGCATAGCGGTGTTGATTACATGTTCCCAGGATTTCATCAGATGCCTTTATAAATGTCTTGATACCACACACCCAGTGGCCGGTATTCATTTTCCTTACCTATTACCGTCATGGTTAAAGCTTCGCCTCCGCTTAGCGCCATCAGTTGCCATATGTTTTTAAAATCAGGGGACAGGCGACACTGAAACCCCTGCTGATCCTGCAGCCACCATTGCTTTTGGTGTTGAACCGGCTTTAACGCGGCCACTATAAATGGTGTATCACTTCTGAACGGGAGTCTGCTGTTTAGCGCAGTTTCCTGCGCGGCTACCTCATTCCACCCTATATAACTTTGTACATGCGTAGCCGCTGATTTTGCGATAGTGTGATTTTTGATGATCGCTCTGAAAGGTACGGTCGATGGGAAGTAGCTCAATTCTGCATCGATATACATTCCGGTGCTTAACGAAAGCTGGCCAATTTGCCCGCGTGCGATAAATTGTAACACCAACGCATATTGCTTAGATTTAAAACCATACAACCAGTTTTGTTCAACGGTGATCTGCTGTTCGTCCCGGCTTTCTTTGCCGATCACCAGCCAGGTATCTTTAATGCCGTTCTGCTTCTTAAGCTCGTCCTGATTAACAGTAAAACCGATCGCCGAGCGAATGTCCTGCTGTAACAGGGGATTGATATTTTCCAGATGGAGATAACTTTCGGCAACCATGTAAAGCTGTACCAGCCTGTCCATAAAACTGCTTTGCCAGCCTTCATTCCAAAAATTTGTCGCCCCAAGGTTTCTGACCATTGCGGCTAGGCCTGATGCCTGGGCGTCAACCATTCGTCGCGCCATATTATCCCAATAGGCGCCCCCTTTATCCGGAACCGTTAGAATTCCGTTACGCACGATATCTTTTAGCCAGATCAACAACTCGCTTATACCGGAACTTACTTTTTGCTCGCGCGATTGCTGCCGTTTGGCCTGAGCCGCTTCATCGACCGGCTTTTCGGCTTTTTCGGTTTTCTTTTCTTCTTTTTCTGATCGTTTACTGATCCAATCGTTTACCCATGCAGGCATGTCAGAGTCTCGAAACAAATTGGGTTGCCTGGCACAGAGCAATAACAGTCCCAGGCCATGTTTACAAGGAAATTTGCGACTTGGGCAGGAGCATTTAAACGCGATAGCAGTTAAATCGACCTGGGTTTGATAGGGTTTGCTGCCGCTGCCCTGGCATTCTCCCCAAAGTGCCTGCTCGTTGATCCCTTTCGTAACCCATTTGGCAGGCACCGCCAAATCGCGTCCGGCCTTTTTTGAAGCTTCATCCGGCGCGAGGGAATATATCTGGTCTTCTGTTAGCTGCAAAACGGTTTGATTTGTGATAAAAACGGTTTTATTGTTATGCCCCTAAAATAGCATAAAATTTAAAAAGGCGTAGCTAGAATAGGAATCTAAAAACCGACAAAAACTAAATTTATAGGTGTAAAAAACATATCCTCCTCCGCTCCGTTTAAATAAATATCTATATTAGTTGTTTATCCTAACCTTTATGAGCAAACGCTGGTTTTTTTTATCTTTTGTTTTCTGTAGCTTGTTTTGGTTTAATCACTCAACCGCGCAGAACAATTTCAATAATATTATTTTTAAGATAGATTCGCTGGCAGAGATGGGTTTGCCAAAATCGGCGATTGTTGAAGTTGCTAAACTCGAAAGTCTGGCCCGCAGGGAAAACGCCACCTCTCAAATCATTCGAGCTACGCTTTATCGTTTAAACTTTCAAACCTATCTTGAAGATGATGCACTAATTTCTGTGATCAACAGCCTGAAACAGGATATTGATAATTCGTCCTATCCGGTAAAGCCTATTCTTCAATCGTTTTTGGCAGATATGTATTGGAGTTATTACCAGAGCAATCGCTACCGTTTTGCCGGACGAAGTAAGTTGGAGAAAGCAGATGTCGATTTCAGGAATTGGGATCTTTCTACTATTGTTGAGGAAACCAGCCGCTTATATAAACTTTCGCTTTCCGAACCACTAAAGGAACAGGATACAAAACTTGATATTTTGGATGGGGTTTTAACCGGAAACGCAAACACGCGCATATTGCGGCCAACACTTTACGACCTGCTCTTACACAAAGCACTTGATTACTTTCTTTCTGACGAGCCTGGTTTGATCAAGCCTAAAATGCCTTTTTCTCTAAATGATTCACGCTTTTTTGCCGAGAGCAGCATTTTTGCAAATACTCCAGTTATAACTACCGATACCAATTCCACGTATTACCATGGTATAAAACTATTGCAACAAGCTACCGCCTTTCACATCAAAGGCAAGAGCAAGCTGCCTCTGGCCGATCTTGATCTGAAAAGACTGTCTTTTATATATGAAAACGCAACCATAAAAAACAAAGATAGCCTTTACGTTTCAGCGCTTAAAAATATAGCAGCAGATACCGCTGCGGGCATCATTCGCGCGGACGCGCTGGTAGCTATAGGCAAATATGAAATGGATCAGGACAGCTTGGTTAGAGCCCTTCCATATCTTAAAGAAGCTATAGAAAAATATCCTAAAACCAATGGCGCTAAAAACAGCAGCAACCTTATCAAAACCATCAACCAAAAAGCATTATCTGCCGAAGTAGAGGATGTAAATATGCCCGGCAAATCCATCCTTGCCTTTTTAAATTATAGAAATATTAAATCTGCCAACTACATCCTATATACTTTAACAGAAGCGCAGACGGCCTATTTAAGCAAAATTGAAGAATACTCAGAACGGATTATGCCCGGTAAAGCTACTTTTGAATATCTCAAAAAGCTTAAACCGGTGCAGCAGCGGCAATTGAGCTTACCACAAACACATGATTACGCCGAACATTCTACAGAGTTTAAAATTGAGTCTTTAAAATCCGGCATCTATGTATTAGTACTTAAACAAGGGCTAAAAAATGACAGCTTGTTGCAGCTTGTGCCTTTCAAGGTAAGCGGTCTTGCCTATACCTTACGCACCCGGCCAGATGGTAGGCGTGAAGTGCGCGTATTTAACCGCGAGACAGGCGATATGTTAAAAGGCGTAAACGTGGTATTAACTGCTGAATCGTATACTTCGGCCGGGGGTACAAAACACACCCGGCTATCGGGCATTACCGATGCCTGGGGATCATTTATCGGCACACTATCGGGAAACAGGATATCCGTATCATTAACAAAAGGAACCGATCATTTAATTAACAAGGATGAATACCTGTATTATACACCGACCACATGGGTGGATGAACAGAGCATAACCCGCACCATTTTATTTACCGACAGACAAGTTTACCGTCCGGGCCAGACCATTTACTTTAAAGGCCTGCACCTTAAGGTGCTTGATGGCAAAAGCAATATTTTACCCAATACAGACCTTACCGTAACTTTTAAAGGGCAGAACGCGCAACAGTTAGGCACCCTAACGCTCCACACCAATGATTTTGGCACGGTTGCGGGCGCATTCACCATTCCGCAGACCATATTAAACGGAACACTGAGCATATCAACCGGCACGGGATCAATACGTGTAGGTGTTGAGGAATATAAGCGACCAACTTTTAAACTTGGTTTTGATGCGGTTAGCAAAAGTTTCCGGCTTAATGATAGTGTTGCCATCAAAGGAACTGTCACCGCCTTTTCGGGTTACGGCGTTTCAAATGTGCGGGTGGCTTATCATATAACGCGGGCAGCTAACGCAAACGACATTAGTGACAAGGCTTACTATGAAAGTGGTAAGAGAGCTGGTTATGATCCGGACACAGAGATATTGAATGATACGCTTACGACAGACGCTCAGGGAAAGTTTGAGGTCAAATTTCTTGCTTCTCCAAAGTGGGATGGAAGCCCAATTAAAGCATATACATTTACGGTAACGGCTGATGCCACTGATGGTAACAATGAAACACGCTCCGCCGTAACTGCCTTGTCATTAAGTAACAGGGCTGTCTATTTAAACGTTGATATTTCTCAAAAAATAACCATACCGGCTGATGCGCGGGCAACCATACAGATCAACAACTCTGCACAACAGCCCCAGCAAGGCAGCGCAGTTGTTAGTATTTATGCGCTAAAAAACCCAGGCATATTTTTTAAGGAGCGCCTGTGGGCCGTTCCCGACAAACCAATGATAACGCCTGCTGATTTTAAAAGCGACTTTCCGCGCTTTGCTTATGCTCATGAAGATGGATATAAAAACTGGGCGCGTGGCGAAAAAATAGCTGTGCTTAACATTACAGTAAACAAAACCATCGAAAACAAGATCGAGCTGGACAAATTAATAGCGTCTGCACCCGGGGTATACGAGGTTTTTGTTGAAGCCAGAAATGAGGCTGGCGACACCGTTTCGGCTAAGCATTATATTAATTTTATAACAGAGGCCGCCCCGGTACAAAAAAATGAAGATTGGGTAGTGCCCCTAAGTACATCTGTTAAGCCCGGTACACCCGCGGTATTTTTCGTCGGTCTCGGCAAAGCCTGCACTGTTTTGATGGAAACCTATAGCGGGGATAAACTACTTTCGTCTAAGCCCATAACGCTGTCTGCCGGCGGGCTCAACAAAATAGTTGTCGACGTGCCGAAAACACCACGTAACAGCTTTTCTGTACAGTTTACCACTATTAATGATAACCGCCGATACGATTTTTATCAAAGAATAATTGTTGCTGATACGATTAGCCCATTGCGCATTCAAATGGCTTCTTTCAGGGATAAATTAACACCAGGACAAAAAGAACAATGGACATTGAAGATCAGCGGCAGCAATGATGCGCAGGCTGCCGAGCTTTTAGCGAGTATGTATGATGCATCACTTGATGAAATAAGGCCCTCCGATACATGGCAGAGCATCATTAATGGTCCGCCCCACCAGCAAGCGTATTTTCAATGGGAAAATATCGCGGCGTCATCATCAGTAAATACCATTATGGATGAACGGTATACAGACGATTTTGGGCGCGATGCAGAACCTCGGAATTATGAGGAACTATACAAGTTTGGATTTGATTACGATGGTCAATATAATTCAAACTTTAATGAGCGTTTAGAAAATGCCGACCTTCTACGCCGCGTGCAATTAAGCGAAAAGAAAAAAGAGGCTCTTTATCGCAAAAATGCCGCGATGGTAAAAAACGGCTTTGATGTTGTTGGGCGTGTTTTAAACGCGCTAACCGACTCGCCGCTATCAGGCATCATAGTTAAGATAAGCACATTGTATGTAAGCACTATTACTAATCCGTTGGGGTATTTTAAGATAAAAGTACCTGCTAAATCAGCGTTGATCTTTAGTGGTAAAGGTTGGGGTACCCGCAAAATAAAGCCCGCTAATGGGCAACGGTTAATAGTATCCTTACTTAGTTCAATTGCCATGAAGAATGGCATGTCATTAAGCGAGTTAAAAAGTGCCGATCCCGGCCAGAAAAGCATGATGGGAGACCCTAATGCTGAGATACGAATTGACGAACCTGTTGGCAATAATGATATTAAAATGGTGACCACGGATTACGTTGTTGCTACTAACCAGTCCAGAGCCGAAGCGTCTAATGGTTACGGATATAGTGCTGTTAGATTTCCGCCGCCCCTGCTAAAAGAAGATAGCGTCCAATTTGGCGCACCGTCAATAGCCGTACCCCGCAATAACTCAGTTACCTTGCGTAAAAACTTTGACGAGACTGCCTTTTTTTTTCCACAATTGCGTACCGATGATAAGGGGTCGATCTCTATTAGCTTTACCGCACCGGAATCGCTCACGAAGTGGAAGTTCAGAAGCTTTGCTCACACCAAAAACATGCAGACCGGCTATATTGAGCAAAGCGTAACCGTTAGCAAGCCCTTTATGATAAGCGCCAATATGCCACGTTTTTTACGGGAAGGAGATACGCTGACGGTAGCGGCCCGCGTGGTAAATCTAACTGATTCGGCTTTTAGCGGTAATGCGCGATTGGAGCTTTTAAATGCGGCTACTTTACAACCCCTGCCTTTACATGAGGAACAGAGCGTTGGTAAACCATTCCGTTTAGAGCGCTCATCAACCGGCGCGGTTTCTTTTCAATTTATTGTACCTGCCGGAATAGACGCGCTTACGTATCGGGTTAGCGCCGTGGCCGGATTATTTACCGACGGCGAAGAAAATACGTTGCCTGTTCTGCCTAACAGCATAGCTGTTGATGAAACTATGCCTTTTATGGTCCGTGCGGGTGAAACCAAAGAGGTTCAGTTCGACCGGTTTATCAATCAAAAAAGCAACACATTGGTAAATAAAACCCTAACATTAGATTATTCGCAAAATCCGGTTTGGACAGTGGTACAGGCGCTGCCCTATTTAATGGAATATCCTTACGAGTGTTCTGAGCAGATCTTCAGCAGGTATTACGCCAATAGCTTTGCGGCTGCTATTGTTAACAGCCAACCCAAGGTAAAACAGGTGTTTGCGCAGTGGAAAAGCGCCGACTCAAAAGAGTTGCTCTCGAATCTGGATAAAAACCCCGAATTAAGATCGATATTAAAAGAGGAAACACCCTGGCTTGCCGACGCACTCAGCGAGCAAGAGAGGAAAAACCGCATCGCCATCTTGTTTGATCTTGATAAAGTAAGCGCTTCTCTGGGTAATGACCTGGCCAAACTCCAAAAGAAACAACTATCTAATGGCAGTTTCCCATGGTTTGGCGGTAACAATGCCGATCAATATATAACCCAGCACGTACTGGCCGGCATAGGTCAGGTAAACAATATCGATGTTAAAAATAAAAACAACGCGATATTAAAACAGATAAGCAACCGGGCAATAAAATATCTCGACGCGCAATTAAAAGTCGCCGATCTTAACGAAAGAAAGGTGAATAAACTTTATCAAACCAGAAACCTGAGTCCACTTGAAATACATGCCTGGTATGCCCGCAGTTATTTCAATACTACGGTAGACAAAGACCTCGCCGATGTTAAAAAAGTTTATCTTAATAGGGCATTGCAGCAATGGGCAAGCCGCACACCTTTTGAAAAAGCAATGATAGGTATTACCTTAAACCATTGGGGCGATCGCGAATCAACCTCCGCCATCATCCGCTCATTGCTCGAAAATGCCCGTCGATCTGACGACATGGGCATGTATTGGGCAGACAATCAGCCGGGATATTATTGGGACCAATCGCCGATTGAAGCGCAATCCGCCATTATTGAGTTGTTTGTTGAGGCTGCCAACAGACCGGCAGATGTGAATGAAATGAAAACATGGCTTTTGCGGAACAAACAAATTAAGAATTGGGGAAACACCAAAGCTACCGCAGCAGCGTGTTATGCCTTGTTGGCAAAAGGGGGCTATGAACTTACCGATGCTCCTAAAACGAGTATATTAATAAACAATGAGCCTCTTGAAAAACTAAAGCCCAAATTGAAACAAGAAGAGGGCATACAAAATATAAATACCAGCTGGACGGGCCAGGAAATTAAAACATCATTAGGACAAATAAAAATTATCAATCCGGGTAAAAGTATAGGTTGGGGTGCAATGTTTTGGCAATACACCGAAAAGCCCGATAAAGTAACCGCATCCAATACCCAGGTTGAAATTGAGCGAAAATATTATATCCAAAAGCAAACCGATGCCGGCCCCCGGCTTACAGCCGTAAGTGCTGGCAATTTGCCGACAACCGGCGATGTATTAAAGGTTGTTATTAATATAAAGGCCGGCCGCGATTTTGATTATATTCATTTAAAGGACATGCGACCCGCAGGAACAGAACCGATCGGCACACTGTCAGAACCACAATATCGGGACGGGCTTTATTATTATAAGGAAATAAAGGACGCGGCAACCAACTTTTTCATCAACAGGCTTGATAAGGGTAACTACGTTTTTGAGTACAGTTTACGCGTGGTGCAGCCTGGAAATTATTCAACCGGGATAACCAGTTTAGAAAGTATGTATGCCCCTGAATTCAGTGCGCATACAGCAGGGCAGCGTTTAATTTTTACCGCTAATAAATAATAGTTTTAATCCGTGCCGCAACAAAAACCCTAGCGATAACATTAATACTAGCTTATCCTCAATTCACTAAAACGATTGTTAAACATCAAGTGCGAGTATTTACGCTCTCCATTCAGTAATTCGGAAATATACACCCATAATGGAACACTATCAAAAAGGAGTGCTTTGCCTTCTTATCATGAGATTACCTACTGTCCGACTCGGATAAACTCGGAGTAGTTTTCAGTTCCCTTAACTGATTTTTGTATAAAATCACACCACGTTGGTTGAAGGTGTGATTTCAATTCGATTGCGATCATCAGTTTTGATCTATGATTTAATCATTTAGGATTTGTAATAAGGTTGGAAAACGAATAACAGTTTAAAATTATGGCAGCAGAAATTATCACCAAGGAGGATTTACAGGAGTTCGGTGAATACCTGTTAAATCAGATGAAAGCATTGATAAGCGGCGGTTCAACTCAAGAACCAAGGAAGTTCTTAAAGAGTTACCAGGTCAAGAACCTGCTCAAAATCTCCAACAACACCCTACAAACTTTACGGGACAACGGTACTATTCCGTTTACAAAAATTGGTGGTATCCTTTATTATAGTTATGAGGATATCATGAAGGTTCTAAGAGGAGACGTTAAGAGCAATCGTATAGTTTCAGTAAATAGGTATGTGTGGAGGCGGTATCTGTGTTGAGTCAGACCAAGATAGCTACGAACCTTGCAGATGCAATTCATGTAGACCAATACCGTGATTTTCTTTATGAGTGACAGAAACTAGCTTACGATGCTGTTCAGGAAGCAAGGATCAAATATCGTTGGGAAGCATTAGAGGCTGAAAACCTGGCTATAGAAGCCGCTAAAAACAACAAGCAAAATTATCAGCCTGAAGTATTCAGTAATGGCGATACACTAAAACAACTCTTAGCCAGAAGCAGATATCTGCTCTTCAAGCATCCAT
>Ga0247740_1000293_pt1 | contig 26331 bp, 24 predicted proteins | sample UWRJL148409B2_FD_180942 | JGI IMG/M metagenome (GOLD analysis project Ga0247740, IMG submission 180942) | Plant litter microbial communities from Arlington Agricultural Research Station in Wisconsin, United States - UWRJ-L148-409B-2 | ecosystem: Environmental > Terrestrial > Plant litter >...
CAAGCGGCGTCGCAAGCGATGAACGGTAGTTGGCAGTTGAACTTGCAGATGCCGGCCTGACACGCGGGCGCTGAATGCGCGGGGGCAGCGCAAACCTTGCCGCAGGCGCCGCAGTTGGAGGTGTCGGTCTTCGTGTCCACGCAGGCACCTCCGCAGGTGCTCTTGGTTCCGCAGGCCAGCGCGCACTTGCCGCTCTCGCAAACCTGTGAGTCTGCGCAGGTCTTGCCGCACGCGCCGCAGTTCTTGGGATCCGAACTCTGGTTCACACAGCTGCCCGAGCACTCCTTGTAGCCGCTATTGCAACTCAGGGCGCACTGCCCGGCACTGCACACGGCCGTGCCGTTGGCGGTGGTCGCGCAGGGCTTGCCGCAGGCGCCACAGTTGTTCACGTCCGCGTCGAATTTCAGGCAGGCACCGTTGCATGCTGCATAACCGGCGGCGCAGGCCAACGCGCACTTCGACTCCTGACAGATCGCACTGGCGTGCTCGGCACCCGGGCACGTCTGCGCGCAATCTGCGCAGTGGCTCGGATCGTTCGACAAGTTCACGCACGAGCCGCCGCAGTTGGTCGTGCCCTTGGGGCAGGTCGAGGTGCACTTTCCGCTCGTGCACACCTCGTTCTGCTGGCAACGCGTGCCGCACGCACCGCAGTTCGACGGATCTTGCTCGGTCTTTACGCAGGCATCGCCGCACTTTGCATAGCCGACGTCGCACGACGTCCCGCAGGTTCCGGCCGAACAGGTGGCGGAGCCGTTCGCCGGCACGTCACACACGCGGCCGCATTCGCCGCAGTTGTTCGGGCTACGCTCGGTGTCGATACAGCTCACTCCGCACTTCTCGAAGCCGTCTGCACATTCGAAGTCGCAGCTCGAGTCGCGGCAGGTCGCGGTCGCGTGGTTGGGGCTATTGCAGGATGTGTCACAGGCTCCGCAGTGGCTGGCGGTTTGGGTGAGGTCCAAACACGCGCCGCCGCAATTGCTCAGCCCTGCTTCGCAGCTCTCCTTGCAACGGCCGCCCGAGCACACCAGTCCTGCGCCGCACGGCTGCTCGCAATCACCGCAGTGCGCCGGGTCGCTTTGCACGTCGACGCAGCGATCTCCGCAGCTCGTTCGACCTGTTGCGCACGCCACTTGGCACTCGCCCTCGACGCAGCGGGCGCTGCCTCCCGCTGGGCTATTGCAGACCTGCCCGCATCCGCCGCAATTGTCGACGTCACGCTCGAAATCGGCGCAGGCATCGCCGCAGGCCGCGAGTCCCGGGCAAGCAAAATTGCACGCGCCCTCCAAGCAAACCGCGACTCCGTGCGCGGGGGCCGAGCAGGTCGCCCCGCACCCGCCGCAGTTTTTTGGATCCGTTGCCAGCACCGCACATTTGCCGTCGCAGTCGACGGCCTCTGCGCTGCATTCGCCTGCGTCCACGTCACTGGGGGCAGTGCGCACGCACGTCAGGGTGGCTTCATCGCAACGATAGCCGCCACTGCATTGTCGGCTTTCGTTGCACGCCTTGCCATCTAGATTTTCTTTCAAGTCGTTGGCGCAAGACCAACCGACGGCCGCGAGCAGGAGCAGCGGGACCGCACGCAGCCAGGGTGCCCATTTCATCAGAAACGCTGCTCCAAGGAAAACGTGGCGCCGCCGGGCACGCCGGCCACGAGCGCGCGTGAGTCGGGTGTGAGCCGGGTGTTGAAGACCAACAAGGTAGCGCCCGTGACGGCCAGCACGCCGCCCACGCCCAGCAGCACTCGGGCCGTGGTTTGGCGGCTCTGCATGGCATCGATATCCCGCTCATAGTCGAGCTGCACGTTCTCGTTCTTCGCCGAGTTCTGCGCGGAGCGCCGCGACACTTCGAAAATCGCGGCTCCTCCCAAGCAGGCCGCGGCGACGCCCAGCGTGACGTAGGGCACGACGCCGAAGCGACGCTTGCCTTGGTCGTCTAGCGCCGGTTGCCCGCGGCTCGCGTCTTGCTGCCGCTCGAGTCCCACGTTCACGTCCAACGGAGTGGATGACGTCAGTTCGAACTCAGCCTCGAAGTCTGCGAATCCGCCCAAGCTCAATGACGCGCGGTGCTTGCCGGGGCGCAGTTCGGTCGTGAGTGGAGTGACGCCCAAGGGGTTGCCGTCGATGGCCACCCGGGCGCCGGGCGGCGTCGACAAGATCGTGACTTGCTGGATGCGTTGCTTGGACAAGGCACGGCTCAGCGAACGCACGTAGCCCTCGACCTCGGCCGCATTGCTCGCCTGGGGACTGAGGCGCAGGTAGTTTCGATACCAACGCAGCGTTTGCGCGTCGTCAGCCAACTTTTCGTACGCGCGGGCGATGTTGTAAGAGAGCGCCGCGCTCGGCGATAGCGCGTCGGCCTCCAAGAAGAGCCGAACCGCTTCCGCGTAGCGAGCGCCGCGGTAGGCTTCCACGCCTTCTTCGTACTTTGCCTTTGCGGAGGTGCGCCGCTCGGTCGCGCTGTCCACGACACCATTCGAGGCGGCGTCGGCGGCGAAGGCGCAGCGCTGGTCCAGCACCGTGATGGACACGGCGCAAGCGATCATCACTGAGGCCCGGGCCAGGGCGTGGCGCTCGCGCTTGTTCATGGGCTCGACGGCACTCGGCACGGCGAAGGCGGCTCAGTAGGGGGCCAGGAGGTCGAGTGGGCGCGTGGGCCTGACGCCCGCGGGCGCCGCGCTGGGCGTGGACGAAGCGGCTGAGGTCGGCATCGACCGAGCCGCGGGTGGCGTGGACCTGATGGCGCGTGCGGGGGGAGGAGCCGCCTTCGGTCTGGTCTCAGCTACCGCCGAGCCCACGGGCACGACCTCGATCTGCGCAGGCGGTGCCGCCTGGACCGGGGCTGCCCTCGGCTTGGTCCCGGGGGCAGGGAAATCGTGCGCGGGCGATGCGGCGCTGGCCGTCGCGTGCGGCTTTGGCGCCGCGCCCTGGGAGATGCCGAACGCCAGTAGGGCGATGCCGAGCACCGCGCCGGTGGCGACCGCGACATTGAGCCGGCGTGCGTGATCAGTTGCGTTTGGACTGATCGTCGCCGTGAACGGACCGCGTGCGATGCCGGTGCTCATGGGACTCGAGTCGAGGCTGGGCGGGACCGTCGAAGCCGCGAGCGTGCCGTTCGGGGAAGAGCTGTGGTGCGGATCCCACTTTACGTCGAGGGAGCTCCCGCAGGCGTCTTCGGTGACGCCGTGGCTCAAGAGCCAGCCTGCCAATGCTCGCCCGAGGTGCGAGATATTCTCGTATCGCTGGGCGCGGTCTTTGCTCAGACCGCGCTTCACGATCTGCCAAAGCTCTTCGTCGCCGGCCGAGTACTCCGACAACGGCTTGGGCTCGTCTTCGACGATGCTCCGCAGGAGCGCGTTGTAGTTTGCCGCCGTGAAAGGCGCGCAGCCGGTGAGCGCTTCGTAAAGTACGACGCATGTGGACCAGATATCCGTGCCCGCGTCGACGTCGTCGAGCCCGCGCGCCTGCTCCGGAGACATGTATTCCGGGCTACCGACGACCGCGCCGATTTCCGTGAGCTTGTAGTCGGGGTCGTGCGGGTCGGTCAGCTTGGCGATGCCGAAATCCAAGATCTTCGGGCGGCAATGCTGCTCTTCGTACGCGATCATCAAGTTGTCGGGCTTCAGGTCGCGGTGCACGATGCCGCGCGTGTGCGCCATCCCCAAGGCGTCGATGATGGGCAAAATCAGCTGCACGGCGCGGGTGCTCGGCAACCGACCGTGCGCGATCAGCTGAGCCAACGTCTGGCCATAAAGGAGTTCCATGACGATGAACGGATCGCCAAGGGTGCTCTCGCCAACGTCGTACACCCGCACGATCGCGGGGTGCCCGAGCTTGGCGGCAGACCGCGCTTCCAACTGGAGCCGAGCGCGCAGGGCGCCGCGGTCGAGGTCTGCGCGGATCAGCTTGATCGCGACCGGTAGATCGAGATGTACGTTGGTTGCCCGCCAGACCGCGCCCATGCCACCTTCGCCCAGCAGGGACTCCAGGCGGTACTTTTCGGAAAGTATCGCGCCCGGCTCGTACCTTCCGGCAACCGAGTGGTCGTCCGCGATTGGCCCCTCGGCAAGGGGTTGGCGGTCGCTCGGCGTGCGCATCGGTCACTGGCAAGCAACATGCGCGCCAGGGCGGAAAAGTGCGCTCGTTCAACCCGTTTGCTCCCCAGGTCAACGTGCTCGTCATGGCAGCGAAGCGCCCGACGCACGTCCCATCGTGCTCTGATGCCTCAGTGGGGCGTTGTGCGGCACCCTGCATGTCGCGCCGGTGCGGACCGAGCCTCACCACCCTTTGGGGATATTGAGTTCGACTGCGGTGCGAAAGTTCGAGCGAGCCCGCCATCGACCGTCGATTCGGGACGCATCCAGCGCAAAATGTTCGATTCGACGGGCTCATCTCTGGTCGAGCGTGGCGTGCGCGTGGTTAGAATTGGCGCATGCGCGCGCTGGCGATCGTGTCGTTGGTTCTCGCCGGCATTCTGGGTCCCTCGCTGACCGCCGCGGGTGCTCCTGGTGAACTGTCGTTCGCCGAGTTACCAGCCCTGCGTTTCAGCAACCAAACCACGGGTGAGAGCGCAGCGATCCGCTTGTACGACGACGTGGGCGAAGTCGATGAGCATGAAGCCACTCGTCTCGACGTGCTGCTCGCGGACTCGCGCGATCCCAAGAACTGCGCGGCGATTACGCTCGACCGCCGGACACTGCAGCTCGCGGTGCGCGCCGCGCTCCACTTTCACGCTCGCGAAGTGCAGGTGGTCTCCGCCTATCGCAAGCCGGGTCGCCGCAAGGAAGGGCCGCACGCGAGCGGCAAAGCCATCGATTTCAAGCTGCCCGGAGTGCCGGCTCGCACGCTCGCGTCATACTTGCGCACGCTGCCGCGCGTGGGAGTGGGAGTATATACCCACCCCAAGACCGCGTTCGTGCACCTAGACAATCGCGAACGCAGCTTCCATTGGCTCGACGCATCCCCGCCTGGACGAACTTGGCGCGAGCGCTCGCTGGGCGGCGGTGTACGCTTGCTCAAACGAGACGAGGGCTACGCAAGGCGCGATGATTGGCCGGAAAACGTGAGTCCTCCGACAGACCTCGAGCCCTAGGCACACGCCTCAATCAGCGTGATTGCGGTGCCCGGATGAGCGGGCTATGAGTTCGCCCGCAATGCCAGTGTCCTACCTCGTGCTGTTGGTGCTCCACTTCGTCGGTCTCGCGTTGGGCGTGGGTGCGAGCTTCGCGCTGTTCACGTTGCGCAAAGCCAGCGCGGGCTTGGAGCCCGCAGAGCGCACGAAGTTTCTGCTGCGCGCGGCAGCCGTGTCGAAGAACGGAAGCTACGGCCTCTTGCTGCTGCTCGTGAGCGGCCTTGGCATGTTCTTCATGCGCGGCCCCGGCGCGGTCATGGCAGCGGGCGGGCCGGCGTTTCATGCCAAGCTGACCTTGGTCGTTCTTTTGGTGGGCGCAGTCGGGTACTCACAAGCTCTCGGTAAGCGTGCTCGCGAGGCCGGTGGCGGGCCCGCGTTGACCAAGTTGCCCGGCGTGGGCAACGCCATCTCGGCGCTCGGCGTGGCCATCATCGTCGCGGCTGTCCTCGCTTTCCAGTAAGCGCCATCCGGTACGGCGAGTTACAAAAATCCGTCTGCGCTGTCCGGCGAAAGATTTGCCGAAGTCGGACGTACTGGCGCTGGATTGGTCCGCTTTGCCATCACCCCACCGCCCCCGCAAGGCACCCGCGCGGAGCCATTCGCTTCGCAGGTTGCCCTGTCCCGGGTTCATCCGTGCCTCGTCCCGCTCGAGCGCACGCCGAGTGGCTGTGCCCCCCAGCGCGGCGCGACGCGCGACTGGTTCGAGCTCCCTGCTAAGCGCGGGCTGGCCGGCTACGGTCTGGCGCGCGCGCTGCGCATGCTGCTCGACGTGCTCACCGGGCTGACGGCTCTCGAAGACACCAAGGCCGCGCACGGCAAACCCTTCGTCCACGGCGAGCTCGTGCCCGCGATGATCCGCGTCGATCCTCAGGGGGTCGCGCGGCTGGTCGCGCTCGCCCCTCGGCATTGGTCTGCCGCCGGTACCCTGCCCGCACAGGAACACTGCGGACATCTGGCGCCTGAGCGCCTCCTCGGCGACCCGATCGATGCTCGTGCCGACGTATTCAGCGCCGGTGTGCTGCTTTGGGAGGCCCTCGCCGGAGGCCGCCTCTTCGAGCGTGATTCGGTCGACCAGATCGTGATGCGCCTCATGGGCGAGAAGGTGACGCTCCCGCAACTACCACCTGAGCTGAGCTGGGCTGCGCCGTTGAAGGCCGTCGCCATGTGCGCGCTGTCGGTCGATCCTCAGCTGCGCTTCGCCAATTGCGCGGAGCTGACGGAGGCGATCGAAGACATCGCGCGCGATCGGTTGGCGACCCACGCGGACGTCGCACAGTTTTTTGGGTCACGCGAAGCCAGCGCGCGACGGTCGTCAATCGCGCCTCTAGGCAGCGCCCCGACTCATAATTCCAGCCTTTCCGCGCTCGTCGCGCCTGCTCACTCGCCATCGGTTCCGGCGGCGAATTCGAGCGAAGCAAGCGCGGCCGAGTCGAGAGTGCCCGCGAGTCAGATGAATCGCCGCGTGTGGGGCGCGGCTGCCATCTCCTGCTTGGTGACGGCGCTCGCAGTCGGCGCTATCGCTCGTTACAACGGCCGCGAACCGCTTCCGAGCGGCGCGAGTCAAGGCGTGCCTGTGCTCGGACAATCGGCTCCGTCGGTCACGCCGCGGCCCAGCTCCCCGCCCATGCCCTCTGTCGCGGCCACGGCAGCCGGGCCTGCCCTCGAACCCGCGCTGAGCCCAGTGGCGCCGATAGAGGCGTCCACCGCTGACACGGGCAAGCCCTTCAAATCGCAAAAGGGCTCGAGGGGCGGCAAGGCGCCCAGGGGGCCTGGCTCGAAGCCGAGTCTGCCCAGCAAGACCGCGCATCCGCCCGACCGAGCTGCAGCCAAGTACGGCATCTGAGCCCGCGCGGTAGCCCGGCGCAGAAACGCGCAAGAAACATCATAGGAGCTGAAGCGCGCAAGAATCCGCACCGTGCAGCTCGACGCCCTGCAGTCCCTCGCGCTGTCCGTCGCGGCCGCGCGTTCGCCGGACTCCGTGTTGCGGGAAATGGTTCAAGGCCTCGGCATGTGGGACGGCGTCGCGCTAGCCCGCGTGTGGCTCCTGCACCATCCCGAACAGGGGACGCCCTATCTCGAGCTCAAAGCCAGCATTGGGGCGTCGCGGCTCGACCCCTCGAAACGTTGGAACCGCACTGACGGCGCGCACCACGAGATCCCGCTCAGCTACGGCAAGGTTGGTCAGGTAGCCGCCAGCAACCGCGCGCTACTCTTGCAGCGCGGCGCGCCCAACTGGATCTTGCAGAAAGAGTGGGCAGACAGTGAAGGGATCGAGAGCTTTGCCGGCCAGCCCTTGTGCTTCAAGGGTCAGGTCTTGGGCGTGGTCGCCTTCTTCAGCCGGCGTCGGCTGGAAAAGACCGATTTGGATTGGCTACGAGTGTTTGCCGATCATGCCGCGGTGGCGATCGCCAACGCCCGCGCCTTCGAAGAGATCGCGCGCCTGAAGGAGAATGCCGAGCGCGAACGCGACTACCTGCGCGAGGCCGTGCGCTCTGCTTTGAAGCAAGGGGAAATAATCGCTGAGAGTTCCGTGATGCGCAAGGTCTTGGCCCAGGTGCAAGCCGTCGCCCAGAGCGACTCTTCCGTGCTCATCTTGGGTGAGAGTGGTGTCGGCAAAGAGCTGATTGCGGCCGCGGTGCACGACATGAGTCGGCGCCACGATGGGCCGCTCGTCAAAGTCAATTGTGCGAGCGTGCCGCGAGAGCTGTTCGAGAGCGAGTTTTTCGGCCACGTGCGGGGCGCTTTCAGCGGCGCCTCGCGCGACCGCCAGGGACGCTTTCTACTCGCCGATGGGGGCTCGTTGTTCTTGGATGAGGTGGGAGAGATCCCCCTGGAGCACCAGAGCAAGTTGCTGCGCGTGTTGCAGGAACGCACCTTCGAGCCCGTGGGTGACGACCGCACCCGCCGTGTCGACGTGCGCGTGATTGCGGCGACCAATCGCCCGCTCGAGGTCGAGGTCGAGAGCGGACGCTTTCGGCGCGATCTGTTCTATCGCTTGAGTGTGGTGCCGATCATCGTGCCGCCCCTGCGTGAGCGACGCGAGGACATCTTGCCCATGGCCCGTCAGTTTTTGCAGGCTACCTCGGCTCGCTTGCATTTGCCCCTACGCCAGCTTTCGCCAGCCGACGAAGCGTGCCTGCAAGGTTACGACTTTCCAGGCAATGTTCGCGAACTGCAGAACCTGATCGAGCGCGCCCTGGTGCTTGCCTCGCACGAGGGGACGGGCTTGAGATTGCACCTTGGGAAAAATAGCGTCGTGCCGGCGCCACTGCTGACGGAGACCGCCAGCAACGGCGCTCTCGAGGTCCTTCCCGAAGAGCACTTTCAAGCGCTCGAACGGCAGAACATCGAGAATGCGTTGCAGCGCTGCGACTGGCGAATCGCCGGCGAGCGCGGTGCCGCCCACTTGCTCGGCCTGAGTCCCAGCACGTTGACCTATCGCATGAAGCAGCTCGGCGTTTCGCGTCCGGCCAAACGTTAGAATTCTTCGAGCGGAAACATGCCGCAGATGCGGCTCGCCAAAGCTGACGCCGAGATTCGCAAGAAGCTGTGACTCACGAAGACTTGCGTGTTTCTCGCTCGTGGCTCGAATCGCAAAAACCACGAGAAACGCCGGCACACAGGCGTGGACTCGGGCTTGGCACGCGCCTCGCTATAGGCAGTCTCGAACACACGATGCTCGCCCGTATTCGGGCGAGTCCACCCCGCCCCGAATTGGAGAATCGAGCATGCCGAAGGTCGAAGTAGCCCCGAACAAAACTGGCGATTTCCTGGTCGATTACGAAGAAAAAGTGTTCGAGGACGTGAAGGCGTCTCCGGGCGAAAAAGCGCTCGTCACCTTCCACACCGTAGCCTTCGAAGGCTCGATTGGCCTCGTGAACATGCTGCAGGCGATTCGCTTGCAGCGCAAAGGTTTCGAAACTTCGATCCTGCTCTACGGTCCTGGTGTCACGCTCGGCGTTCAACGTGGGTTCCCCAAGTTGGGTGACGAGGCGTTCCCTGGTCATCAAAACTTCAACGGTCAGATCAAGAAGTTCATGAGTGAGGGAGGCAAGGTGTACGCCTGCCGCTTCGCGCTGCAAGCGCTGTACGGCCACGGCGAGGGCGCGCTGATCGAAGGGATCCGCCCGATCAACCCCTTGGACGTCCTCGACGTCATCTTGCTTCACCGCAAGAACAACGCCTTCATCTTGAATACCTGGACGTTGTGAAGAAACCGGGAGGATCGCCGTGACTACTCCGAAGATCGTTCGTGCGGCCGCGGTGCAGCTCAGCCCCGTGCTGTACAGCTGCGAGGGGACCTGTGCCAAGGTCTGCGACGCGATCGCAGAAGCGGCCAACAAGGGCGCAGAACTCGTGGTCTTTCCCGAGACGGTCCTCCCGTACTACCCGTACTTTTCTTTCATCAAGGCACCGGCGTCGATGGGCGCCGATCACTTGAAGTTGATCGCCGAGTCCGTGACGGTGCCCGGTCCCGTCACGGACCAGATTGGCTCGGCCGCGAAGAAGGCGGGCGTCGTGGTGGCGATCGGCATCAACGAGCGCGACCACGGCACGCTGTACAACGCGCAGCTCTTGTTCGACGCCGATGGCCGACTCGTCCAATCACGGCGCAAGATCACGCCCACCTATCATGAACGCATGATTTGGGGACAAGGCGATGGCTCTGGACTGCGTGCGGTCGATACCGCCGTGGGCCGCATCGGCGCGCTGGCTTGCTGGGAGCACTACAACCCACTGGCTCGCTACGCGATGATGACCGAGCACGAGCAGATCCACGTCGCGATGTTTCCCGGGTCGCTCGTCGGCGACATCTTCCGCGAGCAAATCGAAGTCACGATCCGCCATCACGCTCTCGAGTCGGGCTGCTTCGTGGTCAATGCCACGGGCTATCTCGACCCGCAGCAAGTCGCCGAAGTAGCGGGCAATACCGGTCTCGAACGCGCGCTGCGCGGCGGCTGTTTCACCGCCATCGTCTCGCCCGAGGGGACGCTCCTCGCCCCGCCGCTAACCGATGGTGAAGGCATGGTCGTAGCCGATCTCGACCTGTCGTTGATCGACAAGCGCAAGCGCATGATGGACAGCGTAGGTCACTACAGTCGCCCCGAACTCTTGTCTCTGCTCGTGAATCGCACGCCTCAACCCCACGTGCGCGATTTCAACGCGGAATCTGCCAGCCCAAGCCCAGTGAGGAATAGCCATGAATCGTTCACTCCCCATCGCGAGCCCTCGGCAGCCGAAGAGACCACCCGAGAACTATCCTGAGATTGTTTCGGAGCTGCAGGCGCTCGGCATGCGCTGGCTCGATGGTTCGGGCCCTGGCTTGGCTCGCGCGGGCGGGGCAGGGCCGTCGGATCACAAGGCGATCACGATCGCGAACCAAACGGTGATGGTGCCGATCCTCAACCATGCGTCCGCGAACTCGCCGTACACGGCCGAGGTCAAAGGCGACTACGCGCTACTGCTCAAGGGCGGCCAATTGATCGCAGAGATGGCTTTTCCGAAGAAGCCGCGCTTTTACGATCGCTCGACGGCAGACGGCATTCCATATTGGAAGATTGCCACCCTTCATGGTCAAGACGTACTCGCAACGACGGTCCTGCAGACCTGTAAGCGCTATGGAAATCGCGCGACATCCTGCCAGTTTTGCGCCATCGGGCAGTCACTCGCGGCCAAGTCCACGATCGCCGAAAAGACGCCCGCGCAGCTCGCAGAAGTAGCTCGCGCGGCCGTCGAGCTCGATGGAGTACGGCACATGGTGATGACGACCGGCACGCCGCAAAGTGATGATCGCGGCGCGCGCGTTTTAGCAGATGCGGCCCGGGCGGTGCGCGCGGCGGTTGAGCTGCCGATTCAAGCACAGTGCGAGCCGCCCGCCGACTTTGCTTGGTTCTCGCGACTGGCCGAGGCCGGGGTCGATAGCCTCGGGCTGCACCTCGAAGCCGTGACGGAAGAGGTGCGGATGCGCATCATCCCCGGTAAGGCGGAAGTCAAAGTGTCGGTCTACCTCGAGGCCTTTGCGGCGGCGGTCGCGGTGTTCGGACGAGGTCAGGTATCGAGCTACGTTCTGGCCGGACTCGGTGACAGTCGCGAAGCGATTTTGGACATGTGCCAGCGGATGATCGACCTCGGCGTCTATCCGTTCGTCGTGCCCTTCGTGCCCATCGCGGGCACGCCGCTCGCTCATCACCCAACGCCCGAGCCCGCATTCATGGCATCGCTCCTGACCGACGTTGCGTCGATGTTGGCCAAGGCTCGCTTGCGCAGCACCGAGATCAAAGCCGGTTGCGGTCGCTGTGGCGCCTGTTCCTCCTTGAAAGCCCGCGAGGCGGCTCATGCTTGACGCCATTCATCCTTGGGGAAAGCCGTTGCGCACGCAAACCGCGCAGCGCATCACGGCCGAGCTCGCGCACGAGCCGTGGCAAGTAGCGGCGTATTTCCGCCTGCGAAGCGAGATCTTTGCGGCCGAGCAAGGGCTATTCGCGCAGTCGGACCGCGACGCATTCGACGATCACGCGAGCCCGATAGTCGCCCAAGGCGAGATCGCGGGCATGCCTGATGGCGTGGTGGGTGTCGTGCGCATTTACCGAGCAGAAGAGCACACCTGGTTCGGCGGTCGATTGGGAGTTCTACGCTCGTACCGGCGCGTGGGTGCCGTCGGCACCGCATTGATCACCGAAGCCGTTTCGACCGCCCACGCTTGGGGCTGCCGACGCTTTTTGGCGACGGTTCAGGAGGCGAACGTGCGCTACTTCGAGCATCACCATTTTCGCCGACTCGAAGCGCTCGAGCTCTTGGGGCGACCGCACTTTTTGATGCAAGCCGACCTCGAACGCTATCCGGAACGGCTCTCCAGCGCTTATCGCGCGAGGGCGTCATGATCATCGAACCTGGAAGTCTCGAGTCACTGGCCCGCGAGCTCAAGGGCCGCGCAGAGCTCGGCCTCAAGCGCGATATTCAAGTGGCCGCGCGGGCCTTCGGCCGCGCCTCGCACAGCGCCTGGTTTCCGAGCCCCAGCGCGATCTTGAACGGTGATGACGCGGCCGCTTTGCCCGACGGTGAAGGCTTCGTGCTGTTCGCCGCGGAAGGCATGCGCAGCGAGTTTTTGGCGGCAGATCCGTGGTTTTGTGGCTTCTGCGCGGTAATGGTCAACCTGAACGACATCGCCGCAATGGGCGGGCGCCCCTGGGCCATCACCGACGTGTTGTTCATGGGCTCGGGCGAGAACGAGCGCGTACTGGAGGGGATGGCCTTCGCAAGTGAAGTGTTCGGCGTGCCGATCGTGGGCGGGCACACGTCCCGCGTGCCTGGCGCGTCGTTCTTGGCGGTCTCGGTGCTCGGCAAAGCCAAGCGGCTGATCTCGGGGCATGCGGCCCGAGCGGGGCAGACCTTGCTCGTTGCTGTCGATCTACGGGGGACGTTTCGCGGGCTCGGGGGCAACTTCAATGCGGCGAGCACTGCCTCTCCGGAGCAACTGCGTGCGCAATTGGCACTGCTGCCCGAACTAGCGGAGGCAGGGCTCGTAGGCGCAGGTAAAGACATCAGCATGGCGGGCGTGTGCGGCTCGCTGCTCATGATGCTCGAAACCTCTGGCGTCGGTGCGCGTTTGGATCTCGCGCGTTTGCCCGCTCCGCCAAACGTCGATGCGTTTCGCTGGTTGAACGCCTTCCCCAGCTTTGGGTTCGTGCTGAGCGTCGAGCCGGGCGCGGTGGAGGAAGTGCGCGCGCGTTTCGCGGCGGCGGGTGTGGCGTGCGAGGCAGTCGGTGAGGTGACGAGCGAGCCGCAGCTCGAGCTCCAATATGGCAAAGATCGCGCGAGCTATTGGGACTTGAGCGAACCGTTGACCGGTTTCGGAACTTCGGCACAGCGCCGCCGCGCCAGCTGACCCGCAGGTCGTCATGCTTTCCATCGGTATTTTTACGTACTCCACCAAGCCACGCGGCAGCGTGGTGCATGCCGCGGGTTTGGCAGAGGCATTGCAGCGACGAGGTGCGGAAGTCACCTTGTACGCGCTGAGCAAGGCTTTAGATGGCTTTTATCGCTCACTCTCGTGCGGGCTGCGCCTACTCCCCGCCGAACCCGCGCCAACCGAGGTAGACGCCCTGATCCGGCAGCGGATAGCCGAGTTTCGCGCGGGGCTGAGCGTGCTGCGCCCACGACACGACATTTGCCACGCTGAAGACTGCCTGGCGGCCAATGCATTGGCGGCGGCCAAGGCGGAGCTCAGCGGTGCCGCCGTGGTGCGCACCGTGCATCACGTCGAGCACTTCGAGAGCCCGTACTTGATGGACTGCCAGGCTCGCTCGGTCTCCTCGGCGGATCTGGTGCTCAGCGTTAGCCAGGTCACGAGTCGCGATGTTCGCGCCGCGTTTGGTCGCGAGGCGCCCGTGATCTCGAACGGCGTGGATCTGTCGCGCTTCGCCGCCCGCTCTGCCCTCGATGAACAGCGCATGCGCGAGCGAATCGCCGCCGAACCCGGGGACACGCTCATCCTCAGTGTCGGCGGCGTAGAAGCGCGCAAAAATAGCCTCGGCGCGCTACGAGCGGTGGCGCTCGCGTTCGCACGGCACCCGCGCTTGCGTTGGGTAATCGCGGGCGGCGCGAGCATCTGGGAGCACGAAACCTACCGTGCCGAATTTGCGCGGAGGCTAGCGGGGCTGCCGAAGGAACTGCAGGCTCGGGTTACGATGCTGGGTACGGTTCCGGAAGCAGACCTCACCGCGCTCTACCAAATGAGTGATGTGCTGCTGTGTCCGTCGCTACAAGAGGGCTTCGGATTGTGTGTGCTGGAAGCAATGGCCGCGCGCTGTGCAGTGGTCGTGCCGCACGGCGCGCCGTTCGACGAGTACTTGGATGATCACTGCGCGAGCTTCGTCGACCCCGACTCTGCCGCGCAAATCGCCGTCTCGCTCGGCCGCTTGCTGAGCGATCCGGGTGCGCGCCAGCGCTTCGCAGACGAGGGTTACCAGCGCGTTCAGCGTTATTCGTGGGATCTCGTCGCCGAGCGGCACCTCGCTCGCTACGAGTCATTGCTGAGACGGGACCCTCCCGTCCTCCAGCAACAGCAGTACTGAGTTTTCCAAAACAACAGAAGAGTGGAGTCTATCATGCCCGAGATGCATTTTCGCGTGCGTTGGCCGAATGGCGCGACCATCGATTGCTATTCCCCGTCTTACGTGATCGAAGACTACTTGAGCGAGGGCCAAAGCTACGCCGTTCCGGACTTCGTGGAACGCACACGAAAGGCGCTCAATATCGCATCTGATCGGGTGCGCGAGCGCTACGGGTTCACGTGCAGCTCGGCCCTCGACCAGTTGTCGACGATCGAGCAGACGGCCAGTGAGCTGTCGCCCGAACAGCAGGCGCAGGCGGTGCTCGTGCTCGAGTTCAAAAAGCATGGTCCGCGTGACGCTCGGGCCAAAGCTCCGAAGCCGGAACACCACACCGTGATCGTCGTCGGTGGCGGTCAAGCCGGCCTCTCCGTCAGTTACTGCTTGAAGCAACAGGGGATCGACCACCTGGTTTTGGAAGGGCGCAAAGTTGCGTTCTCTTGGCGCGATGAGCGGTGGGACACGTTTTGCTTGGTGACGCCGAACTGGCAGTGCCAGCTGCCAGGCTATCCGTACGCCGGGCCCGACCCGCAGGGTTTCATGCTCAAAGACGAGATTGTGGCCTACGTGGAAGGCTACAAGAAGACGTTCGAACTCCCGGTACGCGAGGGCGTCATGGTCGAGTCATTGGTCGAAACCAACGGCTTGGGCCCCGCGCGCTTCGAACTGAAGACCTCGCAGGGGGTGTTCACGGCCGAGCAAGTCGTGGTCGCCACCGGCTGCTATCACAAGGCGTTCTTGCCGGAGTATGCCAGTGAGATCCCGGCGTCGATCGTGACTCAGCACTCCTCGAACTACAAGAATCCCGAGTCTCTGCCGGAGGGCGCGGTGCTCGTGGTCGGCAGTGGCCAATCGGGCGCGCAAATCGCGGAAGATCTGCATTTGGCGGGCCGCAAGGTGCATTTGGCGGTTGGAGCCGCCCCGCGTTGTGCTCGGCGCTACCGCGGTCGGGACGTCGTCGAATGGCTCGACGACCTCGGCTATTACAACATTCCGATCGATCAGCATCCGAACCGCGAGCAAGTACGAGACAAGACCAACCACTACGTGACCGGGCGTGACGGCGGACGCGACATCGATTTGCGCAAGATGGCGCTCGAGGGCATGGAGCTGTACGGACCACTCACGACCGTGAAGGCGGGCGTTGCCAGCTTCAAACCCGAACTGAAGCAGAACTTGGACGGCGCCGACGCCGTGTACCGCAGCATCAACCGCACGATCGACGCGTTCATCGAGAAGCAGAACATCGACGCTCCGGTCGAGGCCGACTACAGTCCTCCCTGGGAACCGGTAGGAGAGCCTGAAGCGCTGGACTTGATCGGAGCAGGCGTCAGTGCGATCTTGTTCTGTGCAGGCTTTGCCTCGGATTTTAGTTGGGTAAAGCCTCCCGTGCTCGACGCGCGCGGCTTTCCGTTGCACGAGCGCGGAGTGACCGATACCGCGGGCCTCTACTTCATCGGCCTGCCGTGGCTACACACCTGGGGTTCGGGGCGCTTCTCGGGGGTCGGGCGCGACGCGGGCTACATCGTGCAGCACATCGTACAGATGCAACCGGCCGAGTCGCTCAGCGCGATGGGCTGAACTGCGGCGACTAACGTGCCGCCTCGCTCAGGATCTCTCCGACGTTGCCTTCGATCTTGAGCGCCGAGAGTTCGTCCGCGCGCGTGAAGCCGCGATTCACGATCGCGATGGGCACGCCGAAACGCGCCGCCGCGCGCGCGAAGCGAAAGCCGGAGAACACCATCAGCGACGTGCCCGCAATCAGCAGCAGGCGCGCCTGCTCGAGCGCCGCCATTGCGCGCGTCACACGCTCTGCGGGCACGTTCTCCCCGAAAAAAACGACGTGCGGCTTCAGCATTCCGCCGCACGTACTGCAAGCTACGATTTCGAAGCGTTCGTAGTCGACGTCCGAGAGTTCTGCGTCGCCGTCAGGCTTGACGGTGGCGCTGGCGCGAACGAAGTCAGGGTTTCGCTCCACGAGCTCGGACTGAAGAGCCGCGCGCTCAGTGAGGGCCCCACAACCCAAACACCGAACCTGGTCGAGCCGCCCGTGAAGATCGACGACGTTCCCGCTGCCGGCGAGGTGATGCAAGCCATCCACGTTCTGTGTCACCAAGAGGGAAAGGGCGCTGCGACCTTCCAGCTGCGCTAAGGCGTGGTGGGCGACGTTGGGGGTCGCGCTCGCCATGAGCGGAAAACCGAGCATGCTGCGCGCCCAATAACGCCTGCGGACCGCCTCCGAAGCCACGAAGTCGCGGTACTGGATGGGCTGACGGCCCATCCAAGCGCCTCGCTCGCCGCGATAGGCCGGAATGCCCGAATCGGTGCTCACCCCGGCGCCGGTCAGCACGAAAATGCGGCCTTGGGCCACGTGCTCCCTCAGCTGCTCGATGGCTTGGGACTGACTCGGCGAGGGGTGCACGGTGGCCAGAGCTTTGTGCGCCGCTTGCCGCTCGTCAAATCGAGCGAACCGCCGGCTTCGCTCGCAACCTGCGTGGCTGCCGCTTTCGCTTCAGCCGCCGGGTGGAACGGCGGGCGGTAGACTGCTGGGTGACCGGCGCGCGGCGTTGGCGCTCGCAACTTCCAAGCCCGACAAATTCGGGCGAGCGAAGCCGGCGTACGTCGTCTTCGCGGTGTGGATGGCGAGGAGCGCGACCTCACGCAGCAACCCGGGGTCGACGCTGCGTGCTTCGATGCCGAGCGCGGGCGCTACGTGAAAGCTGCCCACGTCGACGTCGTCTTTGATGCGAACGACGGAGTACGAGCCGACCGCAACGCGTACGATGCGATAGGTCACCCCCGCCAGCTGAACCATACCTTTTACTTTTCTCGTCATGTGTTCCAACACCTCGCGGCGTGGCCGCTGACTATGCCAGAGAGCGCGCCAATGTCGAATGGTGTCTCCATTTGCATGTCTGCTATGTCGCAAAGCAGTGTCAGCTTCAGGCTCTCCCTTGCGACCCGCTCTGCGGCGAGCGTGCGCCGGCTTCACACATCACCTCCTGATCTGCGAGCTGTCTCCAGTAGCGCGCGAACTGCGCGCGCGCAGCCGAGGCGCGAAGGCCCGTGAATTACCCTGGAGGGTGATTCACGGCCGCTGTTGCCGCAAGGCTGTAACCGGCCGGGTGAGCCCACCCACCTGCGCCCCCTCCTACGATGTGTTCTTGCGCGTCGCGCCCGACGCGGCGAGTGGCCCGCCGCGGGACGTGAGCGATGACCGAAGCCACGCTCACGCCACACTCCACATTCATCCGGGCGGGTGACCGCCTCAGGCCGACGCGCTGGTGAGCAAGGTCGTGAGGCGCTGCGCAAAAGCCGCGGGGTTGTCCAGCGGCGAACCCTCGGCAATCAGGGCTTGGTCGTATAGAAGCTCGATCCACGCGGCCACATTGCCCGGATCTTCGCTATCTCGACGCTCGAGATTCTGGATCAACGGGTGACCCGGATTGAGCTCCAAGATGCGCTTCTGGGGGGGGATGCCCATTTGCCGAGCCATCATCAGGCGCTCGATGTGCGGAGCCATGCCGCCCTCGGGGATCACGAGGCACACCGGCGAATCGGTGAGCCGCGTCGAGAGCCGGACTTCGCCGACCTTGCTCGCGAGCACGGCCTTGAAGCGCTCGACCAGGGGCTCGGCCTGCTTCTTCTGCTCGGCCTCGGCCGCGCGCTGCTCGTCGGTGAGCTCTTCTTCCCCGAGCTCCAGGTTTTCGTCCATGGCCGAGACCAAGGGCTTGCCGTCGAACTCGTTCAGGCTCGTGACCGCGAACGGATCCACGCCGTCGGTCATGAAAAGCACTTCGTAGCCGCGCTTCTTCAGCGTTTCGAGGTGAGGGCTGGCATCGAGCAGCGCGCGCGAGGTGCCCGTCGCGTAGTAGATGGCCTTTTGCCCGTCCTTCATGCGCGAAACGTACTCGCCGAGGCTGGTGAGGCCGGGTTGAGTCGACGACTCGTAGCGCACGATCTTGGCGATTCGCTCGCGGTGCTCACTCTCGAAGTGAATGCCCTCCTTGATCACAGCGCCGAAGTCGCCCCAGAATTTGGCGAATACATCGGCGTCCTTACCCGCCAAGTCCTCGATCATCGACAGCGTGTGATTGACGACCTGCTTGCGGATCACGCGCACGAGCTTCGAATCTTGGAGGATTTCGCGGGATACGTTGAGGGGTAGATCTTCGCTGTCGACCACGCCGCGCACGAAGCGCAGGAAGTTCGGCAAGAGTTCGGCGCAATCATCCATGACGAACACGCGTCGGACGTGGAGACGGATGCCGTGTTTTGCCGCAGGGTCGTACAGATCGAAGGGTGCTCGCTTCGGCAAAAATAGAAGTCCCGCAAATTCTTGCGTGCCCTCGACCTTGAAGTGGCGATGCGCGAGTGGGGGCTCGAAGTCGTGGCTGAGGTGGCGATAAAACTCGCTGTATTGCTCTTCGGTGACCTCGCTCGCGGAGCGCTGCCAAAGTGCACTTGCCTGGTTGATGCGCTCGAAGGTGGGTTCGGTTTCCCCCTCCTTGGCGGGTAGGGCAAGTTCAATCGGGTGACCGATGTAGTCGGAGTAGCGGCGAATCAGCTCCCGGAGACGGTTCTCGTTCAGGAACTCTTTCTGATCGTCTTTGACGTGGAGCACTAGCGTGGTGCCCGCTTCTGCGCGCGTGTCCGGCGTGATCGTGAACGACTCTTGCGCGTCGGAACTCCAACGCTGGGCCGTGTCTTCACCAGCCCGTCGCGTGATCACGTCCACGCGATCGGCGACCAAGTAGGCGCTGTAGAAACCGACGCCGAACTGCCCGATCAACTGCAGGCCCTGCTCGCTGGCCTCCCGCGCCTTGGCGACCTTGCTCAGGAACTCGCGCGTGCCGGATCGGGCAATGGTACCCAAGTTCTGTTCCAACTCGGACGCGTTCATGCCGATGCCGTTGTCCGAAATGGTCAACGTGGACGCCGCGGAGTCGACGCTGATTCGAATCTTCAGGTCACCATTGGCCGCCATCTCCGGATGGGTGACGGCTTCGAAACGGCGTTTATCCAAGGCGTCCGACGCATTCGAGACCAGCTCGCGCAGGAACACCTCTTTGTGGCTATAGAGGGAGTTGACGACGAGGTGCAGGACTTGGCTGACCTCGGCCTTGAAGGAATGGGTCGTAGCTTCGCTCATGGTTCTTCCCGGGTTACGGCGAGCAAATTGGTCACTCTGACCGGGCTGTCAACCCAGCTGGAGAGAGGGCCGCGGCCCCGCTGGTAAATGGCCCAATGGGCTGACGTCCGGCGCGCACGGGTGTAAACGGAGGCATGCCCAAGCTGAGCGTCATCATCGGTAGTACCCGCCCCGGTCGCATCGGTCTCCCGGTCGGGGAGTGGTTCCACGAGGTCGCCAAGGGCCACGGCAAGTTCGAGGTGCAGCTCGTCGACCTAAAGGCCCTCAATCTGCCCCTCCTCGACGAGCCGAAGCATCCTCGACTGCGCGAGTACGTGAACGAGCACACGAAGGCATGGAGCGCGCTCGTCGACGCGTCGGATGCGTTCGTATTCGTGACGCCGGAATACAATTTCAGCGTCGCGCCGGCGCTGCTCAACGCGATTGACTACTTGTTCCACGAGTGGGCCTACAAGGCGGCCGGCTTCGTCAGTTATGGCGGGATCTCGGGCGGGATGCGCTCGGTGCAAATGCTGAAGCAGCCGCTCTCGACGCTCAAGGTCGTCGGCATTCCCGAGGCCGTCACGATCACGTTCTTCGCGCAGCTGATGGACAACGGTATCTTCAAGGGCTCCGAGTCGCTCGAAAAGGCCAGTGTGACGATGCTCGACGAACTCTCGCGCTGGACCGAAGCCCTGGCGCCGCTGCGCAAGTAGGTCGATCGAGACCTCTAAACTCTCGGCTCGGGCAGCGGAATGAACTCGAGTTCATCACCCGGAACTTTCGGAAATATCCCTGCTTTCCACTCGCGCTTGGCCTGCTCGATGCGCTGCAGCGAACTCGACACGAAGTTCCACTCGATGTAGCGCGGCCCATCTGGCGGCGAGCCTCCGAGGAGCAGCAGCCGTGAGGGCTCGTCGGCCCGCACTGCGGGCGCTCCACCGGGCCGAAAAATGGCCAAAGCACGAGCTTCGATCGCTTGGCCGGCGTGCGAGAGCGCGCCGCTCAGCACGTACACGCCGCGTTCCTCGTGACCCGTTGGCAAGCTCAGCGAGGCGCCGGCCGCGAGTTCCGCTTCGGCGTAGAACAACGGCGAAAAAATCCGCACCGGCGAGGTCACGCCGTACGCGCTCCCGGCCAAGAGGCGCACGCGCGTCCCCTCGACGTCGACCTCCGGCAGCGTGCTCGCGGGGTGATGGTGGAACTCGGGTGCCATCTCCTCGTGCGCGGTGGGTAACGCGACCCAGAGTTGGGCCACGTGCAGCCGTGAGCCGGTCTCGCGTAAATGGGTGGACGTTCGCTCCGAGTGGGTGATGCCGCGACCCGAGGTCATCCAGTTGACTGCGCCCGGGCGAATGGCTTGCTCGAACCCCAAGCTATCGCGGTGAATGATCTCTCCCTCGATCACGTACGTGACCGTCGCCAAACCGATGTGCGGGTGAGGGCGCACGTCCAAGCCGTGCCCCACCGGAAGCACGCTTGGCCCCAAGTGGTCGAAGAAGCAAAACGGCCCCAAGTGTTTCCGGGTCAGGGAAGGCAGCACCCGGGAGAGCGCGAAGCCGTCGACCTCACGGGCGTGGCCGCGCAAAATCGTTTCAAGGGTGCCTGCGAGCGACTCGTCAGTCATGACGCGAGGCTAGCACTCGACCCGCCGACTTCGTACTGCGGGGACGCCGCTCCACGAGGCAGATTCGCGGGTTTTCGTCCGCTGAACCAGATCGAGCGCCCGAAACTTGACGCTCTTGGCGAGGGTCCGCCAAAATCGCCGGATGGCATCCGTGATCGAGCGTGCTTCCAGCGGGCGTGCGAAGTGCAGGGGGTGCGGGCAGGCGATCGCCAAGGGCGACTGGCGGTTCGGGGAAGCGTTGCCCAATGCGTACGGTGAGGGGGAGAGCCTGTTCTGGTTCCACTTGCGCTGCGCGGCGTGCAGCCGGCCGGAGTCGATCTTACCGCTGCTCGACGTTGAAGCGGGTGTCGACGAGGCGGAGGCGGAGGAGCTGCGAGCGCTGGCGCAGGGGGGAGTCGCTCAGCCACGCTTGAGTCGCCTGTTGCGCGCTGAGCGGGCGTCGTCGGGACGTGCGCGCTGCCGTCACTGTCGCGAGTTGATCGCACAGGGCGATTGGCGCCTCACGCTGCAGCTGTTCGAAGAGGGACGCTTCAATTCGATTGGCACGATTCACGCGACCTGTGCGGTGCACTATTTCGGGGTGGAGCCCGGAGCGGAGCGGCTCTCCTTGCCCGGCAGTGAGCTCGATGCCGAGGCGCTCTTGGCGGTGCAGGGACAAATGCGCGAAGGGGCAGCGCGCGAGATCCAGCCAGGACTGGCGAAGGCGTCGAGCGACGAGCCCGCACTCGAGTCCGCGCGAAAGAGCTCATGACGCGCGAAATCGAGCACGTCCGCGATACCGTATTCCGTTTGGCGAGCCATCTCCGCCGACGATGCTCCAGCGGCGCGACCGGTGAGTAAGGCCTTCACCAAGGACGACGATGGCGGAGCGGAGCTTCTGGTCGTGCCGCGCGCACCGTTGCCCAGCGGCGTACCGAACTACGTGACCCCTCGCGGTCTCGGCCAGCTGCGAGCCGAGCAAGCCCAGTTGGAACGAGAGCGGCTCGCTCTCGACGGATCGGATCCGAGCGATCGATTGCCGCGCATGAACGCACTCAGCCAGCGGGCTGTAGAGCTCCAGGCGAGGCTGGCGAGCGCGCAGCTCGTCGACCCCGGCACGCAAGCGCAGGACAGCGTGCGTTTCGGGGCCCATGTTCGTGTTCGTCACGCATCCGGCGCACAATCGTCCTATCGCATCGTCGGGGTCGATGAAGCCGACGCCGCGGCGGGGCTGCTCGCGTTCACCGCGCCGTTGGCGCGTGCGCTGCTTGGCAAGCGCGTCGGCGACGTCGTCGAGCTGCGCACGCCGCGCTCGAGTGAGGAGCTCGAGGTGCTGGAAATTGGCTACGGAGCCGCGGATCCGTAGCCGCAACCTCGAGGCCTGCTGCGCGGGCGACGGCAACCTTGTACGATAGCGCGGTGCCCCTGGTGAGCGACGCGGATCGAACCGCCGAAAGCATTCGGTCGCGGCTCTCCTGGTCGGGGAGATTCGTCGATGCCGAGCTCGAACGAGCGTTCCGCGAGGACGATCTCGAGCCGCTCAAGCGCTTCTTGGGGTTCAGTGTCGGTCTCGCGTCGCTCACGTTCTTGCTGTTTGCCGTGCACGATGCCCTGGTCGTTCCGCACGTGAGAAATCAAGCCTGGGCGGTGCGCTTCGGCGTATTCGTACCCGCTTCGGCGCTAGTTTATGGTCTGCTCAATTCGCGGCACCTGCTGCGCGCGGCTCAGCTAATGATGCTGATCTACGGCCTCGCGGCGAGCTTCATCGTGCTTTACATCGGCGCTATCGCGGGTGGCAGCGGCTACTTTTTGTACACTTCTTTCGCGGTTGCTTTCGTGACCTTGGGGCCGTTCGTGGCGCGGCTGAGCGTGCTGGCGCAGCTGACGTACACAGGGCTCACGTTGCTGATGTTCGCGGCGCTCGATCACTCGCTGGCTCATCGCCCGCTGCAGGTCAGCCTCTCCGTGGCTAGCACGCTGATCTCGCTCGGCGGCATCGGCGCGCTGATTGCGTATCGGCAGGAGCGCCAAGCGCGACAAAGCTTCTTACAGCGCCGCTTGATCGACCAGCAGGTCCACGCCTTGGCGGCCGAGAAAGCCCGTGCCGAGGAACTCTTGCTCAATGTGCTACCGGCGAGCATCGCCGAGCGCTTGAAGCGCGGTCAACGGCCCATCGCCGACGGATTTCCGCGCGTGTCGGTGCTGTTTGCGGACATCGTGGGCTTTACCAAGATGTCTGAGCGCGTGACGCCCGTCGAACTGGTGGATCGCTTGAACCGCATGTTTTCGAGCTTCGATGACCTCGCGGACAAGCTCAAGCTGGAGAAGATCAAGACCATTGGCGACGCTTACATGGTGGCCGGCGGCCTGCACAGCCACGAATACGATCACGCGCAGATGATCGCCGAGATGGCGCTCGGCATGCAACGCCGTGCCCTCGAGTTCAGCCGCGAGTTCGGGGAAGAACTCAGCATTCGCATCGGCATCCACACCGGGCCGGTCGTCGCCGGCGTGATCGGCAAGCGCAAGTTCATCTACGACGTGTGGGGCGACACGGTGAACACGGCGAGCCGCATGGAATCTCACGGCGAACCGGGCACCATTCACGTCACCGCTGAGACACGTCAGCTGCTGAAGGACATGTACATTTTGACTTCACGCGGCGAAGTCACGGTCAAGGGTAAGGGAGTGATGCGCACTTGGTTCTTGATCGGGCCGTTGCCGAGCGAGGGGTCGCTTGCGCAGACGCAGCTACCGCGCAAGATAACGAGCGGGCTGCCGCCGACCGAATGAAGTAATTTTCGCGGGTCGACTTTCACACGCCGGTGCGCAGCAGGCGTCGTAGCGCGGCGGGTAGCTCTGATTCGGCCGGCGCGTTCCGTAGCAATGGCTCGAGCGAAATCGCTGACAACGTGTGCCAATACAACACGCGCTGCGGGCGGCCCAACGGCGCGTCCGCGCCGGCGGCGCGGTCGAGCTGCACGAGGACGCTGGCGAAGGCCTTGGCGGTGTAAGTCGGGTCGAGGTCCAAACCGAGTTTGCTCGCGATCGCCGAGGCGCGCTCGCCCGCGGCGCTGGCTGCGCCATAGCCCGGGCCGACCTGCGTGGCGTCGAAACGCAAGCGCGTTCGCAGTTCCGTCACTCGATCGCCGGCACCGCTTCGTTGCAATGCTCGTCGGGCGAGGTAGCGCGCCGCAAGCCGTGGCCCGACGCCGGCCACCACTTGCACGCCCAGCACCTGGCACGGCAGCCCACGACGCACCACGCCCGCCGCAATCCCAGCGCAGGTCCCGCCCGAGCCGAGCGGCACGACGATCAAATCCGGAGTCGGCAGCGCGCCTTCATCCAACTGCGTGGCCAGCTCGTCGACGGCAGCGGCGCACGCGCTCGTGCCGATCGCATTCGAGCCACCGGGACCGATTAGGTAGTCTCCCCGACGCAGCACCCCCGGGATGAGCCATGGGATCAGCGCGGCGTGCCGTGCAGGATAGACCTCGAGTCCGAGCCCGAGGGCGGCGCGCAAAGTATCTACCGCGTGGGCCGTGCGGGGCTGAGGAAAGACGAACGCCGCGCTTTTCAGGCCCGCTTCGCGCGCAAACAAGCTCAACGTCAACAAGTGGTGGCTACCCGCGGCGCCGAAACTGAGCACGCGCTTGGCGCCGCGCCGCACGGCTTCCGCAATCAAGCGCTCGGCCTTGCGCACCTTGTTTCCTCCGTACAGTGGGTGCGAAAGGCCGTCGTTTTTGAGCCACAACTCAGCGCCAGCGTGCCCGAGCTCAGGACAGGCGCGCACCGGGGTCGGGAACCCTGGGGCGCGCGCTTCTCGTCCTTGGTCGTCGCGCCCAGCCATTCAGGCCGGGGTTATAGCCCGAAGGTGCCCTTGGCGCCGAAGGTGAGCCACTGATGCAGAGCGGTCTGCTCGATGTCTGCGCTGAAGTCGCCCGACGAAACCTTCGAGTACTGACCGAGAGAAAAGCTCAAGAAGGGGCCGACCGTAAAGGCATCCGCCACTTTGAAATCGGCGCCGCCTTGCAGATTCAAGAACTCGAACCCTTTGAAACTGCCGCTACTCTCCACCCCCCGAACGGTTTGGCTGAACCCCAAAACCTCGTAGCCAAAACCGACACCGAGCCAGGGATCCACCGACTCTGCGGGAGACACGTGGTACTGGCCCTGCAAGCCGAAGCGAATGTCATGCGCCGAACAGGAACTGCAATCCTTCGTCTGCACGAAGCCGTACTGCCCGTATAGGCCAATCAAAATGTTTGGCGTCACCATGTAGCCGGCGTCGAGCCAAATCGGAATTTGACCGGAAATGCCATCGCTCATTTTTGCCCCCTCACCCAAGTCGCCCAGCGGGATGGCGTAACCGAGCCGCAGTCCCAAGCGGATCTTCTTTTCGGCCGCCCCACTCGCGTTCGTGCTTACCCCCGCGCTCGTATCAGCGACCGCAACCGGCGCCGCTTCCGGCTCTGGATCCGCCATCGGCTCTGGATCCTGCGCGAACGCGCCTCCAGCGACCGAAAATACAACTAACCCCACTGCCCACGATGAAAGACGAACCATATTCAAGCCTCCTACCCGACTGATACGATAGTGGGGCAATTTGGACCCCTCGGAGAAGTCCTTTTTTGCTGCCCCCGCGCAGACCGCGCCGCAGGGCTTAGAAAGCCACGAGCACGGGTCTTGCGGCGCGCATGGCCTGCGGGCCGACTCCCAGAACTCAGGCCGCGCGCCTGCGGCGGGCTCAGGTCTCGGTTTCGCGCTCGGTCGCTTGGTCGAGCGCAATGGGCAAGATGGCAGCCTTCGTGGCCATGCTCAGCGAGCCGTCGATCGAGCCGCCGTCCGTGCGCTCGATGACGATGCGCTCGACGAGGCGAGTCGCGCGTGTGCGCACTTGGTAGGATGAAACCACGATCCCGAGGGCGAACAACGTGTGCTGCAGCGCGGCGATCACCGGCGAGCGTTGCGCGCGGACGATTTCAATCGCCGTGAGGCGTGAGCCGTCTTGCTCGAACCGAACTTGTGGATTTTCCCGAGACACGTTGACCACTTCAGGCATGGGCTCCGATCCCTCGTCTGTCAACGTCAGCAGAGCCGATTCGCGCCGGCTTGGCCAAGAAACTTATGGCCAAACTGGCCTAGGAATAGAAGAGATCCTGGTTGGTTTATCGTGTCTTCCGAGTGACGCTTGGATGATTACGCCACGGTGGTCGGTGTTACTATCCCGGCCATGATCAAGCACGTCGTCATGTGGAGGGTTCGAGGCACTTCTGCGGAGGAGAGGCGCGAGCAAGTCGACAAAATCCGTGTGGCCTTGGAGTCCCTACGCGGCAACATTCCTGGGATGTCGAGCC
>Ga0247740_1000294_pt1 | contig 26298 bp, 16 predicted proteins | sample UWRJL148409B2_FD_180942 | JGI IMG/M metagenome (GOLD analysis project Ga0247740, IMG submission 180942) | Plant litter microbial communities from Arlington Agricultural Research Station in Wisconsin, United States - UWRJ-L148-409B-2 | ecosystem: Environmental > Terrestrial > Plant litter >...
GTAGCTTGAGGCTGGCGGCGTAGCTTGAGGCTGGCGGCGTAGCTTGAGGCTGGCGTTGCGCGAGCTTTGAGCCGGAGCGGGCGTGCTGCGCCCGCTGCCAACCCCATCCATCGATCGATCCGATTCACTCCGCGGCAGGCGCGGAAGCCGTGGGAGCCGCCGGCGGCATGGCGCGCGGCGACTTCGGCTCGGGCTTGCCGTCCCACCACGCTTTCAGGCGCGCGATGCTGAACGGCCGCGAATAGGCGTATAGGAACATCACGCTGAGCGCGAAGAATAGCCAGGCCTGGGCCACGAAGCGGTCGTCGACCCAATAGAAGCCGCTCGGCGCGTACAGCAGGATGGTGCTGATGCCGCTGGTCATGATCAGCGGTGGCCCGAGCGACGGTCGCACCTTGACCAACGCCGGTGCCGCCAAGAACAGCGAATAGTAATAACAAGTCAGGTTGGTCATCGAGATGACCAGGCACACGCTGAGGGCCAGACCAATCCAGAGCGCGCGCGTGCGTCGGAGCGCCCAGGCCGTCCACGCGAACACACCCGCGATGATCAGCAAGAACAGCGGCTTGACCTGCTTGAAGCGGGTGAGCCGGCCTTCTTTCCAACCCTTGAACGGGTCGTCCATGTTGTCGTCGCGCATGAAGCGCATGCGATTGTCCCAGGTGTGCTCGAGCATCGTCTCGAGGCCCATGGTGTTCGTCAGCGGGGTCGTGCCGTGGACTTTGATCGTGTGACCGAAGAACTGCTTGTACGAATCCGTGCCGCACACAACGAGGCTGGCCGGGATCAAGACGCCGGCCGCAACCAGTACGCCCGCGAGTAGCCTGCGGTGGTCGGGGTGCAAGTAACCGAGCAGGCCAGGCTCGCGCTTGATCGAGAGCTTGCCCGACGTTGCTTGCACTTCGCCCGTGGTGCCAAAGCGCACGCGGCGGATGATCTCGAACAAGACCATGATCCCCCAGCCGCCGAAGAAGATGACCGGGAAAACGCGCAGTAGGGACGACCACATCAGCGCGGCACCCGCTAGACCGAACTTGCGCTTGCGAGCGAGGCAGACCGCGGCCACGAGCAGGAACAGCCAGTCTTGGCGCAGGAACGCGCCGCCCGTCCAATAGAAGTTGGCGGGGGCGTTGCAGCCCCAAAACACCGTGGCCACGGCCATGATGCGGAAGCCGAAGGCCCAATAAAACAAGAGCACGATGCCCACGTGGAAGGCCACGTCGATCATCGACAGCAGTTTGAAGAAGGTGTCACCCGCGGGCGCAATGCTGGCGAACAGCTTGCCCGTCATGCCCCAGACCGGCGGCGGATTGTAGCCGTGGTCCTTCTGCATGTTGTCCCAGTAACTGCCGACCGACGACTTGTAGAACCAGTCGACGTCTTTCTTCCAATCTTCCCAGCGCGCTGCCGTGAACTTGTCTTTGCACTTCTCGGGGTGATTCAGGACGTACGTGTCCTTCATCGGCTTGATCAAGTTGACGTGCAGATCACGCAGGTCCCGCTTGGCAACGGCCGCGCCGCGCCCCAACTCCACTTCGGCGATCGCCGTGCACTCGTAGAGCTCGGTGTAACCGATCTCTTTGAAGTACTTAGAGCCGAGGTAGTAATGGTAAAATTCGTGCCGGTGGTAGTACTCGCTATACCGGACGTTGGGATTGAAGAAGTCGAAGTAGGTGAAGAACGCGACCACGGTCAGCGTGATGGCAACCCAGCGCTTGGTCCGTTTGGTGATGCGCTCGCGGAGACGGGCGGCGCGCATCTCGTACATCAGCAGCAGCGCGGTCGTGATCGTTAGGAAGATCCGCGTGCCTTTGGTGAAAGGCTCCCAGCGCGACTTGTCGAAGATCGCGTTCTGCCAGAAGAAATCCTGGCCAGGGGCGAACAGCGAAAAGTGGTCCAGCGACGCGCTCAGCGTCGAAAGCAGGGTCATCACGGGGGAGGGTCTACACCAGTGGGTTCCTGTTGTCAGGAGGGGTACCGGCGCAAAATAAAACAACCCGGGTAATCCGTTGGATCACCCGGGTTGGTCGTAGCCCCAGAATCCCGGAGGGGGTGAGGGGCGGCGGCACCCTTTTGACCGCGCGATCTACGCGCGGCGTCAGACGGTGCCTAGCCGTAGAAAACAAGGCCCTGGCCGCGGCCATGAATGGCGCACGACCGACCTCGCTCGGCTAACCTCGAGGGTCCACCTCCGGGATAAAGGTACAACTACTAATCATGCCTGTCCTCCTCCGGCCAATAGCCGGACGCCCGCGGCGCTGCTCGAACGAGCAACGAGTCGTGAGACTCGATTCACGTTGAACTGCGGTGGTGGGCGCTTCCGAAAGTAGACCGCAGAGCGGTCTCGACCCAAGAGTGCAGGCGCGGGGGTGCTCCTCCACCGGACAAGCCCGGGAACGATGATTCCAGCCTGCACGTTGGTTCAGAAAGTAGCACGGGCCCAACCCGCGATCCAGGGTTTTCTTCGCAGTTCTTCGTAGTTGCGAGCGTTTCGGGTTCGCGTCCGTTGGGTGTTGGTTGGCTGTTCGGCTGGCTGGGCCGTTGACGAGCCGACGCGCTCGGGCGGCCCGCACTGGGCCGCTGGGCGGCCCGCACTGGGCTGCTCCGTCGGGCTTGACAGGACCGTTGTGAGGGGTCAGTCGAGGCTTGGGGGGAGCGCCGTGCGCTTGGCTTTGAGCGTGTACGAGACTTTGCACGGTAGCGCGACGAAGCCATCTTGCACCCCGACGAAGCCCGCGCACTCGGTGCCGCTCTTCACCGCGTAGCTGAAGCTCATCTCGGCCTCGAAGCTCCGCACGTCCGTCGTGCTGCTCGAGCTGAGCTCGCCGCTCGCGCTGTCGGTGCGTTGGATCACGCAGCCCGGTCGCGCGACTGTTCCCTTGCCGGCGCCGGCGCCGGCGCCGGCTTGCAGCACCACTTCGACCCCGCTTTGGAAGCCGAACGACACGCCGTCGTTCGCGATAGTCCCCGGGATCGCCTCTTGCCCATTCAGCCAGTACAGCGTGTGAGTCTGGCGCGACAGTTTTACGTCGAACTGCCAGTCATTGCTCACGCCTAGAACTGCGGCTTGGCAGCTGTCGCTGACCAATTTGCCGGTCGCGTGATAGGTGCCCAAGCGATCACCCGGCTCGTGCGCGTCTTGGCCTTTGCCCACACAACCGCCCGTCGAGACCGACCCGAACAAAAGCAACAACGCGCACACGACGCTGAGTCGCATGCGCGAACTGCTAACAGCTGGCCACCCGCAAGGCCAAAATTCCGGCTCACGCCGGACGGCACTCAGGATTGTGCGTTGTCGGTGCCAGCGACGGCGGGCGAGGCTTTGCGCGCGAGTGCCGCTTCCAGGCCCACGCGGTTACGCGCGCGCAGCTTGGGGCGCTTGGCCTTGAGGGGAGTGGTGAGCCATTCGTGGCGGCGACGGACGTTCCAGAGTGCGCGGTTCGACATGTGGGCGGCTCAATTACCCGACCTTGCGCATCTGTGCAAGACCAACGGGCCGAGAAATCGCCAGCCCGCATCGCTTCGAGCGGGGTTTGCCAGGCCGTTCCGGTAAATCCCTCGAGAAAACTCGAAACCTATGGCAATAACGCGAGCCTCGTCCCCAAACTAAGCCGCACCCGAGATGACCAGCCCTCACCCAGCGATTTCGGCAGCCATTCCGGTCAGCGGCGGCGCCGTCCGGTCCCCGCGCGGCCCGAGCTACCTGCTCGGCAGGCGCCTGGGCAGCGGCGCGTTCGGAGCGGTGTTCGATTGCCTCGGCCCATTCGACCAATCCTTCGCGCTCAAGGTCTTCCTGCCTGGTAATCGCCCCTATGCGGAGGTGCGGGCCGAGTGGTTGAAGGAGGCCGAGCGACTCTACCGGCTGCGCCATCCGAACATCGTGTACGTGCACGACTACTTCGAAGCAGACGGCTTGTTTTACCTCGTGCTCGAACGCTGCGATCACAGCCTGGACGAGATGCTGCAAGCGCCGTTCACTGACCGGCTCGTGGTCGACATGGCCCGGCAGCTGCTCTTTGCCGTGCAGTACTTGGCCGACAACGAGTTCGTGCACAATGACCTGCACGCGGGCAACGTGCTGGTCGTGCAAGGTGAGCGCTTGACGGCCAAGTTGAGCGATCTAGGCATCGCTCAAGAGCTGTACGGCTACGGCGGCGCGAAGCCTTCGATCGTCCAGCATCGCTTGATGTCCCCCGAGGTCGCGGCCGGCGGCTATTCCACGAAGCAGAGCGACCTGTATCAACTCGGCCTGCTGATCTACCAAATGCACACCGGCGTGTACCCGATCGACACCACGCTCGGGTACGACGGCATCATCGCGCAAATTCGCGATGGCGTGCCGCGCGCCAAGGCGGAAGCGCTCGGCACCCCGATTGGCGACATCGTGAGCGTGATGCTGCGTCGCCAAGAACAATACCGATACACCTCGGCCCTCCAGGTCTGGGAAGATCTGCAAAAGCTCGATGTTTGGTCGCGTGACCGCGTCGAACGCACCGCAGAAATCCCGGTGTTCGAGCCGATCCCCCCGACCCAGAACGGATAAACATGCACGTCACGATGGTGAAGAAGCGGCTGATCAACGGCGAAGACTGCAAAAAATGCGTGCACGCCGAGACCATGCTCAAGAGCCGCGGGCTGTGGTCACGCATCGACGAAGTCGTGTGGGCGATCGAGGGCCACGCGGACTCGCCGGGGATGGTGCTTGCGGCCCAATACCAAGTCGACTTGGCACCGTTCTTCATCGTTCGTCAGGACGACGGCCAGAGCCAGATCTACACGAGCACGCTGCAATTCATCAAAGCCCTCGGTGAAGGCATTGCGGCCGCCGCCCCGTCACCAGCGAGAGGGGCCGCGCTCAGCGCCGACGAAATCACTCGGCTCGCCGAAGAATTCGACAAAGCGCCGCCGGAACGCACGATTCGCTGGCTGCTCGAACATTACGGCACCGACGCGACGATCGCCTTCAGCGGCGCCGAAGACGTGGTGGTGATCGACATCGCGGCCAAGACCGGGTTGCCCTTGAACGTGTTCACGCTCGACACTGGGCGCCTGCACCCCGAGACGTACCGCTTCATCGACCGCGTGCGTGCCCACTACGGCGTGCGGATCGAGTTGATGTCCCCCGCGGCCGAACCGCTGCAAGCCTTCGTCAAAGAAAAAGGCCTATTCAGCTTTTACGACGACGGCCACCACGAATGCTGCGGCATCCGCAAACTGGAACCGATGCGCCGGGCGCTCGCCAAGCAGCGCGCATGGATCACCGGCCAACGCCGTGATCAAAGCCCGACGCGCACGGACGTAGCCGTGTTGCAGGTCGACTCACACCGCGGCCTGAACGACGAGCCGCTCGTCAAGTTGAACCCGCTCGCCGCGTGGAGCCTGCAAAAAGTGTGGAGCTACATCCGCGCTAACGAAGTGCCGTACAACGCACTCCACGACCAAGGCTTCGTCTCCATTGGCTGCGAGCCATGCACGCGCGTGCCGCGGCCCGGTGAACACGAGCGTGCCGGCCGCTGGTGGTGGGAAGAAGCCACGAAGCGCGAGTGCGGGCTGCACACCTGACAGCAACCTGACGCAGCCCGCGCCCCACGCGCGGTTCCGCGTTAGTTGATCACCTTGGTGCCGTTGCCGCGTACTCCGGCGAGCGTCACCGCGTCTTCGTCCGCCGGCGTGCCGGCAACGTACAGCGTCTTCAGCTTCTTCAAGGCCTTGAGCGGCGACGCGTCTTTCACCTGCGTGTGCTGAAAGCCGAGCTTCTCCAGCTTCGTCAGCTTGGCGAGCGGCGCCACGTCGGTGATCTGGGTGTTGTCCAGGGTCAGCTCGGTCAAATTCGTGAGCGTGGAGATCGTGCTCAAATCGGCGACTTGAGTGTGCGCCAAGTCCAGGCGGTCCAGCTTCTTCAGCTTGGCCAGCGGGGCGGTGTCCTTCACTTGGCTATGCGCCGCCGAGAGCGACTCCAGATTCTTGAGCTCCGCGAGCGGCGACAAATCATCGTACTCGCCGGGCGCGAGGAACAAATCTTTCACGCCGGTGAGACGAGCGAGCGTGCACGTGTCGAGCCGCGGCGTGCGCTTGGCCTGCGACAGATTGAGCGAATGTACCTTCGCCAAATCCGCGAAGGTGATCGCGCCCTCCGGCTTCTGCAGCTTCTTCCGCACCTCGTCTTCCAACCCCGGTTGGTCGAACTCCACCTTGGGGCCCTTACCGCACTCCGACAGCTTCTTCTGTGGCACGACGGGCGCCACCGGAACCGGCACGGGCGGTACGATAGGCGCTGCCGTGGGCGGGGGGGCGGCCGACGCAGCCGCGGGGGCCTTTTCTGCCGCCTCGGGTTTGGGCGGATCGTCGCACGCGGCAAGCAACGTGACCAAACCGAGCAGGGCGAATGAACTGACGAGGTGCGACATGGCTGGTCACTCTAGTCCCGACCCCGCCGATCTTGGAAGTGCCAGTCTCGCGGAAATATCCTCGAATTGCGAAAGTTACGGGACTGCGGCCGCCACTCGCTACTCGCGGTGCGTCCTGATCCGCGGTGCATTCAGAGAAGGCGCGTTGTTCACAGCGTGTATCTCCAGCGCTGAGAGCGGTCTATCGCGCGAGGAAAGGACTGTGTTTGCACAGTACATTTCGAGCGCGAAGGGTGCCGTTGTCCGCGCGAGGAAAGGACTGTGTTTGCACTGTGTTTGCACAGTACATTTCGAGCGCGAAGGGTGCCGTTGTCCGCGCGAGGAAAGGACTGTGTTTGCACAGTACATTTCGGGCGCGACGGGTGCCGTTGCTCAGCACCAACTCGCGCGCGCGCGCGGAAAAGGCCTGTGTTTGCATAGTACATTTCAAGCGCGACGGGCGCCGCTGCCAGGCCCAATCGCGAGCGGAAAAGGCCTGTGTTTGCACAGTGCTTTTTCGAGCCGACGAGCGACGTCGCCTGGCCGAATCGCAAGGGCGCCGTTGCTCAGGCCCAATCGCGCGCGGAAAAGGCCTGTGTTTGCACAGTACATTTCGGGCGCGACGGGTGCCGTTGCTCAGCACCAACTCGCGCGCGCGCGGAAAAGGCCTGTGTTTGCACAGTGCTTTTCGAGCGCGACGGGCGCGTTGCCAGGCCCAATCGCGCGCGGAAAAGGCCTGTGTTTGCACAGTGCTTTTCGAGCGCGACGGGCGACGTTGCGCGGCAGAGGCCGCCGGGTGGGGTACGATACCGTTCTCACAGATCATGTCCTGAGCGACCCAGCACTGAGCGACCCAGCACTGAGCGACCCAGCGCTGAGCGACCGAGCGCTGAGCGACCCAGCGCTGAGCGACCCAGCGCGGCACCTCGTTCTGCGGCTGAGTTCCTGCATTTGGGCGCGCTATGCTTCGCACTCGGACGCCGAAGGCTGAGTGCGAAGCGCCGTGGTGCGTGACCATCACCAAATCCTCGAGGTGAGTGTTACTTGTGGGGGCGGTGGGTGCGCGGGCGGCGGCGATCGACGCCGAGCAGGCGCACGAGATCGACGAACTTGTGGAGGGCGGGGGAGAGGTTTTGATGACGCCAGACGATCAGGAGTTCGACTTGGGGCGCGCCAACAATGGCGCGGAAGGCGAGGCCCGGGCGGCGGAAGTTTCGCATTGACGAGGGCATGATCGACACGCCGAAGCCAGCCGCGACCATGCTCACGATATCGAGCTGCGGGGCCTCTTGCACGATGCGCGGCGTGAAGCCGGCGGCGTGGCACAGGGCCATGAGTTGGTCGAAGAATGCCGGGCCGCGGGCACGCGGGAACATCACGAATGGTTCTTTCGCCAAGGCGGAGAGTGGAATGCTGCGGCGAGTCGCGAGGCGATGATCGTCGGGCAGGACGACCATCAGGGCCTCGCGACGCACGAGTTCGGCGACGAGTCCGGGGTCGTCGAGCGAGCTGCGTACGAAACCGACGTCGAGACTGCCCGCCTTGAGTCCGTCGATTTGGTCCCCCGGGGGGAGCTCACGCAGGGACAGTTCGACGGAGGGAAAGCGGGTGCGAAACGCGCGTAGTAGTTCGGTGAGCCCACTGTAAGCGAGGGAGGAGGGGTAGCCGATGACCAGGCGGCCGCTTTCCCCTTCGCTCGCGCTGCGCGCGTCGTGGATCGCCACGTCGAGGGCGTCGAACACTTGGCGCGCTCGGCCGAGCAGCGCGTTGCCCGCCGGAGTGAGCTCGACGCGGCGGCGGGAACGCTCGAACAAGGGGAAGCCCAATTCAGCTTCGAGATCTTGGATCTGGCGGCTGAGGGGAGGTTGCTGAATGTGTAGGCGTTGGGCGGCGCGACCGAAGTGCAGCTCCTCCGCCACGGCCACGAAGTACCTCAAATGCCGGAGTTCCATGGGTTTCTAAACGCGATTGCAGCGTTCTGATACTCGAAAGGTATCACACGATGCGGAACAATCTATTGGACGATCGCGGGTGCCGACCCTAGGACGTCCTTTGCCCGTTTTCCGGATCTGCCCGAATCGTTTCGGGACGCACGAAAACGCCTCATTTTTCCTATGTGGCTCGTTCGAGTAGCGCTTCAACGTCCTTACACGTTCGTCGTGATGTCGATGCTGATCGTCATCTTGGGGGTGTTCACCATCCTCCGTATGCCGACGGACATCTTTCCGGACATCGACATCCCGGTCATCTCCGTGATTTGGAACTACGGCGGGTTGCCGCCGGAGGAGATGGAGAAGCGCATCGTCACCAACTACGAGCGCGTGCTCACGACGACCGTGAACGACATCGAGCACGTGGAGAGCCAGACGCTCAGCGGCGTGGCGGTAGTGAAGATTTTCTTCCAGCCGGGCGCCAACATCGACGGGGCGACCGCCCAGGTGACGGCCGTGTCGCAATCGGTGCTGCGCTCACTGCCGCCGGGCGCGACGCCGCCGCTAGTGATTCGCTACAGCGCTTCGAACGTGCCTATTTTGCAGGTGGCGCTGGAGAGTGATTCGCTCAGTGAGCAGCAGATTTTCGACTACGGCATGAACTCCATTCGCGCGGAGGTCGTGACCGTGCCGGGCGCGCAGGTTCCGTACCCGTATGGCGGAAAGCAGCGCCAGATCATGATCGATATCGACCCGCAGCGGCTGTACGCGTGGGGGCTTTCGCCCCGCGACGTGAACAACGCGCTCGGCTTGCAGAACGTCATTCTGCCCACGGGTACCGCCAAAATGGGCGTGGAAGAGTATCCGATCGTGATCAATTCGAGCCCCGAAGTGATCAGTGAGTTGGGTGACATTCCGATCAAGAGCGTCAATGGCACGACGGTGTACGTCCGGGACGTGGCCAACGTGCGCGATGGGTACGCACCACAAACGAGCATCGTGCACGTCTCTGGCGGGCGCTCCGTGCTGATGTCGATTTTGAAGAACGGCAGCGCCAGCACGCTCGACGTGGTGAGTCACATCCGAGAGGTGATGCCAGGAGCGTTGGCCAAGGTACCCAAAGAGCTCAAGGCGTCGCTACTTTTCGATCAGTCGCTGTTCGTGCGCGCGGCCGTCAGCGGCGTGGTCAAAGAAGCCGCGATCGCGGCGGCGCTCACGGCGCTGATGATTTTGCTCTTCCTCGGCAGTTGGCGCAGCACGTTGATCGTCGTCGTCTCCATCCCGCTCTCCATTTTGGTGTCGATCATCGTGCTTCGCGCGCTGGGCCACACGCTGAACGTGATGACCTTGGGCGGTATGGCGCTGGCGGTCGGCATCTTGGTCGACGACGCGACGGTCGCGATCGAGAACATTCACCGCAACATGGGCCAGAAGAAGCCGTTCATCCGCGCGATCGTGGATGGCGCGCAAGAGATCTCGGTGCCCGCGTTGGTCTCCACGCTCTGTATCTGCATCGTGTTCGTGCCGGTGACGTTCATTGCCGGCGCGGCCAAGTCGCTGTTCGTGCCGCTCGCGCTGGCGGTGGTGTTCGCGATGCTCACCTCGTACCTGCTCTCGCGGACGCTGGTGCCGACGCTCGTACGTTTCTTGCTGGAGAAAGAAGCCAAGGAGCACGAGCATGGGCACGAGCATGGGCACGAGCATCCGGGCAAGCCCGGGCTCGCGCGCCGCTTCTTCGCGGCCTTCGATCGCGGCTTCGTGCACTTGCGCACGGGCTACGGCCGCTGGCTGGCCTGGGCCCTGGACAACCGCGCGAAGTTTGCGACCGGGTTCCTCGGCTTCGTGATCGTGAGCGTGGTCGTGTTGGTGCCGCTCTTGGGTCGTGATTTCTTCCCCAGCGTGGACGCTGGCTTGATCAAGCTGCACGTGCGGGGCGCGCCGGGCTTGCGCATCGAGGAGACCGAGCGTCGCTTCGCCGAGATCGAAAAGACGATTCGCACCGTGATCCCGCCCGAAGAAATCGCGACGATGCTCGACAATATGGGCATCCCGAACAGCGGGCTCAATCTATCGTTGAGCGAGGGCGCGTTGATCTCCCCCTCCGACGGCCAGATCATGATCGCGCTGAAAGAGGACCACGCGCCCACCGCCGAGTACGTGCGCAAGATCCGCAAGAAGCTCAACTACGAATACCCCGAGTCGACGTTCTTCTTCTTGGCGCCCGATATTTCGACGCAGGTGTTGAACTTCGGCTTGGCCGCGCCGATCGACGTGCAATTGATCGGAGTGCCGGGCAAAGAAGCGGAAACGCTCAAGGTCGCGCGCCAGATCATGGCCGAAATGAAGGCCATCCCGGGCGCGGTGGACGTGCACTTGGCGCAGGTCGTGAGCAAACCGCAGCTGCGTATCGACGTAGACCGAACCATGGCCTCCCAAGCCGGCATGACGCAACGCGATGTGGCAAGCGACCTGCTGGTCTCGCTCTCATCGAGCTCGCAAGTGTCGCCCAGCTATTGGCTCGACAGCAAGCGCGGCGTGCAATACCTGGTCGCGGTGCAGACCCCGCAGTATCAGAATAACAGCTTCGACGCGGTCGCGCGTACGCCGTTGTCGACTCCGGGCGCCTATGGTCCGCAGCTCTTGTCCAACGTCGCCTCCATCTCGCGAACGGTCGCGCCGGCCAATATCACGCACTACAACGCGGCCCGCACCTTCGACGTGCAAGCCAACGTGGACGGCACTGATTTGGGCTCTGTTTCCAGCGCCATCAACCAAATCGTGGAGCGCGTGAAACCCAACCTGCCGCGCGGCACCACGATCAAGGTCAAGGGTCAAGTCGAGAGCATGGAGTCGTCCTTCGCCGGTCTCGGCTACGGGCTGATCTTCTCCGTGGTGCTCGTGTACCTGCTGATGGTCGTCAACTTTCAGTCGTGGCTCGACCCACTGGTGATCTTGATGGCCTTGCCCGGCGCCATCGCGGGCATCGTTTGGCTGTTGTTCTTGTCACGCACGACGCTCAGCGTGCCCGCGTTGATGGGCTCGATCATGTGCGTGGGTGTGGCTACCGCCAATAGTATCTTGGTCGTGACCTTCGCCAATGATCAGCGCAAGATTGGCCGGGATGCCAAGCACGCCGCGCTCGCGGCCGGGATGACCCGCCTACGCCCGGTGCTGATGACCGCAATGGCCATGATCATCGGCATGCTGCCCATGTCCCTCGGGCTGGGCGAGGGCGGTGAGCAAAATGCACCGCTCGGCCGCGCGGTGATCGGCGGTCTCTTGCTGGCTACTTTGACCACGCTTTTTTTCGTGCCCGTGATGTACAGCGCGCTACGCCGCAAAGCGCCCACGACTGACCCGCTGTTGGAGGACCTGTGACTTCGCCCGAAGATTCGCGCACGCCCGTACCGCCGGAATCCGTGCATCCCGCTGCGGATGATTTAGGATTCGATTTGCCCGAAGCCGCGACCCTCGGCCGTAGCCGAACGTTTCTCTTCGGCGGCGTGGCCGTCGCGCTGCTCGCCGTTGCGTTCTTGGTCGGCTACCTCCCACGGCACCACGCGAAAGCCGAGCTCGTGGCCGGCGCGCGCGAAGACTCCGAGGCCGCGCCGCGGGTGGAAGTGGTGACCCCCAAGATCACGAACAGCGACCACTCCATCGTGTTGAGCGGCAGCGTGCGACCGCTGGAAGAAACCGTGATCTACCCGCGTGCCAACGGCTACGTCGGCAAGTGGCTGGTCGATATCGGGGACAAGGTCAAAGAAGGCCAACTGATGGCCGAGATCGAAACGCCGGAACTCGACCAAGAGCTGGATCAAGCGCGCGCTCAGTTGGCGCAAGCCTCGGCCGGCGTCACTCAGGCGGACGCCAATCGCGAATTTTCGGAAGCGAACTTACAGCGCTTCAAACAGCTCGTCCCGGCTGGTGTGGCAAGCCAGCAAGATCTGGACAAGACCCAAGCGCAGTCGGTTGTCGACTCGGCGAGCGTGAAGGTGGCCCAATCCGGCGTCGCCGTACAATCGGCGAACATTCGCCGCTTGCTGCAGCTCAAATCGTTTGCTCGCGTGACCGCGCCTTTTGCCGGGACGGTCACCGCACGCAATATCGAGCGTGGTTCGCTGGTCAGCTCCGGCAACGCGACGCCCTTGTTCAAGGTGGCGATTCTCGACCCGGTGCGCGTGTTCATTCAAGTCCCGCAAGACGCCGCCTCGAGCATCCAAAACGACCTCGCGGCCAAGGTGACGACGCGCGAGTACCCGGGACGGATCTTCGATGGCAAGATCGCTCGCTCCACGGGCGCGCTGGATCAAAATACCCGCACGATGCTGGTCGAAGTGCGCGTCCCGAACCCGAAGAACGAGCTGTTGGCCGGAATGTACGCCGAGGTCTCGCTCACTCTGCCGGCGTCACATCGCGTGTTCGAAGTGCCGGCCACGGCGCTCCTCAATGACGCGCGGGGGCTGCGCGTTGCCACTGTCGATCCCGAAAACAAGCTGCGCTTGGTGCCCGTCGTGATCGAGCGGGACACGGGCGCCACGGTTCAGATCTCGAGTGGCATCGATGCCGACGCGCGTGTGGTCAAGCTATCCAGCGCCGACATGGTCGACGGCAAGACCGTACGAGTCCGCAAGTGACCTAGCCGCCGGACGAGGCGGCTAGGTCGACCAGCTCGGCGACGGTGCGCGCCAATTGTCCGATGTCGGCCGGCTTCGCCACGTGCCGCTGAAAGCCGGCTTCGAGCGCGCGCGTCACGTCTTCCGCGCGGGCATAAGCGGTCAGAGCGACCGCCTGCAGACGCTGGTGCATGGGCATCGCGCGAAGCCTTCGAATCAGCGAGATGCCGTCTTCATCCGGCATGCCGATGTCGCTGATCACGATATCGACGGCTTGTTGCTGGAGGAAAGCGAACGCCATGGTGGCCGAGTCCGAGACGCGCACCCAGGCGCCCATCCGTTCTAGTGCGGTTTGCAACAAAACCCGCGAGTCTTCGTCGTCGTCAATGACCAAGATCTTGACGCCCACGAGCAAACTCTGCGCGTGGGCGACCTGAGTAGCGATTTGCACGGGCGGACTTGCCGTCGCGTCCGAAGCTTCGACGTGCAGCGCGCGCACCGGCAAGTCGACGGTGAACGCCGAGCCGTGGCCGACCCCGGCGCTCGCCGCGTAAACGGTGCCGCCGTGCAGGTCGACCAAGTGACGGACGATCGCGAGGCCCAAGCCGAGCCCGCCGTACTTGCGAGTCGTCGAGCTGTCGACCTGTCGGAACCGCTCGAAGATGAAGGGCAAGTGTTCGGGCGCAATGCCCGAGCCCGTGTCGCTGACGGTTAGTCGTACCGCGCTGCCACGGCGCTCGATGCGTAGTGAGACCGCGCCGTCGGCGGGAGTGAACTTGACGGCGTTGCTGAGCAGGTTCCAGATGACTTGCTGGAGCCGATCGGCGTCGCCCACCAAATCGACCGTCGCCTCGGCGGCGTAGTCCAGCGAAAGGCGAATGCGACGCGCCTCGGCGGCGGGGCGCACGACATCGGCGGCGGCGCTGGCGATCGAGATCAGATCTACGCGCTGCAGGTCTAGCCGTAGTTTGCCGCTGATGATGCGCGACACGTCGAGAATGTCTTCGATCAGCCGCGCCTGGGCTTGCGCGTTGCGCTCGATCGTAGCGAGTCCGCGCTCGAGCCCGTCGGGGTCGCCCGTGCCGCGCCGCAAAATCGAGGCCCAGCCCAAGATAGCGTTCAGCGGTGTGCGCAGCTCATGGCTCATCGTGGCCAAAAACTCGTCTTTCAGTCGATTGGCGGCTTCCGCGTCTTGGCGCGCGAGCTGCTCTGCGTCGCGCAAGAGATCCGAGTTGCGGCGCGCCAAGACCTGCTCGGTCACCTCGTAAGCGTGCACGAACACCGCGTCGATCGTGCCGTCGGGTGAGGGGAAGGGCGCGTACACGAAGTCGAAATAGGCGTCGCGCAGCACGCCGTCGCGCGCTCGGTCGAGCCGCGCGAGTGCTTCCTTGCCGTGCTGGGGGATGCCCGTCTCACGTACCGCGCGCAAACGCTCGATGAAGCCCTGCCCGCGGATTTCTGGTACCGCTTCTTCGAACGGCATGCCGATGATCGCGGCGGTCTTGCCCCACACTTGCAAGAGCAACGGGTTGGCGAGTTCGATGCGCAGCTCCGGGCCGCGCATCAGGCAGATCGCAGCGGGCGACTCGCGGAAGATCGTCTCCAAGCGCTGTCGCTCGGACTCGGCGGCCAAGCGTAAGCTTTGGCGCAAACGCGCCGCCGACAGCTGCGCCTCGACGCGGATCAAGAGTGAACTGGCCGAAAATGGCTTGACCAAGTAGTCATCGGCGCCGGCGCGCAGGCCCTCCGCGGTGGCTTCCTCACCGGCGCGGGCCGACAGCAAAATCGTGGGTACGCCCGCCGTTCGCGCGTCGAGGCGCAGCTCGCGAATCAGGCCGAAGCCGTCGAGACGCGGCATCATCACGTCGGAGATGATCAGGTCCGGGCGTTGGCGTTGGGCGGCCTGTAGCGCTTCGAAGCCGTCCGACACGGCCTCCACGGACCAATGCTGACCCAGCAAACGCACGATGTACTCGCGCATGTCCGCGTTGTCGTCCGCGACCAAGATGCGCGTGCCGCCCTGGGTTTCGTTCTTGTGACTCGATGACGGACGCGTCGAGCTCGGCGCCCACCGCAAGGCTTCTTCAACGTATGCCGTGTAAGCCGAAGTAGGCGTCGGGCGCCCGGTCTCGCCGATGCTGTCTTCGGGCAGATGCGCCTTGCCGGAGGGCAGCGAAATCGAAAACTTCGTACCGCGATCCAGCTCGCTCTCGACTTCGATCGAGCCCCCGTGCAGGCGCACCAGCTCATGCACTAGCGCCAAGCCGATGCCGGAGCCCTCGTGAGTTCGCGCACGTGAGCCTTCGATACGATGAAAGCGCTCGAATAGGCGCGGGAGCTCGTCTTCGGCGACGCCGACACCGCTGTCCTGCACCGTGAACAGGGCGTGCTCGTCGTGCCACGCGAGGCGCAGAGAGATCGTGCCGGAGAACGTGAATTTCAGCGCGTTCGACAGCAGGTTGAGCACGATCTTCTCCCACATGTCGTGGTCGATGTAGATCGACTCTGGCAGTGGTTCGCACTCGACCTCGAAAGCGAGCCCCGCGCGTTCGATGGCGGAACGGAAAGTGCTCGCGAGATCGACGGTGAGCGCGCGCAGATCGGTCGGCTGATACGATGCCCGCGCGCGACCCGCTTCGATCCGGGCGAAGTCGAGCAAGCCGTTGACCAGCTTCATCAGCCGCAGCTCATTGCGGTGCACCGTCTCGAGGTTCTCACCGGTGAGGGCTCGTTCCGGTGACCCCAACGCGTCTTCGGTCGGACCCAGCATGAGCGTGAGCGGCGTGCGAAATTCATGGCTCACGTTCGAGAAAAATGCGGTTTTTGCGCGGTCGAGTTGCGCCAGGGCGTCGGCGCGCTTTTGCGCCGCCTCGTACGCGCCCGCGCTGGCCAGCCCGGCTGCGAGTTGACCGACGAACAGGTTGACGAAACTACGTAAACTGTCGTCGAACGGACGATGCGGGTTCAGGCCTGCGATGAACACGCCCGCCGGGCTGCCTTCTCCCGGCTGAGCGATTGGAATTGCCACCGCGTGAGTCGGCGAACGGGACCAAGCCCCACGAGGCCAAGCCCGCGAAGCGTCCAACTCGAGCAAAACTTCCTGCTTGCCGTCGAACAGCGCTTGAAATGGCCAGGGCGCTGGCGAAGTGAGATCGAAGCGTTCGGCGGCTTCGGGAAGGGGGTCGAAGAAACCCGTGAGTGATACGCGGCGTAGCCCTTTGCCGCCGTCTTCGAACAGGTAGCAGAGCGAAAACGGCAGGTCTCGAGCTTCAGTACCCAGGCATTGCTCGAGGGCGTGGAACACGCCTTCTGCCCGCTTCAGCTGGCCAGAATTGGCGGCAAAATCACGGAGCAGCTTTAGCCTTCGCGCCGCGATCACGCGCTCGGTCTCTTCAATGACGACGCAGAACAGGCCGCCCACCTCGCCGGACGAATCCCCCGGCGCCTGGCTATACGAGAAGGTGTGGTACGTCTCTTCCGGGTAGCCGTTGCGCTGCAGGAACAGCAGCAGCCCTTCGTCCCAGGTCGCTTCGCCCGTTTGCATCACGTGGGCGATGCGCGGTCCAATTAGCTCCCAGATCTCAGCCCAGACGACGTTCGCCGGCTGCCCGAGTGCCCATGGGTGTTTCGGGCCGAGGGTCTGTTCTGCGTAGGCGTCGTTGTAGAAAAACGTCAGCTCCGGGCCCCAGCCCATCCACATGGCGTAGCGTGAGCTGAGCATTAGTCGCAGCACCGTGCGCAGGCTGGTCGACCACTGCTCGGGCGGACCGAGCGGGCTACTCGACCAGTCCTTGGTGCGTATGAGCGTCGAAAGCTGGTCGTGTCCCGCAAAGAAGTCGACGCCCGAAGCCATGTTCGAATCGAGAGTGGGGCCCAAGGGCAGAATCGGTCAAGCCGGACCGCTTCGCTCGTGCTCGCGCAGATCGAGGCGGTTTTGCCTGCCCGCCCCCTACGCTGCCGGCGAGCGTTGGGACGGGCCCGCGCGATTGCCTTCCAGTAGGTCTTGCGCGAAGCCCCGCAGCAGGTCGAGGCCGACCTCCGGGTGTGCCTCGAGCAGCGCCAAAAAGCTCTCGAACTCGATGCGGAAGGCGATCAACGGCGTCTCGGCGCGCGCCTCGTAGACGCGCTTTCCAGACCAGACGTCGAGCACGCCAATCGTGAAGCCGCGGGCCACGGTGGCGTGCCGGCCGTCACGCTCGCTGCAGCGCACCAGACCTACGTCCACGTGCAGCGCGTACGTCGAGGGCTCACCGCTCGACCACAAGAGCGCGCCCGCTGGGTAGCGGACCTCGACCATGCTGCGAGCCAGGTCTATCAGCGCTTCCATGTTCATGTGCCGGAAGCCGCCCTGGCGCAGTTGAATTAGCCGCTTTACCAAAGAGAGTGGCTCACCGTAGGGGACGCCCTCGTCGAGCTCGCGCGCGACCGCGGGGTCGACCGGCAAATTGCCGCGCATCTCCAGTACGCCCGAGCCCAGTTGCCGCAGCATCGTACGCAAGAGCGAAAAGTTTTCGGTCAGGGCGCCCTCGAAGGCGGATGCCGGAACTTCCATGGTCGATGTATTGCCCACGGCCACCGCCAAGGTGGATGGCACACGGGCGAGCATCGGTAGGCCGCCGTACGCATCACCGGGATAGCGTGTCCCCATGATTTGCCCGGCGCGGGAGACTTGAATGGCGCCTTCGGTGACCAAGTACAACGTGCGTGTCGGTTCGCCCTCGGGCGTGATGACTTCACCGTCCGGGTAGCTGCCAAAGCCGCCGTGTTCCGCGAGCAAGAGCAATGCGTCGTCGTCCAACCCGTCGAACATCGAGTACGCGCGGAGGATGAGTACGCGATCGCGAATGCCGAAGCGTACGGGCTGACCTGCTCCGAGGATCTCGTGATTCACGCGGCCCGCCCCGGAGCTGCGACCGGCGCGTTCAAACCGAGCTCATCGGCGTGAAAGCGCGACAACTGCCGCAGCGCGTCGCTGTCTCCGTCCGCCAAGCGGGCTAGCACGGTCGAGTACGCGAGTGGCTCAACACGATGATAGCGCCCCGCTCTGCTGAGCCGTATCTCGTCCGCCGAGTCGTCGACCAGCCCGAGTACCGCGCTACGCAGCGGCTCGCGCAGGATGCTCTCGAGCAGCTCTACGCTGGTCGCTCGGTGCTGTTTGCTCACGGTGAGACTTCGATAAATCTGCCCGAAATCCTCACTTGGATGCAATACGCCGAGCAGGCGGAACAAGCGACCGCGTGTGTTCGCTTCTTTGTCACGCAGCAGATCATGCAGCAGCTCGTGCCCCAACGTCTTGCGCTTCGGGTCTTGCAGCGCGCCGCGTTGCAAATTCAAACGCGCGTCCAAATAGCGATAGGCCCGGCTCAGTGTTTCACTGACCGCGCGACCGACCGCCGCGCGGTCGACCGACAACGTCGGGTGCTGTCGCACCACACGCTCCAAGACCACTAATATTCCGAAGCGCACGCCGCCATCCGGCTCGTGCGGCAACCACTCGATCAGCAGGCTCAACGTTTGCTCGGGACTGCACAGGGCCATCGCGGAGGGAATGCGCCAGCGCAAACTGTGATGAGTCTCGAGGTCTCGAAAGCGCAGGTTCAGAGCCTCCAGCGCGCTCCCCCCGTAATTGGCCAACGCCTGCTCGGCATCGGAGCGAGTATTCTCGTCGTCGAGGGCGCCCACCAGGTGCGGCAGCAGCGACTCGGAGGCGACATTGCCCATGGCTTCGACGCATGCGCGCCGAACCTCGGCCTCGGGCGCCTGGAGCAATGAAATCAGCGTCCGGTCGAAGCCGTGAGCGGCTCGGCGACCGATTGCCTCGGCTAACGCCATGCGCGCGCCGACGCTGCCGCTCGTGAGCAAGTCATCGATGCGCCGCTCGCGCTCTGCGCTGGGGAAGCCGCCCGAGACCAACAGATTGACGAGCAGGGTCGCGCGCACCTCTTCGGACGCTTCATGGGTCAAGCGCTCGCGTAGCGCTTCGGCGTCCGCCGAAAGCGCCGCCAGGGTCGCAAACGCCGCCGCGCGGACCTTCGGCGACGCATGCTCGGCGATCCGACGCACCGTCGGCAGCGAGCTCCGTCGCCCCGCGCGCGTGAGCAGCGCGAGTACGCGAAGCACGACCGGTTCGGACGGGTGATGCAAGAGCAGCGCGGGTACCAATTGTAGCTTGTTTTCGCGCTCGAGCACATTCAGCGCGGCCAGCACTTCTCGGTCGTTGGGGCTCTCGAAAGATGCCAGCAGCGTCTCCAGCGACGCCACGTCCAGCTCCGGGAAGTGCTCGACTTGGTTCGAGCGGCCGGCTTTCAACCGGGCGCGAAACATCGCCACGTAGGGCTCGCGCAGCGCCAACACGCAGGCGAACCAGAGCCCGGCTAGCAGCACCAGAGCGCACACCACGACGCGCGTGGGCGCGTGGACCGCCGCAAAACACAAGATCGAAATCGATGCGAAGACTTGACCGCCGCGCGTCGCGACCAGATCGACGAAGCCCTTCACGCGCCGCCGAGCCTCGTCCCCGAACGGCAGAATGGCGAGCTCCGCCGTGGTGCGATGAAGCGAATAGCGCAGCGAGCCGTCGATCGCCTTTAGCGCGATGACCGCAGCCAACGTGCCACTGAGCGCCACACCCAGCCCGCACGCGACGAGCAGCGCCGGCAGCACGCCCATGGCCGCGCCCAATGAAAGCCGCTTCAAGATCTGCGCCACGAGCCCGAGCTGACACAGCAAGGAGAGCACGTTGATGGCAAAGTAAACGCTGCCCAAAAACGCGCCCAGCTGCGCCTTGGGCACCAATGCCGCGACTGAACTCTTGAACACGAAGTCCGAGATCGTCAAACACACCGTGGCCAAGAACAATGCCCCAACGACGCGCAATGCATACGGGTCTTGTGCGACGTAGCTCAATGTATCGCTCAACTTAGGCAAGTCGTCGCCGCTCGGCGAGGCGCTCGACCGCTCCGCAAACAGCAGCGGGACCAGTCCGGCGACCGCCAAACCGACAGCTGATACGAGCACCAAATTCTCGGCGGGCAGCGCGCGAGCAACCAGGCTGGCGGCGCCGCTGCCGGCAATCGCGCCCAGCACACTGCCAGCGCCGATGAAACCGTACAAGCGCTTGGCCTGCGTGATCGTGAAGCGCTCGGCCACCAGGTTCCAAAAGTGAGACAAGACCAGCGTTGCCAGCACTCCGGACCAAACATACAGCGTGTACAGCCCCGAAGCGCCGAGGTGACGCCCGACCGCGAAGAAGGTCAGCGTGATCAGCGACGCCCCGAGCGTGATGAACGATAGCGCTCGTCGCGAGCTGAGCCCGCGCGTCGCGCGCGTGTTCAACTTCATGATCCCGACCGACAGCAGCGCGACCGCCAAGAACACCCAGGGCAAGCGTGAAGCGTCGACGCGCGCCAGAAACAGCGCATCGCGAGCCGTCTCGAGCATGGAGTGGCTGGCGATCAACGCGAACAACGTAAGAAACGCCGTCCAAGCATCGCGCCGCTCGCCCTTGCGGATGGCGAAGAAGCTCACCAGGCCGCCTCTACCATGGGCCCCGTACTGACGACAGGGCCCTGAAGACGCGCGCCTGAATCGCTAGTTATCCAGCGATTCTCGTACTTTTCGGGCCAAAGCCTCGGGCGTGATCGGCTTTTCGACGAAGGCCAGCGTGGAATGGAAGACGCCGTGGCGAACGACCGCGTCGTCGGTGTAGCCGGACATGTAAATGACCTTCATTTCCGGCCGCTCTTGCAGCAACCGCTCGGCCAGCTTGCGACCGCTCATGCGCGGCATGACCACGTCCGTCAGCAAGAGATGAATTTTGGACGTGAACTGCTCACAGAGCAACAACGCATCCCCCCCGCCACGCGCATCCAGCACGGTGTAGCCGTAGCGAACGAGGATCGTCCGCGCCAGCACGCGCAAACGCTCGTCGTCTTCGACCAATAGGATCGTCTCGGTTCCGCGCAGTGTACCGACATTCGGGGGCGCCGTCTCCGCGCGAACCACCGCCGAGCGATCGGCCATGGGCAGGTACACCTGAATGGAGGTGCCCGTGCCGAGCGTGCTCGATACCCAGATAGATCCGCCACTTTGGCGGACGATGCCGAACACCGTCGCGAGACCGAGGCCACTGCCTTTGCCCGCCTCTTTTGTCGTGAAGAATGGCTCGAACATGCGTGACTGAGTGACGGCGTCCATCCCCGTGCCAGTGTCCGTCACGGTGAGCAAGACATGCGGTCCGGGCGTCACTCCCACGTGATCGCTGGCGTACGCCTGGTCCAGCTCGACCTCGCTGGTCTCGATCCGGAGTTTGCCGCCCTCCGGCATCGCGTCTCTGGCGTTGATGACCAGGTTGATGATCACTTGCTCCATTTGACCTGGATCGACGAGCAACTTGCCGAGCAGCTGGCCGCAGCTACTGGTCAGCTCGACGTCTTCGCCGATCAAACGTCGGAGCATCTTCTCCAAGCCCTGAACCACGAGCGACAGGTCGACAATCCGCGGTTGCAGTACCTGCTGACGACTGAACGCCAAAAGCTGTCGGGTGAGGTTGACCGCGAGCAATCCCGCCGCCTTGATCTCTTGAAGGTCGCCCCGCATCGGGTCCGTCTCCGTCAGATCTGCGGCAAGGAGCTCACTATAGCTCAAGATGATCGAAAGTAGGTTGTTGAAGTCATGGGCAACACCTGCGGCCAAGCTGCCGATCGCTTCCATCTTCTGGGCTTGATGCAGCTGGTTCTCCAGGTGTCGCCGCTCCGTCAAGTCACGGCTAATCTTTGCAAAGCCGATTAGCGAGCCGTTGCTATCCAAAATTGGAGACAGCACTACGCTCGCCCAGAATCGGGTGCCATCTCTGCGCACGCGGAAGCCTTCGTCTTCGGAGCGGCCGGTGCGCAGGGCGGTATCGAGATTGGCTTGGGGCAGACCCGCGAGCACCGCTCCCGTCTCGAAAAAGACCGAGAAGTGCTTGCCGATGATCTCGCGCGCCTTGTAGCCGTTGATGTGCTCGGCCCCCGCGTTCCAGCTCGCCACGTTGCCGTGCGGGTCGAGCATCAACAGAGCGTAGTCGCGAACGCCGTTCACCAGTAGCCGAAAGCGGTCTTCGCTCTGCTGGGTGGCTTCGTTCGCTTCCGCCAAGGCCGCGGTTTGCTCGCGCGCGCCGTCGAGCAAACCTTCGGTGATGACGCGAGTGCGCCCCGCGGCCTCTTCACGCTCGCTCAGGTCTTGAACATAGGCCTCGGTCTGTTTCGAAATCTCGTCGCGATGAATCGAGTCGATCTTCTCGAGGTGTTCTGCAGAACCCTGATCATATCGTTTGCCATCGAGCTTGATACTGCCTGACATTGAATTCCCCGTCGTCGTTCTTAGTAGAGATCGGCAGGATGCGCCTTTTGGCGCGTCGCCGATACCAATATTCCTCGGCAGCGGAAGCACCTACAAGCGGCCCCCTCCTGTCAGCCGTTGCCGGATGACAACTCCAAAACTCGAGACCAACCCTGAATCAATCCCATTTTGATAACTACGGGGTTATTTGGCGAGCGAAACACCAAATGGCGATAGCCTGGACAATCGCGCACTCGAGGAGCGCGACCGCCATGGGTCGTCGTTCGACTGGATCGCCGTTGTCATCGAGACAGGGCTGCGCGAATGCGGTTTCTGCTCGACCTCGGCGACGTGCGGGCCGGTTGCTCGGAGCTGCCCGCTTCACCGTGCTCGGACCCGCGTTTGCTGAACTCGATAGGTCCTGGGTTAGGGACGTGGATTGGAGTCCGATCACACAGAGTCATCCGCTCGATGCCAATTGCGCACGGTACGGGTAACTAGTCATTGCTGAGGGGTGGAGACGTGGGTCGAGCGCGAACCGCTGAACGAACTGGGGCGAGCTTGAGTGGCTCCGTGGTGGCCAAGCCGCAGTAGCGCCGACGGCATTGGCCATGAAGGGCGACTAGGCGCGTATTCGCGACGCGGGCTGTGACGCGTGCATCGCCAAACCAATGCGCTACCAAGAGGTGCTTGCGACGGTGGCCGCGCAACTGGCCAGGACATGATCGACGCTTCGGGAGCGCGCGCGCATTCTGATCGTCGACGACGAGGTCGATAATCGCGAACTTTTTGCAAACCATTCTCGAGTGGTGCGGCTTTCAAACGCGCACCGCAGCGAGCGGCAAAGAGGCGCTAGTCAGCGCGGCCGCGGAACCCCCGGACCTCGGCTGGTCCATCCGATGCTGCCGGGCATCGACGGCTGCCAGCTGACTGCGGCCTCGAGAGACGACGAAAGAACCCAGAACGTCCTGGTCATCAAGTGCAGGCCGTGTTGGACAGCGTTCCCCCGCCCAAGTGAGCCCCGCCCCGCGTGAGCCGTGACCTCGCGCTAGTTCCCCAGCTCGCGCGGCAGGGCTCGGCGTGGCTCGTGCCGCTCGTGCCGCTCGGCAATACGCTCGCGCGAGTCGTTCGCTGCGGCGCGGCGCAGGAGCTCGGTGAAATGTTCCGCCGACTCAACCGTGAGCGGCTCGATGGCATCATCTTGAAAACTCATTTGGCCCAGCTGAGCAGCCCCCCGTTTCACATCGGTGAACGGCAAGTGACATGTTCGTGGACCGGAGGCCGCGAAAATTACCAACCGAACGGCTCGTTCGGCGCTGGAAGGGGCGGGTCGTTGGTGGTCACGCGCGGCGGCGAGGTCTTTCGTAGCCTTCGGCGGAAAAGAGAGAGCTCGCGCTCTGCGCGCAGAATTTAGCGGCACTTCGAGGTGCGTGGCGGGATCACGATCGCCCGACTCCGAACAAGCGCGGTATGCTCCAAAGCTTGAAGACTCAACGAACGTCCACACGCGCCATCACGGAGCTCGCGCTCGCGGCTCTAGTGCTGATTGTCGCACTGACTTACATGATACGCGGTGCCAATTGGGCGGCGGGAGTGGGTACCGTACTCGGGATCGGCTTGTGGCTGTGGTCGGCTCGGCGCGGCTATCGCGAGCAAGCGCCGGGTGGTGGCGGCCGCCTGAGCGTCGATCGCTCGGGCGATGCGGCCAACGAGGAACGACCGCGCTCGAGCTACCGGCGCATTCGCGTTGCCAATGCGGGCGGTCGTCCGCTCGACCAGGTCGAGGTCACGCTCGCGGCGTGCAAACCCACGCCGCCGTGGTTTCAACCACTGCGCTTGCAGCGTATGCATGGCGGTGCCCATCCGTTCCATTTGCCGCCGCGGGGCGAGGTGTATGTCGACCTGATCGCGCTGCCGCACGGGCACCCGGACTTCATCCTCGTGCCGGATAGCTCCGTGCACGGGGATGTGCCCAACGGCATTCCAGTGCAAGCGCTGGAACTGACCGTGCAAGTGAGCGCGCTGGGAGTGCCCAGAGCGACGGTCGTCTTCGATGTTTCGCGCAATGCGTCCGGCGCGCTCGAAGTCAACACGCGCGATCCCTGATTGGGGCTACGCGCTGAGGCCCGCTTGCTGATGGTTCGCAGGCGGTGCGGGGCTGTCGGAAACCGCGCGTTACCGGGGGGACGACAAAAAGAGCTTTGACTATGAACTTATTGCGTCAGCATCCGTGATCTCTTCGCATGCAGTTGCGAAAAGATGGGGAGCAAGCTCGGATGCGCCTGATTTGGCTTGCTGCGAGCATTCTCCTCAGCACGACGAAGTGTGCCCCTTCGGTGGTCGTCTACGTCGAGTCAGGGGGCGGCGCGGTCAATGGCGGACAAGCGGGCGCAGGCGGCGGCAACGCGGGCGGCGGCAACGCGGGCGTGCCGCCAACCCAGTCGGGTAACGCGGGCGAGCCCTCCGCGGGCGGCGCGGAGGCGGCCGGGGTGGGAGGCGAGGGCGGAGAGCCATCCGGCTCAGCCGGCGAAGGTGGCGTGCCGGAGCCGCTAGGACCACCGGCGAGGCTCTTGATTCACTACCGCTTCGACCAATTCGAGACCTCTCGGGCCGAAGATTCCTCAGGAAATGACCTGCACGGCACGTTCGGTGGCACCACGTTGCCCGTCGAAACGGCCGGTCACCTCGGCAGCGCACTCGCGCTCGACTCCGCGCAGCAGCAGTTCGTTGCCATGCCGCCGTACGTGCTCCGCAACCGAGGCTCGGTGTCCGTGGCTTGCTGGCTGAAATTGGCTCGAGCGGTCGCTTGGGATCGACTCTTCGATTTCAATCACGGCACCGATACGTGGTGGTTCTTCTCGCCAACGGGTTGGAACAGCAACACGGGCAACTTTGGCACGCGCATGGCGCTGCGCACTTCATCGGTGCAGCCGGTCGAATTGCAGCTGACGAGCACTCTGCCAATTCAGTCTTGGCATCATGTCGCGATCGTGTTGTCCAGACCTCACCTCCAGTACTATCAGGACGGCGAGCTGGCAGGCGCGCTGAACGATCTGCCCATCGGCAGCGATGCGCTAGGCGAGACGAGCGAGAACTGGATTGGTCGTTCGGTTTTCGCGGCCGACCCTTATCTCTCCGCCGCTATCGACGACTTTCGCGTTTATACCGGCGCGCTGACCGCTTCCGAGGTGGCCGACCTCGCTGCGCAATGACTCAGTTGCGCAGCAGCGCGTCGAGCTGCTGTCTTACTTTGGCGGCACGCTCGCTCTGACCGGCTTCACGCAAGTAGCCGCTCAACGCTTGCAGCGAGCTTGCGTCGTTGGGGCGCGCCTTCAGAATCGCTTCCAAGATGCGAATCGCTTCATTGCGATCGCCGTTGCTCGCGCTGGCGACGGCCAGCACGTAGCTGAAGCGCGGATCGGTGGGCACCAGCTCAACGGCTTTTTTTAGGCTGATCAGCGCGGCGCTGGTGCGATGCGCGCGTACTTGCCAGAGCCCGAGCGCGTGATGCGCGGCTGCGCTTTGCGGATTGCAGCCCAGGGCTGCGCGGAGGGCGCGCTCGGCCGTGGCCTCGTCACCGCGTTGCCGGTTCACGTCGGCCAGGTTCAGGTACGCTTCGGTCAGGCAGGGCTGCAGGCGGAGGGCGGTTTGCAGCGACGCCTCGGCGTCGCCCAGCTTGCCGCGGGCGAGCTCGAAGGCGCTGCGTTCGACGTGGGTTTCGGCGCGCGAGGCGCTCACTTCGAAGCTCTGTTCGACCTCGCTGAAGGCGCGCTCCAGGGCCGTGCGCGCGCTGGCGGGGAGCGGGGCGAGCGGCGCGCCGGCCAGCGCTTTGCCGACCGCAATGCGCACCACGCGGGTGCGATGCTCGAGCACGGGCGTGAGTAGTGCGATGCGCTGCGCAGGCGGCAACTGGGCGGCTCCGCGCACGGCTCCGAAGACCACCAGAGAGTCGGGGCTGGCGAGCGCGCTGCGCAGCGTTTGCAGCGTCTTCTCGCTCGCGTATGTGCCTAGCCGCTCGAGCGCGGTGGCGCGAGCGATCGCGGGCAC